>WNFC01000240.1_pt1 | contig 56330 bp, 92 predicted proteins | sample 5400541 | NCBI WGS metagenome assembly WNFC01 (sample SAMN13153342, study PRJNA577476) | soil metagenome | isolation source: 120 cm saprolite under Douglas fir tree site 2 hole 2 replicate 1 | place: USA:California | collected 2015-04-18
GGTCGATCCGCTGGCCGGTGGGCAGGTAGCGATCCAAAGTGATCATCGATAGCTTGGCCCACGGATTGGCCATTTACCTCCGGGTGTGGGCGCTGTGATTAACCAATTAAACGGGACTTATATACTTGACAAACCCATGCGCAAGATATAGATTTCAAGCATGGAGATTACAGCAAAGCATCTTCACGATGAAGACGCTGCTCGCGAGTACATCGAGAAGCTGCGTTGGCCGGATGGGCCGGTATGTTTGCATTGCGGCGCGATAGGCAAGGTTTACCGCCTTCCGATCCGCTACGGCAAAAAGGGACCAAAGCGTCAGGTGCTCAAGTGCGGATCGTGCCGCAAGCAATTCAGCCTGCTACTTGGAACGATCTTCGAGGACTCCCATATTCCGCTTCACAAGTGGCTGGCCGCGTTCGATCTTTACGCATCGTCGAAAAAGGGCTTTAGCGCGCATCAGTTACACCGCACGCTGAAGCTGACATATAAGAGCGCGTGGTTTCTTGCCCATCGCGTCCGCTACTGCATGGAGCGCAGCCCATTGAAAGAAAAGCTGGCGGGAATCGTCGAAGCGGACGAAACCTATGTCGGCGGCAAGCCACGACACAAACAGACGCGGCCAGGACCGGCGAAGGGCTGGCTGGATGACCGCAAAACCCCGGTTGTCTCCCTAGTCGAGCGTGGCGGCAAGGTTCGCTCGTTCGTAACCGAGCGCGTCACGGCTGCCTCGCTCGGGCGGGTGCTGAAAGAAAACGTTTTGGCGGATGCGCGGCTGATGACAGATAGCCATCCGTCCTATGATTCACCCGGAAGAGAGTTCGCCAGTCACGAAACCGTGGATCACTCGTAAGATGAATACGTGCGCGGCGACGTGACAACCAACACCGTCGAGGGCTACTTCGCGATTCTCAAGCGCGGGATCAACGGCGTGTATCACCACGTTAGTCGCCACCATTTACACCGCTACCTGAGCGAATTTGATTTCCGGTACAACCATCGTGCGCGGCTCGGGATTGAAGACGACGAACGCGCGCAAATCGCGGTCAAGCAGGTCGAAGGGCGACGGCTGATGTATCACCAGCCGAAAGGCGCTGCGCCGGACGGCTTGGAACATCTTGGTTAATCGAGCCAGTTCACAAATCGCTGGACGTGACAAGCTCACTGAGAGGCTAGGTGTTTTTCTTTAGAGACGGACAGACTGCATGTACGGGATCCCACCATAACAACGCCAATACGCCAGCGTTGAGGATACCCCAAACTCGCTGGACACCTGACAGATGCAAGGAAACAACCCCGTCAATATCGTCAAGATGTAATTCTTTAAGTCGCTTTTGAGCCCTCGTACAAAGCTGATCGATTGTGACCGTATGATTGTGCTTTTTCGCGACGATTAAAATGTCGGCCCAAGTCATCGATTCGAAGTAACCAAGCTTCTTGCGAATGAAATCTAATACGTCTGTTGTGACAATATGCCAGCCGAACGGATCGACGAATTCCATTTTGCCGATACGCCATGCCGGCTTCAGGCCTAAGAAGCCTGTTGGGTCCGCAGCCGTTTTTGGCTGCTTCGATACGTGAGGTTCGTTCGCGTACTTAGGCTTTTTGGACAACGGATCTTACAGGCTGCTGTAGTATTCCAGCATCGCAGCGGGAGTAATCTCCACATTGCCACGCTCGCCAGGGGCAAGCCCTTTTCGAGCATTTATCCACGGGGCTTCTAGATGGGTCAGATCGCAGCCATTGAGAAGTCTTAGGCCCGTAGAAATTCACCACCGCATCTACGGTCTCGCGCTCCTTTGTGGTCAGCCCACTTCGACTGCCGTTGGGCCAGTGCGAGATCTGATAAGCACCACGATGATGGCTGTAGAGGACGGGAACTACTGGTCCGTTCGCCCACGCCTCGATACGAGCTTGAAAGAGTGGCTTGTCGTCCCAAACGAGCGACCACGCCTGAGAGTAATAGACCAACTTCTGAAGTTTCCAAGTGGTCATGCTCCCGCGCTCGCCTAAAATGTAGGCCGCAACGTCATGAACCCTAGCCATGATGAAACCCCGCTCGCGGTTGCCGAGGATGCGTCTGCCAAACGAGCCACCCAGCCTCTTGCGTCTCCCTCCCGCTGACCGTAACAACCGAGGGTTGGCAGAGTGGCTTATTGCACCGGTCTCAAAAACCGGAAAGGTCCACCGGGCCTTCGGGCGTTCGAATCGCCCACCCTCGGTCTTAAGACAAGCGCCAGCCATCCGGTAAGAGGCGGGTCCGGAATAGCCAGCGCTAGCAAGGCGCGATGCCGGTCCCCATACTACCCGTAGACCGTAGGTTCGTCAAATATATAATTCCGATTGGATTTGCACCCAGTCGGCGCGCGGGTCCATCTCTAGAGGGTTGTTGTAAGGAGCGGCGTCATGATTGTTCAGCCTTGCAGCTTGGGTTTGGGATTTATCGCCCACCAGAGTTCAAGCCGCGCAACCCGCCAGACCTTACCGCGCTTGAGGAATACTGCATGAATTCCGCTCTCGTCGAAGCAAGCCATATATCCGCCCTTAGCCCGCTTGTAGCAGTCACGCAGATCGAAGTTGATCATTGGGCGGTTCATTGATTTAGTTCCTCGTCGATTCGCTCGACGGCATCTTTGAGGCGGTCGTAAGCTCCGCATTCCAGCGTAGTCACGCCTCTAGTTAGCAGATCCAGCGCGCCATCCACGGCGCTTCTCAAATATCCGTAGGCGCGGGTGTAGCGGGTTGCGACGTTAGTCATCGAAGCGCTCTCGCGGACGTTGCGGATAATCTCCTCTCCGAGACTTCCATCTTCGGCGATTGCGGTCGCTAGCGTGCCCTCTCTGGCGCACCGCTCCAGTAATGCTAGCTTAGCTTCGTTCATTCGCTTTCCTCCCTTCAGGCGGAGTCTCCGCGAAGACTTCCGCCGGTTCGCTGCTCCGGTCAACAGCCTGGATCTTCATCACTACAGGGTCCGCAGATTATCCAGTGATCCAAGCTATCGACGCAGGTTCCTTTCGGTAGTCCGCAGCCGATCCAGCACCGTTTGCAAGCGATACACCACACGAGCTTACGACACAGTCCACTTCTCATCGTGCGACTCCACAGATGCTGTCTTCTTCGTAGCGGCGCAGTCTGCACTGAATCTTCGCCACGGGATCACGACCTGTCGCGAACTTCGCTTCGTTTAGTTGGCCGCTAACTAACAGGCCGTTCAACCGTTGCTCCTTCTGCGGAGTTCATAGCGCGACCGTCACGCCCTGGATAAAGCCGACAAGCATGTCAGCGTATTGGCGCCCGACCACGGTTACGATAGTCGCAAGAGCCAAGGCGAACAGACCGTATTCGATTGCGATTGATGGTATGAATTTCATTTTTAGAACCCCCATGCCTTTAGCTCGTCGAGGCGTCGTTTGGTGACCTTGCGCCAGTGACGTACAAAGCGGCGCTGCGCCCGGCTGAAGAGTCCGCGCTGTTCGCAGAGGCGCTTGCGCTTAGCGTCGCGTTGGTAGGTCTTCATCCCTGCGCCCCGAGCAGCCAATCCATTATGGCGCAGCCCCGGACCATCAGCCAAGCAACGCCGAGCGTCAGGCCGCCCCAGAGCAGCCATGCCGCGAAGGGACTGAGGGACGTGAGTAGTAGTGTGGTCATTGGCGTTCCTCCTTCTTTATCTGCCCTACTTCCCATAAAACTAAACACACCGCGCATCCTTCTTCCTTGAGGCTCGGATGATCGCAAATATGGTATTGAGCCAAGCGGTACGCGAGACGGGTGATTAAATCGAGGTTATCCATATGTTCATTCCCTAAGCTTGGTGCCTGTGCTTACGGCAAAGATGTTGCCCAGCGTGATGGCCGTTTGCGTCTAAACGCAGCAAACAACCGCAAATCATCGTGAAATGGACGACGAGGCCTTTGCATTCTACCCAGACTGTGCGAATCCCGAAGTTGAACATCTTTCATCCCTCCGTCAGCGTGGTTTGGTTAGCGGCGCTCTAGTTCGATCATGCGATTGAGCATGTGCTCGTAGCGCCGGGCCTGCAGGCGATTGCGCGTTATCTGGCCGACGATCATGTACGCGGTGAAGGCTAATGCGGTAATTAGAAGGGTCATCTCTTTTCTCCCCGTCAGCGTGGGTTGGTTAGTCGGATTGCGTCATATTTATCAACCCATTCAGCCAGTGGCATTAACGCATCTTCCGGCCATTGGCGTATAGCAGTAAGGATTCGTTCGCGAACGTCATCAAGGAAATCGCGCAGCAAATCGATTTCTTCCTGCTCTGGGCTGACCGGAACTACGCCCGTATTATCGACACCCAGTCCGCCAACTGGGCCAGCGTATTGTCCGCGGACAAAATCTTTTCTCTTCATAGAATCTCGATCCCGAGCGACCGCAGCATCATGGCGCAAGCTCTACGGCAGCGAAAACATTTTGGCGACCATCGTTTGGCATGGCGTCTGATGCAATTCTGTTCAAGTCGCTTGTTGCGTTTGATATAAGAATCCATCTGCTTAAAGATTGATGGTGTGTGCCTCATGCTGCTTTTGGGCATTCCGCGCGATGCTTGCGAATCTTGTCGTGATACTGATTCGAGCAGCGCAGACAGCCATTAACCGCACGCACCCTTATTGCGAACTCCTGATACCCGTGGATCCTACGCTCGTTATCCTCGCGAATGCGAATCATCGCTAGCTCATGATTGCGTTTGCGTTCAATCTCTTCGCGTTCACGCGTGCTGGCCTTGTCGCGAAGCTTCTGGGCTTCCGCTACTGGCATCATAGGGTTAGCGAGGCACCACGGATTTTCGCATGCGACCACGTTGCGCTGCGTGCTGACGGCCGAGCAGCAAAATGGGCAGTTATAAGCTGCGTAGTCTTTGCTGTCCTCGTTCCATGAGTACAGTTGCGTTACTGGCCTCGTCTCGCCTAGCACATTGGTTATCTCGAACATCATTTTTCATTCCTCCGTCAGCGTGGTTGATTAGCGGACAAAGTGTGTGCGGTCGATTGAGCTTGCAGGTAGGCCAGTGTGGAGACTCTCGCCCAATCGCCCAGCTTCGATATATCGTGCGGTCGCCTCATCATCGCTCATCAGGTTGTCGTAATTCGCCATCCCTAGTTCATAGACCTCATATCGCTTGTGGCTCGTCTCTTTCACGAAAACGTGCTTGCCTTCGTGAAGCGATATGATCGTTGAAGGGCTATGGGCAAAAGGTGATTTGATGTCACGTGGCGTAGGGATGAAAGCCTTGTCGGCTGGTAGGTCTTCACATTCCGCCAAGAAGCGTGAATATCCCGTGTGGCTCGTAATCGTCTTGATGCGTCGATAAGTCATCTCTTTTCTCCCCGTCAGCATGATAACTACAATCTAATACATTGTAGACATGTCTGTCAAGGGGGTGTTGTAGATTTATTTACATTTGTGAGAAGTGGGCGATTCTCCTTGATGAATCTAAGCGCTGCCTCGGTAAGAATCCCGGTAATTGATCGGCCGACCAGTACCGCACATGCGCGAAACTCTTGATGTTGGCGTTGCGTGAGGTTGATTCGGATCATACGTCTATTGCCTTTTACAGCCGCTGGCCCGCGCTTCATGTTGCATCTGTGGCAGACAGGCTCGACATTCACTTGATCGGTTTCGTCTCGATGGTCGTATTCGCTGGCTGGTTCGCCGCAGTCCACGCATGCGATTGAACCATCAAGTTTCGGTAGAGCACCGCTTTGAATCGCCATCTTAACACTGTGGTGATGGTTATCTGTAGGCATGTAGTGATTGTCGCATGTACTCAATGTGTGGTCAAGGCATTGCCAACTCTCAACAAAATCTGTTAAGTCTCCAGTGTGCCCCTCAACACACGTCAGGCGCTCTTTGTACACGAATACTTGAAAGAGGATAATGCCACACAAGCAGCCATCCGGGCCGGCTATTCTCCAAAGACCGCTTATTCCATCGGGTCTCGGCTGTTGAAGCGAGTTGACGTTAAGGATGCTCTATCAACAAAAGCCTTACAAATCGCCGATAAAGCCGATGTGTCAGCAGCCCGAGTACTCAAGGAATACTCGCGAATTGCCTTCCTAAATCCGCAATCGATGTATGACAAAGACGGTCGCATGCTGAGCATCAGCGAGATGCCCGAAGACGCAGCGCGTGCTATCGCTGGACTTGAAGAAGAAGACTTATATGAAGGTCGCGGCGAAGAACGTACCCATATCGGCCGGCTCAAAAAGATTAGGTTAGCGCCCAAGGTTGCAGCGCTCGAAGGACTCGCCCGCCATCTTGGGATGTTCCAGGCAGAGAATCCTAGCCTGCAACAAGCATTCGCGATCACGATCCATGTCGGGAAAGAGGAATGATGCGTTCAATGGGCACCTATTGACCGCTGCCCTTATCATCGCGACGCTCATATTCGCCATGACAGCAATACTTGCGATAATGGAAGTCGCCAGATCGTGAGCCTAAGTGCATTCAAGCTCGTCGGCAAGGAGGAATAGATGTTCCCATCAGCACCTAAACCGCCAGCTCCGCCCCCTCCGCCGCCGCCACCTCCGACCATCGATACCGCCGCGCAACAGGCGGACGCTGCTAACTTGATTCGCCGCCGACGTGGTTATGCGGCTACCGTGCTGACGCAGCCAGGCAACGTGCCTCAGACGAACCTTGGCACGAAGTCTGTCCTAGGTAGCTCTGGCAGTGGCGCAAATCAATAAAGACGGACAAACACACGGACAAATGCTGGGTTCTTCATTAAATCACCCGCTTGTCACATTGGTCTAATCGCTGGAGCCCCGCTGATTGTATATCAGCGGTTGCTTCGTGGTTTCTCGCGAGTCGATAAAGCATGGCCGCAGCATTCAGTACCCGACCTCGCAAAGACCCGCGTTTCTGGCGCGCGCCGGTTCAAGACTGGGAGCTAGGCAAGGTCAACTCCACCAGCGATGCTACAGCGCAAGAACTAATCCGCGAATTCCAGGCTCTTCAAGGCATCCGCTACAACTGGGAACCTTATTGGGCCGACATCGCCCGCCGAGTGTTGCCGCATCAGAACGTCTTTCAGCGCAGCGTCCTTGGCGTTCCCCAGGCCGAACGTAGGACGGAATACATCTTCGAATCGACTGCACCGCAGGCCCTCGAGAACTGCGCTGCCCTATTCGAGTCGATGTTGTTTCCGCGCACCCAGCGTTGGCATATGCTAGCGCCAGTCGATCCAGACCTAAAGGATGACCGCGAGGTTCGCACCTATCTCGAGGATTTAAACGACATCCTATTCGCCGCGCGCTATTCGCCAAAGGCAAACTTTGCCAGCCAAGCACACGAGAATATGCTCGGGCTGACCGCGTTCGGCACTGGCTCGATGTTCATCGACGAGGCGATGGGCGAGAACCTCCGCTATCGCGCTATCCCCCTGCAGGACCTCTACTTCGCCGAGAACCACGTCGGGATTATAGATCGGGTGTTTCGTAAGTTTCCATTCTCGGCAACTCAGGCGGCCGACATGTGGGGGGTGAAAGCGTTGCCGGATGGTGTCCAGGCGGCACTCGCCAACCCCTCCCAGATGCATCGCGACTTCGAATGGCTGCATGTGGTCCGGCCGCGCAAGAATCCCGCGTTCGGTCGGACCGACGTACAGGGTATGGCCTACGAGTCTTTCTACCTCTGCATGAACCCGATCAAGCTGGTCTGCGAATCGGGATATCGGGTGATGCCTTATGCAACAAGCAGATTTATGGTGGGACCGCGTGAAGTATACGGGAGAGGGCCAGCATTTGTTTCTCTCTCTGACATCAAGATGCTCAATGAGATGTCTAGGACCGACATCAACGCTGCGCAGCTTCTTGCCAATCCTCCTGTACTTCTCCCAGAGGTCGGTCAAGCATTCTCCTTGCGACCCGGGGCACTTAACTACGGAATGGTTAGCGACGATGGCAAGCAACTCGCCTATCCCTTCGTCTCCGGCGCGAAGGTAGACATTGCCGAAGAGAAGATGGAGGTGCGGCGCAAGAGTATCAAGGCGGCGTTCTACGGGAATATGTTCGAGATGCTGCTCGAGCACCCCGACATGACTGCTACGCAAGCCCTGCTCTTGGCTCAAGAGCGGGGCATCCTCCTCACTCCCGGGATGGGTCGTCAGCAATCTGAATTTCTAGGCAACTGCATCAATCGAGAGCTTGATGTCTTGGCGCACGCTGGACAACTCGACTCGCTAGGACCAATGCCCGACAAGCTTCGCCAGCGCGGTGGGATCATCAAGATTGAGTATTCGTCCCCGCTGAACCGTCTCCAGCGCGCTCAAGATGGTGTGGGGATACTCCAGACCTTTCAGCAGCTAGCGCCCTACGCCGAAGCCGGTCATCCTGAAGTCTTCGACATCTTCGACCCGGAGAAGACCGCCCGTGAACTTGCCGAGATTAATGGCGTACCGGCCAAGCTACTTTATTCGCCCGAGCAGATGGCGGAATTGCAGGCGAACAAGCAGCAGGCGCAGAACGCGCAGATGATGGTGCAGGCAGCACCGCAGGCAGCGGCAGCAGCTAAGGACCTGGCCCAAGCGCATTCGACGGTGCTGAATTCGCCGCAACCGCAACCTGGAGTCGGAGAATAATGGTCGTAGAGTGGGCGAGCCTCTTAGATGACGCATTATTAGCATCGATGCGGATCCAACTCGAAACAGCGCAAGACCCGGCCGACGATAATGAACGCATCGGAATCGGCAAATTCGAGCATGCAGGCCGCGAGTATTGTATAGAGGTGCGGATAAGAGCGATCGGTCTTAAGGTAGAGCAATGACCTGGCCCGAATATCAGGAAGCAGTCATGAAGTTGACGGAGGAATTCTGCGGTCCGATTCGTCTTCAATCCGGGTTGCCGTGGTTAATAAGAAGTCCATTGTCTAGGGTGCCGAACGCGGGGATAGAATTGCGCATAGGATTTATCGAGGATCTAAAAGACGAATAATGGACCCTACCGAAATAGCCCAAGCCTCCCAAAGCGCGATGGAAGCCGTGAAGGATGAATATCCGCAGCACGGCATTATAGTGATCATCACAGACGTGACGGGGCAGTTTTCGATGTCGACGAATCTGGGCAAGGTCTCTGCCGCGGATATGCTGATACACGCGAGCAAGCACCTCACCGATCAGTGTAAGTGCTAATGGGCAGAAGAAAAGAGCGGATCGTCGAAATCGAATGGCTGGATTCGATGTCAGCCCGTGGCTGGCGTACCGCAAATGAAGTTGCCGAAATGTTTGCAGAAGCGCCAGTGATGCGTTCGGTTGGCTATCTGCTCAAGAGGAGTAAGACGAAGATCGCGATTGGCGGTTCCCTCGATGGGAGCAGTGGAAACGTGAACCATTACCATGAGATACCGATGAGCGCAGTGAAATCGGTACGGAAGATCTCATGATCGTTCAGGCGCAATGCGCGATTAAGGGCTGCGACAAGATGGCGCGGGTCGAGGCGGACTACTACCATCCTGACCGGCGCTTCTCGCTCTGCCGAGACTGTTACACGTCGGTGATACTCGACACGATGGTACGCATCGAGCAGGATGGCGAGCTGCCGGCAAAGACCGCCTTCGCGTTTACCTCAGTTTTCAATGGCTGGCTGCGCAAGCGCAAGGACGCGATGCTATCCCATAAGTCGGGAGTGGTGACATCGATTAAGCGGTTGGACATGCCGACGATCATCGGAGGGAACTGAGATGCCTCAGACGGCTGCGGGCAAGACGGTAATGAGTAAATTCCTGAAACGGTATGGGGTCTCCAAAGGCAAGAACGTGTTCTACGGTTCCGTGAATTCCAATCCCAAATTCGCAAAGGCCATGGGGGAATCCAGCGTATATAACCGCGGGCACAAGAATGGCTAATCCGGCACATTGCGAGAAATACGGATGCCTGGTTGCCCCGTCTTGGCGGGTCATCTATGTCAAGGATGAGAAGACCAAGGTGCGCTTCTGCTGCAATAAGCATTTCATGGAATTGATCGGGAAGCGCGCCTGGACGGAGGCGGACAAGCTGAATAATGGCTAAGGGCGCAAAGCTGATTCATGCCGAGCCCGATGCGGATGACCGGGGCAGCCTGATGAGCCGTCTCAAGAATGCGGACAATGACGCCGACGATAAGAAGCTAATGGCGAAGTTCCTGAAGGTAAAACGCAAGGGCCGGACGAAATGAGCGCGGCGCAAGAGCAACGGGAATCTGAACAAGCGAAACGTAAGGCCGCTGAATTGGCTTGGCGCGCTACCGTTATCGAGCGATCCAAGTTGCGGGTGCCTATATGTGGTGCCCCTGGGGCAACTGTGGACCGCGCGGTCTGGGATGAGGCATGGCTCGCGTACGCAAAGGCCCATCGTCCAGAAGAGTATCAGTATTATCGAATCTTGAATGAGGGTTTCTACGCCGAGGAGCTTGACGACTTGCGTCCCGGCTGGCGTCCGGTCGAGGCTCGCATCAAGGAACTTGAAGCCCGCGTCGCTCAGATGGCCTGCATGGAGATGGGGGAGGGCGATCCGAAATGAGCAATCATCATCAGCATGTACCACCGCCCAATCTTGAAGTCGCCGCACTGAAGGCACGGCAGGACGGTTACGACAAGACTCTGCGAGACTTTGCCGCGAACATTATCCGACTGCTCGAACTTCAATTGCACACGACGCATATGCTCGCGGGTAAGCGGCTGCTGGAATGCCCGGTGTGTATAGGCGAGGCCCAAGCTAACGAAGCAGCATCTAAACTGAGGGAGGCGTCGAATGTTCCTAGCTGACAAAGAATGGATCATCCTCAAGTCGGATACCTCACTATATCAACGGCTAGCGAGTGCGATACGGCGCGGCTGTGAGTTAGCGCCAGCCCAAGCTTTCAACACCTACAGTTACGGCGGCGGATCCGCCTGCGTAGGCCGGGCAGCCATGCTTGGTGGATACCATGCAGAATCGGATGATTGGAAAGTGTCCCTTCCCTATCCATGCGATTGCCAGCGCGATGCCTCCATTGCCACGGTTCTGCCTCATCTCAATGATGCACATCGTTGGACGCGCGAACAGATAGCCGACTGGCTGGATAAACTAAGCTAATGGCTGAGAAGTTCATCCAACATACCGATAGGATGGGAGCTTAGCGCTACCGCTGGAATTAAAATGGCGGATTGCGTGACAAGTTGGGCAAACCGGAATGAGGTTGGAGATCGCGCCATTTTGTCGATCCTCATCGATATGGTGGATCAAGACAATCTCTGGCACACGATCGAATCCGCAGTCGGCACACCGGCGTTCGAAAACCCTCCACGCGTTGTGCCGGTAGTTTCCAGCTTTCTGCTGCTTGAGCGCCCATTCCGCGCGGCACTCGCGCGAACAATTCAGGCTGTGTCCGTTATTATCCAGAAAACGCTTTCCACAGTTCAGGCAATTCTTCGCGCGAATTATCTGCGATTCCTTGGCACAGGGCCGCGAGCAGAATCTGGCTTGTCGATAGGAACTGCGCTTTTTGGGCATATAGGCGCGACCGCACTGCTCGCAGCTCTTCGCTTCGCGTACGAGCGGCTTGCGCTGATACTGCGGAAGCCTCAGGTGATGGCCATGAACGAAGCGAGCGCCGGGATAGAGTGGCTGTTGACCGCACCCACATCCACATTCCATAGGATGACATATTAGCATGGCAAAGCATTTTATCCAAGAAGCGCTATCCAAACCTGGGAGCAAGGGGGCGCTCCACCGATCCCTGGGCGTGCCGGAAGGACAGAAGATACCAGCGGCGAAACTAACCGCGGCTGCGCATTCAAGCAATCCGACGACAAAGAAGCGCGCCGTCTTCGCCCGCTTTCTCAAAGGTCTTCATCATGGCTAACAGCGATGCGAGTCCCGAACAGAAAGCGCGGGCTAACGAAAGTATGAAACGCTGGGTGCGAAGGGCTTACATCATTAGGCGTGCGAACGATTAAGTACGTGCTCTACGACATCTGCCTTACAGCCCTCCTCGTCATCTTGGTAGTCCAGATAGTCGCAATTGGGCTCGGCTGGCTCAGATGAGAAAAACCATAGACGACTACATCGCTGAACGCAACGCCATCCAACTTAAGGCCGAGGCCGCAGGTGATGAAGCCGGTGCGACCCAATGGACGAATCTAGGCGTAGCGAATCGTCATATTGAGCGCATTCTTAAGGGCGAGCTTAGCCTAACACCGGGAGTAGCGGGAGAGATTCAGAAGTGTCTCACTCAGAACAGTAAGGGATGAATATCATCGAGCATCTCTGGAATCGGCTAGGCGTTGTCCGTCGCGACCGTGGATTGAGCATTGCTTTTCGGAGGTTGCTACTTGATGACACTGGACGCCCAAGTATGGATGCTGCTCTTGTCCTTGGTCACTTGCGGGCTTTTTGTGGCGCTGATATTTCAACTCTACGATTTGATCGCGCGGGTAAGGTCGATGCGCTTGCGACTGCGGCAGCCGCTGGACGTCAGGAAGTGTGGCAGCAATTCTATTTCTATCTTAACGTGAGCGAAGACGAATTGATCGAAACGGATCGCGTATTCCAACGGGATTTAAGATCGCGGATGCAACAACCGCTCGACGCATAACAAACATGCCGCAATCCTCGAATCTCTCGTTCCCCTACACGGACGATCCGCGCTTTGATTTCAAGGTGGTGGATCAAAGTAAACGCGATCAATGGCTCATCAAAGATCCCAAAGGCGATCAGAATTATATCAATCCGGCGACCGCGAAACCTTGGGTCGATATCGGACTGCCGACTCAGCTTGCCGATATGAAATCTATTCTTCAGGGACGCGGCGGCACCTCGGAAGGCGACGCATGGGCTCCGAGCGATATCGCAACGGTCAAGGCCCTCGCGCTGAAGACCGGCGGGGTAGCCAACGAAGCTTTAGTCAACGCCTATAAGCAATTCCTACTGAACGCCCGCGACCCGCATTTTATGAGCACTCATCCAGGTAAGGCCGCATACAACACGCCCGCCGGTGGTGGCCCGACTCAATGAGATTCGTTGACTTTGGCATACAAGCCGTTTGGCCCGAAACATGGGGCTGGCTAATTCTATTTCGCGACGGCAAAATATGGGAGAAAGACAATGGCAGGAGCGCCAACATCTGGCACGGCAGCGATAACGGATCCTGCAGCGGGAGCGCCAGCACCGTCGCAGGCTTCTCAACCATCGGCAGCATCCTCGACGCAGCAGCCGGCACCAAGCTCTGGCACTGAGCCTTGGTACTCGACGTTTACGGATAAGGACCTTAAGGGCTATGCCGAGCTGAATCATTGGAAGGATCCCGAGGCCGCCGCGCGTGACGCTCGGGAGGCGCAGAAGCTCATTGGTGTACCCAAGGAGGACCTGCTCCGGGTGCCCAAAGATTTCGGCGTTGCCAAGCCCGAAGAGATTGCCGCTGTATATGATCGTCTCGGCCGACCGAAGACGGCGGCTGATTACAAGCTCCCCACAGTCGAAGGCGGCGAAGAATTCGCGGGCAAGATGGCACCGCTTCTCCACATAGCCGGCCTCAACCAGCGCCAAGTCGACGTGATCGCCAACGGCTGGAATAGCTATATGAATGAAGCCGTGGCTGCGCAAGACCGCGCGCAAGAACAGCAGGAACAGCTCGACATGGAGACCCTGCACAAAGAATGGCCGGGCGAGGTCTTCAATCAGAAACAGGAGCTAGCGCGCCGCGCCGTGCGCGAATTCGTTGTTCCCCTGGTCGGCGAAAAGATTGCGGGTGAGAAAGCCAGCGAAATTCTCGGCAAGGTCGAAGACGCTATCGGCACCTCTGCCTTCATGAAACTGTTCGCGATGATCGGCGAAAAAGCCGGCGTCGAGGACAAATTCGTGGACGGTGGGCGCAACGGTTTCGATATGAGCCCGGCGGCGGCGCGCGCCCGTTTGGATATGCTCAAACTCGATAAGGAATGGTCCGGCAAGGTCATCGCGAATCCAGGCGGCCCGGAACGACAGGAATGGGATCGGCTGATTCGCATCGGAGCGCAGGGAGCATAGAATCCGTTGAAGCCTGTTAAGGTTCTGTTTCTGCTCAAGAAACGTGGCGATTACTACGACCCGCACCACCACCCTCATCCTCCGCATCCACCACACCCGCAGCCGCGAGGCTGGCCTAATACCAATTGGACCGGGCTGCGAAATTCGGTCAACTACGTTACCGATATGCTCCAGAGCCTCGGCATCGAGGCGGCATTCGAGCGTATACAGGATGACAACGAGATAGACCGCGCCGTTACGGCATCCAGACCGACACACGCTATCTTGGAGGCCCTATGGGTCCGACCGGCCAAGCTAGCCCTACTGACTCGATTGCACCCTGATATCCGATGGAATGTCCGCATGCACAGTGAATTGCCCTTCCTTGCGAACGAGGGAAATGCGATGGAATGGCTATTCGCGTACTCGAAATTGGCCCATGTCACGGTATCGGCTAATTCCTTGCGGGCACAAACCGATTTTCGACGGATCTTTGGTGTTCATATCCCCTACACGCCGAACTATTACCCGCTCGCGCCGCTGGAACCGCGTAAGGGATTGCCGGCGGATGATGTAGTGGACATTGGATGCTTCGGGGCGATCCGGCCTATGAAGAACCAACTCACTCAGGCCTGTGCCGCAATCGATTGGGCGAACGCACGGGGCTTCACGATCCGATTCCACATCAATTCGGATCGAATCGAGATGAACGGAGCCCAGGTACTGAAGAATCTGCGCGCATTATTCGCGAACGTAAAACCGCCGCACACGCTCGTCGGTCATCCCTGGCTGGACCGTAGCGAATTCATGTCCTTAGTCCGGCTGATGGACCTTGGAATGCAGGTCTCCTTCAGCGAGACTTTCAACATCGTTAGCGCCGATTTCGTGATTGCAAATGTGCCCGTCGTTGTATCGCCTGAAGTCTCATGGGTGGCCAGAATGTTTCAGGCCGATCCCACCAGCACAGTCGATATCATCAGCAAGATGAATATTGCCTGGTCGGGCCGGCGACAGGAAGATCACCTGCACAATCACAATTACCACGGTCTACAGCGCTTCGATGAGGAGTCTAAGCGAGCATGGCCGACCGCGCTGATGGAGATGCGATGAAACGGCACTGGGCAAAACTCTTAGTCGGAATCATCCTGGCTGGATACTTCTTTATCGTCGAGAATCCCCTGAACAACGTGGACGGGGTTTATTTCGAGGGACCGCCAGGCGGGTTCTTGAATCCAGGAGAATGTCAACAGGCTCGCAGCGCCCTTCTTGCAGCGCAACCGACTCCAGTAGCGAGTCCCAGCCCAGGCGCTACGCCAGTGCCCGCGTTGATCGTCTTGCCTGGATGTTACATAGGCGGCGGAGGGAACTGAATGATTATCCAGTACCAGAACATATCCACCGTGATGACTGATGCGCAAGTCGCAGCAGTCATGAGCGCCGTTGCGGCCCAAGCAAATCAAGATTTTGCAAGGTATTGGGATACGGAACTCATCGGATTTAAATTCGTCTCGAAAGACCAGAAGATGAATCCCGCGTCATGGCAATTTGTTATAGCGGACGATTCCACAGTTGCCGGAGCAGCAGGTTTTCATGAGACCGGTTCAGGCGGCGGACCTATCGGTTTCGCCTTCGCCAAGACGACCCTTGATGCGGGGATGAAGCCCTCCGTGACCATCAGCCATGAGATTCTCGAAATGCTCGGCGACCCATATATCGACCAGACCGCACAATGGTCGGATCTGCCGAACGCGCTGTTTCTGGCCTACGAGGCATGCGACCCAGTCGAGGACGACACTCAAGGGCAGATCAAGCACGGGATGATGCTCAGCAACTTCGTATTGCCAGCGTATTTTGTGCCGGGAAGTAAAGGTCCCTGGGATCTGATGCGCAAACTGAGTGGGCCGTGGAATCCGGCGGCGATGCTACCTGGAGCCTATCAGGCGACTTGGGATCCAGGGCATGGTTGGCAGCAGGTATTCCCGGCTCAATATCTTGGATTCGCACATAATAGGACAGGCCGAGCATTAATTGAGACGCCGCATTCACGACGAGCCCGCCGCCGCAAGCCGGTAGATCAGCGTGTACGTTCGGTTCGCTAGTATGGAGATCACGAGGGTTATCATCATTGTCTTAGCCTTCTCATTCACACTCGGGACGTGGATGGGGAGCGGCCCCGATCAGTCAGGGGCTTGGGTCTGCGATCGTCCAATTTACGGCTATCCTTGGTATCACAGTCTTGAAGAATGGGCGACAATCACCAGCTATGTGCGGCACGGCGACGTAGCAATGTGCGAGACCTATAATTGGGCTAACGTGCCGGGTCCGCGCACCGAAGGATGGGCCGCGCGCCATGGATGGACATGGCCGATGCACGAGGAAATGCGGAACGTTTCTGTACCGTGTTGGAAATAAAGTTGTCCTACTCAGTACAGGCTGCGCCGCGTATCTTCTATTCACGCGCGCGCGGCTTCCGCTTACGGGTCTTGGATAAGGCAGGTCGTCCTCCGAGCTTTCCATTAGCACGAGCGGCAGCCGCCTTACGCGGGCTACGTACCAGTCCGCCCTTTTTGCTTGTACGCCAACTACGACTGAATGCACGCAAGCTCATATGGCTAAATTCACGCGCGAGCCGTGTCACGGCTTGTACCATGGGGGCATCACAAGAGGCCAGCGAAAGGAGTTGCTCTAGCTTAGGAGCACCGATGCAAGTTTCTATAGCTGCCAGATCTGTGTTAGTTAAGCCAAGTACGCGCCACATCCGGCGGCCACGCTCAATGAGCGCTGCGGGGCATGTTGCGTCCATGTCCGCATGTAATATCTTGAACGCTTCGTCAATCGGATTGCGATTTTCCACAGAAACAAGATAACCGAACCCACTTGGGTTATCAAGTATTACATAACCGCGACAAGCTAATTCTAGCCTTAATCGCGAGCGTGGCATATCTGACCTTCACACTCCCTTTATTCCAGCCACTTCTGATTGACGGACATGACTCGATGGCCTACCCCGCTCGGCTAGTTGAATTCAGCCGCTCCGGCTTCCCGCCTTTATGGGCGCCAGATCTATCGAGCGGTCGCGGCCAGCCACTATTTGAATTCTGTCCACCGCTCATTTACGCGGTGGCACTCCCGTTTTGGAAGCTCGGATGCGGGCTAGCCGTCTCCTTACAGCTCGCGCTTGCACTTCTAGTTGCCGTAGGCGCCGCGTCAGTTTACGGAATAGGGCGGCACTTGGGATTCTCTCAGTGGGCATCACTCGGAGCCTCCGTCGCCTGGTTGTGGGCACCCTATCAATCTATTGACTTATACGTGAGCGTCCGTATGGCGGAAATGGCCGCCCTCTGCGTCGCGCCGCTTGGCCTTTATGTCCTGCTCGCGTGGCCGTGGTATTTCGCGGCCTTCGCGCTCGCGCTGCTGCCACTTGCGCACAATGCCATCGCTCTGCTAATGTTTCCAACATTCATTGCAATCTCCTCCAGCCGAGGCACCGGTTGGCGCTCCCCCAGGGCGCTGGCCGGTGCTGTAGGTCTCAGCGCTTATTTCTGGCTTCCCGCCCTCTTCGAGATGCAGTATGTCCGGCCCGAATTGCTGCGCACCGACTTCTTCGATTACCATCGCCATTTCATCTGGCTGAATCAACTCGTTTGGGGCCACTGGCAATTCGGCTATTCGCCGCTCGGCATGGACTATGCGCTCGGCCTGCCGCATATCGCGTTGGCCCTAACGGGTCTATTCTTTGCTTATGGAGTGGCAAACCATAGAGACCGCGCCACACGATGGAACTTGGGTAATTGGCTACGTCCCCGCCCCCGGCAATTATCTATGGGTAGACCAACTTGTAGTGATGAGATGGGCAGCCAATCTATCTTGCTGGACAGCCCGTGGCGTCTTCGGAATCAAGCCCACCCATTGGCAGCCTGTGCTGCCGCCGCCTCCTTAAGGAGAGTCATCTATGCCTTTCATGATCAACTGCGAGCATCCCCAGGCGATCCCAGTGACAGTAATAGCCGAGAACGGCAAGGTCCTGCTCGGCTGGCACTGTCCCGATTGTGGCGAGGAGATTCCGATTCCGAACGGATATCACTTGTTTGTGCGTTCGCCGCCGCATCAATAATCGGCGCCTTCCTGGCGACCGGTTACAGCACGCCCGTCTGGGATCACATCTCGATCCTTCAATACTTTCAGTTCCCTTGGCGTACGCTCGCACTTCCCGCGCTCTTTATGCCGTTACTCTCGCTGTGGGCCTTCGAGGCAATGTTCCACGTGAAACATGGGCACATTCTGATAATCCTGACCATCGCGATCCTGATTGCGGTGAATCTCAGCCATGCGCAGCCGAAGGGTTACATCAATCTGAATGATGCCTACTTCACGCCGGCGAACATCGCTGCGAGCGGCTGGGAAACCACGACTAGGGGCGAGTACGAGCCAGAAGATGCCGCGACGCGCGACTATCTTTCCCATCCAACGCCGATCCGCCGCATTGGTAAGGCTATTTCCCTTGGCACAGTGTTTGTGCTAATGCTCGCGGTAGCGGGTAGCCTACGGAGGTCCGCTGAAGCAGGATGAGACTGCCGCCAGTATGCTCAAGCGTTATTTGAGCTAGACAAGGTTCCGGTTATCCGGGTAGGCCGCGTCGACGTTGATCGAGGGATTAACTAGAGGCTGCACCGGATGACTCCGGAAGAACTCAAAGCCAAAAAAGCCGAAGCCTATAAAGCGTGGGAACTACGCAAGACGGAGTCTGATCCATCTTGGTACGAACGACGCAAGGCGAAACGGCGCGAGCAGTATAAACTGTTCCCGTATCGGCAGAAGAATGCTGCCTGTCTTCAACGCCAGAAAATCCGCGAAGGGCCCGAAGAGCTACGTGAACAGGGACGCGTGCGTAATCGGCAATGGAACGCCGCTAAACGTGCGCAGGATCCTTCCTACTTCCACGACAGAGATCTGAGACACAAATATGGGATGAGCTTCGCTGAATTTCAGGCGATGCTCGCTGCGCAATCTTTCCAGTGCGCGATTTGTGCCGACTCCATCGACGAAGTAACTCGTCACGTCGATCACGATCACGCAACGGGGAAGGTGCGTGCACTGCTTTGTCGCCACTGCAATATTGCGCTTGGCCATCTGAGAGATTCCGTTGAGATCGCTCGCAAAGTAGCCTCTTACCTTGAGTCTCACTTGACTCAAGTGATACTTAAAGAGGTTAAGTAGCGATGGCTACTATTGATCAGAGCGTAGTGGCACTTTTTGAGTACAAGTTTACCCAAATCTTCGAATTGCTTGCTCAACAGCGCTATGAGCGTATAGTAAGCAGTTTCAAACAGGGCGTCCATACCGGGTCACAGCAGGCCCAGGCCGTAAAACAGATCGGCATTTTGGGCGTCCAGCAGCGGACGGTGCGGTTGGAGCCGATCACGTTTATGGATGTGCCGCATGACGATCGGTGGGTCACGCCGAAGCCGTTCGATGGGGCAGTCCCCTTTGATAAGTGGGACGAAATCCAGACGATGGCCGACCCGCGCTCCAGTTACGCGGAGGCATTGCAGGCGGCCATGAATCGGCAGCACGACGCTGAGTGCATTCGGGCATTCGATGAGACGAGCAAGACCGGCCAGCTCGGCAATGATACGACCGCGTTCCCGTCGGGCAATATCATCGCGTCGAACTTCGGGGCGTCGGCCGATACTGGCCTGACCGTCGCCAAACTCCGTGAAGCCCGGCGATTGCTCCTGCAGAACGAAGTCGATTTGGATGTCGAGAAGCTCTGGTGCGTCGCATCGGCGACTCAGCTCGACAATCTGCTGGCTGAGGCGCAGGTCATCAACCGCGACTTCAACCAGCCAGATGCGCCGGTACTCGCGGAAGGCAAGATCACACGCTTCCTGGGTATCCAGTTCATCCATAGCGAGCAACTCGGGCTCGATTCGACGCTGGCCTATCGGAAGGTTCCGGTGTACGCCGGCGGTGGGATGCACTTCGGCACCTGGCAGGGCATCGAGACGAAAATCACGCAGCGCTTCGACCTGCGCGGACATCCGTGGCAGATCTACATCGACGCGTATTTCGGTGCGTGCCGACTCCAGGAAAAGAAGGTCATGTTGGTGAACTGCCTCAAGTAAAGAGGTGAGGTAAGCAAATGGCCGATGAAGTAAAGCGAATCGTCCATCGTGTCGGAGTGGCTGGCCCGGAGTCGGCCACCAAGGGCGCGGACGATCCGCCGAAGAAAATGGCGGCTCCGATAGCGAAGCCGGCCGATGTGAAAAAGCCGTGACGCAGGAGACGCTCTCCGCACGGCTCAAGACAGCTCGGGCGAATCTGGCTGCGTTGGTGTTGACGGCCAGCCTGACAGGTCCGCAACTCGCCGAGTTGGATTTGATTATCACGGATTTGGGGGCGGCCGTCCTTGTGGTGGTCGCCCCTGACCCGCCGCCTCTGCCTGCGCAGACGACGGGTGTGCAAGGCCGTCAAACGTCAACGATGGGCGCATGGACCACGTTGCCTTAGCACCGTTGCCCTGGCGGGGACGGAGGTAAAGACAAATGGCTGTATTCATTCGTAAATCAGGAGTGATAACCAATCGCGACGCTTCACCGCCGCTACCGTCCGATCTGCGCACCGCAGGCCGCAACTTCATGAAGCGGGCGCGCGTGCTGACCGTGACCGCGGACTCAATTGCCTCGATGTATGGGTTCTTCACGCTTCCGGCAAATGCCGTTGTAGTCTCTTGTCTATTGTCGAATGCCGCGTTGTCGGCCTCTACGACGGTCGATATCGGCCTCTGGGAGACTCCATTGCGTGGCGGATTCAGCTCGACCACGGGATGGCTGACGTTGGCAGGTGGCGTGACCGGCGCCGATCAGTTCTTTGGCGATGCGGTCGCGATGACCAATGCCGCGACGAAGGCGGAGCAGATATTCGCGAATACCAATTTCTACACACTGCTCAACGCCGACCAGATGATCTGGCAGGTTCTTGGCCTCGCCGCAGATCCGCAGACCGAATATGACGTGGTGGTTGTCGCGGAAGCGGCCATCGTCGCGGGTGGGACAATCTTGCTGGAAATTTCCTACAAGATGCAGTAGCCGGATGGGGGCTTCGGCCCCCTTCCTTCCGAGGTAAGCGATGGCATCTATCAGCGCGAGCAAAACGGTCGGCCAGACCGAATTTCAGATTACCGCGGGCACTTCGGCACCGGGCGCGGGCGATATGGAGTTCCGTGTCGATCTAACGAAGCTCACCGGCGGAAACATTCAGGTGATCACTTTCCTTGAAGAGCTCATCAATTACTTCTCCGGTAAGATCGCAGCGGTGAATTGATGCGGCACTTACGGATGGTAATCGTTCTATTCGTCGCATCGTTCGTTGCTGCAGCATGGGCATTTGCGGCATCGCCGACTCTGACCGCGGATGGTTGGGCAATCAACGCCAAGGGCACCACAGGCTCCCCCGTGGCGGTAGGTACGAGCACGCCGGTCATCGTGATGGATCCGGCCTCGGGGCCGCGGTGCAACTGGGTGTGGAGCTGGACGGAAGGCGGCAATCTGCGCTGCTTTGCATTCCCGCCACAACTCGCTGCTCCAGTCGATACACCAACCGCAACTCACGGCCTCATCATCCAGCACGGCGCTGGCGTGGTCGATAACGCGGTCACTGGCGATCCATCGTTGGGTTGGCAATGCGTGTCGGATTCGGGGACTCTGAACGTCTCGACGGCCGAATTCGCCCATTGTCTGCACAAGCCGGGGAATCCGTAGGAGATTCTATGGGAGACTCCATGAGCGAAAGTAATGCATCGCGCCAGATGCCCAAATATCTGTGTCACAAGGAAGTCTGGGCACTCAAGATTGGCGAAGGTCTCAAGGTTCTGCCGAATGGAGACGTAATCCTGCCGATCTTGGACCCCGGCTACGCGCCCGTAATCGTAGCCAAGGCTGTTGTGAGCAGGTACATGCCGATGCCGGGCGACTATTACGTTGTTTACGAGGACGGCTACAAATCGATCTCACCAGCGAAAGCCTTTGAAGAAGGCTATACGCTCATCGGTTAGATGGCATCATCCAAACCGCCCACGCAGCTTGAGGAAAAAGTCGCAGCTATTGTGCTTGCGAATAAGATCCTAGATCGAGTCAATGCCGATCCCGATGACGATCTAGCCATTCTAGCGCGACAATTCTTGCGCGCGCTGGAGCAGCGCGAATGCCTAGCGACAAGATGACAGAAGAACAGTTAGCGCGATTTCTCGACAAGGTAATTATCTCACCGGATGGCTGTTGGGAATGGATGGCCTATCGGGACACCTGCGGCTACGGAATCTTCCGCCTTGGCGACCGGATGTACACAGCGCATCGCGTCGCTTATGAGCATTTCGTAGGACCGATCCCCGAGGGCAAGGAGATGGATCATCTCTGCCGCAATCGCGGATGCGCCAGTCCATATCATGTCGAGCCGGTTACCCACGCCGAGAATATCGGACGTTCGCCGCTCAAATGTCCTACGCATTGCAAACGAGGCCACGAATTAACTCCTGCGAATCGCTATGCGGGCGGCCCAAGAAAAGGTCGAGGTCGTTGCAGACAGTGCGCCTTAGACAGAAGCCGACTCCAACGGGAGCAATGCAATGCCCTCGGATGTTGACATCGCGAACCTCGCGCTGACCAAGCTGGGCCAGCAGCGGATTCTCAGCTTCACCGATAACGTCAAGTCGGCGCGCTCACTGAACGCCATCTACGCAATGGAGCGTGACAACGAGATTCGTGCGCACCAGTGGTCATTCGCGATGAAGCGGGTATTGCTCCCAGCCCTCTTGGACGTTCCAGCCTTCGGTTACAGCCACGCCTACCAGCTTCCTGACGACTATTTGAAATTGATCCAGGCCGGGCGCTTCTCGCCGGGCGGCATGGGGGACGTGATCTCGCCTGGAAGTACGAGAGTGCTCGGCCTGGTCGTAGATGGCAGCGACTACCGCATAGAGGGCCAGACCATCGTGACGAACTTTCCGGCACCGCTGGGCATCCGCTACATGCGCAAGGTGACCGACCCGAACCAGTTCGACTCGTGTTTCGTGATGGCGCTGGCCTGCCGTCTCGCAATGGAGATGGCGGAGGATCTGATCCAGACCGCCAATAAACGCCAACTCGCCCAAGGGGAATACAAGGCCGCTATCATGGCCGCGATCCGGGCGAACGCGATCGAATTGCCGCCGGATCCTTTGCCCGATCATTCCTGGCTCATATCGAGGCTTCCCGGATGATAGCCTCTCGCGCTCTTCTGGTCTCGCTATTACTGGCATTGTCCAGTTCGCCAGTATGGGCGGTGCAATGGCCCTGGGGAGTAGCGGGGCCGCAAAGTTCCACAGCGGACATACCCGGTCAAGGTCCTCCGGGCGCGACTGGCGCTACCGGAATGACGGGCCAAAGAGGTATGACTGGACCTGAGGGCTCATCAGGTAGTACCGGCGCGGCAGGCTCTGTTGGCACTACCGGTCCCACGGGAGCCACTGGAGCCACGGGCATATCAGGTCCCGTAGGATCGACGGGCATGACAGGTCCATCTGGAGCATCCGGATCCGCCGGTTCCTCGGGCGCTTCTGGAAGTAGCGGAGCTGCTGGCCCCACGGGTCCTACCGGGCCAGCAGCCGCAACCGGCGCTTCCGGAGCCTCCGGAGCAGCCGGTTCCACAGGTGCCTCCGGTGCATCTGGAGCAAGCGGAACGTCAGGTGCGGCTGGTGCTGCCGGAGCGACAGGCCCAAGCGGCCCTACAGGTCCGGCTGCCGCTACCGGAGCAAGTGGTGCTTCAGGTGCGGCGGGCTCCAATGGTTCCAATGGCGCAACCGGTGCCACGGGCTCTACTGGGCCAACAGGGCCGGCCGCGGCGACTGGAGCATCGGGTGCATCCGGGGCGAGCGGCGCAACAGGTTCAAGTGGAGCCGCAGGGGCTACTGGGGCAACTGGGTCTACGGGAAGTACGGGAGTTGCAGGCCCAAGCGATCATTGGTGGACGGGCGGGTCGAGCGCCTTACCGGTATCGGCAGTGACCGATTTCGTACCGGCCATCGGTCTCGGGACGGCCGCCACGACAGAAGCGCTCGTACAGTTGCCTATCGGTAAAGCAGCCTCCATCACAAAGATGTTCTGTCATACGACTGCAGCCGAAGGCAACGCCAAATCGGACGCCTTCACACTTCGGGTCAACGGCGCGTCTCCGGCAAGCGGACTTACGTGCACAATCTCGAACGGCACTACATGCTCTGACACGAGCCATACGGTAACGACCGCGGCGAATGACATGCTGGATATTCAAGACGTCACAACGGGAGCCACCATCACTGCTCGAGCGGGCGGCTGTTCGATAGGATTCTGATGAAAACACGATCGGTAGCAGTGTTATTGATTCTAGCGGCATTCCTTGCGGTGGGGATGGCCTACGCCTTCGAGCCCTTTCCGCCGGTAGGGGCAGGTGGTCCTACGGGGGCCACGGGCGCGGCTGGCGCGACGGGAGCTACCGGAGTCACCGGGGCCACCGGCCCGGCTGGTGGTGCGACGGGGGCAACCGGTCCGACAGGTCCGACAGGACCAACTGGCTCTACCGGCGTAGCAGGCCCGACAGGAGCCACTGGACCTTCGGGTCCCACGGGTGCGACGGGTTCTACGGGCGTAACTGGAGCGACCGGCCCGAGTGGTCCTACTGGTCCTACGGGACCGACCGGATCCACAGGGGCCACGGGTCCAACGGGGCCTACCGGCTCAACTGGCGTATCGTCCGGCGTCTCACTTCAGATCTTCACGTCCTCGGGGACATATACCCCCGTGGCGAGTATCAGTTTCGCGGTTGTCGAGTGCGTCGGCGGAGGCGGCGCAGGCGGCGGTTCCGCTGGCGGGACGACGAATAATGTCACTGGCGGCGGCGGCGGTTCTGGCGGTTATTCTCGCGTGCGCCTCACCGCGGCCCAGATCGGCAGTTCACAGACCGTTACCATTGGCGCGGGCGGAACAGTCGGGACGACAGGGAACAACCCAGGTAACAATGGTGGCGATACCTCACTAGGAACATTGTGCGTAGGCAAAGCTGGGACTGGTGGCGGCGGCTCATCTACCACCACGCCCGGTGCATCAGGCGCAGGCGGTGTAGCAGGAACCGGCGATTTTGTCCCCGTTGGAAACGCGGGCGACGCTGGTTATGTCGGTGGCTCGGGTACACCAGTGGTCCCTATGGGGCGTGGTGGGGTCAGTGTCTTCGGCGGTGGCGTCGCCGGGGTGAATGCGAGCGGTAATTGCGTCGTAGGGACGGCTGGGAAAAACTACGGTGCGGGTGGCGGCGGTGGGGACTGCAATGGAACGACCAGCACTACAACCGGCGGCGCTGGCGCGGTAGGCGCCATTATCGTGACAGAATACAAGTGAGCCTGCATGAAAGCCTCGCCCGGATTAGTCGCCTTCAATAGCGGGGAGCTGTCCCCCGCCTGCGAGAGCCGCACCGATATCAAACAGTACGGCTCCGGCTGTTTCAGGCTCGAGAATTTCATCCCGATGGTGCAAGGCCCGGTGCGGCGTCGCCCAGGCACGCGCTTTGAAGCTGAAACCAAGAACTCTGGGCTTGTGTTCCTGATGCCCTTCGTCTTCAACGTCACCGAATCCTTCATGTTGGAGTGGGGCGACCACTATCTGCGGTTCCACCAGAATCACGCGCCAGTCACCAGCCTGACCATCGGCCCAGTACTAGGCCCGAATTGGAATCCCACGGTGGGCGGAACGACCATAGATGGCGCCCTGACCTGGACGAATCTCGGATTTACTTATTGGGCACCCGGCGTCGTGCGCAGTCTTGGGGACATCATCGTCGACAGCAATGGCAATATCCAGGGCTGCAGGCATGCCGGAACCTCAAAGAGCGGCCTGCCGCCAATCTGGCAAACCGCTGTCGGGCGTACCACCTATGATTTTGATGCGGGCGATCCCAATCCCGTTCAATGGGTAAATCTCGGCGTGCCGCAATGGGCACCGCTGACGGTCTTCGCGACAGGGGCCATAATCTACTCAGGCGTGGGTATTCAGCAAGTGACCGCCGGAGGAGGAGGCTTTAGCGGAAGCGGTACGTCCTCGTCACCGTCATCGGTAGTCTATGAAATTCCAACACCCTACGCCTTCACGGATCTATATGACGCCAACGGATTTGCGCAACTCGATTATGTGCCGAGCGCGGACGTTATCTATATCACCCACCGCAGCACCAAGTTTCCCGTCTATAAACTGCTGCACTTCGGCACAGCCAATTGGAGATTAGACCGTCTGTCACAGTTCACTGGCGGGCCATTCGGCGATGCCAATCCAGGGACCAATCCAATCGTGTTCGCCTCTGCCGAGGATGGCAATGGAATCACGCTGACAGCCTCGGCCGATATCTTCGATCCCGGCATCATGGGCGCACTCTTTCAGCTCACTGAGCAGAATGTGCGGACCATCAGGCCGTGGGAATCGACGAAAGCAGTCGCCAAGGGAAAGCGACGACGGTTCAATGGGATTACCTACGAGGCTATGAACGGGGGAACCACTGGCACGATCCCGCCTACGCATATCAGCGGCGAGGCCTGGGATAATGGCGATACTGCGGGTATACGGTGGGCTTACCGTGACCCTGGGTTCGGCTTCGTTCAGCTAATCGCACGTGGCATAGATCCTGTGGGCGTCGCCGCCACGATCACGGGCATCACGGCCGCAAATCCGCCAGTCGTGACGCTTTCTACCAGCCCGGTGTTTGCCAACGGCGATCTCGTATTCATCAAGGATGTCGTTGGCATGGTCGAGGTGAACGATACGTTCTATCGGGCGGCCGGCATATCGGGAAATACTTTTCAGTTGCATCAGGACGATACGGATGGTGACGGTACTGGTCCCAATGTAGATGGGACGCTATGGACGCCGTATGTCTCCGGCGGCACGGTCGATAATCGGCTCTGGACGGCAACCGCGGATGTGATCGAGCAGCCACAGGCGGGAACCATCAATCGGCTTCCGCAAGCCGTCGTATTCGCATCGAACGCCACCTCCAACTGGGCGGTCGGGGCCTTCAATAATCGTGACGGCTTTCCTCAGACGGTCTCATTCTTTCGCGGTCGGCTAGTATTCGGGCGCCACGGGCAGGTATTTCTCTCGGTATCTGCCGACTTTGAGAACTTCTCGGCACTAACCCCAGGCGGATTAGTGACCGCCGACATGGCCATCAACATAACGCTACCGACGCAGGACGCGATTCAGTGGCTGGTCGAGGGTCGTGTGCTCGTAGTCGGGACTGCGAGCGGCGAGCATATCATTCAGGAGACAAATCCTTCGCAACCGCTCGGCCCGGCAAATATCGCGAGTAAGGCACAGATGCGCCACGGCTCGCGCGCCATCAAACCCACCTTAATCGGCTATTCGCTCATCTGGTCACAAACCAGCGGTCAGAAGATGCGCATTATGAAGTATCAGTTTTTCACCGACCAATATCAGAGCGAGGATTTGGCGGCGCTCGCCAACCATATCTTTGAGAAAAATGGTCCCCTGACGCTCGCATTCCAGCAGGAACCGGACGCAGTAATCTGGATGATCCGCAATGGGAACCTGAAATAGCATGGCAAATAACTGGTTCGATAGCGGACGGAAATACGTGCTGGATTCACAACTGGACCCAGCAGTAGATACCATCAAAGTATGCCTGCTCAAGGATACGTATACCCCAAACTTGGCGGCGCACGTCCACTTAAATGACCTCGGGGCCAATCGGGTCGGAACAGATCAGACGCTCGGTTCTATCACGACAACAGCCGGGACATTGAACGCGGCAACGGCGACATTCCCCGCAGTCCCAGGCGGCTCTCTAGCGAAATTCATAGCCCTCTACAAATTGGTAGGCGATGGCAGCCCCGCCGATGTGACGTCCCCGCTACTCATGCTCTTTGACACGATTTTGGGCTTCCCGCTCGCCACGAGTGGCGCGAATATCCCGGTCGTCTGGAACGGAAGCGGCATCTTCAGAATCTAACTTATGCCGATCTACGATCCCACTCTCCGTGCGGCGTTTAACCGGCTGTCCACTGGCGGCGGGTCCAGTGCATCTTTCGGTTCCACCACCACGCATGCTGGAGACCTAATTATCGTAACCGGTAACGTCGGCACCGGCCCTCAGATCAATCCGCCAGATGGCACGTGGCACAGGATAAATGGCCTAATCGCGGGTTATCAAGCATTCTGGCATATATTCGAGGGCGGTACTCCGACGTGGACATTCACCTGGGATGGCAGCAACCAGGCTTACGTCTTCAATCAGTACAGCTTCTATAGCATCGGTGGAGGCACGATTAGCTTCGGGGCGGCCGTTATGTCCTCGGCCAACTCGGTCCAGACGAAAACCAGCGATCCGATCACACCAAGTCAAAATGCGCTGGTCCTCGTCGATTTCATCGAATTCGTCAATAAGCTTCTGTCACCACTATCCAGTCCTTTCACGCCAGCGCAGAATGGCCCGCAAGGCGGAGGCGCAGGCGGCTACGAGTATGTAACGGCCGGTATCGTCTCCGACACGTGGACTGAGCCCAATGCGGACGATTCTAATCCTCATTTCTGGGGCTCCGGCACGTTTGCACTGTTTTCGAGCCTCGTCAATGAGGCACAGCCGCCCCTATTGACTGATGATGCGATATTCACGCCATCCGCAACCGCGGATAGCGACATTGTATTTCGTAGCAGTAGCCATGATACCGCGTTTCCATTTTTCACAGGGGCGCAACTGAATCCGCCTAGACCGACAGGAGTGCAGAAGGGCGACCTCCTGATCGCTCACATATGGTCGAATGGCACAGCTCCTGGAATGAATCCCTTCCAGGTCATCCCTGTCGGTTGGACACTTCTGTCAGGTTCATATTTGGAAAATCACGCCGTAAATCCGCCATCTGCTTCATGGCTCTTCTATAAGGTCGCGACAGATACGGAATCGGATATCCCCAGTTATACGTGGCTATTGCCCCGCCCCACGCTGAATATATGGACGGTACTCGTCTACGCTTTCGTTCACGAGGATCCGGCGCATCTCTTTAATGGATTCCAAACTGCGACAGGATACGACGGGAGTCCCAAGGCACCGGGATTAACGCCAGACTGGCGTAACGATGTGTCGCTCCTGCTCTTTGCAGCGGTAGACCCGCCTGGTACGGGTACGGGCATTTGGCCTCCCACCGTTCCGAATGCTCCATCGGGCTATCAGTTATTAGCGTTCTATGGAAACCAGAGCGACTTTCAGGTGGGATATCTGGGCACTCCGGATTCCTGCAATCCGATCCCAGATGAGTTTGCCTATACGGAAGCGCAGCAAATCCTCCAATTCGGAGTGGTGCGGTATAGAACAGCTTGGTTTGCCTACAGTTTCCTGATCAAGAATGTAAGTGTTGTCGGGAAATCTTGCGGGGTTGTGCCCCCAGTGCCGCCGCAGCCATTCCCTGGGGGGATGCGTGATGGCAACTTGGTGGGTCTCACCTTCAACGAGGAACAGCAGGTAATTGCGTGGCACCGCCATCCGATGATCGGAGCGCTGGAGACGATTGCCTGCATCCCATCGCCCACAGGATCGCAGGATGAATTGTGGATGGTGGTGAATCGCACGATCAACGGAGTTACGCGACGTTATATCGAATTCATGGCGCCGCATTTTCTCACCGGCGACGATTTGGCAACCCAGTCGCTATATTCGGATTCCGGCGGCACTTACAATGGTCCGCCGACAAAAGTGATTACAGGCATGGATCGTCTCGAAGGCCAGACCGTAAAAGTCTTGACGGATGGGGCCAGACATCCGGATCGCGTCGTGACTGGCGGCCAGATTACGCTGGAATGGGTAGCGAGCATCGTTCAGTGGGGACTGCCACAGAGCTGCCGTCTTACCACGATGCCGATCGAGGCGAGCGCGCCGAATGGGACTGCGCAGGCCAAGGTTAAGCGCATCGTGGATGTAACTTTCCGGTTTCTGAATACGCTTGGCGGCCGCGCAGGCCGCGAAGACCCAGATGCCGAATTGAGCGACCCGCCTGAGACCGTAATGGATGGGCTGGAATTTCGCGATCCCGACGATCCGATGGATGAACGGCTGAAGGTCTATAATGGCATGTGGCCTGAGGAGACCTACGCGATGAATTGGCCAGGCGGCTCTGAGGTCGAGGGCCGGATGACCTATGTTAACGACGAACCCTATCCTGTGACGATTGTCGGAATGTATCCGAATCTCGAGACTGAAGACTGATGCGAGTGGAGAAACTAGAGCGCTGGCATCTGGAGGCGATGCTAAAACGCGGGGTTACCGTCGAGCCGTTGCTAGAGCGTGCGGATTACGTCGAGACTCTGGCGATCAACGGCTTCGCGGGCATCGTAGATGAAGGCGTAGTGGCCTGTATGGGTGTGTGTGAGCAGAATCCTGGCAATTTTCGTTGCTGGGCATTTACCGATGATAAATTGGCGAGCCGATATTTCCTGCAGATCTGCAAATTGATGCGGGCGTGGCTCCGTCAATTCGACGCACGGCGAATCGAAACAGTCGTATATATGGGCAATCTGAGAGGCCACCGCTGGGTGACTGAGATCCTAGGATTCGAGACCGAAGGCATTATGCGGAAATTTGGCGACGGTGGCGACGCCATGCTCTATTCGAGGATTAGTTGAATGGACCCGGTGACGATGGCCATTGTAGGAACCACCGCTGGTGTGTTCGGGGCTATCCAGAGGAGCAATCAGTTCTCAGCTCAGGCCAAAGCGGCGGACTATAATGCCGCAGTTCTGACGCAGCAAGGCGTGTCCGAAAGCAATACGGCGGCAGCGAATATGGCGCAGTCGCAACGTAGATCGGCGGCGGCGCTCGGCGAACAGGCGGCAGCCTTTGGACAGGCCAACATCGGAACTGGCGGCAGCGTGCAGGCCGTTGAGAAGCAGAGCGCTACGAATGCCCGCATGGACGCTCTCAATATCTGGTACGGTGGAGAACTCGAACGCCATCAGGCATTTGATGCGGCAGCGGTGGAGAGATATCAAAGTCGTATTTATCGTTCCAATGCAGAAGACGCGCTCTATGGCGGCATTGGGACATCGCTGCTCACCGGGGTCTCAGGCGGCTATGGTGGATATGTGCCGGGGAAGAAGGGGCCATAGATGGGGGGCTTCGCGCAAATACCGCAGATTGGCGAGACAGTTCCAACGCCGACGATCCCGAATCGGCCACGACCTCCTCTGCTCAATGTACCGGAGATTGTTAATCCAATTGCGGAGGGATTGCGCGGTGCTGTCAGAGCAGGGGAATCGTTAAATCGGATAGGCGACATCCTAGCGGTACAGGCACGCCACAAAAATATACTCGATGCTGATGCGGCCGAAGAACGGTACAAAGACCAGATCGCCAAGGTCTACGCCGATGCGAAACAGCTTCCCGGTGACCAATGGGCTTCGACCGTCCAGCAGCAGGGTAATGAAATCTCCCAGAAGATGATCGGAGATCCGGCCAATGCTCACATCTCCGGTTATTTACAACAGCGCTTGCCCGCGATTCAGGGATCTATCTATCGCGATGCGCTCATGGCGGGCACGGCACAGACTGCGCGAGAACAGGATACCCAACTAAAAGCGCTCGGCACAAAACTGGCGGGTGCCGCTGGCGGTGATTTCGGAGTAGCGCAGGATGGTTCGATCACCGAAGGCCCCGCATCAGTGGCAGCACGCACGAAATATGCGGGAATGGTCGATCAGATGTGGCCGAAGAATCCCCAGGCGGCCGCATTCTACAAGCAACAATTCGAGGATCAGGCCACTCTCGAGCGTGCGCAGGCACTTGCGCGCAGTCCCGATGCGGCGCATCCCACACTGCTCCAAGACTTCATCAAGGCCAACCCCGGTAAGTTCACGCCTCAGCAAGAGTCGTCGTTATTCTCAGCGCAGACGATGGCGATTGGCGCGCCAGCGCGTGCAATGGAAGCTAACGCGGGCGCGGCGCGGATGGCGGCGATTCAGTACCAGCAAAACTACATTAAGCAGAACGGTCAACCTGATATGGATCGGCTGAATAACGATGCGGCCCATCGCGTGATCGACGATAAGGATTTCCGTGGCTTCACAGGCTACGACTACACGGTCGCTACCGCGCCGGATGTGCTCGACGGCTGGCATCAGCGCATTGCGTCCGCGAATTCTGAGGATGAAATCAACGGGATTCAGCGTGATATCGGACTCGCCGGAGCGACACGGCAACTTGATGGTCGCAGCGCCAGCGAACTAAATCTTGAATTGCGCCAGCATCTCACTGGCATTAAAACTCCCGCGGGGCAGGCGAATATTCGCGCACGCGCTGCCATCGATGCGAATTATTATCCCGAGACCCGGCAAGATCGCATTATGGAGATGCGCCAGCCTGGAGCATTCGCGCGCGCCCGGCAGCAGGCGACGATGGCTTACGAAGCCGCGATTTACGGGCATCCGGCGGAAGCTCCGAGTTTTTATCAGAAAGCGATGGAGGATGCAGTTAAAGCGAATCCGAGACCATCCCGCGGCGGAGCTACAACGCCCACCCCAGCATTGGCACCTGCCGTCACCGACGATGATGCGCGGAAAATAACGGCCTACATGAAGGCCCATCCGGAGGCGATGCCCCACTAATGCCAGCCCGCCCAGAATTGGTGAATGCTGTAATTCAGCAGGAAACTGGTGGCAGGGCCAATCCACCGGATGCCGGCGCTGGTGCGGTCGGGTTGATGCAGATCGAACCACAGACGGCAAAGGCTTATGGTTTCGATCCTAGCCGTCTACGCGATCCCGCATACAATCGGATGGCCGGGACAACGATCCTCGGATCGTTGGTGGATCAGCACAATGGCAACGAACGAGAAGGGCTGAAGTCTTACTACGGGCGAGGCGACCCTGGCCCAGGATTCCCGACATCGGACGAATATGCGGACAGTGTGCTCAAGATTGCCGGAGTCCCCAGCGGATCGCCACCGAGCACAACCAATTACGCCGATCGTGCGTTTCACGGGGCGAACGGTCCCGCATCCATCGATCAACAGTATGCGGCGCGCCAAGCAGATAATCAGGATGTGGCGAATGGCCGGACGCTACTGGCTGAACATCCCGAACTGCTTAAGTTGATACATCCCGAATTAGCACAGCCGACGGTTCCCGCACCCGCATCGGCTACGCCAGCCATCGCACCAGAGGATACCGCTGGCGCTGAGGCATTGCTCAAACGCTCCGAGGGTGCTTTCGGCGGCGGGGTTGGCGGTGCATTTCAAGGCGCTATCGCGGATATGATCGCGGGTGCCGCGCGTCGAGCGGCCAAGGTCATCGCGCCCCAACTCGGCGTCGACGAGAACAACGATACGATCGGATTGGGCAACGCAGTGGTTAATGCCCTACAAGTGGCAGCGCTGCCAGCGGGTGTCGCCAAGACGAAAGCTGGAGCCGGACTGCTTGACGCGGAGGGAAAGCCGGTCTCCGCAGCAGCAGCGCCGGACACGGCGGCGGCACCCAGTATCGTGGATGCGCAGGGCAATCCGATAAAATCGGCGGCTACTCCGGCATCTCCTCCTCCGGCGACCGCTGAAGGGACCGGCGCTGTAGCGGGTAGTGCGGCAACCCCCGCATCCGCCGCGCCGGTTCCCGTAATTCCGCCGGAGCATGCCACGCCAGCGGCGGCGGCCTCGACTCTCGCCCAGAAACAGCTCGACAATCTCAAAGCCGTCCGTGTTGGTGAGCAGACCGCGACGGAATTCGGCAAGCCCGAGATTGCGACCACCATCCCGGAATCGCTCACGATGGACGAATCGAAATCACTCCGGCAGGATCTCGAATCCTACTATGCCCAAGGTGCGGAGAAGCCTCAATTGGCCGCGCATGTTCAGGCGTTGGCCAGCACTTACCATGAAGAAAATAAAGGTATCCATTCCTTCAATGAAGACCTCTGGGCGCGCGCAGCGAAGGGCGAGGATGTGAGTACTGGCCTTCAGCAACTCGGCAATCGCTTCGCCGCATTCGCCGAAAACTATTCCGTCTTGGCCGGCACGCGCTCAGATGTTGGCCGTAGCCTCCAGATTCTTGACCCCAATAAGCCGGGGAATGCGTTTGTGGCAGCGACGGCCAAGATCGCCCAGCAACTTGGCGAGGGTGACAACGCACAGAGATTGTCCGACTTGCTTCATCAGCTTGGTGGTCCCGATAAGTTCGCCCGCGTCGCACGGCAAATGTCTGAGGATGTGGGATTGGGGCGATCTCTCTATAACGCATTCAACGAGTATTACTTCAACAATCTGCTAAGTAACGCTGGCCGGACCTCCAGCCGGATCGCCACTTCGAGCACGGTATCTGGGCTGATGACCCTCCCGACGCGGCTGATTCAGGGGATGATGCCGGGATCGGGCGTCAAGCTCGGCGAGCCGCTAGCAGGTATCCAAGGTATAGTGAATGGTTTCTGGCATTCTGCCGACATCGGCTTGGAGAGCGGCAAGACGGGCAAGCGGCTATCGCAAATGGAAGGCGGCAGTATCGAGGCTGACAATCCTTTCGGCTACGGTGCGCACCGCGCAATCTCGGGACAGGCTTTCGGGCTCGGTGCATACAATCCTGACACCGCCGACTGGGAGAGTAGCGGAATCGGGAAGGGCGTGGATTATCTCGGCAATGTGCTGCGCCTTGGCGGGAACGTCCTGACGGGCGTCCATCAATTCGTGCATTCTGCCGGAACCTCGATGGCCGGGCACATGTTGGCGTGGCGCGACGCGGTCGACCAGGCCGCCGCGGAAGGGCTTGACGGTATCAAGGGGTACAACCGCGCTGCCCAGATTTATCACGGGACGATCAATGACATGCCTGCCGAGATGCGGCTGAACGCCAGTAAAGAAGCCGATTCGATGACCTTCGTGAATCAACTTGAACAGGGCACATTCGCGAAAAGCGTCTCGGATGTATTCCAGTACCCCGTGCTCAAACAATTGATGCCGTTTTTCCGCATTGCGTATAACGTCAAGAAGATGGGCCTTGATTACACGCCGGGGCTGGGCGCGCTCACTCAAGCGTCCGACATCGCCTACGGGACCGCTCAGCAACGCAGCGCCGCGCTCGCGAAGCAGGCATTCGGCGCGATGATGAGCGTGGCTATTGCCCACGAATTCCATCAGGGGAACCTCGTGCTCGATAAGTACGGCTCACCGAAAGCGAGGTTCGGCGATTCGCTAGTAGCACTGCCTCCGCCGCTCGATACGCCATTCGGCATCATCGGGAACTATCTACAGAATCGCGATGCCATGAGCGATCCCGATGCGCTCGATAAGGCGGGCGCCGCAGCGCGCGCAATCGGCAATTCGATGGCGAACGATTCTATCGTGCAGGGCTTAGTCAATATCAAGAAGCTCTGGACCGACATCGCAGACGGTGAACCGAAAGCGCTTAAGCAATTTGTCGGCTCAGAAGCATCCGGTCTCGTTCCTTGGTCGGCGTTGTTGAGAGGCGTCGCGATGGGGACGGATACGCTGGCACGCAACCCCCAGACGGTCGCGCAGGAACTCGAAACCGGCATTCCGGGGATTCATAAGTTGGATCCACTAACCGAGGCTGGGTTGCCATTCTCGCCAACTGCGGGATTGGCACAGAACGTTCAGCCGAAGGTGGACATCTTCAACAAGCCAGTGCCAAATCCGACGATGGGACTGCCCGCACGGCTACTCTATCCGGTCAATGTGACGAAGGTGAGCCACGACAATGTGGTGAATGAGATTGCCCGCTTGAACGTAAATGCCCAGAAACCGCCACAATTTCTCGATAAGTTCCCAGGCGCAACCGAGAAATGGAACGCCGATAGGGCGGACGGGCTGCGGGAAGATCTCGAAAGCTACATCAACGACAAGGATTATCCGACCGATCCCGATCAACTAAAGAAGGTAACCATCGAGAATATTCTAGCGCGAGCATCCCATATCGCGAACGTGGGAATGCTCGATGACCCGAAGATCGCCGATATGGTGGAGAATCATAAAGAAGCGCTCCGTGGCCTCTCGCCCGATGCCATTCAGGCTCTGAGTGGTTCACCCCCGGTCGCTAATGAGTTCGGCGTGGCAGGTCCATCTAATGCCATAGTCCCGAGGCTACAATGAAAGCAAGATGCCAGGCCTGCTCTCTAGGATTCCGAACGATCTCGTACTCCCGGTATAGACCTGGCACCGCTAACAACGATGTTATCACAGATGGCGACATTCTGAAATGAAAACTCGGATCGGAATCCCGCCACCGCCCTTGCTCAAGTTCGATTGGTTTCCGCCGGGGCCGGTAGCGGAACAGTTTGTTGTCAGCAACGCGCTTATCTGCGGCGTCAGAGGACCTTTCGGCAGTGGAAAATCGACGGCATGCATCGCAAAGCTGCTATATAATTTCACGCGCCAGAAGTCAGGACCAGATGGCGTGATACGCCGCCGTACAGCCATCGTGCGTAACTCCTACCCTGAACTTGCGACCACGACCATCAAGACTTGGCATGTCTGGGTGCCGCCGACGGTTGGTAACTGGCGTGATAAAGGACCGCCGACACACCACATTACAGCCGATAATCCGAAGGTCGATTGGGAAATCATCTTCCTCGCGCTCGATACGCCCGACGATATCCGCAAACTGCTTTCGATGGACCTCAGCGATGCCTGGATCAACGAGGCGCGCGAATTGCCCAAGGCGATCCTCGATGGTCTCACGGGCCGCGTCGGTCGTTTCCCGCGCACCATCCGCGACGGAGAGGGCAAGATCGTCCACACCTGCGCGATGCCCCAAATCGTGATGGACACTAACTCGCCCGACACCGATCACTGGTGGGCGAAAATGGCAGATTTCCCCGATCCGGAAATGGTGATGCGCAATGAGGAAATCGCCCAACGGCTCCGCGAACTCGGAACGCTTCAGACCGATCGCCAAAAGCTCCAAGAATTCTTCGCCCAGCCCAGCGGACGCTCGACCGGCGCTGAGAACATCAAGAATCTACCTCCCGGTTACTATGAGCGCCTCATGGCCGGGAAGTCGGATGATTGGATCAAGGTCTATGTCGACGGAGACTACGGTTTTGTCCAGGAAGGCAAACCAGTTTATCCGGAGTATAAGGATTCAGTTCACTGCAAAGAGTTCCCCCTTATCCGGGGCATTCCGCTATACGTTGGAATTGACTTTGGACGAACTCCCGCAGCAACTTTTGGTCAACGGACAGCGATGGGTGCGTGGCGGATTCATTCGGAGGTTGTCACGGAAGATATGGGGGCGCTCGAATTCGGCGGTCTCCTAGCCCAGATAATGCGCGAGCGTTATCAGGGATGTTCGTTTGCTGCCATCACGGGCGATCCAGCGGGCGAGGCGCGGGCGCAGACCGACGATAGTACGCCGTTCACCGTGCTCCGCGCTGCCGGGATTGACGCGCATCCGGCGCACACGAACGATCCTATCAAGCGTCGTGAGACTTTCGCCTACTTCCTGAACAAACTGATCGATGGCAGTCCCGGCATGATGGTCCATCCGAATTGCCAGAAGCTTCGGAAGGCGTTGGCTGGTGGCTATCATTACAAGCGAGTGCAAGTTGTGGGCGAGGAGCGGTACCACGATGAAGCCGTGAAGTCTATGGATTCTCACGTCGCAGAGGCTGCGCAATATATGCTCTTAGGTGCGGGCGAGGCGAGGACGGTGCTGCGAGCTAACCCGGAAACCTACATGAATCGACCAAAGTTCGCGGATATGAATTTCTCGCCATTTGATAGGGAGGGCTAGCAGCTCATGGCAGTCGAAGACGAGACTCTCACCATAATCTACTTGACGGACGGGATCGCCACGGCCTTCCCCTATCCTTTCTATTTCAGGGCGATCCCTGACCTGATCGTTCAGTTCACGGATTCCCTCGGAGTAGTGACGACGAAAATCCTCAATACCGATTACACCGTGAGCGGTGCCCTCGACGCGAAGCTGAACGTTTATAGCGAAGGTGGCACGGTTACCTTTGGCGTAGCTCCGGCAACAGCCGGCCAGATACTTATCACGCGGCATACGCCACGGGCGCAGACCGCTGTCTATAATCCGCAAGATCCATTCCCAGCAGGTTCACACGAGGCAGCGCTCGATAACGCTATCCTCATCATCCAGGAAATGCTCGCTGGGTTTCAGGGGGTCGCACAGGGAAAGCCGACTAGTGGGACGTTCGCCATAGGGGACTGGTTCTGGATTCAGCCGCCAGTGCTCGGGGGACCGCGCGCGATTGTCTGCGTCGTCGGTGGAACGCCAGGAACATGGGCGGGCTGGGGGCAAATCTCGTTGCTCCCGATACCATAGGCACAATCATGAAACGAATGCCGATAATTCTATTCCCCATGCTGGTGCTCCTATTGATCGCGGCGTGGGCATTGGCCACGCCGCCCATTCGACTGAACGGAACCTCCCTCACCTATGCGCCAGTCAACTTTGTAGATTTGACGAACGGTACTCTAGTTCCTCAGGTCGATGCGACGAAGGTCTTTTGTAACGATTGCAAAGCGACGCCGGTATGCGTAGGCGGCGGCACAGGAGTAGAAGCCATTCGGGTGGCTGGCGTCTGGAGTTGCAATATAGGTGGCGGCGTCGGTCCCATCGGATCGTCTGGTCCAACCGGCCCGACAGGAGCCACCGGAGCAACGGGTTCCACAGGTCCGAGTGGTCCAAGCGGCCCTACTGGACCTAGCGGCCCTACCGGAGCTACTGGCGTCACCGGGGCAACCGGACCTTCAGGCGCGGGGGCGACTGGTGCCACCGGTCCATCAGGCCCCACGGGGGCGACTGGCCCGACTGGACCCAGCGGAGTGGGCGCGACGGGAGCTACAGGCCCGACGGGGGCGACCGGAGCTACCGGGGTTACGGGAGCTACAGGACCAGGCGGAGCGGGATCGACCGGCGCCGTAGGCCCTACTGGACCTACAGGCCCGTCTGGACCTACAGGTGCGACGGGTGTTACCGGAGCTACTGGTGCGACGGGACCGACCGGTCCTACGGGTCCAACTGGACCTACAGGGCCAACTGGGGCCACGGGTGTGGCTGGCGGCGGATTCCTGTCAGTGCATACGGCATCGGGTACGACGTCCGATCTAACCTGCACGTCGGGCAATACCCAAGATGAATGGGATCAAACCCTCGCGGCGAGCAATGTCACACCAAATCTCGACACGGCTACATGTACGGTCGGCCAGACGATTATCTATAAAGCGACTCAAGGCGCGAGTGCCGTTCTTGTTAACAATTTCACGGCATCGACGGGGACGATTAACTATGCGGCAGTAGGGGGCGCGCAGCTTCAGATCGGCGCATCGAACGGCAATATCTTAATAATCTACGCGCGTTTTGACGGCACAAACTGGAATATCGTATCGGAGGCGACAGTGCCTGCGCAACCGGCGGCGTGCGCTCAGAACGGCAACTGCCCCGTAGCGACATTGACCATCGGCTCCGACGTTTCCGCGGCGAATATGGCGCGGGGGTTCATGACGTTCGATACCGGGAATCTTACCGCGCTACCGGGCACGACGGTGCTATTCGACTGCCACAAAGTGGTCAAGGCGGGCACCGTTGAAAATGGCGTTATCACGGCAGGTCTGTTCACCTGCGCGGGGAATCCGACCCTCAAGATTCAGGACTGTGGGGCGACGGTGAACGCCTGCGGCTCACCGACAACGTTGGTATCCAGCACGCCCACCGCTGTGGGTGCAGCTGATGTCACAGTCAGTAGTGCGACCCTGACGGCGGGCGATTATATCTGTATGCAAATCACGGCGGGCACCTGCACTGCCTTAGATTTGACCGTGAAGCTTGAGCACCGGATAAACTGATGCGATTACGTTCAATCGTCGCCGTGGGCGTAATTATTGGCGCACTGCTCTGGTGTTGGAGCGCATGGGCACTTCCGGCTGGTGCATCCTTCACCTTTCTCGAGACGTGGGACGAGTACGGTACGCAGAGTACCGTCCCAGCTATTGCTCCTTACGTCCTAATCGATCCTTCCACATCCAGCATCGTGTCCGGCCAGACGGTACCTTGGACACTCCCAGGCAGCAATGTGACTGGCTCCTATCTCAAGATTGTTCCGAACGGTCATAGCGGCGAGAATCCAGGGCCGACCGTCGCTACGAGGGCTAGTCAGCTCGGCAATCCCGCGCAGACGTTAATTACATATGCGTGGTTCCGAGCCGAGGTCGCGCCGGCCGGCAGCCCGGCCATATTCCTCTGGTGTGATAGCAGCAACCCACAGGGGGCGCGCGGAACCGATCAAACCTACTTAGTTCTTCAATCCAGTGGCAAATTACAGCTTAAGAATTCTGCCAATACCAATCTCGGCAACAGCGGCGCCTTTAAGTTGACCTTCGGCAGCGGCCTTACTAACTGGTTTTTGTTCGAGACCATCACCACGGTGGGAGTGAATTCGCAGACCGCTTGGGCACAGGGCAGCATAACGATCAATGTCTATAAATCAAACGGTCTCAGGATAGACTCCTTTGGGTGTAACAATTGCGCGACTAACGCCAACAATAATAGCCTTCTCATCGATCAGATCGCCTACGATGCCGAATTTGACGATAGTATCGTAGAGGATTTCGGTCTGACTTGGGTCATCAATCCAGGAACGAACGGAATCGCTGCGTTCGTGGGTCCGCAGCGCAGTGCGTATACCTCGCCTTCGGGCGATTCGACGCCATTGCAGTATGCGGTAACGGGCGTGACGCATCATTGGCAGGCAGTAAGCAATGTTCCCTTAGATTCGACCAAGTATGTCTCGACCGCGACGCAGGGCAACCGCGATGAATATAGCGCGAATGTCCCGCACAACTTCGGCACGATCACGGAACAAGCGCTTGTGAGCTTTCAGGTGAGTGATGGGACGGCGGTGCGGCTGGGCACCGACCTGACCGTTGGCCCTGGCGGCGTGACGACCCTCGGTAATCAGTGCGCGCTGATCAGTAGCGCGCGACCATTCTGCGAAAGCTTCTACTCGAATACATCGATGCCAACGAAGATAGGATTAGAACTTGGATGGTAAAGAAGTTCCTATGTCTGCTCGCGTTTCTATGGACCATCCCCGCGCAAGCGTCGATCGTTCAGCGCGGGAAGGCGGTTGGCAGCGCTGGGAGCCCAGCAACAACCGCTTCTGTTGTGCTTCCCAGCAATATCCAGGCGAATGATTTGATCTACCTCGGCTGTTTTACCGATAACAGCCAGAACCCAAATACGCCGACGGGATTCACGCTTATCACTGGCGGTAACCAGTCCAATAGCACCGAACGATTTTATCATTTCACCAAAACGGCGGTGGGTGCGGATGCCGGCGCGACGGTAAATTGCACGACTTCGGCCGGTGCGGACATCGTCATCCGTGTGCGTGTCTTCTATTCGACCGATGGAGCCGCCCCACAGGTTGGGGCGACCAACTTCTCGACAGCAACGGGTGTCAGCTCTGTCACGTTCGCGAGCACGAACGCGCCAACCAAATCTGGATCGGCTATCCTGCTTGTTGCTCGCGAGAACCAGAATATCACGGTGGGCTTCGACGCTGGTGTAATAGATCCCGTGTTTGGCGGGTTTCTAATCGGTGGGACCGCGACGGGCTTTTTCGGAGTGTCCGGCACGACCTTCCCCTCGCCGATGGCCAGTATCAGCAATGGCGCATCGGGCAATTGGATGGCAGCGGCGATCGAGCTCCAGACCTCGAACGGCAGCAGTGCGGGGGCGGTTCTCGTCTCGGGTGGAGCCTTTATTTCGGGCGCCGGGAATTGTAGCGCGCTAACGCCAAGTTCGGAAACACAGAACGGTGATGTCGAATTTACAATCATGGACATCGGCAGCGCGACGCCGGCAATTACTCCGCCTGCGGGTTGGACACTAGGGCCGCAGATTACGAACGCGAATGCTAATCCGAATGCGGCTTCGCTAACAATCTACACTCACACCAAGGCAGGGGGCGACGCGGCATCGTGGAATTTCACCAACGCGACGACGAACGGCAATATCTGTGTGATTGTCAGCGTGGGCAATTTGAATACGACGACGCCGATTGATGTTAGCCAGACGCTCTCAGTGAATCAGGCGAACAAGAATATGCCGATACCCGCGCTCAACCCGACGGCGAGCGACGAACTTCTGCTGCGTGTGGGCGCATTGCCTGGGGCTGGAACATTCACGTCGGCACCAGCTGGCGTGACACGCATCACAGGACTGAATCAAGGTCAAGCGGATCTTGAGGTAGTATACGATGATCCAACGCTCAATGCGTCGCTGTATTTAGGGAATAATGTGCCTGTAGCCGATGGGGCACTCGGCATGTCCCTTGGTCTTCAATCATCCGCGACACCGACGCGCACCACGGCGAATCAGCGAGTTGAGCAGCTCGGGTTAATCACACTTGCGCCCTTCGGTGCGCCAGAACCGCCGCCTAGTTGCGGGAACTGCGGGTTAGGAGTGGGGGCACCGTGACACCCCTTGGCCTAATATAGCGCAGGCCGATCTTGTTAACTTCCAGCAGTTCTAATAAGTAAGCGGGAGAGCTAGCAGGAGATAGAGTTAGTGGATCGGCAATCAGATTCATGGTCGTTTACGTGGTGGTGGGGACCCGTGAGTTTCGGACTCGGTATTCTAATTACGTGGATCACGACTTTCTTTCGCACACGCAGACAATTTCAACAGGCTTTCGAGCGAATGCAACAGGAATTTGCGGATCATGTTAAGGCTGATGAGCGATTCCATTTGGAGATCAGTGTTCGTGCGGAAAGGGAGCACTCTGAAAATACCGGTCGTTTGGCTGAGTTGCGAGACGACATAAAAGAACTGCGCAGCATCCTGCTAGGTCATTACAAGGGACCGGAGGGCGGACATTGACCGGCGACACTTGGGATGAACTCTGGATGGCACTGATCGTGACGGCCTGCAGCTGCGTGATCGGCGGGATTCTAGGGACTTTGCTATACCTGGTGGCGTGATTGCGACGACGGCGGACCTAATGGAAATGATCTTGCACACACCAGAGCCTGGCGCGACACGACTTAAGCAGGCGTGGCTTCGGTTACGGGAGGACGACAGGCGGAGCGCCGATGAGACCGCATTGCCGCCTATGGAGATACTAGCAATGATTGTCGAGCCCGTACGGGCCAAGGGTGCCAAGAGTGTCAAGGCCGTCAGGATTCTCAAGCATCAGCTGGCGATGGATGCTAAGGCGCGATACGGTAAGGCAGCCGACGCAGCCTTGGCTCTAGGTGTAAGCAGATATACGTTTTACCGCTGGCTCAAGAAAGCGGCATAGAAGCATATGGACCTCAAAATAGACAAATGGTACAAGGGGCAAGAGGGCATCATGCGGTCCGTACATTTTCGCGTGCTCGCCGTAAACGATAACGGCACCGTGGAGATCGTGACGGCGAGACCGTTCGAGCATAAGATGACGTTCCCGCTACTTGAAATAAGGGACGAGATGAAGAGTGTGGAAGTGCCGTGAAGGGAACGGGAGGTGGTGCCCACGAGACCCATAAATTACCCGTCGTTACGACGCCCGTCATTGGCAAGTAGACGACTTGCTGCTTGGCTCTCAGTGGTTGTGAGCCTTGGTCTATTGTCGGTGGCGGCGGGCGTCTGTCAGGCTGGCAATGGGCTCCCCTGGTTCTATTTCCTCGGCAACCTCAAGATCGGGCCGTTCCCATCGCCACGGCTATGCAGGGACGACCTTGGGAGTTGCCATTATGAACACGGTCCGAAGTGTCTGCCGAATCCTACAGGTACGAATTGCGCGCCCATAGGCCCTGGCTTCGGTGTCATCAACGGCATCGATTTGTGTTCGAACGATTGCGTGTCGGAAGGATTCGTCAAGGGTTATTATTTCGTGGTCGTCAACGCGGATGGTAGTCTGTCACTGTCTGGGCCGTACTCCAAGAAAACTTGCGAACGACTGAGCGATGAGTGTTTATCGATCGGCGCTCTCCCGAATACGGAGGGGTCGAAAGGCGGACCATGACGACGATACGCGGAATTTCCGACGCCTTGGAACGCTAATCACAAGCAATGTCGCGGTTGTGAATCTTGCCCACGCCACAAGAACCCGCAACCAGCTAAGCCGTGGTTCTTTTGGGAACATCTCAACCCGACCGCCGAGCCTGAGACGGAGCATTGAACCATTCTTCCCAAGAGACTAAATCCACATCCTCGGCGAAGTCCTTGTCGTCGCGGGCGAGTAACTCTACATCCGACTCTTCGACGACACATAAGCCATTTTCGCAACGCGGATCACCTGCGTAATCGTCGGTTTCGATGTTCGTCTCGAAGCATACAATCGGTCGATTGAAAATGGCGCCGCCTGCATTTTTAGGGTTCCTGGTTGACCATATCGCAGCTGGCGGCCCCACTCTCACCCAGAATTCCAAACCCTTGTATTTACAAGCCGAGACGATTCGCGCCCGCTGCCATTTTGGTTTCATGGTCACCCCGCTCAATCAGCATAATTCGGCATTACGCGCCCCGAGGTCATCCCGCAACTTGACGCGCGGATACGCCACGTCGAACACCAACTCAGCAGCGACCCGGTTGAATGTCTCCAGCAGCCACTGCGGGTCGCTGGACAGTGGATCGTCGGAATGCTTAGGCTTGTAATGCTTTGTCACTGGCTTTAATCAGCCGTTTCACTTCGCTGGGCGACTCTTGGTAGATGCGGGCGTCCTTACCATCAGAGAACTGAACGTACGTGCCGCCCTCGGCCGGCCGCGTCAGTTGAATCCAGGTGGCCATTCATCTCCATCTTCTTTTGTCTCAGCAGGTTTCGCTTGGAAAAACCCGCGCTTCGCCTCAACGGCCAACCCGGACTCGACTAGTGAACGCAATGCCGAACCGATGAACTTGAGTCCCAAGCCAGTTGACCCCTTGAGTGCCTTCGCGGTTACAGACTTGCCAACGAGTTGATAGAGCGCGTCGTAAACCGTGGCCACCTGACTGGCATTCGCGGTTACCGCCTTGCGCTTCGGGGCGGGGTAGACCTTCCCTATACCCGCGATATGCACCTCGGCATCGCCATCGCGACCAGCTTGCTTAGCGGTCGATTTCAAAATGTCGAGCAACAGGGCCTTGATGCGCTTGTTGAGCGCGAACATCTTGGCGAGCACCTTCTCGCGTTCATCAGCACGGATACGTCTTTCGTGCTCGGCCCAGCTAGCGGTGAGCGCACCTATCTGTGCTTGAAACGGGAATTGTGATTTCTTCATCCGGTCTCCTTGTTTCTTGGAGCACGTATTTCATGCTCTTAAGAAAAGCGTCTACACATTTAGGCGCGGCTTTCGGGTTAAACTTCTTCTCCTCGATCAGCCACCGAATCATTTCGTCACGTCGCGCATAGAGCATCGGCAATTGGAATTTGTCCGGCGTGAACTCCATCACTGCTTCCCCTCTCCGAATTTCGCGAGAAACGCGTCGGCGGGAGCATAAGCGAGTCCGTATTCCGTTACGTAGTCCGCAAGGTAGTCAACAATTTCCCGCGCCTCTTCGAGCAGCGCGAGGATGTCAGGGCCGGCGTTGGCGATGGCAGCGACATATTCCGAATCGGTCCAAGTAGCTTGCGGACCAGCGCAACCACCCACATGAACGACCTGATGGTAGGCACAGGATATTAGCTCATGATGGTGCGTGCGCGCCTGCTCCAACCGCTTCAACTCGGCGAGATCGATCATGGTGTCACCCCCACCGGAATAAGCCATCTTGCGTCGGTACACCGGTCTGTCCGGCTGCCCATTCTGTGACGGTGATCTCGACGCGAGGCTTGTCCGAGTACCACTTGCCCAGTTGGGCACTCACGATGAATTTGTCGTCGCGAATTACTACGCCAGTCAGAACCGAATCGGCAATAGCCTTCATGTTGTTGTCGAGGTCGGGCGTAGTGATCGGCCGCAATGTTCCCGCCAGGGCCCGCTCCCGATTCCGCTTCGAGATGCTGGCGGGGATCTCACGATAGATGCGTATCTCCACTTCCACCGGACCCTGAAAGGGGGCGCGATCCCCAACCGCCTGCGCAGCGACCATACGGGCGTAATCTCGCCACTTCGCGTACGACCCTGCATCGTAAGCGCGAGTGCCGGAGCGACCATCATTGCTGTGCCAAGTCGCCACCTTTTTCTGGAACGGGGCCACTGGGCCAAGAATCGTTATGTGGATCGGTGCGCCCATCTAGCCCCTCAGAGGATCGGCGCTCCATTCGGCGCATCCCCACCTGGGGCTATTGGTGACGCGCCGTTGAAGTCTCCAGCGGGGATCGTACCTCCATCTGGAGTTGGTGAGAGGGCAGGTGGAGCTGGCGGTGTACCGGGGGGATTCGGTTGTGCGTTGAACATTACACCACCGATAACAATAGTATTACCTTGTTGTGCTTCGAGATTATTAGAAGTATTACGGCCTTTAGCTAGTACAACCGTCTCTACACCGACACCGCCCTGAACAACATTTGGTATGTAGTCGTCGTATTGAAGTGTGTAGGGATCGATGATGGGTGGAATCGCTAGCCCCCAATTTACCATTGCGCCAAGGACCGAACCATAATACCCAGTTTTTCCAGTACCCGGCATAACGGCAATGAGAATCCTGTTGTAGATGTCGTTGGGGCTCACGGTAGTAGTAGTATATAGGTGGACGTTCCAGTAAACATCGCCTTGGGTATTCGTGCCCGTCGCATCAGAATTGTCCTTCGCGCCCACCGCTTGAATACGCGAATCGACGCTCGCTATAAAATCTCCCCACGTTGTAGCGCCGCAATTGCGTCCATCGGGATATACGCACTTAGATGATAGAAAATCATCCATTAACTTATAGCGTCCTGTTAAATATGCGCTCATGGTAATATTAGGAAGCCAATTTTCTCCTAGCATTGGTGGTGTGGGAGTATTATCTTTTCTACACACGGAATTGCCTGCTTCGTTCAATTGCGCTATTTGGCCATTGCTCGATGCAATAAGACCGGGCAACACGGCTCCGTTGTCTAATTCAATAGTAACAATATTATCGGGGCTATCTAATGCCACCATATGACCTATTACTTGAGGGCAGTCTGGGCTAAATGTATAAACCGGGCTCCCCATATCTCCTAAGCTAATTTGAAAGCCCATCCCTTCAACGGTTAGATATGATTGTAGATTGCCTCGTAATATCGGACTAAATGCTTCATAGTTAGGATCGCCTTGATAGCCACCGCTACTATAGTCTACTCGCATTGAGCGGACCAGCGCCCCTACCTTTCCTACCATAATACCATGCGTTATATCATCAATCACTACTTCAGTACCCGGCCGAATGGGACCGTTCCATGGATAAACGCTTATATTCGGTATGTGAGAGTCGTAAGCACCTGCCGAAAAAATACCGCCCGATTGATGCCCTCCATTTATATCATACGCGGGCGTTAGTAGAGGCACGAGAGCAGCATCAATACCGGGATGAAGTGAGTCGCCTATATATTGTTGACGATATGGAAGAGGCGCGTAAATCGCCGTTCCGCCTAATCCTACCGTTCTATAGCCATACTCAGTACTCCAAGCGCCGCAGCCATCGGTAACTACCAGTTTCTTAGGACATGGATTACCTACAAATGCACCCGATATTAAAGAGGGCGTGCAATCGGTGGGCAGGGCTGCGTCATCTAAGAATATTCCCTCAAATTGATGCCGCAATACAAACATTGATGTAGTACCGCTAGACGATACTCCTCCATCATATACTAAACCGCCTAATCCGAAGAAGGCGAAGCCTGCATAATAAGATGGTATACCACTGCTTAAATAAACGCCCAACGGCCCCATCTGCCGGGTAGCGCCTAACGGAGATGATAGAGTTGCGCTAATTGAATCGGCGGCGGTCGTACCTTGGCCACCGTCAGATCGACACGAAGGATATGATATTCCTTGCGCCCAAGATAGTGTCGCTAGCATCAGGAATAGTGAAACGGCTAACGGGGTGATAGTCCACTTCTTCATCTTGTCTCTCCCGGATTAGCGTATCGCGACAGCTTGGCGCTGCGATTGTGCGCGCTCATGGGATCTTTTTTCTCCCCATTTGCGTAAGCCGTCTATCCAGCGTGTCAAGGGACGGGAGGCTGGCCGCAATCCATGCATCCACACCAGATCGGATGAAGCGGTAGTCGGAACCGACGCGGAACACGCAGATAGCTAGGTCGCCCCGCTTCAGCATCCGATAGACCGTGCTCGTGTGAATTTGCAAATAGTCGGCGAGTTGGTTGACGGTCATTACGGGCGAGCTGGCCTGCATGACACGCTTCTCTTCCAAAGTTCTTGTGTGCATTTGTTCGGCTGCCCCCCGATTCAATTCATTGGCCGGGCTGGCGCTGACGATGCGCCTTGTAATTGCTTGATGAATCCGGCCAACTGAGAGACTGGCAATTTTCGTCGACTGGTGATCTTCCCGCCTGTGTACTCGAATAGGGCTTGGCTAACGTCGTCGTCTTCGATGCCTAGCGAGACGCACATCTCGTCCAGGTCACTCAGTTCCTGCTTGTTGAGCAGCCGGTCTTCTGAGCTGCCGCCGGCGCGAGGCGTAGTGCTGCTCCGGGGGGGCGGAGAACTAGCATCAGCGCTCTCGCTACCGGCGGCAGACGCTTCGGGCCGATCTGGGATGATGGCCTCGGCGGTGGTCTCAAATGGACCTTTGAAGTCGCGCTTGAGTTGTTCTGCCATTTCTTCTTCGGACTTGGGCAGGTCATCGAGAATTTGGCCCCACGTGGTCTCTCCGTCCTGAATCGCGGTGCGGATGCCATTGAGCATGATCAAATCGTCGAGGGTGATATCAGGGATGCCTCGGCGTTTGAGGACGCGAAGAATATCGACGGTCTTTGCACCCATCTGGTTAAACGCCTTGATCGCATTGGCTACGCGCACGTCCATTGTCTGGCCTTTGCCGGTCGAGGCTGCCTTGGCCTGCTCGTAAATGGACTTCCAGCCAGGAACGATGCGGAGAATGGCGTTACGGAGAGCGATGGAGCAAGCGGCGTTGCCAGTCACCTGGATCATGTCGTCGTTGTAACGCCGGTTGTATTTGTCACGAATGCGACGGCGGACCTCCATCGTGATCGCGATATTCTTTTCGAGGTCGAAGGCCATTCCTTGGGCGGTGATGAAGGTTTCGTCCGTGTTAACGACGCGGGCGCCATATCGGATATTGCCCCAGCAAGAGCCGATAACTTCGGCGAAGCGGATGGTGGCACCTTCGATTTTGCTGTTGGCGCGGGGAAGCACATAGAACATCGAGCGGGCCGTTGCTTCGTCGGCGGTCGCAAGGGCGAGAGCATCTTTGCGCACCTTGTCGAGCGAGCGTGGATAAGCACGGGCCGTCGAGATTTGGATGTCGATAGTTGCCTTATCGAGCGAGGCGATCAGCTGGCCGGAATCGACTTCGACTTCAGGCTCTTGGCTATTGTTTTGTTCGTTCGGCATTGTCGATGCTCTCCTTCAGTTGCGGTTCGAGGTTCTGACCCATATCGACGGTCTTAAGTCCGCGCCCCATGCAACGAGACCAATATCCGCACCACCGCGGATCGCACCACCAGCCAGTGGGATTCGCGGGAAATGCTTCAGCGGCTATGGCCTTGGCGACATGACCGATAGTGTCACGGAGATGAATCTGCAAGGTCTCACGTGTTCGTTTCGTCGTCAGCGTGACCGCTTTGGGCGTTTTGTTCTTGACCACGATGTCGAGCGCCAACCCATGTTCCGCCTTCTGAGTTTGGAAGCGCTTAGCGAGCGCGTAGGTCGAGAGTTGGATGTCGCGGTCAACGTCCTTCTGATTGGGCGTCTTGCCGAGCGCCTTGTTGTCCCGGATAACTCCGTTGGTGTCGGTCACGTCGATCACGGCAACCAGTTCGTAATTGACGCCAGCACCCTTGTCGGTTGCCAACGAGAGCGTAATCTTTTCCTCGACCGAGTCGGCCGATGCCGGAGTAACGAAGGGCGATATTCTGGCGTGATGCTCTTTCACGATCATGACGCCTTGATCCTTGAGCACCGTTGCCGTCTCGCCCTTCTGTTGATCGAACACAACCTCCTCGCGCGTCAATTCCTTCTCCCAGGTCTCGGCGAAGAAATCGGTCTGCTCGTCGAGCGGGAGATCCGTTAGTGTCGTCGCCTTCTGCCGATAATTCCGCTCGGCCGTGCTATGGAAGACGCCTGACTGTTTCATCGCACCGGATGGCGGAATCTTCAGGAATTCTTTATATCTGAATGCCCATTGACGCGGGCAGCGTAGGAACATCCCAACCTGCGTGGCGGACAGTCGGACGACGTTAGCCATTGTGTTCGTGTTCCTCCTGGCTCATCTCCTCAAGCCAGTCGCAGCGGTCGCAGATAAGTCCCGAGTCGCAGTGACAAGGCTCCTTTTCGACTGCGGCCTTCAATTCGGCGCGAGTTAGTTCCGCCATCAGCCGTTCTCCTTCCTGAATTCGTCCGCCTTCGGGCACGATGAGAAGTGGGAAGCGTATGTCTCCCGCATGCGTGCCTCATAGAAATCGCCGCGATCATAAGTTGGAGTCTGGACAAGCACCAGGATGAACCGCTTCTCCGGCTTGTTGAGCGGGATGCGTTTGCCGTGCTCGGTGACCGCCCAAGTAATCGGCGCGCCGCAACCCTTGCAAATGGATTGCTCAGCCATCTCGACGGTCCTGTGCGATGCTCGTACCCCGCTCCCGCGCCTCATGCATTGCGAAGTCCCTCAATAATGAGTTGCGCGCCCTTCTGGCTGGTCTTAAGAGAATCCCGAGAAGCGAGCGTTCGTAAGAGTTTATGGCTCGCGGGCGGCAGGTAGACCACGCAGCGGATTTTTTTAAAACTGGTTTGTTTTTGGGATTTCACGCCTCACGATATTTGCAAAAGCGCGAGGCACTGTCAAGCACTCTAACGCACGAAACGGCCCGATTTTATATTTGGCGCATGCTCATCCAAAACAGATTACGGCCGCAAAGGCTGTCTTGGTCTAATGGAAAATTGCAGGCTAGTCGATAAAGATTGCGGCGATACAAGTAAGTTTGCCAGTTTGCTTCAATCCATACTGCGTGTAACAAAATCGTCAGTGCGTCCATGCTGTCGTCCCTAGCGGAGTTGGATTTCCACATCGCGCATCGCGATCCGCACTTTCTGAATCAGCCGACGGAGTTCGTCGCGCTGGTCGGAACCTAGACCTTGCCGAACATCCCAATTGAGCACCGTCGTCAGCATCGTTTCGGCATTTACAATCATCTGCTCGACCAGTACAGCGGTGTCGGCCACGGCTATGCTTCGTTCTTCGGTTTCTTGCGGCACGACTTCGCGGATAGTCTCTTTAATCAGCGCCTCCGTTGGTTGTGCTGCTCGTTCGGTTGCGAGCTTCCATACCTGCTGACGATGCTCGGTATCCAGATGACTAAGCGAGCGCATCTGGGCTTCGTTGGCTGGCTGAATATCGCTCACCTCGGCGACATCCTTGAAAACATCGGCCGCGGCGATAAACTGCCTCGCCCTCGCGGCTTCGAAGCCCCAACGGGCGCGGCAGTAGGCCCTAAATGATGCGAAGGTCTCACGATAGAGCCGCTGGTTGCGGATCGTTTTAAGTGCGTCGCCCACCTCGTAGAACGTCTTCAGACCCTTGGTAACGGCATTTTCACAGTGCCGGAGGGTCGCGCGTTCCTGTGGGGATAACTTACGCGCCTGGCGAGTTTGGGCGGGCGCGCGGTCGACACGGGACTCGTCCGTTAGGTCAACGGGGGATTCCATAGCTTGTTCTCTCCTTACCCTAAACATGCAACAGATGTAACACGCATAACATGATGGCGTCAAGTGGGGGCTGTTGATAGGTTTCGTCTTGGCGCTTGGCTTGACAGTTACGCGTGACATATGCAACATTCGATGGTCTATTCAACTTCGATGGTCCATTCAACTTTGCAATACCTTTCGGATAGAGGCTAGACATTGGCCACATCAGCTTCGGATATACTCACTCGCGTTCGTTTGACTCGCGCGGAATATCTTCAGTTTAAATTAGCGGCAATGCGGCGCCAGCAGGACGTTGCCGATTTGTGGGCGCTTCTGGCGCGTAAATTCCTGACACAGCAGCAGCCAGTGGTTCGGGTTCCCAGAAACGGCAAGGTAGCGGCTGACAGTTAGTAGCAGTCTGGACCACGGTCCACTACAAAGGCCGCGCCGTTGACGCTGCGCACGCGACGGATTACATCACGGAGTTACGCCCACCTTCCGAGCGGAGGAGAATGCCGATGAAACCTAGACGAGACAACCGCGGATTTCGACGCTGGCCGATTATTAAGGATTCGCGAGGTTCCGAAATAGAGATTCATGAAAGTTCCGCCGATCCACTCGGAAAGTTCATGTGGCTTACAGCAAAGAACCATGAACCTGACTACCGAGAAAGCGATGCTGGGATACACTTACGCAAAGGTGACATCCGTCGACTAATTCGGACTCTCGAAGATGCATTGGGCACGATGCCGTGAGCGTCAGACAGGGCGAGTTATTCGGGGCGGCGGAGCTGCCCGCGCACCGCGACGTGACGGCGATCTGCGAGGCTTGCGGACGAGAGATCGCTATCGTCCGGTACAACGCCATGACGAAAGAAATAATCAGCGAATACCGTAGCAACGGCGGGTTGTGTTTTGCCTGTGCGTTTCCGAAGAAGGGGAAAGATGGAACCTGAACTAATTGGCCAGTTCGACCCTGAGTGGCTAGTAGCGCTGTCGCAACCTCGGATTGATCTGCTCGACCGAATTCGCGATGTCGTGCGTAGCGAGTTCCGGCTATCGCCCGAGTTCGATTTTGCCACGGAGACTCGCCGCGCGCACGTCTCTGCCGCACGGCATGTAGCGGCCTATCTAGTGCGGGAGTTGTGCGGCTGGTCCTTCCCGCGCATCGGCATGAGTTTCAGGCGCAACCACGCCACGGTCATTCACTCCTGCAACGTCGTGGCGCGGCGGATGCGGCAGAATCCCCAGTTCGCGCGGCTGGTCGAAAGATTGATGGAGCAGTGCAGATGAAACCGTACCGCGTAATCCATCTGGCTCAATCGGTGCGTGGCCTACTTCACTACTCGGACCGCGACTTACGTCGCGCGCTACAGTGGGTCACGAAAGATGACGGCGGTCATTTCCGCTCGCCGATAGAATTGCGCGAGGCTTTGATGGACGAGTTAGCAAAGGGACATGAACTACTGCCGACTGGGCCATGCGAAGGTTTCGATCCGAAGACTGGTTGCCCTGGGCATCCAGAATGATGACGCTCTCTGACCTTGCCGCCGACCTGGAAGACGTGACCTGGCAGGACGCCAGAACGTTCACGACGGCGTGCAAGAAGCACGGGCCGCCATGCCGAGCGAGGGCGCATCAATTCACGCGGAACATCTATCTGTCGTGCGATATCGAGCGGACGCTGACAGAGGCGGAGTTTACGGGCGAAGCTCTCGAGGGAGAGCACCGGGTCGTTAACCCGGAGGTGGCGCAAAATGCGGAGAGTGCTAGCCATGCTCCGCAAGGTTCGACTCCCGCCGCCCGTGCCAATTTGGCTAACCAGTCAGGAGGACGCGATGAGGGCACGGAAGATCAAGATTCGGCGATTGCGGACGTTCGAGGGACGGCCGATGGACGCCTACGAAATAGATCTAGGGGGGCGGCAGATGCTGACACGGAAGGAACTCGGCGAGTTGGCATATCGCCTCAATCAGATCGCCCAGGGGGATCGGCCTCAAGGCGAAATACCGAACGCCAACATAACGGGGCGGCTTGGACTATAGGAGTCGAAGACGCGACCGCCCCGGCGTCGGGGGAACGAGCATCCGGGGCGGCGAACGTAGCTTCTTCACACTCGGAGGAGAATTCACGAGTAGCACCCGCAGAGGGCGGCGTCAAGCGGGGGACGGGACGACAGCTAGCCTCAGGGCAGAACGGGACGCAGAACGGCTCTGAGGTGCCCGCATTGCGGACTCCTGACGTTACGTCGTGGAAGTTGAATCTCTATGACCGGGTGAAGGGCGAGAGCGAGGGGATGCTCAATAAGGCGCCGCTTGGACCTGAGCGCGAGTTGACACGGGGGATGTTAGCCAGCTCGACCTTGGATAACTGGGTAGCCTCGCTGAACAAGCACCGGAACTTGCCCCAAGACGGGCTGACGCGCGATCCGGCACTGACGCCAGTCGAGATAGATGAGGAACTGCAATGGCTGGCGACGCAGCTACAGGATACCTTCAGGCTCCCGACTGTTCAGAACCGCAACGCCAACGGAATTGTTCCAGCGCGTTCACTCATCATTTGGGAAGACCGCGATCAAGCGGTCATCGCCAACGAAGCCTACTTGAAGCGCCAACCGGTTGTAGAGAGCCTGCTTTATTCGAGCGCGATTTCTCTGATCGTTGGCGGGAAGCATCACGGGAAGAGCACGATTTTGCGCAGTCTTGCGCTGGCGATAGCCAAGGGCCTGCCGTTCTTGGGGCGGCAGACCCTACAGGGCCATGTTATCTATGCTGCCTCTGAGGACGAAGTGATGACGGCTCGCATGGAGTTGCTGAGGATGGGCTGGAATGCGCGAGAAGACCCGTTGGCGCTGGTACACGTCAATACGGAGCAAGGTGCGGCTGCTGAACCGAGAGCCGTTTTGGACGCAATCGCGGAACAGGCAATCCGTCATAAAACGGCCTTTATCGCCTGCGATATGCTGTTTGATTTCGTGGGAATCAAGGACGAAATGAGCTATGCAGGCACTCGGGAAGCCGTCGGAATGATGCAGACATTGGCATCCCAGACTGAAAGCCACGTCGAGGCGAGCCATCATTCACCGAAGCACCTGCCCGATATCGCGACAGCGGCGGTGGCGGCGTTGGGTAGTCAAGGGATCGCGGCTAGGTTCAGCCCGATCATATTGGCTCGTAAATGGGCGGATAATCTCTTCACAGTCGAAAGCACGATGGCGCGGGATCCGCGCGGGGTGCCGATTAGCCCGACCGTGGTGAATGTAGGTCTCGATGGGATCGCGGCATCGAAAGGGGACTTCAAGAACTGGATGAAATGGGTCGTCTATGCACCGCGGGTGATGGCGCTAATCGAGAGTGATGAGCCAGGGAAGGAGTTTTCGGTCACAGAAGTGATGAAGGCATTGGAGATTAACCGACCGGAGGCACAGAACGCCTTAAAACAGCTTTACGAGAACAAGCAGCTTGAGCGCAGCAAGAGAGGGAAGGGCTACCGATATTGGTTGCCTTACGATGGGGCGAAGCCGACCGATAAACTGTTTGGCGGGGAATCGCAAGATTGATGTTTGCTGTAGACCTTAAGTGATCCATACAGCAACAGCAAGCGAATAAGGCAATGAACTAAAGAGGTTTTGCTGTATCTCCTCTGGTTTTTTGCGCCCTACACCTAGAATACGTTTATGGACGTGTACGCATCGGAGGTTAATGATGGATTTGACAGCACACGTGAAGGCCACGGAGATGATTCAGCAGCACCTGAACCGTGAGGTTGAACGGCTCAGGAGAGCTGGAGTCTGCGACCACATCATCCGCGCGCAGCTGAGGGTTTTGGTCGACCGCGCGTTGCGGAGCGAGGAACGGGAACTCGACAAACTAACGAAGGGAAACGCCTGCCAGTGAAGGAAGGGCTTGCCGCTAACAAAACGCCAGATCCGCATGACTGGCAGGAGATCGAGGCCGACATCGTGGTACGCGGGACGGCTATCCTGCTCAAGCCAATGGGTAGAGCTTGGATCTGTCGTCGCTGCCGACACTGGGCGCTGTTGGAGGTAGATAAGTGGAACCCCTATTACCCAGATTTATTCCCGTGCGTGGAGCAACCACGATGACCCTGACCGACGCCCGCGCCTTCTTTCGGCATTAAGGGCCTGAATTCTGGAGGATCTATGGTTGATGTCGGCTTAAATCTGGCTGCGCTGAAATGAAAACGGGCCATCCGAGTTGGATGGCCCGCAATTCCACTTGCTGACGACCTGAATTGGCCAGTTCAGCCCTTAGTCATTACCTCTTTGGGGTAAGGCGTAAGGCGCGTCGGGCCAGCTCTTTCATGCATAAGCGTCTCTCCTATATGTTCGTGCGTGCCAGTTCCAATAAGGTCGGTACGCTTTCACCTTTTACACTACGACTAAACTGCTGTCGACCTCGGTTGCGACGGCACCATGGGATTTGGCTTTTTGGACAACGGATCTTACAGGCTGCTGTAGTATTCCAGCATCGCAGCGGGAGTAATCTCCACATTGCCACGCTCGCCAGGGGCAAGCCCTTTTCGAGCATTTATCCACGGGGCTTCTAGATGGGTCAGATCGC
>WNFC01002118.1_pt1 | contig 56170 bp, 43 predicted proteins | sample 5400541 | NCBI WGS metagenome assembly WNFC01 (sample SAMN13153342, study PRJNA577476) | soil metagenome | isolation source: 120 cm saprolite under Douglas fir tree site 2 hole 2 replicate 1 | place: USA:California | collected 2015-04-18
TCTTCGCGGTCGCTGTGGTGGTGCTGCTCGGGCTGCAGTACTTCCTCTCCATGTCCAAGTACGGCCGCCTGATCCGCGCCGTGGCCGACGACAGGGAGGCGGCGCAGCTGGCCGGGGCCGACTACCGGCACGTGTTCGGTATCGCGGCGGCGCTCGCGTTCGGAACCGTGGCGCTGGCCGGCATTGCCTACGGCATGTACTCCCAGCTCCAGCCGACCACGGGCACCGACACGATCCTGCTGTTCGCGTTCGCGGCGGTCGTGATCGGCGGGCTCGGCTCCCTGTGGGGCACCCTGCTCGGCGGCGTGGTGCTTGGCGTGGCCCAGCAGATCGGCGCCCAGATCAACATCTCCAACGAGGTCCTCGCCGGGTACATCGTGTTCCTCGCCGTGCTCGTGCTGCGCCCGCAGGGCCTTATCACCCGGAGGGCACAATCATGAGCCTGGCCGCGGAAACCACCGCTCGTTCGGCAGAAAAATTCCGGGTCACGCGGTCGCGCAGAAACGTCGCCTGGACCGGGGCGGCCGCGCTGATCGTCGTCGTGGTGCTTGCGCTGTTCCCCTACATCGTCTACTCGGGCACCACCACCATCATGGTGCAGGCGTTCATCGTGCTCACGATGGCGAGCATGTGGAACCTGCTGGCGGGATACGCGGGACTGGTGTCGGTGGGGCAGCAGGCGTTCGTGGGGCTCGGCGCGTACTTCGTGCTGATCCTCGCCATCCACGGCACCTCACCGTTCGCCGCGCTGCCCGTCGCCGCGATCGGCTGCGGCGTCGCGGCGCTGCCACTGTGGTGGCTGCTCTCCCGGCTGCGCAGCGGGTATTTCGCGATCGCCACCTGGGTGCTCGCCGCGACCATCATGCTCATCATCGAGAAGTTCTCCTCGATCGGCGGCGGGACCGGCATGCCGCTGCCCGGCCTGTCCGGGCTCAGCCCGGCGCTGCTCACCGCGTATACCTACTGGGCTGGGCTGGCCGTCACGGTGGTGGCCCTGGCCGCCATCTACTTGCTGCTGCGCGGCAGGCTCGGCTTGGTGCTCACCGCCATCCGCGACGACGAGGTGGCCGCGCGCAGCTCCGGGGCGCGGGTCGGCCTGGCCAGGCTGCTGGTGTTCGTGGTGGCGGGCGCCGGCTGCGGCGCCGCGGGCGCGCTGCTGGCGATCAGCCAGCTCCAGGTGCAGCCGGGCGCGGTGTTCAGCGTGCAGTGGACCGCCGAGATGGCGTTCGCGACCATCATCGGCGGGCTGGGCACGATCGAGGGGCCGATCATCGGCACCGCGGTGTACCTGGTGCTACAGCAGACGCTGGCCTCGTACAACGCGTGGTACCTGATCATCCTGGGCCTGGTCGCGATGCTCGTGGCCCTGTTTGCCCGCCGTGGACTGTGGGGGCTGGTGGACGAGCACCTGAACGTCCGGCTGTTCCCGGTCGGGTACTGGCTGCGGACCACGGGCGCCGCGGGCCGTGGCGGCGCCATGAAGGGGGAAGGGGAGGCGGGCGGGGAGTGAGCCCCGGAAGCGCCTGGCGCACCGCCGCAAAGCCGGCCAGATGCAGCCGCGCAAGTAACGGGATCAGCCCAGGCCTCCCAGCGACAGCAATCCCGCACCGCTGTCGTCCTAGCGACAGCAATCCCGCACCGCTGTCGTCCTAGCGACAGCAATCCCGCACCGCTGTCGTTGTCTGAGTAGCGTGGGGCCTCGCCGCCGCCTAGAGCAGCCAGGTTTCAGCTCGTGCGGTCGAGCACGTAGTCGCACAGTGCCTCGAACGCCGCCCGGGCGGGGACGTCCGGCAGGCCGGAGATCTCCGCACGCGCCGCCTCGACCCAGTACTCCAGGTCAGCGCGCGCCGTTTCCATCGCGGGGTGAGCACGCAGCAACCGGAGCGCTTCTGCGTGCAGCGGCTCGTCGGTCAGGTCGGCGGTGAGCAGCAGGTCGCGGAGCCGCTCATCACCGCCGTCGGCGCCCCGCAGGGCGTGCAGCACGGGAAGGCTCCTGACGCCCTCGCGCAGGTCGGTTCCGGGCGTCTTTCCGGACTGCGCGGACTCGCTGGCCACATCCAGGATGTCGTCGGACAACTGCCACGCGGTGCCGATCGCCGCGCAGGCCGGCTCCATCCGCGCGGCGATGTCGGCCGGGGCTCCGGAGAACATCGCACCGAACCGGCCCGCCGTCGCGATCAGCGACGTCGTCTTCAGTTCCACCACCCGGAGGTAGTGGGCGAGGGGATCCTGGCCCGGCGCGGGACCCAGGGTCTCGGCGATCTGCCCGCTCACCAGCCGGCTGAAGGTCTCCGCCTGGATCCTGATCGCTTCGTCACCGAGGTCAGCGAGAATCTGTGACGCACGGGCGAACAGGAAATCGCCGGTGAGGATGGCGATCGTGTTTGTCCACCGGGAGTTCGCGCTCGGGTGACCGCGGCGGATCGCCGCCTCGTCCATCACATCGTCGTGGTACAGGGTGGCCAGGTGGGTCAGTTCGATCGCCACCGCCGCAGGCACGACCCGCTCGTCGTGAGGGTCGCCGAACTGGGCGGCGAGCAGCACAAGCGTTGCTCGGAACCGCTTGCCCCCGGCCTCGATGAGATGCCGGGACGCCTCGGCGAGCAGTGCCTCCTCGGCCTGGGCCGCTTCGCCGAGCGACTTCTCCACCAGGGCCAGGCCGTCAACGATGTCGGCCGCGAGCGCGGCATCGGACAGTTCCAATGGGACGGCAATGATCACGCGGGCTCCCAGTCATCGGTCAGGACCACGGCAGCGAGTTGCCCTTTGCCAGGCGTGACCCAGGCTGGCCAAGTCACGCCCACGCCAGGCCCAAGTCACCGTAACCCCAGATATGCCCGCCGCTGCGCGGGTGGACACCCCGGCCCGCGCCGGGAGCCGCGTCAGCGCACGAACAGGTGGAGCGCCGCATGATTCGCCAGGCTGAGCAGGGGCTGCGGCACGATGCCGAAGACCAGGGTGGTGACCACGCCGAACGCCACCGCCACGCCGGTGAACAGGCCGGGCGTGACCACCGCGGGCCCGCCGGGGGCCGGGTCGCTGAAGAACATCAGCACGATCACCCGCACGTAGAAGAACGCGGCGATGGCGCTGCTGAGCACCCCGACGACGACCAGCGGCAACGCCCCGCCCGCGATCGCCGCCTGGAAGACCGCGAACTTCCCGGTGAAGCCGCTGGTCAGCGGGATCCCGGCGAACGCGAGGAGGAAGAACGCGAAGATGCCCGCCACCAGTGGTGAGCGCTTGCCCAGGCCCGCCCAGCTGGACAGGTGCGCTGCCTCCCCGGTCGGGTCGCGGACCAGGGTCAGCACCGCGAACGCGCCGATGGTCGTGAAGCCGTAGACGGCCAGGTAGAACAGGCTCCCGGACAGGCCCGCCACGCTCGCCGCGATCACCCCGGTCAGCACGAACCCGCCATGGGCGATCGAGGAATAGGCGAGCAGACGCTTGACGTCCGTCTGGGTGATCGCGATGATCGCGCCGACCACCATGGTGAGGATGGCTATCACCCACATGAACGGCCGCCAGTCCCAGGTCAGCTGGCCGAATGCGACGTAGAACACGCGAAGCAGCGCACCGAACGCCGAAACCAGGGTGCAGGATGCCATCAGCGCGGTCACCGGCGTGGGAGCGCCCTGGTAGACGTCTGGCTTCCAGCTCTGGAACGGCACCGCGCCGATCTTGAACAGCAGCCCGACGCCGAGCAGCGCGATCCCCGCGTAGAGCAGCGTCGAACTGCCGACATTCGAGGACGCCGCAGTTGCGATGGCCGCCAGGGACACCGAGCCCGAGTAGCCGTACAGCATGGCCACGCCGAACAGGAAGAACGCTGAGGAAAAGGCGCCGAGCAGGAAGTACTTCATCGCCGCCTCCTGCGAGAGCAGCCGGCGCCGCCGGGCCAGGCCGCAGAGCAGGTAGAGCGGGAGCGAGAGCACTTCCAGCGCGATGAACATGGTGAGGAGGTCATTGGACGCCGGGAACAGCAGCATGCCGCCGACCGCGAATAGGGTCAGCGGGTAGACCTCCGTGTGCGTGATGCCGGCCAGCAACCCCTCACGTTCCTCGGCGCTGCCGGGGATTGCGGCCGCCTGGGCCGCGAACGGGCTCACCTCGTGCGAGGACTCCGCGATAAGCAGCACGCTGACGAACGCGAGCACGAGGATCGTGCCCTGGATGAACAGGGTCGGCCCGTCCACCGCTACCGCGCCCATCGCCGCGATATGCCCGGGGCTGCCGTTGGCGAACAGCGACGAGGTGGCGGCGATCACCACGGTCAGCACGAAGGCCGCGGTCAGCCCGCCGAGCGTGAGCACGAGGTGGACAACACGCCGCCGCGGGCGGGGCACGAACGCCTCGACCAGCACCCCGGCGATGGCCAGGCCGAAGACCAGCAGCATCGGCGAGAGCTGGCCGTACTCGATGTGCGGCGGCGCGATCGGCGCCGCCGCGAGAGTGCCAGAGATCCCGGTCACGGGCTGGTTCCCTTCTGGCTGAGCGCGCCTGCGGCAGCGTTCTGGCTAGGCGCGCTTGAGGCGCGACCATGGGTGAGCGCGCCTACGGAACTGTTGTTGCTGAACCAGGCGTAGGCAACCGGGGCTGGGTTCACTGGCGCGGGATGCGGAGCAACCGGGTCGGTGGCGTGCATCTGGACCAGCGTCTGGTGCACCGCCGGATTGATGATGTCAAGCAGTGGCTTGGGGTAGACACCGAACGCGATGATCAGCGCGATCAGCGGTCCCACCGCCCAGAGTTCGCGGGCCTTCAGGTCGGGCATCCGGGCGACCTGCTCGCGGACGGGGCCGGTCATGGTGCGCTGGTACATCCACAGGATGTAGATAGCGGCCAGGATGATGCCGGCCGTGGCGAACGCGGCGGCCGCCTTGTACCGGGTGAATGTGCCGACCAGCACCAGGAACTCGCTGACGAACGTGGACAGGCCCGGCAGGGCCAGGCTGGCGAGCCCGGATACCAGGAACAGCCCGGCCAGCATAGGCGCGACCTTCTGTACCCCGCCGTAGTCCGCGATCCGCTGCGAACGGCGGCGGACGATCATGAAGCCCGCGATCAGGAACAGAGCCCCGGTGGCCAGCCCGTGGTTCACCATGTACAGGGTCGCGCCCGACTGGCCCTGGCTGGTCAGCACGAAGATGCCGAGCACGATGAAGCCGAAGTGCGATATTGACGTGTAGGCGATGAGCCGCTTCATGTCGGCCTGGCCTATGGCCACGATCGCCCCGTACAGGATCCCGATGACGGCCAGCGTGAGGATCAGCGGGGTGAAGTACCGGGCGGCCGACGGGAAGAGCTCCAGGCAGTAACGGATCATCCCGAACGTGCCCACCTTGTCGAGCACGCCCACGAGCAGCACCGCGGAACCGGGCTGGGCGGCCGTGGCGGCGTCCGGCAGCCAGGTGTGGAACGGCCACAGCGGCGCCTTGATCGCGAACGCGATGAAGAAGCCGAGGAACAGCCACTTGGCCGTCCCCGGGCTGAGCGTTATGTGGATGAGCTGGCTGAACAGGAAGGTGCCCGGGTGCCCGCCGCGGGCCGAGTAGACGTACACCGCGATCACCGCGACCAGCATGAGCAGCCCGCCGAACAGGCTGTACAGCAGGAACTTGACCGCCGCGTACTGGCGCTGCCCGACGCCGAAACTCCCGATGAGGAAGTACATCGGGATCAGCATGGCCTCGAAGAACACGTAGAAGAGGAACACGTCGGTCGCCGCGAAGACGCCGATGATCATCGTCTCAAGCAAAAGCAAAAGTGCGAAATACGTCTTAACGCTTCGGCGTGGGCGGCTGCCGGCACCGGCCTGCTCGGCGCTGGACGGTTCGCCGCCGGCCGGTGCGCCGCTGGCCTGGCCGGCGGACGAGCCCGGGCCGGAACGCGGGCTCCCATCGGCGTCGTTCCAGGACGCGAGGACGACCACCGGCATCAGCACGGCAGTCAGGCCGATCAGCACCAGCGCGATGCCATCCACGCCGACCGCGTAGTGCACGCCGAACTGCGGGATCCACTGGTAGGTCTGGGTGAACTGGAAGTTCGGGCCGCTCGGCGAGAACCTGACCATCATCACGATCGTCAGCACCAGCGTGAGCAGCGTGAACCCCAGTGCCAGCTGCTTGACCAGGAACTGGCGGGCCCGCCGGTCCCCCTCAGCACCCGGGGCCGAGGCGCCGGGCGTGACCGAGATGACCAGCGCACCGACCAGCGGGATCGCGCCGATGACCGTCAGCCAGGGAAACGTGCTCATGGGGTCTGCCGCCTCACTAGATCCGCGCCAGGAGGAGCACCCCGACGAGGAGCGCCGCGCCGACGAACATGGACAGGGCATAGGAACGGACGAAGCCGGTCTGCACCCGGCGCATCCTCCCCGAGGTACCGCCCACGGTGGCGGCCAGGGTGTTCACCAGGCCGTCCACGCCCCGGTTGTCGAAGTACACCGACAGCCTGGTCAGCCACTGGCCGGGCCGCATCAGCACCGACTCGTTGAATGCGTCCCCGTACAGGTCCTTGCGCGCCGCGACGACCGGAAACCCGGCCGCGGGCGCGACGACGGGCACCGGGCGCCGCCCGTACATGGCCCACGCGATGCCTGCCCCCACCACCACGAGCGCCAGCGCTCCGATGCTGACCGGCGTGAACAGCCCGTGGCTGACCGGCGGGTAGCCGACGACGGGAGCCAGGAAGTTCACGAACCGGTTACCCAGGATCAGGAACCCGCCCGCGAACAGCGAGCCGGCGGCGAGGACCACCATCGGCGAGGTCATCACCGGCGGCGCCTCGTGCGGGTGCACCGAGTCATCCCACCGGCGCTCGCCGGCGAAGGTCATGAACATGACGCGGGTCATGTAGAAGGCGGTGATTCCCGCCCCGAGCAGCGCCGCGCCGCCGAGGATGGCCCCCGACGTGCCGCCCTTGTCGAAGGCCGCCTCGATGATCGGGTCCTTGGTGAAGAAGCCGGAGAACGGCGGCACGCCGATGATGGCGAGATAGCCGAACGTGAACGTGGTGAACGTGATGGGCATGACCGTGCGCAGCCCGCCGAAGCGGCGCATGTCCACCTCGTCGTTCATCTCGTGCTTTACGGACCCGGCGCCGAGGAACAGCCCGGCCTTGAAGAAGCCGTGCGCGATCAGGTGCGCGATGGCGAACACGTAGCCGGCGGGCCCGAGCCCCGCGGCCAGGGTCATGTAGCCGATCTGGCTCATCGTCGACCCGGCCAGAGCCTTCTTGATGTCGTCCTTGGCACAGCCGATGATCGCGCCGAACAACAGCGTGGCGGCGCCGACGACGGTGACGGCCAGGCGGGCGTCAGGTGAAAGGTTGAAGATGGGGGCGGACCGGACGATCAGGTAGACGCCGGCGGTCACCATCGTCGCGGCGTGGATCAGCGCCGACACGGGAGTGGGGCCTTCCATCGCGTCCAGCAGCCAGGACTGCAGCGGCAACTGGGCGGACTTGCCGCAGGCGCCGAGCAGCAGCAGCAGCCCGATCGCGGTGAGGACGCCGCTGCCTGCCGAGCCGGGCCGGTAAAAGACCCCGCCGAAGGTCACCGTGCCGAACGTCGCGAACATGAGCATGATCCCCAGCGAGAGCCCGGCGTCGCCGACTCTGTTCGCGATGAACGCCTTCTTGGCCGCGACCGCGGCAGCCGGCTTGAACTGCCAGAAGCCGATGAGGAGGTAGGAGGCCAGGCCCACGCCCTCCCACCCGGCGTACAGCAGCAGGTAGTTGTCGGCCAGCACCAGCAGCAGCATCGCCGCCAGGAACAGGTTCATGTAGCCGAAGAACCGCCGCCGATCCGGGTCGCTGGCCATGTAGCCGACCGCGAAGATGAGGATCAGTGAGCCCACTCCCGTGATCAGCAGCACGAAGCTGATCGACAACTGGTCGAGCTGGAGACCGACGTTCGCCTTGAACGCGCCGACCGCGATCCAGGAGTACACCTGCAGGTCCCGGCTGCGCTGGGCGGCAGGGTAGCCCAGCATCGCGAAGAAGGCGATCACGCCGTAGACGAACGCGGCCAGCGGCATGGCCACGCCCACCAGGTGCCCCCAGCGGTCGGTGCGCCGGCCGCCGAGCAGCAGCACGGCGGCGGCGGCGATCGGGAACGCGAGCAGCAGCCACGCCGCGCGCTGCACTCCGGCCGCGGCCATGGTGGTCGTGGCCGGGGCCGCGTGCACGGCTGCGGCTGACGCCGCAGCCGCGAGTGAGCCTGTCACTGCGCTACCTCCTGTGCTGGCCCGGGGGACGACCCCCGCTGTGCTGGCCCGGGGGGAGACCCCCCGTTGTGCTGGCCCGGGAGACGACCCCCCGGAGCCCCCGGCCGAGGTGCTAGCCCGGGGTCACCGCGTTAATATTTCAGCAAGTTCGGGTCATCCACCGACGCGGACTGGCGCGTGCGGAAGATCGCCATCAGGATGGCCAGGCCCACCACGACCTCGGCGGCCGCGACCACCATCACGAAGAACGCGATGACCTGGCCATCCAGTGATCCGTGCATTCTCGCGAACGCGACGAACGCGAGGTTGACCGCGTTCAGCATGAGCTCGACGCACATGAATACGACCATCGCGTTGCGGCGCACCAGCACGCCGACCGCGCCGATCACGAAGAGGATCACGGCGAGTGCCACGTAGTGTCCCGGACTCATGACCGCGTATCCTCCTGCCCGGCGTCCGCGCCTTCGCCCTGGCTGGCGCCCTGGCGCACCGCCTGGCTGGCGGTCTGGCCCGCGCCCTCGCTGATTTCCTGGCTCGCGCCCTGGCCGGCTCCTGGGCTCGCGCCTTTGATCTGGATGCCGCCCCGGCCAAGCTCGGTGCGCCGGGCCGCGATGACCGGGCTGACCGAGAGCCGGGCCGGGCTGCCATCCGGCAGCAGCGCCGGCATGTCCACGGCGTTATGCCGCGCGTACGTCCCGGGCCCGGGCAGCGGCGTCGGGCGGCTGCTGGCCATCCGGAGCCGGGACAGGTTGCGCTGCGTCGGCTTGGGTGAGGTCCGCTCCCGGTGCGCGAGCACCATGGCGCCGAGCGCCGCGGTGATCAGGAGGGCGGCGGTCACCTCGAACGGGAACACGTACCGCGTGAAGATCAGGGCGGCGATCCCGTTTATGTTGGTCGCCCCGTACTTGGCGCCCCCGGCCGCGGCCGGCCCCAGCGCCGCGTGCCCAATGACCAGGCTGAGCAGCGCCAGCATGCCTATACCCACGACGCCGGCCGCCAGCCGCTGGCCCTTGATGGTCTCCACCAGGGAGTCAGCCGCGCTCACCCCGACGATCATCAGCACGAACAGGAAGAGCATCAGCACCGCGCCGGTGTACACGATCACCTGGACGAAGGCCAGGAACGGCGCTCCCTGCAGTGCGTACAGGACCGCGAGCGAGAGCATCACGATCGCGAGCAGCACGGCGCAGTGCACAGCCCGAGGGGTCAGGATCATGCCGAGGGCCGCCGCCACCGCCACGATGGCCAGCACCCAGAATGCCGTGGACTCGGCCGCCGACGCCGCATGGCTCGCGGCGGCCAGCACCCCGCCATGGATCACGGCTCCACCTCGGTCTGCTCGTCATCGACCGGCCCCGACCAGCCCGGCGTCCCCGATCCGGCTGCCGCCGCGACCCCAGCCGAGCCGAGCAGGTAGTAGTCCTGCTCGGTCTGGCCGAGGCGCATCGGGTGCGGCGGCGTCTCCATGCCGGGCAACAGCGGAGCAACCAACTGCTCCTTGGTCCAGATGAGGCTCTCCCGGTTGTCATCGGCGAGCTCGTACTCGTTGGTCATGGTCAGCGCCCGGGTCGGGCACGCCTCGACGCACAGCCCGCACAGGATGCAGCGCAGATAGTTGATCTGGTAGACGCTCCCGTACCGCTCACCCGGGGAGTACCGCTCCTCCTCGGTGTTGTCGGCGCCCTCCACGTAGATGGCGTCGGCCGGGCAGGCCCAGGCGCACAGCTCACAGCCGATGCACTTCTCCAGCCCGTCCGGCCAGCGGTTGAGCTGGTGGCGGCCGTGGAAGCGGGGGGCGGTGGGCTTTACCTCCTCGGGATACTGGACGGTGTCCACTTTCCGGAACATCTGCCGGAAGGTGACGCCGAATCCCTTGACGGGGTTGAGGAAGTCAAACACCGGAGACCTCCTTGGAGGTGCCGTTGACGGCGGACCCGGGGTCGCCGGGGCCGCCGGGAGGCGAAGGCCGCTCCCCGGCGGGGACCGTGACGCCGACTCCGTGGTAGTGCGGCAGGTCCATGGGCGGGATGGGGAAGCTCCTGGGGGTGGAGGCCGCGGGAACGATCGTGCCCCCGGTGCCCTCCGCCGCCGTGCCGGTCGGGCCCGCCACGGCCCCGGCGCCCGCCGTCCCTGCACCCACCGTCCCGGCGCCCGCTTCGGCGTCAGCCTCCGCGGCCATTCGGCGCCGCTCAGCCGCCACGTCGCCCGTCCAGGCGAGCGCGGCCAGGACCGCGATGATGGCGCCGGCCACGATGTAGACGGGCGTGCTCCCGCCATGCTGGCGGAAGACCCGGATGGTAGCGATCATCAGGATCCAGCCCAGCGAGATCGGGATGAGCACCTTCCAGCCGAACGCCATGAGCTTGATCGGCCAGGGCGCCCGCCAGCCACCCAGGAACAGCGTGGTGGCGAGCGCGGCCACCGTCGTCACGTTGATGTACTCGGCCAGCTGGGTGAGCGCGAACTTCAGTGACGAGTACTCGGTGTGGTACCCGCCCACCAGCTCGCCCTCGCCCTCAGGCAGGTCGAAGGGCAGCCGGTTGGTCTCGCCGACCATCGTGATCAGGTAGATCGCGAACGACGGGAACAGCAGCACCGCGAACCAGGATGGGTAGTGCAGGGCGACCCCGGCCACGTGGAACACCCCGCCGTGCGCCTGCGCGGAGACGATCGCCGTGGTGGACAGGGAGCCCGCGTAGAGGAACACCGCGACGAACGACAGGCCCATCGCGATCTCGTAGCTGATCACCTGGGCCGACGAGCGCAGGGCGCCGAGCAGCGGGTACGGCGACTCGGACGACCAGCCGGCCAGCACGATCCCGTACACGCCCATCGAGCTCATCGCCAGCACCAGCAGTACCGCCACCGGCAAGTCCGCGAGCTGGAGCGGCGTGTGATGGTGGAAAATCGAGACCTCAGGCCCGAACGGAATGATGGCGAAACTCAGGAAGGCCGGGATGACGGCGATCGCTGGAGCGATCACGAAGAGCAGCTTGTCCACGTGCCGCGGGACGATGTCTTCTTTGAGCGCCAGTTTGATGCCATCCATCAGCGACTGCAGCAGCCCGAACGGGCCGGCCCGGTTGGGCCCCGGCCGCTGCTGCATCCGCCCGATGAGCCGCCGCTCGGCCCAGATCGCGAACAGGGTCATCAGCAGGAGGAAGACGAACACGAACAGCACCTTGATGATCACCAGCCACCACGGCTGGTTGTAGAAGCTGGCCAGTGTCGGATCCGCCGCGCTCACCAGGCCGAGGTGGCCGCCCGCCGCGCTCACCGCGCGCCGCCGGCCTCGTCGCCCAGGGCCATCATTCTGCGCTCCTCAGTGTCACCAGGGTGCCGTGGCCGGCGCCGAGTTCGCTCCGCACCTCACACCCGGAGGAATGGGTCGGCAGCCACACCACCCGGTCCGGCATTGCCGTGGTCTGCACGGGAACAGTCACCGAGCCGCGATCCGTGGCCACAGTGACCTTACCGCCGTCGGCCGTGCCCGCCTCCGCCGCGGTCTCGGCAGACATCCGGGCGACCGGGATCCGGGCCGTTCCGGCCAGGAATGGCTCGCCGTCCTGCAGTCGCCCGGTGTCGAGAAGCTGGTGCCAGGTGGCGAGCACCGCCTGGCCGGGACCGGGCTTGGGCTGCTCATGCTGCCCATGCCCGGTCTCCGACCCGCGTCGGCCCGGCTCGGCCGGCCCGGGCGACCGAGTGCCTGGCCAGGAGCCAAGCGCGGTGAGTTCCCGGCGAGCCGCCGCGGCATCGGGCAGCCCCAGGTGGATGTCCATCTCGTCGGCGAGCCGGCCGAGGACGTCCAGGTCAGACCGGATGCCGGGGACTTCGAGCGCCGGGCCGAACGAGCCCGGCCTGCCCTCCCAGTTCACGAAGGTGCCCGCCTTCTCGGCGACCGCGGCCACCGGCAGCACGACGTCGGCCCGGTCGGTGACTGCGCTCGGCCGCAGTTCCAGGCTGACCACGAACGGCGTGGCCTCCAGCGCCGCGATGGCGGCCCGCGGGTCGGCCAGGTCGCCGGGGTCCAGTCCGGCCACGACCAGGGCGTCGATGTCACCCGAGGTCGCGGCGAGGATCTGTGAGGTGTCCCGGCCCGGAGCCTCGGGCAGCGCCGCCACCCCCCAGGACCTGGCCACCTCGGCCCGTGCCCGAGCGTCGGCGACCGGGCGGCCGCCGGGCAGCAGGGACGGCAGCGCGCCCGCCTCGATGGCGCCCCGCTCGCCGGCCCGGCGTGGCACCCAGGCCAGCCGGGCACCGGTCGCCCGGGCCAGCCTGGCCGCCACGGTGAGCGCGTCCGGCACCTCGGCCAGCCGCTCGCCGATCAGGATGATGGCACCCTCCTGGGTCAGCGCCTGCGCCGCGGCCCGGCCCGCCTCGCCGGTGTCCTGCCCGGTGATCAGGCTGCCGAGCGCGCCCGCCTCGGTGCCAGGGACGGTGGGCAGCAGGACGCCGGACAGCCTGACCAGCCCACGGCTGGCCAGCGGGGCGAGAGAGTAGACGGCCAGGGTGCCCGCGCGCACGGCCTTGCGCAGCCGCAGGAACACGATCGGCGACTCGTCGTCGGGCTCGAACCCGGCCAGCAGCACCGCGCGCGCGCGCTCCAGGTCCGCGTAACTCACGTCGATACCCCGGCCCGCCACACTGGCGGCCAGGAACTCCGTCTCCTCCGCCGAGTGCGGGCGCGCCCGCATGTCGATGTCGTTACTGGCCAGGGCCAGCCGCGCGAACTTGGCGTAGGCGTAGGCATCCTCCAGCGTGAGCCGCCCGCCGGTCAGCACGGCGGCCCGGCCCCGCGCCGCGAGCAGCCCGCGGGCCGCCACCCCGAACGCCTCCGGCCAGGACGCCGGGACGAGCACGCCGCTGGCATCGCGGACGAGCGGCCCGGTCAGCCGGTCGGGCTGGGTCGCGTAGGCGAACGCCCACCGCCCCTTGTCGCAGTTCCACTCCTCGTTGACCTGCGGGTCGTTGCCCGCCAGCCGGCGGGTGACCACGCCGCGCCGGTGGTCGGTGCGCTGCCGGCAGCCCGCCGCGCAGTGCTCGCAGACGCTGGGCGTGGATACCAGGTCGAACGGCCGCGCGCGGAACCGGTAGGCGGCGCCGGTGAGCGCGCCCACCGGGCAGATCTGCACGGTGTTACCCGAGAAGTACGAGTCGAACGGGACGCCCTCGGCGATTCCCACCTGCTCGCGCGGGCCGCGGTCAAGCAGTTCGATCAGCGGGTCGCCGGCCACCTGCTCGGCGAACCTGGTGCACCGGGCGCACTGGATGCAGCGTTCCCGGTCGAGCAGCACCTGGGAGGAGAGCGCGATCGGCTTCGGGAACTTCCGCTTGGCCCCGTCAAACCGGGTCTCACCCTGGCCGGTGGACATGGCCTGGTTCTGCAGCGGGCACTCGCCGCCCTTGTCGCACATCGGGCAGTCCAGCGGATGATTGACGAGCAGCAGTTCCATCATGCCGCGCTGGGCTTTCTCGGCTACCGGCGAGGTCAGCTGGGTGTGCACCACCATGCCGTCGGTGCAGGTGGTGGTGCAGGAGGCGGGCGGCTTGGGCTGGCCCTCAATGTGCACGAGGCACTGGCGGCAGGCGCCGACCGGGTCGAGCAGCGGATGATCACAGAACCTGGGTATCTGGATCCCGAGCTGCTCCGCGGCGCGGATCACCAGCGTCCCCTTGGGCACGGTGATCTCGAATCCGTCGATGGTGACGCTCACGCCGTCCGGCGGCCGGACGGGGCCGGCCGGGGCGGGACCAGCCGGCTCGGCGAAACCCCCGGGTGGGTTGGTTTGCACAGTCATCAGGCGGACTCCATCGCGAACAGGCTGGATGCGGCCGGGTCGAACGGGCAACCACCGAGCCGCTGATGCTCGAGGTACTCATCCTTGAAGTAGCGGATAGACGACTTGACCGGCGCCTCGATCGAGTCACCCAGGGCGCAGAACGCCCGGCCGGTGATGTTCTGGCAGATGTCGAGCAGCTTCTCCAGCTCGGCTTCGCTGCCCTCGCCGCGTTCCAGCCGGTCGAGCAGCTGGACGACCCAGTAGCTGCCCTCCCGGCACGGCGTGCACTTGCCGCATGACTCGTGCTGGTAGAACTCGATCCACCGCAGGACCACGCGCACCACGCAGGTGGTCTCGTCGAAGAGCTGGATCGAGCGGGTGCCGAGCATGGAGCCGGCGGCGGCCACGGACTCATAGTCCAGCGGCACGTCCAGGTGCTCGTCGGTGAACAGCGGCGTGGACGATCCGCCCGGCGTCCAGAACTTCAGCCGATGCCCGCCGCGGATGCCGCCCGCCAGGTCCAGCAGCTCGCGCAGGGTCGTGCCGAGCGGCGCCTCATACTGGCCGGGCGTGGTGACATGACCGGACAGCGAGAAGATCCCGAACCCCTTGGACTTCTCCGTGCCGAACGCCGCGAAGGCCGGCGCACCATGCCCGATGATGTACGGCACGCTAGAGATCGACTCGACGTTGTTGACCACCGTCGGGCAGGCGTACAGGCCGGCTGTCGCCGGGAACGGCGGCTTTAGGCGGGGCTGGCCCCGGTAGCCCTCAAGCGAGTCGAGCAGGGCGGTCTCCTCGCCGCAGATGTAGGCGCCGGCTCCGGCGTGCACGACAACCTGGAGGCTGAAGCCGGAACCCAGGATGTCATCGCCCAGGAAGCCAGCCTCGTAGGCTTCGGCCACGGCGTGGTGCAGCCGCCTGATCACGTGCAGCACCTCACCGCGTACATAGATGAAGGCACGGTCAGCGTGGATCGCGTACGCGGCGATTACCATGCCCTCGATGAGCGCATGCGGGTTGGCCAGCATGGTCGGCATGTCCTTGCAGGCACCCGGCTCCGACTCGTCGGCGTTCACCACCAGGTAGTGCGGCTTGCCGTCGCCCTGCGGGATGAATCCCCATTTCACGCCGGTCGGGAAGCCGGCCCCGCCGCGGCCGCGCAGCACGGAGTCCTTGAGCGTCTGGATCACCTGGTTAGGCGGCATGGCGATGGCCGTGGCCAGTGCGCGGTAGCCGCCGTGACGCTGGTAGGCGGCCAGGGTGAAAGAGTCGGGCTCATCCCAGTACGCGGTGAGCTCAGGTGTCAGCACGGACGTCACTGCTGCCTCCCGGTGTTGGCGCCAGCAGCATCGCCGGATTCTGGTGTCCAGCCGTGCTCTTTGGCGATCCGCAGGCCGGCCAGAGTTGGGTGACCCGCAGTATGCCCCCCCGTCGCCTGGCTGTCCGGGAACCCGGCCAGGATCCGCGACGCCTGCTTCCAGGTGCACAACCGCGGCGCACCACGGGTTGGCGCGACGTCGGCGCCCGACCGCAGCCCGTCGACCAGTTCCCGGGCCGACTGTGGGGTCATGTCGTCAAAGAACTCCCAGTTGACCATGATCACGGGTGCGTAGTCACAGGCCGCGTTGCATTCCACGTGCTCCAGGCTGACCTGGCCGTCGCCGGTGGTCTCGTCGTTGCCGATGCCGAGGTGCTCCTGGAGGTCGGAGAAGATGGCATCGCCGCCCATCACCGCGCACAGCGAGTTGGTGCAGACGCCGACGTGGTACTCGCCGACCGGCCGGTGCTTGTACATGCTGTAGAAGGAGACCACCGCGGTGACCTCCGCCTCGGTGAGCCCGAGCTGAGCAGCGCAGAACTCGATGCCGTCAGCGGAGACATAGCCCTCCTCGGCCTGGACCAGGTGGAGCAGCGGCAGCAGGGCCGACCGCGATTGCGGGTAACGGCCGATGATCTGGCCAGCGTCCGCGTCCAGCCTGGCGCGCGCTTCGTCGCTGAACGGCATTACCGGTCCACGCCCCCCATCACAGGATCAATGCTGGCTACTGACGCGATGACGTCGGCGATGAACCCGCCCTCGGCCATCGCCGGCAGGGACTGCAGGTTCGTGAATGACGGGTCGCGGAAGTGGGCCCGGTACGGCCGGGTGCCTCCGTCGCTGACCGCATGACAGCCCAGCTCGCCCCGGGGTGACTCCACCGCCGCGTAGACCTGCCCGGGCGGCACCCGGAAGCCCTCGGTGACCAGCTTGAAATGGTGGATGAGCGCCTCCATGGACTGCCCCATGATGTGCGCGATGTGGTCAGGCGAGTTGCCCAGGCCATCCGGGCCGAGCGCTAGCTGGGCCGGCCAGCCGATCTTGGCATCGGCGACCATGACCCGGTCGTCGGCTGGGCGGGGTCCGGCCAGCCGGTCCGCGCACTGCTCAATGATCTTGAGGGACTCGTCCATCTCCGCCATCCGGACCAGGTACCGGCCGTACGCGTCGCAGGTGTCCTCGGTGGGCACGTCGAAGTCGTAGGTCTCGTACCCGCAGTAAGGCTGGCTCTTGCGCAGATCCCAGGGCAGGCCGGTGGCGCGCAGCACCGGGCCGGTGACCCCGAGCGTCATGCAGCCGGTCAGGTCCAGGTAGGCGACGTTCTTGGTCCGCGCCAGGTAGATCGGGTTGGCGTCGAGCAGCGCGCGCAACTCGGCGATCTGGGCGGGCATCACCCCGAGAAACTCGCGGATCCGCTCCAGCGCCCCGTGCGGCAGGTCCTGCGACACCCCGCCCGGGCGGATGTACGCGTGATTCATCCGCAGCCCGCTGATCAACTCGAACAGGTCGAGCACCTTCTCGCGCTCGCGGAGGCCGTACAGCAGGACCGTGCTGGCGCCGAGTTCCAGGCCAAAGGTGCCGATCGCCATCATGTGCGAGGAGATCCGGTTGAGCTCCATCATCAGCACCCGCAGGATGCTGGCCCGCTCCGGTATCGCCGCCTCAATGCCGAGCAGTCGCTCGACCGCCAGGCAGTACGCGGTCTCGTTGAAGATCGGCGACAGGTAGTCCATCCGGGTGCAGAACGTGACGCCCTGCGTCCAGGTGCGGAACTCCATGTTCTTCTCGATACCGGTGTGCAGGTAGCCGATGACCGGCCGCAATTCGGTCACCGTCTCCCCCCGTGGAGGGATGCTGGGGACCCATGTTGACCACCAGGCGCTCGGCGCTCGAGCGGTCACCCGCCTCGTCGGCGGCGGCCACCACCTCGTCCCAGTCCTGGCCGCCGACGTGGTAGACCCGGCCTTCGGCCTCGGCCGTGTCCGGGCGCCCGGCATCTGGCCCGGCTGTGCCTGCCTGGGGCGGCTCCGCGGCCCCGGCGTCAGCCTCGGTGGTCACTCGTACGACCTCCGCTCGTCAGGCGGCGGCACGGTGGCGCCGCGGTATTCGACGGGGATCCCGCCGAGCGGGTAATCCTTGCGCTGCGGGTGGCCCTTCCAGTCGTCAGGCATCTCGATCCTGGTCAGCGCCGGATGCCCGTCGAAGATGATCCCGAAGAAGTCCCAGGTCTCCCGCTCGTGCCAGTCACACGTCGGGTAGATGCCCACCAGCGACGGCACGTGCGGATCCGCGTCAGGAACGCTCACCTCGACCCGGATGCGCCGGTTGTGCGTGATCGACACCAGATGATAGACGGCGTGCAGTTCGCGCCCGACATCGATGGGGTAGTGCACGCCCGAGACCCCGCCGCACAGCTCGAAGGCGAGTGTGGGCTCGTCCCGCAGCAACCGCGCCACCTCGACCAGGTACTCCCGGCGCACGTACAAGGTCAGCTCGTCACGGTCCACGATCACCCGTTCCACCGCGGCGTCGAAATCCGTTCCGGCCGCCTTCATGGCGTCGGCTAGCGCGTCGACCACGTCATCGAAGTACGAACCGTACGGCCGCCGGGTGGATGGCACCAGTGCCCGCCGGACCTGGAGCCCGCCGTAACCAGAGGTGTCGCCGGTGTCCCCGGGGCCGAACATGCCGGTCCGCACTATCTGCTCGTGCAGGCGCTCCTGGCCAGCCTGTGCGGCCCGGTCAGGGAGATTCTCGTCGGTCACTGGCCCGCTCCGGCGCTAGGGGCGTGGCTCTGCGGCCGCTGATCCTGGCCCCTGAGGTTCACGGCCAGGGGCAGCCTGCGAAGCCTGGCTTGTTCCAGTTCCTCGATCTCACGCTCGCGGTCGACCCCGAGCTTCATGTTCTGGATCTTGTCGTGCAGCTTCACGATCGAGTCGAGCAGCATTTCCGGACGGGGCGGGCAGCCCGGCAGGTAGATGTCCACCGGCACGATGTGGTCGACACCCTGGACGATCGCGTAGTTGTTGAACATGCCGCCGCTGGACGCGCAGACGCCCATCGAGATCACCCATTTGGGCTCGGACATCTGGTCATAGATCTGGCGCAGCACGGGGGCCATCTTCTGGCTGACCCGGCCCGCCACGATCATCAGGTCGGCCTGGCGCGGCGTGTTGGATGCCCGCTCCATGCCGAACCTGGCCAGGTCATGCCGGGGGCCGCCGGTGGAAATCAGTTCCATCGCGCAGCAGGCCAGGCCGAACGTGGCCGGCCAGACTGAGCTTTTGCGCGCGTACCCGGCCACCTTCTCGACCGTGGTGAGCAGGATCCCGCTCGGCAGTTTCTCTTCAAGACCCATGGTCTAGTCCCACTCCAGACCGCCGCGCCGCCACACGTAGGCGTACACGACCAGCAGCGTGGCGATGAACAGCACCATTTCGACCAGCCCGAAGGCCCCGAGCCGGTCGAAGGCGACCGCCCAGGGATACAGGAAGACGATCTCAATGTCGAACAGGATGAACAGCATCGCCGTCAGGTAGTACTTCACCGGGAACCGTCCGCCGCCCTGTGGCTGCGGGGTGGGCTCGATGCCGCATTCATAGGCCTCAAGCTTGGCCCGGTTCCACCGTTTCGGGCCCGCCATTGCGCCCGCGACCAGCGAGAAGATCGCGAAGAAGGCGGCCAGGCCGCCCAGTATCAGGATCGGCACGTAAAGGCTCAGCACTGCGCGCCTCCCTTCCTCATCTCGCCCGGCACCTGCCGGGGCCTGCCTAGGCCGCCGGCGTCATCCTAGACAGTGCGTTGATCACCCGGTCGGCCGCGTCCCCGCCCCTGGGCTCGGTCAAGTTGGCCAGGAGCTTCATCACCACGCGCATCAGGGCCGGGCGCGGCATGCCGTGCCTGGTCGCGAACTGCATGACCCGCGGGTTCCCGATCTTCTCAACGAACTTGCGCCCGAGAGTGTAGTAGCCGCCGTAAGCATCCTTCAGCACCTGCGGATAGCTGGCCAGCACACTCTCCGCGCCGCGCGGGTCAGGCCGGGCCAGGGCCTGCGTGATCACCCGGGCCGCGATCTCGCCCGACTCCATGGCGTAGGCGATGCCCTCGCCGTTGAACGGGTTGACCATGCCGCCCGCGTCGCCGACCAGCAGCAGGCCCCGGGTGTAGTGCGGGGTCCGGTTGAACCCCATCGGCAGGGCCGCGCCGCGGACCGGCTGCGTCCGGTTCTCCTCGGTGAAGCCCCACTCCGCGGGCATCCCGGCCAGCCACCGACGGAGCAGGCCCCGGTAGTCGATGTTCTGAAACGCGGCGCTCGTGTTCAGCAGGCCCAGGCCCACGTTGCTGGTGCCGTCACCCATGCCGAAGATCCACCCGTAGCCGGGCAGCAGCCGGTCACGGTCCCAGAGTTCCAGCCACGACTCCAGGTAGTCATCGTCGTGCCGGGGGCTGGTGTAGTAGGTGCGCACCGCCACGCCGAGCGGCCGGTCGTCCCTCTTCCGCAAGCCCATCGCCAGTGACAGTCGCGACGAGTTGCCGTCAGCCGCCACGACGAGACGGGCCAGGTAGTTGCGTTCGGTATCGGGGTTCGTTCCGGTTGTGACCCCGATGATGCGGCCCGCGTCGTCGAGCACCGGGCCGGTCACGTTGACTCCTTCGAGCAACCGCGCGCCCGCCTTCTCAGCCGTGCGGGCGAGGGTCTCGTCGAATCCCAGCCTGGTCCGCACCAGGCCGTAGCCGGGGTAGCTGGACAGCTCGGGCCAGCGCAGTTCGAGGCGGACGCCACCGCCGATGATGCGCAGGCCCTTGTTCTGCCTCCAGCCGTCGCGCTCGTCGGTCGCTACCTCCATGCCGGCCAGGGCCTTGACCGCGCGTGGGGTAAGGCCGTCGCCGCAGACCTTCTCCCTGGGGAACGTGGCCTTGTCCAGCAGGAGGACGTCCAGGCCCGCCTGGGCCAGGTAGAACGCGGTGGCCGAGCCGCCCGGGCCGGCCCCCACGACGATGACGTCGGCCTCCTCCGCGGCAGCGCCCGAGCCGGCCAGGCCGGCTCCCGCCAGCATGACGTCGGGTTCCTCCGCGGCGGTGCCCGGTGCCGTCGCGGTGCCCGATACCGCGGCCGGTGCCGCCTGGCCTGCTGGCCGGGCGGGAACGCCCGGAGCACCGGTCCCGCGGGCCGGCTCGCCCGCAGCGGCGTTGGGGGGAACTTCCTGGGTCACGGACCTTGTCCTGACTGTCTTGTGAACCGCTTCACAAGTATTCAACTCCGGAGTCTAGACCGTCTCACGCGGCCCCGACGACCCGCCCCGGGCCGCCTTGGCCCGGGGGGCGCGTCAGGCCGCTGTCAGGCTGCGGTCAACCCGGACGGCGCGCGACATGAATGCTCACCACGCCCATGGTCAGATCTCGCCAGCGTACTGCCGACCACCCGGCGGCAGTCATCCGCCGCGCGACTCCGGCCTGGGTGGGCCAGTCCTTGATGGACTCGGCCAGGTAGCTGTAGGCGTCAGGATTGCGCGACAGCCGGCGCGCGACCGCTGGCAGAGCGGTCGTCAGGTAGCGCTCGTACAAGGTATTCAGCTGACGCCAGGGCAGATGCCCGAACTCGCAGATCACCAGCCGCCCGCCCGGCTTGGTGACCCGCAGCATCTCGGCCAGCGCGGCGCCGGTGTCGGCGACATTGCGCAGGCCGAACGAGATCGTCACCACGTCGAAGGCCTGGTCCGCGAAGGGCAGCCGGAGGGCATCACCGGCGACGAAACTGACCGTGCCAGCGTGTGCCCGCGCTCCCACCTGGAGCATGCCCAGTGAGAAGTCGCAGGCCACGCAGTCCGCCCCGGCCGTGGTGAAGGTAACTGACGAGCTTCCCGTGCCTGCGGCGAGGTCAAGGACCCGCTCGCCCGCCCGGGCCCCGGCGACCCGGGCCACCACCCGCCGCCACCACCGGTCCTGGCCGAGCGAGAGCACATCGTTCAGCAGGTCGTAGCGTTCCGCGACCCGGTCGAACATGGCGGAGACCTCACCGGGCCGCTTGTCCAGGTGCGCACGCGTCATCCGTCCAGCCTCGCACAGCCCCGCTTTCCATCACACCGAGCCAGTCCCGGCCAGCACCACAACGACACCGGAGTGGCTCCGGTGCCGTGGGAACGACAGCGGAGCCACTCCGGTGCAGTTGGGGCGGAGGCCGCAGCCTCCGTCAGGTTCAGGCGGCCGCACGGGTCTGCTGCGCGGCGCGGTACGCGAGGCTGCGGGCACTCGCGTGCGCGGGAACGGCGCGAAGGCTTGTCTTGGCGCCGAGATAGGCTCGCGCCTCCGAGTAGTCCGGGGCCGTCTCAGGGTGCTTGAAGGTCATCCACAGCGGGATGCCGACGATCGCCAGCATCACCAGGATGGCCAGCGGAAAGTTGGCCAGGACCAGGGCGTTCACGGTTGCCTCCTCCGAATGCGCCGGCAGCGGTTCTGCCGGTCGTCGTCCGATACAAGAAGCATCCCGCCCGCGATTCTCAGCGCCCTCGGCAGAACTTCTGAGCTACCTCTGAACTCTGGCACCGCTCTCGGGTCACCACATGAGCGGGCTCAGTTCCATGATCACGTAAGATCCCCGGCTCCATAGGGCGTTGCGCTGATGCTGAAACGGCGGGGCGGGCGGTAAGCAGCAGCTTGAACTCGCGCCTCGGGCGCATCAGTACATTTTCGCATTGGCCAGTGGCCTCGCCGTCACGTCAGAACGGCCGGGCTGTCGTTGAAACGGGATGCTGGCTTGGTGGTCCACGCTCCTGAGCGGCGAGCGGGACGGGCGTTATAGGAGTTCTGGGCGGCGCCAGGGCTCGCCGAGGACGTGATGGGCGAGGAACGCCAGCACGGTCTCGTACCAGACGACCGCGTTGCCGGGCGTGAGAACCCAGTGGTTCTCGTCGGGGAAGTACAGGAACTTCGCCCCCGCCAGGCCGTCCCGCGCACTCGTCAGGTCGGTCCACAGCCGCAGTGCCTCGCCGATCGGCACGCGGTAATCCTTGTCGCCGTGGATCACCAGCATCGGCGTGACGATGCTCGCCGCATACAGGTGCGGCGAGTTGGCGGCATAACGCTCCGGCTGAGTCAGTGGGCTGCCGAAATGCCGGCGCCAGTCGGCAGGCGCGTCGGTTGTCCCGAACATCTGGTCCAGCGCCCACAGGCTCGCGTGGCTGACGATGGCACGGAACCGGCTGGTGTGGCCGGCGATCCAGTTGGCCATGTAGCCGCCGAACGAGCCGCCCATCATGGCGGTCCGCGACTCGTCGATGTCCGGTCGGGCCACCGCGGCGTCAGTGATCGCCATCACGTCGGTGTACGGCCGCCCGCCCCACTCGCCGTGGCCGCGGCCGACGAAATCGCGGCCGTACCCGGTGGACAGGGCGGGATCGGGCAACAGCACCGCATAGCCCCGGGCCACCATCAGCCACGGGTTCCACCGCCACGACCAGGAATTCCAGCTGGACAGCGGGCCGCCGTGCACCCAGAGCAGGAGCGGTGCGGGTGCGCTCGGCGACGCGCCAGCAGGCAGCGCGAGCCAGCCGCGGACAGTCGCGCCGTCGTCGGCCGCCGCCTCGACCTCGGTCAGCCGGCCAGGCAATTCCGGCTGCCCGGCCGGCCCGGCCAGCCGCTCCGGCTCAGCGCCGGGGGCACCGAGATCGACACGGACCGCCGCAGGCGGGCTGTCGACCGCCGCACGCAGCGCATACAGATACCGCCCGTCCGGTGACGGGCTCAGGCTCGAATACGCGGCGTTGTCGGTGGTGAGCTTCGTGATGTGGCCGCTGCCGGTGTCCACGCGGAAGACCGGGCACCGACCGCGGTCATCGGCCGCAAAATATACCGAACGACCATCAGCGGCCCATGCCGAAGTGACCGGCCAGCGGTCGAGCCCGCTGAGCAGTTCCTTGACTCCCGCACCGCCCGCCGAGCCTGCCGCGCGGCCGGCTCCCTCGCCGCCGGCTCCCGCACCGCCGGCCGAGCCCTCGCCGCCGGCTCCCGCACCGCCCGCCTGGTCAGCGTCTCCCAGTGGCACGACGACCAGGGTGATGTCGACCGTGCTGGCGTAGGTTTCGTGCGTCTCCCGGGTGCACAGCACCGACCTGCCGTCCGGTGAAATGTGCGGGTCACCGAAATCGAAGCCAGGGGCCGACAGGAGCGTGCTGCGCTCGCCGGTCGCGCAGTCGATGACGACCAGGTCATCGTGGCTGTTGCCCGCGTCGTCCCAGACGGCCCATCCGGTGACCGCGAACCGGCCGTCCGGGGTCAGCTCGAAATGCTGCTCATCCAACGCGCGTCCCGGCTCGGGTGTGAGATCCCGCGGCCCCGGCCGGTCACCCGGCTCATCGGTGCCCGCCTCATCGGTGCCCGCCTCATCGGGCCCGACCTCGGCCGTGTGCAGCCGCAGTTCGGCCGGGCCCAGGTCGTGGTCCCAGTACCGGACCGGAGGAGCCTCGTGCAGGATCGCTGTGACACCCGCGTCGCTGCGGGCCTTGCGGCGCTCGGCGTCCTGGCCGGCCCCCGTCACCCCGGGCAACACCGGCGAGACGAGCGCGACAAGCATGGCGTCCCGTGCTGTGGCCAGCCCGGCCACGCCGCTGGGAGGCGCCAGGACCCTGCGGGCCTCGCCGCCGGCCGCCGGGAGCAGCCACAGGGCCGGCTTGTCCTGGTCGTCGCCGGGCTGCGGTTCACCAGTGGCCGGTCCTGGCCGCCCGGACAGGAACAACAGGCCGCCGTCGGGGAGGAATTCCGGGCTGCTCTCGCCCTCGGCCGACCGGGTCAGCCGGGCTGCTGATTTGTCGCCGGTGGCGATCCGCCAGATGCTCGAGGAGAACTTCTTGCCGTCTGGCGAGAGCGTCTGGACCGTCGCGGCCAGCCAGCTGCCGTCCGGCGAGAGCCTGAGCCCGGTGAGCCTGGGCATGGCCATGTAGTCACGGAGATCGTCGAATGACGTCACAGGGCCCCCTCTGGCTGGCCCTGCGCGATCACTGCGCGGGCGTTACCACCACGACCGGGATGGGCCTGGATGTCTTCGCCTGGTAACCGTCGTACCGGCCGTGGTTGTTGTCGTTGACAGCCTTCCACAGACGTGGATACGCGGGATCACCGGCGTTTACCACAGTGGCGCTGGCAGGTTCATGGGCGACAGTCAGTGTCCTTCCGTGATCATCGCGGCGCCGACCGTGGCGTTGGTCGCCTCGTCGATGAGGATCAGGCCACCGGTCTGCCTGTTCCGGCTGTACGGGTCGCAGAACAGCGGCTGGGTCAGCCGCAGGCTCACCCGGCCCACCTCGTTCAGCCCGAGGTTGGCGGCCGTCTCATCCCGGTGCAGGGTATTTACGTCCAGCCGGTAGTGCAGGTCGCGGACGATCGCCTTCACGGTGCGGGTGGTGTGCTTGACCACCAGCCGGTCCCGCTGGGCGAGGGTCCTGCTCTCGGACATCCAGCAGACCATCGCCTGCAGGTCCTGCGAGACCGACGGCTGGTTGTGCGGCCGGCAGATCATGTCCCCGCGCGAGATGTCCAGGTCGTCCTCGAGCACCAGGGTGGCCGACATCGGCGGGTATACCTCGGGCAGCGGGCCACGGGCGGTGTCGATGCGCTGGATCCTCGTGGTCAGCCCGGACGGCAGATGCATCACCTCATCGCCGGGCTTGAGCACGCCGCCCGCCACCTGGCCCGCGTATCCGCGGTAGTCATGCAACTCCGGGTCGGTGGCCTGGTGGGGCCTGATGACGTACTGCACCGGGAACCGCACATCGATCAGGTTCCGGTCGGAGGCGATGTGCACGTGCTCCAGGTGGTGCAGCAGCGATGGGCCATCGTGCCACGGCATGTTGGCCGACCGCTGCACCACGTTGTCGCCGTGCAGCGCGGAGATCGGCACGAAGGTGAGGTCACCGATCTCCAGCTTCGCCGCGAACGCGGCGAACTCCTCACTGATCCGCTCGAACACCGCCTGGTCGTAGTCGACCAGGTCCATCTTGTTGACCGCCAGCACCAGATGGGGCACACGGAGCAGAGTGGTGAGGAAGGCGTGCCGCCTGCTCTGCTCGGTGAGCCCGTTCCGGGCGTCCACCAGGACGATGGCGAGGTCGGCCGTGGAAGCGCCGGTCACCATGTTCCGGGTGTACTGGATATGACCAGGGGTGTCGGCGATGATGAATTTCCGCCGCGGCGTGGAGAAGTAGCGGTAGGCGACGTCGATCGTGATTCCCTGCTCCCGTTCGGCGCGCAGGCCGTCGGTGAGCAGGGCGAGGTTGGTGTAGTCCTCGCCCCGGGCGCGGCTGGTCCGCTCCACCGCCGCCAGCTGGTCCTCGAAGATCGCCTTGGAGTCGTAGAGCAGCCGCCCGATCAGCGTGCTCTTGCCATCATCGACGGAGCCCGCCGTGGCCAGTCGCAGGATGTCCATGGGCCTGCCCCCTTTCGCCGGCGCGGCACCAGCCGTGGACGTGACAGGCATCAGAAGTATCCTTCCCGCTTGCGGTCCTCCATGGCGGCCTCGCTGGCCCGGTCGTCGGCCCGGGTCTGGCCGCGCTCGGTGATCCGGGTAGCGCTGATCTCGGCGATGACCTCGGCGATGGTCGCGGCACTGGACTCCACCGCCCCGGTGCAGGTCATGTCGCCTACGGTGCGGTAGCGGACCCGGGACTCGAATACTGCCTCGTCCTCTCCCCTGGAGATGAACTCGTTGTCCGCGAGCAGGATGCCGTCCCGCTCGAACACGCTGCGGGAGTGCGCGAAATAGATGGACGGTATCTCCAGCTTCTCCTGGCCGATGTACTGCCAGATGTCCAGCTCGGTCCAGTTGGACAGCGGGAAGACCCTGATGTGCTCGCCCTTGCGGATCCGGGTGTTGAAGATGCTCCACAGCTCGGGGCGCTGGTTCTTCGGATCCCACTGGCCGAACTCGTCGCGGAAGGAGAAGACCCGCTCCTTGGCCCTGGCCTTCTCCTCGTCCCGGCGGCCACCCCCGAAGACGGCGTCGAACTGGTATTTCTCGATCGCGTCCAGCAGGGTGGTGGTCTGCAGCCGGTTACGGCTCGCCCGCCGGCCGGTCTCCTCGACGACCCGCCCCTCGTCGATGGACTCCTGGACTGAGGCCACGACGAGCTGCACCCCGGCCTCGGCGAGCCGGCGATCGCGGTACTCGAGCACCTCGGTGAAGTTGTGCCCGGTATCCACGTGCATGACCGGGAAGGGGATCCTCGCCGGCCAGAACGCCCGTTCCGCCAGGGCGAGCATGACGATCGAGTCCTTGCCGCCGGAGAACAGCAGCACCGGCCGCTCGAATTCGGCGGCGACCTCGCGCATCATGTGGATCGACTCGGCCTCCAGAACCTCAAGCTGTGAGGGCGAATAGTCCGAACGCGTCACTGACATCAGGCAGACTCCGGGTCGTCGGGCTTGGGTTGGGCGTGGGCAGGCAAGTCGGTAGCGGTGCCGCTCCCGGGCAGCACTCCCGGTGAGCAGTCCCGCTCCGGTACTAACCCCGGGCCAGGCCGATGGCTTCCAGCAACGGGCCAGCAAGTGCCGCTTGACAGATAAGAATATCCGGCAGCAGCGGGTCAGCCTGGTTGTAGACCAGCTCCGAACCGTCGACGCGGGACGCGTGCAGACCCGCCGCGAGCGCCACGGCAACCGGCGCCGCCGAGTCCCATTCGTACTGACCGCCGTCGTGCACGTAGGCATCTGCCTCACCGCGGATGACCGCCGCCGCCTTCGCCCCGGCCGAGCCAAGCGGCACCAGCTTGGCGTCGGTGGTTGCGCTCAGTCGCTGCAGGAACGCGGGTGGGCGGGTCCGGCTCACCACGATCCGCAGCGGCCGGTTTGGCACCAGCGCCGGCGGAGGCGGCTCCGCAGTGCTCAGCATGTCGCCCTGGGCGGGCAGGGCAACGGCCCCGGCGGTCAGCGCACCGCGTTCCCACAACGCGACGTGGACGGCCCAGTCGGTCCGGCCAGGCTCCCCGAACTCCCTCGTCCCGTCCAGGGGGTCCACGATCCAGACCCGGTCCGAGGAGAGCCGGGCCGGGTCATCCCGGCCCTCCTCGGATAGGACCGCGTCGTCAGGGCGCTGCCGGGCCAGTTCGGCGGCGAGGAACTCGTGTGACCGCCTGTCGCCGGCCTTCCGCAGATCATCGGCGTGGGCGGGCCGGGCGCGCAGGGCGAGCAAGCGCCGGCCCGCCTCGGCCGCAAGGTCACGGGCCAGGGTGTGGTCGTCGGATGTCATCTCCTCACCCGGACGCGGTACCCGTGCAGCTCGACGTGATGGCGGTATCTTCGCGTGACCAGTAGCCAGGCAGCCCACTGTAGGGGTTGGCGCCCGAGCGATCGGTCACGTAGACATTGCCGCCACCCCTGCTCCCAGACAGGGCGACGGCGCTGGCCAGATCCGAGGCGGGGGTCGCATAGATCGTGTGGGCGAACCTGGCCGCCGGATAATGCAGGGCCCAGCTGGGTACCTGGAGATCACGGTAGCTGGCGTAGGAGCCCTCGAACACCATCAGGACGTTGGCGATAGACATGTAACGCTGATCCGGGTATTCGCCGGGATTTAGCCACAGCGTGGCGCCGGGATTAACCGCGCGAATATAACTGGCCAGCGTCTGGTAATAGCCGAGCTGGTCCGCGCCATTTGCGGCCAGGTCGAGGAAGGTATCGGTGACGCCGTACCACGCCCGGTAGTTCCGGACGTCTGCTTCGACGGCCGCGGCCGGACGGTGACCGTAGTCCGTGGTCGCGTAGCCCAGCACCCTGGTCCCCGCGGCCTGCGCCTGCTTGACCACCGCCAGGAAGCCCGGTTCCGGGGCGCTGCCGGCACCCGTGCTCGTGATGTCCAGGATGATGGTATGCGGCGGTGGCTTGCTTTCTATGGCCTGCGTCCACTGGTCTCCAGGGGAGAAGAAGGCAGGAATGAACACCGCGCGGCACTGCCGGGCAGCCTGCGGCGAGCGGGCGGCCTGCGGCGAGTGGGCGGCCTGCGGCGAGTGGGCGTCACGCGTCGTGAGCTGCGTGGAGGCGGCGACTGCGACTCCGGCCAGCGCGATCAAGGCCAGCAGGATCAGCGCCGACCGCTGGCCGGCCCGGCCGAGGCGCCGCCCGCGGTGGTGATCGTCTCTAATCGTCCTTGACATTTCTGTTGTGGCCATGCCGGGGGCTCGATTGTCGTCTGATCTAGCGCGCGTCACTCGCCCAGCCAATCCGCCACCGGCCCAAGCCCGCCGGCGGGCAGCCGATCGTACGGGTTCGCCCCGCCGTGGTCGGTGATGTATACGGACGCCGCACGGCGCCGCGCGGCAAGCACGTACGCGTCGTCAAAATGCTCGCGTGGCACCGAGTACACCACATGGCAGAACTTGTCGGGCGACCGCGATCTTGTCCAGCGTGGCACGTCAAGCCGCAGGTAGGCGTGCCACGGGCCCTCGAACGTGCCGAGCACGTCAGCGTGCTCCGCGTAGGCCTCAACCGGGTGCGTGCCATGGTTGAACAGCACGACTGCAGCGCCCGCTTCCCGCGCGCGAGATGCGAGCGTGGCGTAGTGCCCGAGGTGCTCCACGGCGGCTGCGGCGCGGTCGAAGCACACCCCGCCCACGCCGTACCATTCCAGGTAGCGACCCAGATCAGCCAGGATCTCCGGCGCGGGCCGACGGCCGTAGTCGGTGTCCACGTAGCCGGCCACGGCAACCCCGGCGTCGCGCAGGCGCTCAAGTGCGGGATCGAAGGCCGTGTCCGGTCGCAGGCCTGGTCCGTCGGCGAGGTTAAGGATCACCAGCCGCACCTGCGGTGCATGCTCAGCCAGCGACTCCCAATAGTCAGGGCGCAAGGCCGGGTGGAAGTAGGCCGGCACGACCAGCCGCTGCTGCCCGAGCGCACGCGTGCCTTCAGCGTACAGCTGGGCCACGGCTTGCCTCCCACAGGTCAGTCAGGGATGTCGTCAGGTCACGACCCGGCCGCCAGTCTAGGTCCTGGAGAGCGCGCGTGATGCAGGCCTGCTGCCACGGCAGGCCTGCTGAGCGCGCCGATCCCGGCGCGTCCTCATGCACCGCCACGGTGCACCCGCTGATCGCAAGCAAGCTCTTGACCAGGGCGCGGGCCGGCACCCCGACGCCGCTGCCGATGTTGAGAACCGGGTGCGGCAGCGTCGGCGCGGCGGCCGCGGCGAGCGCCGCGTCGGCGACATCGCGTGCGTCGACGAAGTCCCGCACCACGTCCAGCGAGCCAAGCCGTACGGGGGTGCCGCGGGCCAGTGCCCGGCGCAGCTGGGCGGCCAGGCCCCCGGGCAGCCCGTCCTCCGGCGCCCTCGGGCCGACCGGGTTGAACACCCGCAGCACCACGGCGTCGAGGCCAGCCGTCCGAGCAAGCTCCACGAGCCGGGTGCCCCCGAGCTTGGTCGCCCCGTATGGCCCGGCCGGCCGGGGCGTGGCCGACTCGGCTACCGGAACGCCGGGCTCGGTGCGCCCGTACTCGGCAGCCGAGCCGAGATGCACCAGCCTGGCCGGCGCGCGGGACAGGAGCATCGCTGTGACCAGCGCATAGACGCCGGTGATGTTGGCTGCCGCCAGGACATCCGGGTCGCCCGCAGTCGCCCCAGCGCAGTTGATCACGGCGTCCGGGGCGACGGAGGTGATCACCGCGGCGATTCTCTCCGCGTCGTCCCCGGACAGGTCGAGCCGCTGGTGTGACGGCGAGCCGGGCAACCCGGACCGGCCGGCGGTCACGACCTCCAGACCGGCTGCGCTGGCCTGGTGCCGCACGTGCCGGCCGAGAAACCCGCTCGCGCCGATGATCAGGAGCCGCATCGGATCCCCCGCGGCGGCCATCGGCAGGGACCCGCGTGGATGGTGATGTGCACGGTCCGCCTAGACACGCCTTAGCTCACTGAGCTCACTGGTGGTATTCGTTGGCCTTGAAGCGCGCGAGGTTCGCTGGATCACAGAACCATTCGATGGTGGTGCGCAGGCCTTCGTCCCTGGTCAGGCGCGGGTGCCAGCCGGTGCGCTCGCGCAGCCTCGATGCGTCGCAGACCAGGCGCATCACCTCGGAGTCCTTGGGGCGCAGGCGCTGGGCATCCTCCACGATGTCTGCCTCCACTCCCATCAGCCTGGCGATATCCTCGGCCAGGCGGCCGATCGCGATGTCATCGCCGGGACCGCAATTGAACACCTCGCCGAAGACTGCCGAGCCCGGGGCGTCGCCGAGGTCCAGGAAAGCCTGGACGGTATCGGTGACATACGAGAAGTCGCGGGTCGGGTCCAGTGCACCCAGCTTGAGCTGGCGGGAGCCGCTCGCGAGCTGGGTGATGATCTGCGGGATGACGGCCCTGGTGGACTGGCGCGGGCCGAAGGTGTTGAACGGCCGCAGCGTCACCGCCGGGACCCCGAAGCTCAGATGGTAGGACTCCACCAGCTTGTCGGCGCCGACCTTGGAGGCAGCGTACGGTGACTGCGCCTGCAGCGGGTGCGTCTCGCTTATCGGCACTGTGCGCGCGGTGCCATAGGTCTCGCTCGTGGACGTGTGCACCAGCCTCGGGGTGCGGCAGGCGCGCACCGCCTCGAGCACATGCAGAGTGCCGATTGTGTTGGTGTCCACGAATGACCGCGGCGCGCTGTAGGAGTACGGGACCGATCCGATCGCGGCCAAGTGGTATACGACCTGCGCGCCTTCCACGAGTTCACGCACCGATGCAGGATCGCGCACATCGCCGAACACCACGTCAACCTGGCCGTTGATGTCTGCGCCCAGCGTGTCGAGCCAGCCGCTTGAGCTCCACATGTTGTAGAGCACCATCGCCCGCACCCGGCTTCCGCGCCGCACGAGCGCCTCCACCAGGTGAGAACCGATAAATCCTTCGGCACCCGTCACTGCGACGACATCGGTCATAGACGCACCTTCCTTGACTCTTAGGCCTTACCTGTCAGTTGACGGCCCAGCCCGGGCGGCCTAGTAGGCATTGCGCACCGCCCGGCCGAGTACGACCGCCGCATAGCCGCCGATCACGACGAGCAGTCCGGTGGCTGCGGCGACCTGCACGGGCAGGCCATGGTCCCGGAACGCCACCTCGACGGCCAGCGCTGTGGCGGCCGCGGCCAGCGGCAGGCCGCGGGCGCGGACAGCCTGCAGCAGCAGCGCGAGGAACATCGCCGCGCCCAGCGCCAGGTACGTGCCGACCTCGGGCATGAGTGCCCAGCGAGGGTGGACGAGCCCGGTCACCGCGGCGATACCGATCGCGGCGGCGGTCAGCGCGACCGCACCGGCGACGTACTCCAGCAACGCCCCCAGCAAGGCCAGCCGCGCCCGCCTGCCGAACTTGCGGGGTGCGAGGGTGGCCCGCAACAGCCGCTGCGTGCGCCGCCGGTACCGCAGCAGGCTCCACTCCGCGGTGCCCATGCTCAGCGATAGCGGTACCGCTACGAGCAGCGCTCCAACGTTGACACCTCCGTGGCCTCCAGGGCCCGCCAGGACCGGGAAGATCAGCAGCCCGGCCGCGACCAGACCGAAGCCGACGGCCGGCAGGGCCGCGCGCAACTCCGCCGCCACCAGCAGGCGTCCCGCCGACGGGCTTATCCGGCGCGTGAACGCAATGGCCAGGACAAGGGCCGCAATCACGGTGACGGCGAGCCCGGCCCAGGCCACGTGCACAAGCCCGGCTGGCTTGTGCAGTAGCAGGAAGGCGGCGCTGGCCAGCACGGCCGGGACGAGCGCGGCCAGCAGCCATCGCTGCGCGCCGAGCACCAGCAGCACGCAGGCCGCCAGCATGTACGCGCCTTCGCTCGCGCCGAACACGAGCACCGGGATTCGCGGGTGGACAACCACGGCGGTCGCCGTCATGGCGGCTGCGACCAGCGCCAGCCCAACGGCCAGGCCGACCCGCAGCACCCGCCGCGCCTGACCTGTGTCGGTCGCGCTGAGCCGCAGGTAGCCAATGGAGGCCAGACCCTGACTCAGCCCCCATCCGGCCAGCAGCGCCACCACCAGTACGGTCCGCGCCCCCGGCCCGGCCAGCAGGGCGCCCGCGGCGGGAAAGCACACCGCCGGCAGGGCGTAGAGCAGTCCACGCAGCGCCGGCTGGAACTTGCTAACGTGCCGCCAAGGGTCGGGGGGTGGCTCGGGCTCAGCGGGGCGGCGCGGCACCCGGAAGTACATCTCCTGGGCCAGCACGAACACGTCCACGCCCGCGCCGTAGCGCAGGCGTGCGGTACGGTCGCTGATCCCGGCGAACTCCAGCGCACTGGCAATCTCCAGCGCGTCCACGGCCGACTCACATATCTCGGCGAACTCGTCGCAGAGCGCCGCAATCGTGGGGGGCGGAAACTCATCCCCGATGTCGGCCGTAGCCAGCCGCTCCGGACCATCGACACGGATTGGCCGGGCCCGCGTCCGCCGGCTGCGGACCGACCCCTTGCCGGTGATGGCGCCGAATTCGAGCGTCTGCTCGTCCACGCTGACTGCCCGGCCCCCCGGCTGGATGGTCCCGAACTCCATCGCCTGCTCGTGTGCGCTGGCTGCCGGGCCCCCGGGCTGGACGGCGCCGAACTCTATCGCCTGCTCGTCTGCGCTGACTGCCGGGCCCCCGGGCTGGATTTGCGTGGGCCGCATGCTGGCGCCCTGGATGGCCTCCTCGACGCTCATCTCGCCGTCTCCGGGGAGAGTGCGTTGTCCCGCTCGGCTCGCTCACCCGGGAGCTGGGTGTCCTCCTCGCGGCTGGCTGGCGGGGCCGCCTCTCCGTCCGACCACTGCATGGACACGGCGTCCTTTTTCCGGCTGTGCCGTTCGTCGTAGTGCTTATTCCGCCCCCCGGCAGGCACCGGACCGCCGGAACCGAGGACCGTGTAGATCTCGTCATAAGCGCTGGTCGCGCGTTTCACCGTGAAATGCCTGAGCACACGCCTCCGGGCGGCGGAACCCAGGCGCCACCGCAGGCCAGGGTCCTGCAGCAGGGTGAGGCAGGCCTCAGCCAAGGCGGCCGGGTCGCGCGGCGGCACCACCAGGCCGGTCTCGTCCAGGGCCTCGGAGACCCCGCCTACGTCGGTGGCCACGCAGGGCCGCCCGCACGCCATCGCCTCGATCAGCGTGTAGGGGATGCCTTCGGTAATGCTGCTCAGCACCACAACCCGGGCGGCCGCATAGGCGTCACGGACGTCGGCCACCCGGCCTTCGAACGTGACCTCTCCGGCGATGCCGAGCTCCGCCGCCAGGGCGACGCAGCGCTGCAGGTACGCCTCGCCGCCCGGGGGGGGCGAGCCGAATAGGCGCAGCCGTGCCTCCGGCATCTGGGCGAGCACCAGTGCGAACGCTCGCAGCAGCGTCTCCAGGTCCTTGACCGGGTCCACGCGGCCGACCCATACGATGGTCGCGACCGGCGGCTCGCCGTCGAAGGTAGGGAAGTCGGCCGGGTTCACGCCGTTGTAGACGGTGGTGATCCGGGCCGGGTCTGCGCCCAGCATCTCCTCCCACCGCTGGTTGTGGCCGTTGCCCGGCGTGATCAGGTCGGCCTCGTCGTAGCCGACGGCGCACAGGCGGCGCAGGAACCGCAGGAGCAGTTCCTTCACCGGCCACCGGTACGCGGCCCGGCGGACGTGCATGTACTGCTCGCGCATGTAGAGGCCGTGCTCGGTGACGATCAAGGCCGTCCCATAACGCCATTTGGCGGCCAGCGCCGGCAGTATGCCCAGGCCGTTAGTGACGGCGTGCACCACGTCGGCCCGCACGGGGGGGTGCGACAGCGGGCGGAGGGAGTGCTCAATCAGCTGCATCGCAGTGATCACGTCGTGCAGGGTCGGGGTGACATTCGCCGCACTCGCCGACCAGCGCGCGGACTTCGTCCCGGCCGACGCGAGGTCCTTCGAGGCGGACGCGGGGTCCGGCCAACGCTCCCGCCAGGCGTTGCTCAGCAGGTGCACCGCCTGCTCGCTGGCGAGGGCGGCGGACAGGTTCCTGGCCTGGGCGTACTCGAACATCTCGTACAGCACGCCGACGAAACGGTCCTGGGCAACCGTCGGCGGGATGAGCAGGACTTCGATCAGCTCGCGCAGCATCGGGCCGACCGGGGACCGCGTCAGCCTGGGCCAGGCTGACGATGACGGCGGCGAGCCCCACAGCGGGATCTTCTGGACGGATGACACGTTCTCCGGGAGTTGCCACCGCATCGGCTCGGCGCCCGTGGCGACCAGGGCAACCAGCAGGAAGTCATAGTCAGGCATCCCCCGGATGAGCTGGTCGGTCCACACACTCACCCCGCCGAGCTGGTATGGATAGGTGCCCTCCGCCGTCAGTGCCACCTGCATCTCAGTTCACACCACCTGACAGGTAGGGGGCCGAGTTGAGGGCCAGCTTGAGCGGACGCGAACCGAGCGTCGTGTAGCTGGAACGCTCGCCGGCGTACGGACTGCCGAAGGCCGGCCCGGCCGCCGATCCCACCGTGGTCCCCGCCGGGACCGTGACCGGCACCACCGTGCCCGGCGGGCCGCTGACGGTGACCGTGTTGCCCTGCACCCAGGCGCTGACGGTGCCCGCGCGCAGGGCCTGGGCCCACTGGGCCTGGTTGTGCAGGACCGCCCCGTCCCCTGACATCGGGAGGTTGACGATCGGGGCGCTGGCGCCGTAGACGGCCCGGTAAGCGGACAGGACGCCATCCATCACCGGGTAACCAAGCCGGTCGGCGGTCAGGTTGGACTGGTGCATGAAGAACGGCCGGGGGTCGTTGTTCAGGACCGCCCGATAAACGATCTGGACCTGCCCCGGCACGATGAAGGACGTCCAGCCGGTCTTCGGATCCAGCGGCTGGAGGCAGCGCGTGGTCTTGCTGCTCTGGCACCGCCCGCTGCCGCCGTCGGCCTTCGAGGTGTTGAACCAGTTGAACTCGTTGACCTCGTTGGCCACGGTGTCGACGTCGTACCCCACGTCGATCGGGTGCCGGGGCACGCCGAGGGCTGCACCGATGTGGCGCTGGCTCAGCTCGCGCGACGCGTCCATGGCCACCCACTTGATCTTGTCCGGGCCCATGGCGTTGTCCAGAGCGGGGTTGTCCACTGGTTGCTGGGGCAGGATCCGCAGCCCCGAGTACTCGCCGGAGGCCAGCACTCCGGGCTCGGCGGGGATCCCGTTCCGCCTGGCCCAGCTGAAGTTGTCGAAGATCTGACTGTTAATGAGGCTGGTGCCGGCCGCCCACACGATGCGGCCGCCCGACTCCACGCACTTCCAGGGCACCACGCTGAAGTCCTGCTGACAGCCGAAGTACGCGTGGGTGTAGGTGTGGTTGACCCAGTAGAAATCCTTGGCCACCGGCCGGGTCGCCACTAGCAGCGGATCGACCCCGTTAACCCGGAACCGGACCGAGGCCCCCCCGTTGTACAGGAACTCGATGGCGAAGTTGTGCTGCTTTTCCCATTGCACGGCGTACGTCACGTCGGCCGGGGTCATCCGGATCGTGGCGGTCTGCGGCGTGCCCTTCGGGCAGACGCTGTCCCCGGGCGTGCAGTGACCGATAGTGCTCCACTGCGCGTCGCCGAGGATCATGTCGTCGTAGGCGACGTCGAGGTAGTTGCGCCAGTCGCCTAGATGCACGCCGCGGGTGAGCCAGTCCACGATGCCGTGGGCCAGGTAGTGGAACTGCTCCTGGTAGTAGCCATAGCCGAAGCCCATGACGAGTTCCTGGCGTCCTGCGTGGTCGTACTGCCACACGAGCGTGGCGCTGCCGGATGACTGCGGGATCGCCGCGGTCAGCAGCGGCGTGGCGCCGCCGCCAGGCACGGGCTGGGCCAGGTAGCCGAACGGTGCCGGGCCGGCCGCCCCCCCGCTGAACGGGAACGTTCCGTTGAGGTAACCGAACCCGGCGGTGGCGCCAGCCGAAGTCACGCCCACGGTGCCGCTGAGCGGCCCGCTGTAAACCGGTGCGTTCATCCCGATATTGGGCTTCGGGGGAGCGTAGGCGTCTACCTGGCGCACCCCGAACTTGTGCTCATACGCGGCCAGCGCGGCTTCCTCGGCCCCGGACAGGGAAGGGGCGGCACTCGGCAGCACGATCCCGTCGAAATTGCCTCCCGTCGTGGCGTCGGGAAGGGTGCGGGAAAGAAACGCGCTGGTGATGGCCGGCCGGGAGGAGTCGTGGAGGTTGACGACCGTGAACGGCATGCCCTCGGTGGTCAACTGCTGGCGGACGGCCTCGACCGGCGGCGTGCCGTCGGTCACCACGAGCACATTCAGGTTCACGCCGCCGTGCGGGCCGACGGGCGCAGCCGTGGGCACGGCCGCCTTGTGGGCGGCGGGCTTGGCCGGCGCTGCCCCCTGACAGCCCCCGGCCACGAGGCCGACAACAGCCAGGACGGCGCCGAGCAGGGTCGCCGCAGACCGCCGTGACCCTCTCAGGTTCCGCACCGCCATTCCTTCCCGCTGCCCGCTGGCTCGCGCCCGGCGGCCTGGCTCGTTTTGTCCGCAGATCGTACTGTCTGTGGCCGGCCGCCGCGTCAGCCTCCGCCGTCCGTGGCCTGGCCGGCCGCGCTGGCCTCCGGCACCGGGCTGGCCGGCGGGAGGGTCTGCGGCGCAGTCGGCGTACGGCGCGCCACTGCCCGCCGCACGCGTCCCGGCCGCTGGGCCAGGACCTGCTCGTAGAGGTCGTCGATCCGGCGGACGACTGAGTCCATGCCGTAGCGCTCGAACACCGCGCTGTCCACGTCGCGTGACCTCGGGCCCGCCTCGACCTCCTTGCGGATCTCCTCCCGCAGCGCATCGGGGGTGCCCGTCACCTGGCGAGCACGCTCGGTCTGGATGCCGTCCAGGGCCGGGCATGCGGTGTAGAGCACCGGCAGCCCGCTGGCCAGGGCCTCAAGCACCGACAGCCCGAACGTCTCCTGCAGGGAGGCGGCGACGTAGAGGTCGAAGGCGGCCAGCATGGCCGTCGTGTCGGCCTGATAACCGCCGAAGATCACGTTCTCGGTCACGCCGAGCCTGGCCGCCGCAGCCTCCAGCCTGGCCTGGTCCTCGCCGCGGCCGATGACCAGGATCTTGCACCGTTCGCCCAGCATGGGCGCGGCGGCCTCCATGGTCAGGTCGACGCGCTTGTTCGGATCGAGGCGCCCGAGTGCGCCGATCAGATATGTGTCCGGGCTGATGTTGAACTGCTCCCGCACCCGCAGCCGCGCGACGGGATCGAAAGCCAGGTCAGCGACCTCCAGGCCGTTGGGGACGACAGTGATCTTCCTGGCGGGCACCCCCCACCGCACCAAGCGGTCCTGGACGATGTCCGACACCGCGATGGTGGCGTCCGAGAACAGCTCCGACAGCCGGTAGAGCCTGCGAACTCCGGCCGTCATCTTGCGCCGCTCGATGTGCGTCTCCCCGATCGAGTGCTCTGTCGTCAGCACCACGGGGACGCCCATGAGGCGCGCTGCCGGGCGGGCGTAGATCTGCGCCCGGTACAGGTGTGTGTGCACGACGTCGTAGCGGCCGTCGCGGATGATCCCGCGCAGCTTGAACAGCGCGGATAGCTCGGTGTTACTCCGCATTCCGATGTCGCGCACGGAGATGCCGCCGGCGCGGATCTGCTCAGCGACCGGGCCGGGGTTATAAAGCGTCACCACGTCTGCCTCGTGCCGGGTGTGCCGCAGCAGCATGGCCAGCTGGAGCTCGGCGCCACCGGCATCGAGACCAGTGATCACGTGAAGCACCTTCATTTACCGTCTCCCTCTGAGCCCGATATAGCCCTTGTAGAGCAGCCGCTTGGTCGCCATCCGTGCGGCGGGTGTCCTGTTGCCCGGGTGGGTGTGACCGTCCGCGATCATCGTCGGCCCCCCGCCGCGGCGCGGATCGTGGCCGCGAGGGTCCGGGCGAGTATGACCACGTCCAGCCAGGGCGACCAGTACTCGATGTACTGGTTGTCGAAGCGAGCGCGCTCGTAGATCGAGGTATCGCCGTGCAGGCCGTGCACCTGGGCCCAGCCGGTAATCCCGGCCGGCATGCGGTTCCGGTCAACGTAGTGCGTCGCCGCGCAGCACGTTCACCAGCTGCGGCAACTCGTCCAGGTGGGTGACTCGCAGCCACCGGCCCAGTGGGCTGGACTGGCGCATGGGCACCGACCAGCGGGTGTCCGGGTCGCTGTGCTCGTCCAGCGTGCGCAGTTTCAGGATGGTCGTGATCTGGCCGTCGCCCGTGACCCGGTCCTGCCGGAACAGGGGCGCCCGGCCGGACCGCAGCCTGATCACGAGGGCCAGCGCGAGAAACACCGGCGACGTCGCGGCCAGCAGGATGCTGACGACGACGACATCGAAGACGCGCTTCAGCCACAGGCCTGCCGACCGGTGGCTGAAGCCCCGCAGCGGGATCAGCGGGATGCCCCATATCTCATCCAGGCAGGCCCGGGGCACCGCCGCACCCAGCTCGTAGAACCGCGGCACCACGCAGACATCGGCCCCGAGCGGCCGGCTGGCGCGCAGTATGGCGACTAGCTCCTCATCTTGGCAGACGGCCCAGCCGATGATGACCCGGCGGATGCCCTGCTGGGCGACCACCTGCGCGAGGTCAGCCAGATGGCCCAGTGACGGCAGCGACAGATCACGCCGCGGCGGGCCGTCGTCGATGAAGCCCTTGGGCCGCAGGCCGAACTCCGGGTGCTCGCACATCAGATCGGCCATATGCGCGGCGAGAGTCCCAGCCCCGACGACCAGGGTCGGCTCAGTGAACAGGCCGCGCCGATGCGCGGCGCGCAGGGCAGCGTACACAAAGGCTCGGGAGGTGAACACGAGTCCACCGGTACACAGCGCAAGCCACCCGACTTGACCCGCCGGCAGCCACAGGAGCAGCACCGGCAGCGACAGCGCCACCGCGCTCAGGATGCGGGCCGTCTGGTCGGACACCCGCAGGCAGATCCGCAACCTGTGCTGCCCGCCGACGGCGAGAATGGCGAGCACAGTGAGCGCGAATGCCGCCATTGGCAGGCCGACTCGCCCGGTCACCCCCGCCGCCAACCCAAGCCCGAGAAGGTCAGCGAACGGCAGCGCCGCAGCGGGCACGACCCGGCTGATGCGCTGCGCCGAGGAACTGCCTCGGCCGAGGCCCTTGTGCTGGTCCTGGAGATCGGAGACGCCCAGAACTTCCCCGGATTGGGCGCAGCCCCCGAGCTTCCTCGCCGGGGGTGGCTCAGCCCCGCCGGGCCACGCCGCCCGCACCGGCCGGTAGTCGGCCGTCACCGCGCCGCGCTGCCCGTCCCCGGTAGCCTTCGTCGGCCCGTCGTCACGGACGTCCGAGGCCGACCGGCATCGGTGCTGGCCAACTGGCGTGTCACCGCGATGGCGGCGTGGCGGGCGCCATAGACGAAGCGCATGACCGGCCCGAAGGTCGGGGCCACGATGGGTCCGATGAAGTAAAGGCCGGGAACCGAGGCCTGGTAGTGCCGCCCGACTATCGGCGTACCCGCCAGCGTCCGAAGTCCGGACACGATCTGGTGGCCGAGGAATGACAGCCGGGTCGCGTCGGGACGGTACCCCGTAGCGGCAATGACATGGTCGGCGGACAACTCCAGGCCGGACCCGTCGGCTGCGGCAAGCCCCAGCCGCACGCGGCTGTCTTGTTGCTTCGCCCACTCCACAGCCTGGCCGGTGTGGATCGGGAACTGCCCTTCCACGCGGCTGCGGAGCCAGGACGCGCCCGCCGGCCCAAGCGCCGTTCGCGCCCGGCGCTCCCTGGTGGCCGGCGGGAGGTGCCGGAACAGGTCCGCATGATTGGAGTAGAACCAGGTGTTCCAGCCCGAGCCGAGGCCGGCCTCGGGCTCGTGCAGCCGTTGCATCAGCGGCCGGTCCAGGGCCAGCGGCTCACCGTTCCAGGCGAGCCGGCCCTCCCTGGCGACCACCTGCACGCTCGCCCCGCTCTCGTGCAGCAGCGCGGCGGACTCGAGGGCTGACTGGCCCGCCCCGACCACGATGACCTGCTGGCCGCGGAACGCGGCCAGGTCAGAATGCGCGGAGCTATGCGTGCATACCTCCGGGGGCAGCGAGGACAGCGGCTCGGGGACGTATGCAAAGTGCTCGACGCCCGCGGCAATCACGACCGTCCGGGCTCGGACCTGCTCGGCGGTGCCCAGGCTGAGCTCGAATTCGCCGCCTCGCCGGGCAATGTCGGTGACCAGCACCTGCTCCAGGTGCGGGACAAGCTCAGACTGGAACCAGCGGCCATACGCGACGAAGGTGTCCCGAGATACGGGCAAGCCGTAACTGGCATACGGGCGGCCGGTCGCGGCGCAGAAGGCCGCCAGCGTGTGCGTGCTGGCGGGGTCAGACAGGTTCGAGGCGAAGCCTTGCGACTTGAGGAACATCCCCCGGGGCATCGCGTCCTGCCACAGCCTCATCGGCAGGCCGAAATGGCGAAAGTTCACTCCCGCTGCGCGCAGGTGCGCGCTGAGTGAGAGCCCGTACGGTCCGGCCCCAGCGATAGCCACGTCGACGGCATCGCTCATATCCGTGTCCCCTCCTTGCTCGCAAGGCCAGGTCGGGGCGCGGTGATGTTCCCCGGCCGGTTGGAGTACTGCCCGGCCCACATGGCCAGGCAGAATGGCGCCTTCGTCCGGCGCGTCCGGTCAGGCATCAACCGACAGACAACGGCCACGTCGCCGTCCCCCCTTCAGGAAGCGTGCAGCGGACCCGGGACACCCATGAGCCCCCTAGGCCGAGGCGTTGATCACCCCGAACGCCGTGGAAATCACACCCGAGGGGGAAACCCGCCCAGCGGATCGCTGCACTGGGCGCCTTTGGGGGTTGGCTCGGCCGCCCTCAAGCTGCCGAACCGGTTCCATGCCTGGCCAAGATCACACCGCTACAAAAGACATTCTGTATCCAATCATGGGACGTGTAAGGAGTTGGGATGGTTTACAGAGGGACCTGTATCCACTGGCGCTCTGCGACAATTCTTGGCTGAGCTGGGCCTTTACGACTCTTGTGACTGTGTGTCATCAGCCATTCCGGATGCGTTACGCGATTCGGCTCCGCGGGATACCCTCCGCTGACCTCGTCGATCGCGGCCTGAACATCGCGACAACGTCAGATCCGACCGGATACCCGGCTCGACCCGCCTACGTAACCCTGCTCGGCATGCTCACCGGAATCAGGTCGCTGGAGCGCCGTGGCCGTCCGCGTGAAAGGCGTTCTGCGCCGCGGCCAGCCCGCTGGAGAGCAAGGTCTCCACCGCGTCCGCGCTGCGGTCGATCAGATACGGCAGTTCCTTGCGCTCCGCCTGGGTGAAGTCCCGCAGCACGAACGCCGCAGGGTCCATCCGCCCCGGGGGACGGCCGATTCCGAAGCGCAGCCGATGGTAGTCGCGTGTGCGGAGCGCGGCAGTCACCGAGCGCAGCCCGTTATGCCCATTATCTCCGCCGCCCAGCTTGAGCCTGATCGTGCCGAACGGCAGGTCCAGCTCGTCGTGGAGGACCACGATCCGGTCGACCGGGACCCGGTAGTAGTCACGCAGTGCCGCCACCGGACCGCCGGACTCGTTCATGAAGGTAAGCGGCTTGCCGAGGGTCACCGGCAGTCCGGCCAGCCGACCCTCGCCGACGGCGGCGCGGAACTTGGATGACCGGAACCGCGCACCGGCCCGCTCGGCGAGCAGGTCCGCGACCAGGTACCCAGCGTTGTGCCGGTGGCCCGCGTACTCCGCGCCGGGGTTGCCGAGCCCGACGATGAGCCAGCGTTCGTCCGCCATGCCGCACCCGCCTCGGCCCGGCGATCGCCGGCCCGGAAGAAACCTCAGCCTGACTGCTCGCCGCCTGCGGCGGGCCTGGCCTCGCCCTCGCCCTCCGGCACCGGCGCAGGCTCTGCGCTGACGGCTTCGGCCTCCGGAACGCCGAGGTCGGCCTCCATCTGCTCGGCAGTCGGCGCCGCGATCACGTGCAGGACCAAGGTCTCGGGCTCGACAGCCAGCGTGGAGCCCTCTGGCAGTACCAGGTCCCCCGCGTGCACGGCCGCGCCGACCTCCATGCCTTCCACGTCGACCTCGATGCCCCGCGGGATGTTGGTCGCTTCGGCCTCGACCGCTATCTGGATCAGCTGCTGGTCGAGCAGCCCGCCGGGGAACACCTCGCCTGTTACCTGGACCGGCACGTCCACGGTGACCTTCTCGCCCTGCCGGACCAAGATCAGGTCCATGTGCTCGACGGACCCCCTGATGGGGTCACGCTGGACGGCCTTGGGCAGGGCCAACTGGCTCCCGCCGGGCAGGCCGTCCAGGCGAATCAGCGCGTTCGACGTCTTCAGCGCCATCATCACGGCGTGGCTGGGGAGCGTGACATGCCGCGTGTCCGTGCCGTGGCCATAGAGCACGGCGGGGACCCGGCCCGCGAGACGAGCGCGGCGGGCAGGGCCCTTGCCGAACTCAGTGCGCGGCTCGGCGGGGATACGGACCTCGGGCACGGTACTAACTCCCTCTTGCAGCAGACCAGGGTGCCGACGCGGCGCGCGGTAACCCAGCTCAGCGCATTAGCTGATCAGCCGGACGCTGGCGCAGGCGGCCAGGCGGGCACATGAAGGCACGCCAGCGATATTCTAGCCCAGGAACGGCAGGCGCGTGCCCGGCGGTTCAAGCCCCGGGCGAGTGACCGCTCGTACCCAGTGCCCGGCCTGACCTACGACTGAGTGCCCTGAGCTGGGCACCGATCGCGCTGCCCGGCATTCTGCCGAGCCTGCTACTGCTCGGACTCGTGCTCCGTCGCGGGCACCGACTCGTGCTCCGTCGCGGGCACCGACTCGTGCTCCATCGCGGGCACCGACTCGTGCTCCATCGCGGGCACCGACTCGTGCTCCATCGCGGGCACCGACTCGTGCTCCATCGCGGGCACCGACTCGTGCTCCATCGCGGGCACCGACTCGTGCTCCACGCGGGCACCGACTCATGCTCCATCCGCGGTGATTCCTCGGGCTGATTCCCCATCACTGCACTCTCCTTTGCCTGACCCCCGGGGTCCGGGATGAGTGACGCTGTTACTTGCGGCAGCATCGTAGCGACGGCAGTGACGGCTATTTCCCGTTATGAGGAGAACGGACAGCCGTTGGAGCGCTACAGAAGCATGCCTTAGCAGTGAGGCTAGCGAGGCCTCGGCGGCGAGCAGTCGCCGCCAGCAACGTCCTCCCCGGCGTCCAGCGCCCCGAGTTTTGCCCGGAACTCATCGGCTTGCGTCTCGTCGTTCAGCGCCTCGAAGAGGGAGATTGCGCGGGTCCAGGATTCGCGCGCATCTTGTGGCCGATGGGCGACAAGCTGGGTGCGGCCAAGGTACGTCAGCGTCTGCGCCTCGGCGAGACGCTCGCCACCAGTACGACGGATCGCCGCCGCCTGGCGGAAGCAGCCAAGTGCTTCATCGATGAGGCCCCGGTCGAGGAATGCCTCGCCCAGATTGTGCAGTGTGTAACCCTCGCCGTGCGCGTCACCGACGGCCTTGAAGATCTCGTGGGCCTGCTGAAGGCAAGTGATAGCCTCACCGACTCGGGCGAGATGCAGGTACGCCTCCCCCAGGTTGTTCAGGGCGACAGCCTCCCCGAAGCGAGACCCGATCCGCCGCTGAATGGTCATCGTTCGCGCCAGGGGCTCCAGCGCTTCATCAAACCGCTGGAGTCGCAGGTAGGTGTCGGCCAGGTTGTTCGCCGCCTGCGCCTCGCCGACCTGGTCGCCGATCTCACGGCGGATGGTGAGCGCTTGCTCGAAATAACCAATCGCGTCCTGAACACGCAGCTGCCCATAGACCATGCCGAGGTTGTTGAGCACCCAGGCCTCACCCGCCCGATCCCCGGACCGGCGGGCACTGGCCAGGGCGGTGCGGTGAGTCGCAGCCCATTCGGCCCGGTAGGTGCGCCGGTTGAAGAAACTGAGCGCCGCAACCGGAAGCTTCCACGCGACTTCGTCCATGCCACGCCCATATGCCTGCTGGGTCGCGGCAACCAGGTTGGCGCGTTCGGACTCGCCCCAGTCCAGTGCCTGATCCGCCGTGGCGAAGGTGAGAGGCTGCCAGTCAGATCCTGGCGGCTCAAGCGGGACTTCGCCGCGGTGCGGAGAAACGATCCTGGCCATCGCCGCCACGGTATGCAGGTACCAGGTGAGAATCCGGCGCACGGCCTCCTCCCGGGCTTCGGCCGGCTCCTCGGCCATGGCCCGGTCGGCAGCGTAGGCACGCAGGAGGTCATGGAACCGGTAGCGGTCGGGGGCCGCTGACTGGAGAAGCTGCGCATCGACCAGCACCTCAAGGGCGTCCGCCACGGCTTCTTCAGGCTGCCCGAGGAGGGCCGCGACCGCGGGCAGACCGATGGACAGGCCCGGCCAGACACCTAGCAGGCGGAACGCATGGGCGGGGTCTATGCCGTCCGGATGGTTCCGGCCCGGCAGGCTGGAGAAGCTCACCTCGAAACACGCCCGGACCGCCAGGTCCCCGGTCTTCAGCTCGTCCAGCCGCCGGCGCTCGTTCGACAGCCGTGCCGCCATGCTGCGCACACTCCAGCCGCCCCGCGCGGCGAGCCGGGCCCCCGCGATCCGGATGGCCAGCGGCAAGCCGGCGCAGGCGGTGAGCACCTCGTCCGTGGCGTCGGGTTCAGCCTCGGCCCGCCAAGGTCCGATGATGCTGGCGAACATGGTTCGAGCCTCGTCGTGCTCAAGCACATCTAGGTCGACGAATCGGCTCCCGGCCAGGTCAGGCATCCGGCTGCGGGTGGTCACCAGCACCGCGCACGATGCGGATCCCGGCAGCAGGGGCCGTATCTGCGCGGCATCCCTCGCGTCATCGAGGACGATGAGCACCCTTCGTTCGGTCAGCCGACTGCGGTACTGCGCCCCGCGCTCCTCCTCGTCGGCTGGAATGCGCGATGGATCCATTCCAAGATCCCGCAGGAACCGGGCTAGGACATCACCGGACGTGGCCGGATGCTGGGTCGCGCCGAGCAGGTTGGCATACAGCTGGCCATCGGGAAACTGAACCCGCAGCAGGTGGGCCGCGTGCACCGCCAGCGTGGTCTTGCCCAGCCCTCCGGTGCCGATCACCGCCGCCACGACGACAGCGCCGGGGCTGTCCGGCCGCCGCGGGCCTGACAGCAAGTCGCGGAGGTTCTGCACGTGCTCAGCCCGGCCGGTGAAGTCGGGGATATCGGCCGGGAGTTGAGCCACCCGAGGCAACGGCTCCGCCGCGGCCGCGGAAGGCTCAGGATCGGCAGCGCTCCCGGCCGGCGAAGCCCCCGCCGGTGGGTTCGTCGGCGCCTGCGTCCTGGCGTCCGGCGGCTCCTGGCCCATGTCGGCCGCGAGCATCTGCTGGTAGAGATGCTGAAGTTCGGCCCCGGGATCGACGCCCAGCTCGTCGGCTATCACGGTACGGGCTCGTGCGTAGACCTCCAGCGCCTCCGCATGCCGGCCTGCACCGCGCAGGGCACGGATGAGCAACACCCACAGCCCCTCCCGGAGCTGATGGTCGACGATCAGCCGCTGCAGTTCCACGACCAGCTGGGCATGCCGCCCACACCTGAGATCGGCCTCAATCCTTAGCAGCTGAGCGTCGAGGCGCGACTCCTCGAGGCGGCTTGCCTCCGCGTTGACCAGCGCCGACGGCGCCACATCGGCCAGCGCCCGGCCACGCCACAGCGCGAGAGCCTCGCTGAGCAATTCCGCGGCGCGGCGAGCTTCCCCGCTCGACAGCTCCTTCGCGCCTGCGGCAGTAAGGGCAGCGAATCGTTGGGAATCCAGGTCTTCAGGGCCAAGCAGGATCTGGTACCCCGGTGCTCGTGTCACGAGCATCCGGCCATCGGCGTCGCCGATCAGCCTGCGGAGCCGGTGCACGTAGATACTCACCAGGTTGCCGGCCTTCGCCGGAGGCTGGTCACCCCACAGCTCCATGATCAGCCGGTCGGTGGAGACGACTTGCCCAGGGTTGAGCAGCAGAACGGCTAGCAAGGACCGCCATTTGGCTGCGTTGATCCCGCTCCAGCCCCGCTCGGTCCGGACCTCGAGGGGTCCCAGCATCCGAAACAGCACCACGGCGCCCCGTTCAGGCTGTCGGTGCGTCCACCCCCATGCACCGCGTGAAGGGCCCGGTCACGACGCGGTTCCACGACGCTGGGGGCCCATTCGCCGCTCAATCACGTGTCAATCATGACGCAATCAGCCGATGCCATGCTCGTTCTCAGCCGCGGCAGAACAAACCGGTCAACGGCGAGACCGCAGCGGGGCGGACGGCCGCGGGGGCGTAGTCCGCAACGATCCTGGTCAGGGTTGGGTTCGCGTGCCCCAGCCCTGACTAGGTACGGTCCTCGCCCGCCCGCCCGCGAGGACCAGGGCTGCGGCAATCGGTCCGCGCAGAGCTGGTGGCCGCCGTCTTCGTCGCTTGCGGGGGCGAAGACAGCGGTCACCTTCAAGGTGACCACCTCGCTCCTGGCCGCGGCGACGTAGTTAGTGATCTCGATGAGTTGGCCAGTCAGCTCTGGCCGTCGAACAGGCTGGTCACCGAGCCGTCGCTGAACACCTCGTTGATCGCACGGGCGATCAACGGCGCGATCGACAAGACCGTGAGCTTGTCGAAACGCTTGTCGTTGCTGATCGGCAGCGTGTTGGTGACGATGACCTCGCTGACCTTCGAGTTCTTCAGACCGTCCACGGCGTCGCCGGAGAGCACGCCGTGAGTGGCGGTGACGATCACCCGCTCCGCGCCCTCCTCGAAGAGCGCGTCGGCCGCCTTGATGATCGTCGATCCGGTGTCGATCATGTCGTCCACGATGATGCAGGTACGGCCGGCCACGCGTCCGACCACCTCGAACATGGCGACCTTGTTCGCGACATCAGGGTCGCGGCGCTTGTGGATGATGGCCAGCGGGCAGCCGAGCCGGTCTGTCCACCGCTCACAGACCCGGACCCGGCCGGCGTCCGGCGCCACCACGGTGACCCGCGACACGTCCAGCATGCCCTCCACGTACCCGGCCAGGATGGGCAGCGCGAACAGGTGATCCACGGGTCCGTCGAAGAACCCCTGGATCTGCGCGGTGTGCAGATCAACGGCCATCAGCCGGTCAGCCCCGGCCGTGGCGAACAGGTCCGCCATGAGCCGGGCCGAGATGGGCTCCCGGCCGCGGCTCTTCTTGTCCTGGCGCGCGTACCCGAAGAACGGCGCGACCACCGTGATCCGCTTGGCCGAGGCCCGCTTGAGGGCATCGACCATGATCAGTTGCTCCATGATCCAGCGGTTGATCGGCGCGGTGTGGCTCTGCACGACAAATGCGTCACAGCCGCGGACCGATTCCAGGAACCGGACAAAGATCTCGCCGTTGGCGAAATCGGAAAGCCTGGTCGGGGTCGGCTCGATGCCGAGGCAGCCAGCAATCTCATCGGTCAGTTCCGGATGGGCCCGGCCGGAGAAGAGCAGCAGCTTCTTCTCACCGGTCGCCGTGATTCCAGTCTTCTTCTCGGCAGTCGCTGCTATGCCCGTCACGCGTCCTATGCTCCCTCACTTGTAGCGGTGCCGTCAGCCGCAACGACTGCCCGGCCACCCGCACGGGCGCCTCGATCGAGCTTGGTCCCAGGTGGCAGGTAGGCGAAAGGCCCCACCGTCGCGCCGGCCCCTATCTCGGCCGACCGGCAGACCGCGTGGGTCACCGTCGCACCCGCGCCCACCGTGGTGTCGCGAAGCAGGCATGCCGGGCCGATCCGGGCCCCGCCGGCGATGGTGGTGCTGCCCTCCAACTGCGTATCGGGCCCTATTTCCACGTCCGCAGCGAGGGTAACCCCGGTGTCGATCCAGGTGGTCCGTGGGTCGACGATGGTGACACCGGCGCGCATCCAGCCTCCGACCAGCCTGGTGTTCAATATCCGGCGCGCCCGCGCCAACTGCACGCGGTCGTTCACGCCCAGGACTTCATCAGGATCTTCCAGCAGAACGGAAGCTACCGGGTGACTCTCCGCGCGCAGGATGGCGACGACGTCGGTGAGATACTCCTCACCCTTGGCGTTGTCGGTGGGCACGCGCTTGATGACGTCACCAAGAAGGTCGGCCTCGAACGCGTAGAAACCCGAGTTGATCTCTTCGATCGCCCGCTGCTCGGGAGTGGCGTCCACCTCCTCGATGATCTTCAAGAAGGCGCCGGAGTCGTCGCGGATGATCCGGCCGTAGCCGGTCGGGTCGGCGAGCCGGGCAGTAAGCGCGGTAGCCGCGGCATCCTGCGCCCCGTGCTCCCGGATGAGCGCGGCCAGTGTGTCGCCGCGAAGCAGTGGCGCGTCCGCGTAGGTCACCACGATCGTGCCGTGGTCCAGGCCGACCGCCTCGATCGCGGTGCGGACCGCGTGGCCCGTCCCGCCCTGCCGGTGCTGCACCACGGCCGTCGCGTCAGGCGCGCGGCTGGCCAGGAACTCTGTGACCTGGCGGCGCCCGTGGCCAACCACCACGATGAGGCGCTCCGGGTCGACTTCACGGGCCGTGGCCAGGACGAGGCCCAGCATGCTCTCGCCGCAGATCGTGTGCAGCACTTTCGGCGTGCCGGACTTCATCCGCGTGCCTTGGCCCGCGGCCAGGACAATCACTGCAGCCGGACGGCTCACTTGCGTGCTCCTCGGTTGCTGTTCCCCAGTTACCGGGATCCCGCTCCCCGGTCGCGCCGCCAACGCGCTCTGATCAGATGGCACATCAGTTAACACACCTGACTCGTGCAGGATACCGCCCGGTCAGCGGGCAGGTGGACGATGGCCGCCATGCCCGTGATGTTGACCCCGGACTACTCGTAAATCATAACGAAAATGTATCGGATGCTCCCGTTATGACCTCCCGGGCGCCCCATGAAGGGTCTTACCAGTGACGGGTGCCACCTCGCCAGGAACACGCCTGGGTCGCGTGTGCGAGCAGATGATACGCCGGGAGGGCTGACAGGTCGGCGCGGCTTGGGAGGTGCATTGATAACTGATCGGGTCGGCGGCGGCCGCCTCGCGTCCATCCGGACCGCCCGACGGCGTGGCCGGCCGCACCGGTTCGGTGTGGCCGTCGCCGTCATGTTCCTGGCCTCGATCCTCACCCCGGTCACCGCCGCCTTGGCGCCAGCGCCCGCAACCGCCGCGTTGTATCAGGACTGGCCGATGTTCCTGCAGAACCCGGCGCGGACGGCGGCGACCGTCGACCCGAAGCTGGGCGTGGCCAGCGCCTCGACGCTGAAGCTCAAGTTCGCGTTCGCGACGGGCGGCCCGATCGCCACCTCGGTGAGCATCGTCGGCACCACCGCCTACGTGGGTTCCTGGGACGGCTACGAGTACGCCGTGAACACCTCGACTGCTCTATGTGGGCGGCGGCGGGCCTTACTGGTACGCGCTTGACCCGGCGACGGGCAACATCTTGTGGAAGGTCTACACGGGAGACAACAGCCAGGCCGGCGCGCACTACAACTGGTCCAGCCCGCTGATCGTGGGCAACTATGCCTATATCGGCATCGCGAGCAACTGCGACAACCCGCTGGTGCAGGGCCAGTTGCTGCAGGTCGGCATCTCCGGCGCGCAGCAGGGCCAGATCGTCAACACCTATAACTTCGTGCCGAACGGCCAGGTCGGCGGGGGCATCTGGACCACACCGACGTATGACGCCGCGACCAATACCATCTTCGTCTCCACCGGCACGCTGAACGACCACACCCAGACCCAGTCGCAGGCAATCGTCGCCCTGAACGCCACGAACCTGCAGTACGTCAGTTCCTGGCAGCTCCCGTTCGAGGCGTCGGTGCTCGACTCTGACTGGGGCACGACGCCCACGCTGACCACCGACGCCGCCGGCGACCAGTTGCTGTCGGTGGCCAACAAGAACGGCATCGTCTACACCTTCAAGCGCAACAACCTGGCCGCCGGGCCGGTCTGGCAGAAGCAGATCGCCATCGGCGGAGACTGCCCGACCTGCGGGGACGGGACGATCGCCTCCGGGATCTTCGCGAACGGGACGCTGTACTACGCCGGTGGCAGCAACGTGGCCGGCGGCCACGGCTCGGGCGGCTCGATCAGCGCGTTTGACCCGGGCACCGGCAAGGTCCTCTGGAGCCGCCAGACCGAGCAGCCCATCCTGGGCTCACCGGCCTATGTCAACGGCATGATCGGCGTGACGGAGGGCAACACCTTCGAAGTGCTCAACGCGTCCAACGGGACGCTGCTGTACAGCTACGTGCTACCGGCCACGGTCTACGGGGCGGTCTCCGTCGCCCGCAGCCAGTTCTACGTTGGTGCGGTGGACGGCAAGCTGTACGCTTTCGGGCTGCCCGGCTCCACCACGACCCCGCCCGCCGACCCGAACTGCCCGGCCACCTTCACCTGCCAGGACATCCGCAGCCCGGCGATCGCTGGTTCCGAGCAGACTACCAACGGCATACTCACCGTGACCGCGTCGGGCGCGGCGATCCACGGCACGTCGGACCAGTTCCGGTTCATCTCCAAGCCGGTGACCGGTGACTCGCAGTCCAGCATCGATGTCCTCTCGCAGAGCACGCAGAACACGCAGCCGCAGGCCGGGTTGATGGCCCGGCAGAGCGCGGACCCGACCTCCCCGTTCTACGCGGTGCTGGCCTATCCCAACGACCTGACCGAGGGCAACCCGCAGCCCGACATCGTCATCTGGTACCGGACCGCGTTCGGCGGCACCTCCCTGGAGCTGACCAAGCTGCTGCCGGCCAACAAGCCGATCTACCTGATGATCCAGCGCAAGGGCAACCTGTTCAGCACCGGCTACTCCACCGATGGAGTGAACTACCAGCTGATCCCGGGCACCACGGTCGACATCGACATGCCGGCGACGACCCTGCAGGGGATCGCCGTGGACTCCGGCTCGGCGACCAACACCGGCACGGCGTCGTTCAGCAACATCTCGGTCGGCAATGCCATCACGACCACGATGACCCCGCAAGCCCCGGCCGACCCGTGCCCGGCCAGCTGGACCTGCACCGACATCGGCAACCCGAACCCGCCGGGCGACACCACCTCCAGCGGGCCGGGCGCCTTCACCCTCAAGGGCACCGGCACCGGCATCACCACCGGCGGCACCGACTCGTTCCACTACGCCTACCAGCCGGTCTCGGGCAACCAGAGCCTCAGCGCACAGGTGGTCACGCAGGCTACGTCGCCGAAGACGGCCCAGGAGGGGGTCATGATGCGGGCGAACGCCAGCCCGACTGCCCCCTATTACTCCGTGCTGCTCAATCCGGGCGGGTCGGCGACCATCCAGTGGCGGGTCTTCGACGGGGTGCCCGACCGGACGGGCACGCTGAAGCTCCCGTCGGTCACCTCACCCGCCTACGTCAAGATCGTCCGGTGGCAGGACACCACCCTGAACCCGCCGCAGATCTTCTTCTCGACGCTGACCTCCACCGACGGCACCAACTGGACCCCGGTGCTTGGCTCCACGGCGGCCATCGACATGGGCGCGAACTACCTGGCCGGCCTGGCGGCCACCGCCAGCGCGGCCCAGGTGACCCCCCCGGTCTCCTACAACGCGGTCACCCTGACCGCGTCCAGCACGCAGCCACCGGGCATCTGCCCGAGCGGCTTCGCCTGCTCCGACGTCGGGACCGACATCCTGCCGGGCAACCAGATCTACATTGGCCCGCAGCAGGGCGGCGGCACCGCGGGAACCTGGACCATTCAGGGCGGCGGCTCGGACATCTGGTCGAACTATGACAACTTCCGCTTCGCCTACCAGAGCTTCCCGCAGACTCCGGCCAACTCCGCCAACGGCGACGGGACGGTCAGCGCCCGTGTCGTGTCCCAGACCAACCCCGGCGGACCGTGGATGAAGACCGGGGTCATGATCCGCTCAGGCTCGGGCACCGACCCCCAGTCGCCCTACTACGGCGTCTTCGTCACCCCGCAGCACGGCGTCACCGTCCAGTGGCGGACGTCGGAGGCCGCGCAGACCAACCAGGTCCTTGGGTCCTCAACGGCCACGACGCCCATCTGGGTGCTGGCGTCCCGGTACACTGACACCGCGCACGGCGTGGTCTACTACAGCGCCTATACCTCCACCGACGGGGTGAACTTCAGCTACGTTGCTGGTTCCACCATCGCGCTGAACCTGGCCGGGCCGCTGGTGGCTGGCATCGCCAGCGATTCCTACAACGACACAATCACGTCGACGTCGACGGTTGACAATCTGGCGTCGCTACCAGGTTCGCAGCCGCCGCCCTACATCTGCCCGTCCGCGTGGACCTGTGCGGACATCGGCGGGCCGCTGCCCCCCGGCCAGGACAGCCTGAGCTCGGGCACCTGGAACGAAATCGGCGGCGGCGGTGACATCTGGGGGACGGCGGACGCGTTCCACTACGCCTGGCAGACGCTCAGCGCGGACGGCACGGTGACCGCGCATGTGACCGCGCAGCAGGCCACCGACCCGTGGGCCAAGGCCGGGGTGATGATGCGGGCCACTACCGACCCCGGGTCGCCGTATTACGCCGCGTTCGTGACGCCGGGCAACGGGCTCTCGGTGCAGTGGCGGACCGCCCAGGGCGGGTCCAGCAGCCAGTTGCTGGCGGCCGGAACCGTGCCCGCGTATCTCATGGTGGGCCGGTACACATCGGGCGGGCAGACCTACTACACCGCCTACACATCGCCCGATGGCAGTACCTGGACCGCCATCCCCGGTTCCAGCGTCGCGATCAGCATGACCGGGTCACTGCTGGCCGGCATCGCCATCACCTCACACAACCAGGGCACCGGCTCGGCCGTCACGCTGGACGCAGTGCGCGTTGCCTCAGGCGAGCTGGTGCCGCCAGGAATCTGCCCGGCCGGGTGGACCTGCGCCGACATCGGCACCGTGACCCCGTCCGCGGGGAGCCAGACATACTCGGCCGGCGGCTGGACCATCCAGGGCGGCGGCGGTGACATCTGGGCGACCTCCGACTCCTTCCACTACGTCTGGCAAACCTTGGCCGCCGACGGCAGCCTGACCGCGCACGTGGATTCGCAGACCAACACCGACCCGTTCGCTAAGGCCGGGATCATGATCAGGGGCTCTTCGGACCCGGGCGCACCCTACTACGCGATCTACCTGACGCCCGGCAACGGCATCATCGTGCAATCCAGGGACGCCATCGGCAACAATTCCACCCAGGAGACCGCGATCAGCGGGGCGGCGCCCGTCTTCCTGAAGATCATCCGGACCGGGACCACGTTCACCGCGCAGACTTCTCCGGACGGCGTGACCTGGACCGCGGTGCCTGGCTCGGCTGCGTCGCTGCCCAACCTGGCTGGCACGGTGCTGGCGGGCATGGCGGTCACGTCGCACAACACGGGCCAGCTGTCGACCGCCGCGTTCGACTCTGTCGTGGCCGGGCCCTGAGCCGCCGAACACCGACGGTGAAGCGCCACACCCGACGGCTCGGGGCCGGCCTGGCGGCTGGGGTCATGGCCCTGGCCGCTGCGGGCTGCGCGATGCAGGGCCAGACCGCCTTGCCGCCAGCACCCGGCGCGTGCAGCGAACTGGTCGCGGCAGCGGCCCGGACTCCGCCGCCGGTGGAGCTGACGCGGCCCGCGATGGGCTTCAATCCGTTCAACACCTTCGGGACCACGTTCGACCAGTCGCTGATCGTCGCGGTCGTGGAGGCGATGGCGCGAAACGGCATGCGCGCCGCAGGCTACAGTTACGTGATCTTGGACGACGGGTGGCAGGGGTCTAGGACCGCCGGAGGCCAGCTCACCGCCGATCCGCGGCTGTTCCCGTGCGGCATCAAGCGGCTCGCCGACTTCGTGCACCGCGAGGGCTTCGACTTCGGCCTGTACACGACGCCCGGGCCACGTTCGTGCGCGGGCCGCAACGGCAGCGCCGGGCACGTCAGGGCCGATGCCCGCACGTTCGCCGGCTGGGGCGTGGACTATGTCAAGCTCGACTGGTGCAATGCCGACTACGCGCCCGCGCCCGCCGCGGCCATCGCCCAACAATGGCGAGCCGCACTCGACGCGACCCACCGCCCGATGATCCTGTCCATCAACGCCGGCGGGGCGCCGACGGTCGCGCCCTGGGCGCATGCCGTCGCGAACAGCTGGCGGGTCGGCGGCGACATCTGCGGCAGCTGGTACAACCAGTCCCGCTCGCCGTCATCCACGGCACGGCGCTGTTACCACGACCGCCTCTATCACATGGGCATCGTCGATTACCTGAGATCTGGCGTGCTGCGGCTGGCGGCCCGGTACGCCGGCCCTGGCCACTACCTCGATCCCGACATGCTGGAAGTGGGCACCCTCAGCGAATCCACGACCGGGACGAACCTCGCCACGGACGCGCTGACCTCCGGCGAGGCGGGAACCAACTTCGCGATGTGGGCTATGTGGTCGGCGCCGCTCATCTCCGGCAGCGATCCGCGCACCATGACCGGCCGTGAGCCGACCAGCCTGATCCTGCTCAACCGCGAGATCATCGCCATTGACCAGGATCCGCTCGGCCGCCCGGCCGCCCTGGTCGAGAGCCGGGGTGCCTGGCAGGTCTGGCGCAAGCCGCTGACCGGCGGCCACGCCGCCGTCGCCATCGTCAACCTGGCTGACCGGCCAGCCGCGGCCGATTTCAGCTGGCTGAGGCTTGGCCTCAGCGCGCGGCCATCCAGCCTCCGTGACCTCTGGGCGCAGCGCGACCTGCCGGTGACCGGCGGCCTGCACGTCCGGCTCGGTGCCCATGCCACAGCCGTGTATCTGCTCGGCGGGCGTCCGCCGGGCTGACGACGGTACCCCCAGCCCGGGGCGGCCCCGAGATGGGAGTACCGTCCAGCCGGGATTGCCGGTCAGCCCACCGCCACGGTGTCCATGGTGACCGTGCCGAGGGTGCCGTCCTTGTGCGAGGTCACGGCCAGCCCGGCCAGCAGCGACGAGCCGAGGCTCAGGGTCGCCGTCGAACCCGGGATGAGCGTCCACGTCACCCCGTCGGCGGAGGTATAGGCGGTGAAGGTGCTGCCGGAGCGGGTGATCTTCAGGTAGGCGGGGACGGTCCCCGTGGGGTTGGCCAGCTTGCTAGTGCTACCGCCCTGGGTCTTCCGGAGCTGAACCTTGATCCCCTGCCCGGGGCTGACCAGCACCGAGTACTCGGGCGCGCCGGGATCGGCGGAGGCACGGAACATGGGCCCGGCCTTGGCCGAGGAACTCGTGTTGGTCTGCGAGGTCACGTGGGCGATAACGCTGCCGTCGCCGCTGAGCGTCTGCGAGACGAAGCGGAACTGATCTGACGTCCCGGTGATATCCGCGCCGCCGGCGTTGATCGTCCACGTGCCGGTGTTGGGGTCGAACGACTGGTTTCCAGCCGGAGCCGGGGCGCCGATGTCGGCGCAGGTCCATGGCGTGGGGCAGGGCACTGGGGGGACCGGCGCGGGCGGCGTGGCCGACACGACGACGCTGTCGGCGGTGGCAGTGCTCAGCGCCGTGCTGCTGCCCGAGGTGACGGCCAGCCCGGCCAGCACGCTCGCCCCGAGGTTGACGGTGGCCGCCGAGCCGGCGATTGGCGCCCACACGTAGCCGTCATTGGAGCCGTACGCGGTGAGGGTGTTCCCGGCATCGCTGACCCACAGGTAGGCGGGCGCAGTGCCAGACGCGGTCGTGACCGTGCTGGTAGCATCCGCGCTGCCGCCGATGCCGCTCCCCCCGCCCTGGATCGTCCACGTGCCGCTGCCCGGGTCAAGGGCCTGGCCGCCAGCCGGTGTCGCGTTGCCGATGTCCCCCGAACTCCAGCCCGAGGCGGAGTCGTCGGTCCACATCACCCGGGCCGTGTTGGACCGGAAGCTGCCGACGGTTGTCACGCTGGCGACGACCACGTCCTCGCCGTCCGCCGCGCCCGGGTAGCTGAAGGCCGCATGCCCGTTGGTGTCGGTCACGGCGGTGCCCGACAGTCCCGCATCGGGCCCGCTGGTCACGGC
>WNFC01000262.1_pt1 | contig 56162 bp, 54 predicted proteins | sample 5400541 | NCBI WGS metagenome assembly WNFC01 (sample SAMN13153342, study PRJNA577476) | soil metagenome | isolation source: 120 cm saprolite under Douglas fir tree site 2 hole 2 replicate 1 | place: USA:California | collected 2015-04-18
GGGTTCACGCCGATCTTTGCTTCGCCCGGGCCGAGCTCGCCCGTTGCAGGCGTCCCAGGCGGGGCGCCGGGAGGCGGAGGAGAGGCACCGTCGCCGGGCCCACCCGTTCCAGGCTCTCCTGCCCCCGGCCCGCCGGTAACGGGCCAACTGGTCGGTGGTGGTGGTGGGGGCAGCACGCCGTCAGCGCCCGCGACCGCTGCTGTTCAGGTGACTGCGGCTGCGGCCCCGCCGGCTCCTGCCGCTCCGACCTCGACTGGGGGCGGCGGCTCGAAGCCCGGCCAGAAGGTGAAGACGCACGGTTCGCATGCAAGCGCGACCCCGGCGGTTCCTGCGCAGCCTGCACAGCCTCCAGTAACCCCGGCCGTACCCGCGACTCCCGCGGTTCCGCCCGAACAGAAGAAGCCGGCCAAGCCTGCTAAGAAGAAAGACACGGCTCCGCCCGCAGCAGCTCCTGCCTCGCCGCCAGTAGCCCCTTCAGAGTCGCCCGGAGACGGAAAGGGCGAGGGCAACGGTCACGGGAACGGCAACGGCAACGGCAACGGGAAGGGGAACGGGAAGAAGTAACTGAAGAAGTCGCCGCTGCGCGCCTGTCGACGGCGGAGTCTGATCAGGAGTCAGTCGGCGACGAGCGCGGGGAGGGCGGCGTTGTCGCCGGCCTGCTCGGCGCCGATCGGTCGCCAGCGCGGCAGGCTCAACGAGACCGCCGTCGGCCCGCCTGGCCGGCTGCGAACGTCGAAGCGTCCTCCGAGGAGCCGGACACGTTCGCTGCTGCCGACGAGCCCGAGGCGTCCTCGCTGCGCACCGTCCAACAGGGTGCGTGCCACGTGGAAGCCGACACCGTCGTCCTCGACCCGCGCCCCCACGCTGCCCGTGCGAGCCGTGATCAGAATTCGAACCTGAGCTGCGTTGGCGTGCTCACGAACGTTCGTGAGCGCTTCCTGCACCACGCGGATGAGCGCGATCTTCTGGGAGACGGTCATATCGGAGAAGTCTCCCTGGACGCGCTGTTGCACGGGTATACCCGTTCGCTCGGTGAAGGCTGCGACCTCGTCGCTGATCACGAGCGGAAGCGGCCGCCGGATCAGGCTGCCCGGCTCGAGCGAGTGCGCCAGCTCGCGGAGCACACGGTCGAGCTCCCAGATCCGTGCCTCGAGGTCGTTGATCCGCGCGACGCCGACCGCCTCGCTCTCGGCCGGCAGGAGCTCGGTGAGCTGTCGCCGGACGAGGAAAAGATCAGCGCCGAACGCTGCGATGTGCTGGAGCGCCCCGTCGTGGAGGTCGAACGCCAGGCGACCGAGCCGACGTTCGCTCGCGCTGACGAGCGAGCGCTCCCGCGATGCGCTCCGCTCGAGCACGAGCTCGCGCTCGACGACCGGGCTCATCGCTGCAGCTGCCTCCGAGAGATAGATGCCGACGGTCTCACGGCTCTCGACACGTGCACGGGCCACGAGCGACGCCCAAGGCGTCTCCCAGCGCTGCACCGGCACGCCCACGATCGTCCCGCGGTTACCGCTGTGGGCCGGAACGCCTTCGAGAGCTCGCCCGGCGACGACGCGAAATCTCCGGGTCTGTGTCGTCGACCCATCCTCGGCCAGGCAGACCGGGCGGCCGTCCAAGCCTTTCGTCCACAACGAGATCTCCGAGACGGGTGCCAGCGCCATCATCAGCCTGAGCTGCGTCTCCAACGCCAATCCAGGCGGAAGGTCGTGCAGTTGGGGGGCGCGGACCGCAGAGAGGAACAGCTGCAACGAGACGGAGTCGGCGCCTAGGTCGAGCAGCACCGCGAGTCTCGAGACGATCCGCTCCGCCTCGCCCCGGCGCCACCGGCGCTCGATCGTGCAGAGAACGAAAAGGTCGCCCGCATACGCCATCGCCACCGCGGTCGACATGCTCCCCCCAGCTGTGACGAGCCGGTCGGCGCGTGTGCGGCAACGCTCGATCTCGGCCTGGATGTTGCCCCCCTCGATCCTCGTGCCGAAGATGCGCGCGACAGCGTCGAGCGTCTCGTTCCGAGGCGTCTTGCTGCCGGCCACGGGAACGTGGCCGAGCAGATCATGATCTAGACAAGCCTCCTCCGCAGCGGAGTTTCCTCCCCGAATGAGATCGTTCCTCTGCGCTGGAGGCGAGACCGCAGTACCTTGCACTCGCCTTCCCTCCCTCGACTCCGAAGTGTCGTTGAGTTCGTCGCAACAGACAATGGGCCGAGGGGCCTATCTTTGCGTTCAGTGAGTGAACGCCGGAGCCTCTACAGGAACAACAGCAGGACGATCGCCCCGGCTGCAAGGAACGGTCCGAGTGGGATAGCTCGTTTCCGCGCAGATGAACCTTCTTTGAAAAGCAGGATCGCGCCGAAGACTCCGGCGGCCAGGGTGCCGAGGAGGAGTGCGCTGACGACTGCATAGCCGAGGGCGGCGCCGATCAGCAAGGCAAGCTTGACGTCACCCATCCCAAGGCCCGCTGGGTAGACGAGGGCGAACACGAGGAAGAAGAGGGCGGCGCCGAAGCTTGCAACGAGCCATTCCACCCAGTGATGGGGATGGATTCCGAGGTGTGCGAGCAAGACGGCGATCCAGGCCGGGAGGACGATGCGGTTCGGGATGATCCGCCGCTCGAGGTCGTGGCGAGAGACCACTACCAGCGCGCAGATCACGAAGACCACGACGAGCGTCTCGGCGTGGATGCCGTAGCGAATCGCGCCGAGCAGCGAGAGGAAGGCAGCGACGGCGATCGTCGCGATGCGCGCGATGTCGCTTCGAGGAGTTTCGCCGGCGTCGTTAGCCACGATGCTGTCGCTCGTCAACGGTACGCCCGCTCGATCTCGGTCAATGGGACTGGGCGGTGGAGCGCCGCGTCCTCGATCCGGGCGACGAGGACATCGATCGGCGTCCACTTCCTCACGGCGGGAAGACCTGTCCAGCGTTCTTGCTCCTCGTCGTCTCCTTCGACGACCACGAGGACACTTGGAGCGACGGCGAGGGCCTGCAACGCTGCGATCTTGCGTGCAGCAATCGTACGAGAGGCGTCGGTCTCGAGCAGGACAACATCCGCCCGAGTACGTTCGACAGCCTCGAGCGTCTTCCTCGGGCTCGTGTCGTGGACCTCATAGCCGCGCTGTGAGAGAAGGAAGGACGTGACGCGGAGGAACCTGCGGTCGCGTCCGGAGAGGAGCACGCGCAACGGCTGCAGGCGATGCACGTTGCCGTCCGCGCCGGCTGAGTTTGTCGTCACGCGCCTTCAGGCTCTGCGGCGTCGATGCGGTCGCCCACGGCGAGTCCGCGTCGTCCCGCCTCGCCTGCCGCGAGCTCGAGGACAGCGTGCGAGTGACGACACGAACGCGCGCGCCACGGTCTGACGTGTTCGGCGATCTTGAGCACCTCACCCTGTCGCGAGAGGAACGCAACGTCGATAGGGAAGCGCATGAAAAGCGTGTGGATCGACGGTGCCGGCCGGATCAGGATCCCTTCGTCTGTTGCCAGGCTCTTCCTACCGAGGAGACCTTTCATGCGGGGAAGCATCCGGTGCGCAACTTTGCAGCGCTCGCAGAGGACGGTGCCGTCGGGCCGCACGAGGGTGACCACGCCGCGCGCCGTGAGGACGTTCGGACTCTGTGCCACTGTGGGGTTGCGCAATTCCGAGACGTTAACCACCGCCGAACGCCCGGAAGAAGAGGAACATCGCCGGCCCGAGCAGGATGACGAACATCGCCGGGAAGATCAGCAGCACGAGCGGGAACAGGATCTTGATCGGCGCCTTCTGTGCGCGCTCCTGCGCGTTCTGCCGTCGCCGGCGCCGCATTTCCAGTGCGAGGTCCCGCATGAGCGCGCCGATGGAGACGCCGAGCGTTTCACCCTGCACGACCGATCGGACGAACGAGCGCATCGACGGCGTGTCCACCCGAGCGAGCATGTTCATCAACGCCTCATTGACGGATAGGCCGAAGCGCTGTTCCTGGAGCACCAGCCTGCGGCGACGGCGACGATGGTGGCAATGACGGCCAGCACTGGCCCGACACCGACCGTGACTGCGAACCAGATCCATAGGAGCGGCACGCCGATCGTGCAGAGAATGCGATAGCCGAGGAACTTTCCGGGGCTGGTCTTGTACATGCCGGCCGCGGCCAGCTGGGCTTGGATACCCGCCAGGTCGAATGCCGCCGACCTCGCGCCAACGGCAGTGCCGAGGCGCGACGCCACGCTGTCCAGCCGGTCGAGCATGCGGCCACCGGTCTCGTCGGTCCCTTCTGAACGCCCCCTGAACCCATATCGCTCGATGTGCGTCAGGCCTTCGGCCTGCTTCTGTCGACCTGGCGACAATGCGCGAGCGACGACTCCGATCGCCGCGCCGACCAGCAGGATCCCGATGATGAGAAAGATGATCATCTCTCAGACCTTGATGTTCACGATTCGCTTGATCACGAATGACCCCGCGGTTACGGAGATCCCTGCGAGGACGAGAAGAATGCGACCGGCAAGGGACGAGTACATGATGTTGATGTAGCCGGGATTGATGAAGGTGATGACGACCAGCAAGGCGACGGGGAGGAACGTCAGCACCCACCGTGACAGGCGTCCCTGAGCCGTCAGCGTCTGGACTGTCCGCCTCAGCTCGAAGCGCTCGCGAATCGTATCCGTCACGCGATCGAGCACCTCTGCGGTGTTGCCGCCCGTTTCGCGCTGCAGCGCTGCGACGAGCGCGACCTGCTCGAGCTCCCGATTGTCCATTCGCTCCACGACGACCCGAAGCGCATCCTCGATCGGCACGCCCAACTGCTCGTCCGCCACGACGCGGCTGAACTCGCTCTTGGCCGGCTCGGGTGCGTCGTTGACCACGACGGAGAGCGCACCCACGAAGCTGTGGCCCGCCCGGAGAGCCGACGACAACACCTGGAGGTTGTCTGGCAGTTGCTCGGCGAACCGGTCGCGGCGACGCGCGAGAGCGCGCTTGAGATACCACCAAACACCGTAAGGCACCGCGGCGGATAGAGCGATCGCCACCAGCAGTGAGTTCGACAGAAACCTGACGACGAATAGCGTGAAGATCGTGCCGGCTACCGTCAGCACGGCGATCTGTTCTGCCGGCATGACGATCCCTGCTATTCGAAGCTCCCACTTGAAGCGCTCCCACCAGGTGTTGCCCTTGAAGAGGGACTCGGTCCCTTCGAGCAGCTTGTCCGTCATAACCGCAGTCGGGCGTTGTCGCGAGGATGGAACCTGCGGAACGCTCACGAACTCCGCCATGCGGCGGCGTAGCGTGCCCTGGCGCGGGCCTCCCGAGAGCGCCATGGCGCCGAGGCCGATCAGCGTCGCTGTGAGGAGGACGATCACCAGCATCGTCCCTGGCGATTGCCACAACCGTGACGCGGTCGAAGGATGGAACGGCTTCTTTGGAACGGTCGCGATCACGAGGGAGGGCGTCTCGTATGCGCTGCCCGCGATGCCTTGTAAGCCGTCTACGCGCACCCTGACGGCGATCTTCTTTCCGGGCCCAGCAAGTGACCGGTAACGAATGAGGTACTCGCTCGCCAGCTGTGATCCCAGCGAGCTATAGATCGGCGTCAGATCCGAGGCGGCCCTCGCCTCGGCGTAGCGCCCGCCTCCTCCCGCCGCAAGCTGTACCAGCGTCTCCTTCTCGAAGAAGCGCGAGCGCAGTCCGACGGTAAACAGGCGCACGTGTCCCAGCCTCGCCGCCGAACTGACGCTGTCGCTGGTAGCGGCGCTACCGGTGTCGGCGCCGTCCGAGAGCAAGACAATCGACCCGGCGTCGATGTGCTTCGTCCTCAACATCGAGACCGCGGCGTCGACCGCGTCGTAGATACGCGTGCCTTGATTGAGCGCTGGCGTTTTGGACAGTGCGGCGTCGATCTGGGCCTGGTCGGTCGTCAGCGGCAGCAATACCGTTGGAGCCTGGTTGAACGTGACGATTCCAAATTGCTGCTTGGGGTTTCGCTGGACGGCGAAGGCGCGGGCCGCCTTCAGAGCATTGTTGAGAGGGCCACCACGCATGCTGATGCTCGTATCGATCACGAGAACGACGCCGAAGTCCTTGACCGTCGTGCCTCCAACCGGCAGAACAGTCAGCGCGTTGACGACCTGGTCGTTTTCCTGCACGTCGACCTGGCCCGCGGTGAGCCGCATTCCGGCCGGCAGCGAGAGGATGTAGGCACGGTCGGGAAATGCCGATCCCGCCTCGGTGATGTGGAACTGCGCGGCAGATGCCGTCGACGCGAGGGCGCAGGCGCCGATCGCGACGGCGAGAAGTGCGATCAGGCGACGGTTCAAGAAACCGCCGCCCGGGACAGCTCGGTTCGGTCCGGCAACGGCTCGCCCGCGAAGACGTCGTTGGGCATGTGAACACCGCGCTTCTCGAACTTGTGCAGGAACGTCGGTCGCAGCCCAGTCGGCCTGAGGCTGCCGATCACTACCCGCTCGGCCGTTACGCGCTCGACCTTGAACGCAAAGAGCTCCTGGAGAGTGATCACGTCCGACTCCATCCGCTGTACCTCCGTGATCGCAGTCACGCGGCGCGAGCCGTCCTCGAGTCGCTCGAGATGGACGAGGAGGTCGAGGGCCGATGCGACCTGGTGGCGGATTGCGCGGATGGGCAGCTCGAAGCCCGCCATCAGCACCATGGTCTCGATACGCGCGAGGGCGTCTCTGGGCGCGTTCGCATGGACGGTCGAGAGCGAGCCGTCGTGGCCGGTGTTCATGGCCTGGAGCATGTCCAGTGCTTCCGCGCCGCGGACCTCGCCGACGATGATCCTGTCGGGCCGCATCCGCAACGAGTTGCGGAGGAGGTCGCGAATCGCGATCTCTCCCGCCCCCTCGATGTTCTTCGGCCGAGCCTCGAGTCGCAGGACGTGCTTCTGGTTGAGCTGGAGCTCCGCGGCGTCCTCGATCGTCACGATCCGCTCCGAGTCCGAGATCGCCTGCGAGAGCGCGTTCAGCAACGTCGTCTTGCCCGAACCCGTACCGCCTGAGATGAGGACGTTCAGCTGGGCTGCGATGCAGCAGCGCAGGAACTCGACTGTCTGATCGGAGAGCGTTCCGATCTTGATCATCTCCAGCATGTCGATGCGCTTGCGGCTGAACTTACGGATGGTGACGAGCGGTCCGCTCAGTGAGAGCGGCGGAATGATCGCGTTCACGCGGCTACCGTCGGGAAGTCGCGCGTCGACCATCGGCGAGGACTCGTCAATCCGTCGACCGACCTGGGCCACCATCTTGTTGATGATGCGTCGCAGGTGGGAGTCGTCGTTGAAGCGCACGTTCGTCTCGTAGAGGCGACCCTGACGTTCGACCCAGATGTCGAATGGGCCGTTGACCATGATCTCCGTCACGCTGTCGTCCGCGAGGAGCCGCTCGAGCGGTCCGTGCCCGAGGATGTCGTCCGAGATCTCCGCGATCAGGCGTTCGCGATCGTCCCGCGAGATCCCGGATTCGTCGCCGAGACTCGTTCGGATGTCGTCGCGAACGCGATCGCGCATGGCTGCCGGCTCCATTGTGGTGTTGAACAGCTGTGGGCCCAACTCGCTGATCACTGCGAGGTGGATCCGGTTCTTCACATCGGCAAAGGGATCCGGACCGGATGCCGGAGCGATGGGACGTGACGTGGACAGTCGTTCGTGGAGTTCCATCGTTACCTCCGGACGAAGCGTCGACGCGGTTTGGGATTGGGCGCTGAAGCGGCAGCTGCGGCGGCGGCCTGCCGCTCGGCCTCGACGGCCTTCTGCTCTTCGTCGTACAGGTCAGCGAGCAGCCGGAAGGACCGCGCTGCCTCGGCTCGCTCGTCGCTCATCACAATGGGCACGCCGTCGTTCACCGAGATCGGGATCTGACGGTCGCTCGGCACGAAAATGCTCGGTGATTTGCCGATGATGGCGTCGACGTCCTCCCGGGTGATCCCGACCCGCGTATCGGCCCTATTGAGGAGAATGGCGATGCGATCGGGGTCATATCCCATGAGCTCGAGCGTCTCGAGACCGAGCTTCGTGTTCTTGAGCGAAAGCGAATCCAGCATGCCGACCATGCAGACGTGTGACGAGCTGTCAATCGCAGCGATCACCTCGGGCGTGAAGCCCGGTGGCGTGTCGACGATCAGGAACTCACTCATGCTGCGGAGGGTTGTGAACACGTCTCTCAGGAAGTCGACAGTCACCGCACTGGCCTGGTCAGGTCGCGTCGGCGCGAGGAGCGCCCGCGCGCCTGACGCATGCGTGATCAGGTAGGCGTCGAGTTTGTCCGAGTCGAGCGAGCCGCCCGAACGTGCCAGATCGTAGATCGTCTTGTCAGGCCGGAGTCCAAGCGCAAGGCCGACGTCGCCGAACTGTAGGTCGAGGTCGACGATGATCGCACGCTCTCCACGGGAACCGAGGGCGGCCGCAAGGTTCGTCGCCGTCAGCGTCTTACCCGTCCCGCCTTTGGGACCGAGCACGCAGATCATCGCTCCCAGTGCCTCACCACTCGCGATCGCCGCGCCCTGACGACGAGCGATCGCCTTCATCAGGGTGAACGTCACACGCTCGGGGGTTTCTGGGAGCGTGATGATGTCGTCCGCGCCCGATTCGAAGACGCGGCGCACGAAGCCGTTGGGTGACCCGAGCGTCAGGACGACGACTGGTCGCTCGCTAGCCTGCTTGACCGCGCTGTCGATGAAGTAGAGCGCTCGGTCGGAATACCCCGAGCATGCGACGATGACGATGTCGGGAGACGTCTCCTGCAACGTCTGCCAGCTCTCCTCGAGGCCGTCGATGACTCCGAGCACGTCGATGCCGGCGCCCTCGGGCAGCGCAGCGCGGAGCTGGGCCTCGTCGACTCCAGCGTCGACGGCGACGATTGCCTGGATCCGTCGTTCGGCCATCGTCAGCGCACCGGCTTCAGGCCGAGCAGCAGGCTCTGCATGCTCACGTACCCGGGGATCTCGGTCTTGGCGCCGCTCGGCGGACGCAGGACGAACCATAGCCTGCCGTTGTCAGCTGCGTACGCCAGGACAGCGGCCTGATGCGTGCTGGCTTTCAGGGTGAAGATTCCACTGCCGCCCGCGAGTGGGGCGCGCAAGACGGTCACGTCTGCCATGAGCAGCTTGATGACTGCCTGCGATCCAGTCGGGCCCAGTCTGTTGATTCCGACGTAGATGTCGATGTGGTCGTTGTTCCCGATCTGGCCGATCATCCCGTGGGTGGCGTCCATCGAGACCGAGATCGCCCGCTCGCCGCCGGTGATGTGGTTGCCGAGCGTGTCGACGGGCGTCGCGGAGAAGTCGGCGGCGCTGAGCTGCTGCCGCGGGTAGATATCCGCTAGAGCAACCCGTCCGGTGAGGGTGGCGGGATCAGTGATCGCGCCGGTCTTGAACTCGCTTTTCGGAAGCGACGCCACCTGGTACTGCTGCGTCGACGCGACGATGTCTCCTGACGTCCCCTTTGGAATCAGGTTCTTGGCGATAAGCACCGGACCAACCGCGGATGCAGTCTTGACGCTGTTGCGGTAGCTGTGCAGGTACACGAGCAGTACCACGCCCGCCAGCAAAGCTGCCGCCCCTCCGATGACGAGCGAGCCGCGTCGCGTCGAAAATAGATTTTGGGCGATTTCAACCACGAGCAATTCCTCCTTATTTGGTCATCACGATGACGCAGGCAGAGATGCTGCTTGGATCACACGGTCCGGTCCCGTCCCCACCGACCGAGTCGACGAATCTGATGAAGTGGCCGACGATGAGTCCTGAGTCGCCGTTCGGCACGGGATCGTCCGGGTAAAGCCCTGCGTAGTTCGAAGGGGAAGCCGCCTCGCACGGATTTTTGAAGCCGCCCCCTTGTCCTGTGTACCCCGTTACATAGAAATGTCCAAAGCCGATCACCGGGACGGATCCGGACGTACCGTTGACGTGCGAGAAGGCGCCGTACGTCGTGATGTAGGCGTTCAGGACGCGGGGATCCCCGCTCGGAAAGCCGTCGTTCACGGCGTTGGCCACGAACATGTGCCAGTTGTTGTGCCCGTTGGAATCGACAGGCGCGCAGGTGTTCGGACTCTGATTGCCGTTGTAAAGGCGCCCGTTGAGCCCAGCGGAGATGTCATTGGGCGCTCGCCCGGTGTTCACCGCGATGCACGACCAGGGCATCGCGCTACCCCAGAGCGCACTAGTTCCGATCGTCGAGCAATCGGGCGAGCCGGTATTCGGAATGTACGTCGGGCGGCAGCCCAGCTCGAGTTCAGTCTTCAAATTGGTATACCCCGGGTCGCAATCGAGCGACTGGCCCGTCTGAGACTTGATGCGGAGGACTACGAGCGGGTCACTCGTGCTCGTCGCGTTTTGCAGAGTGCCTCCGATCCCTAAGGTGACGGCGAACCTGTGCTGGTCTCCCGTCGGGTACGACTGGTCGTGCGTCTGCGTGCAGGACGTGTCCACGTCGAATGTGCAGACGTCCAAGGCTTTGATTGGGCCTGACCTCGTATCCAGTGTGCTAAAGGCGCGCTGAACATTCGCCCAGGTGCCGTTGCACTTGTTCCCGCCGCCTGTAGTGCAATGCCTTGCTTTGTTGTCGCTGCACGGAAGGTCGAGGCAGCCGCTCGTTTCTGCCCAGGTCATTGAGATGTTCTGCGGGCCCAAGCCCGCCGGCAGCGTCAAGTTGTGATGCCAGCACTGATTGGCTCCCGCAACCGAGGCGCAATTTGGATCGGTGCTCGAATCGAGAGTGACGCCGTTGGCAGAGTAGACCTGGTCGGCCTTTGCCAACGTCGTGCCGGCATCGATCCTCGCGACGAAGTCGTAAGTGCACGTGCCATCCGAGAAGTACGGCGACACGCAGGTTCCGGTAGGGAAGAGCTCGACGCTGCGCAGGATTGGCTCATTGGGCTGTTCGCCGCTTCCGCTGGTCGAATAGCCACGGATGAAAGACAGTCCTTGCGTCGGAGGGTCGCCGGCTCCCGCGTCGTAGCAGTCTGTGAGATTCTGCTGGCAGATGTTGGTGAGGGTGCCGGCAAGGGACATGGTCGTCTTGCCGCTGAGAGCGATCACGACGCCGGTATTCGCTGCGACCGTTGTAAGTGGGAGGCCACTCGTGCCGCTGCCGAACAGCTCCAGCGACCCGGAGGCCCCGAGGTCGGTCAACGACACTGGGGGACCCAGGATGGCCCCATTCCCCTCGTTGATGAAGATCGCTGCGGCCGATTTGGGCAACGGGTTCGGTACCGCGATCGGAAGCGTTCCATTCGCTGAGGTCTCCTTGAGGAGCGAGACTCGAGCGTGCGCGTTGATCTTCCGAACTAGTCCGCCGAAGTACCATGGAAGGTCTGTCTCCGTCGCTTTGATGTCGACGTACTTCGCAGTGCATGGCGACCCGTTCGGATCAGTGTTGTCTCCGGCGCCGGTATCTCCGTAGTAGCCGGCGGAATTGATCAAGATGTGCATCCTGGACGCGGGAGTTCCTCCGACCTGGGCGTTGTAAAGGGCGAGAGCACCGCTCGCGTCGGGACCGCCGTACTTGTGCGCGTCGGCTGCAATCAAGGAATCGGAGCAGTTTCCGGCTCCGAGAGTGTGCGCAGCAGCGAGCGCAGCGGCATCGGCTTGAAGCTGGAGGTGCCGACTGTGAACTTTCCAGTTCGCGACGTCGACCACGAACGCAACGAGGAAGATAAAAGCAGCCATCGCGACGGCCACGATGATGATCACGTTGCCGCGTTCATCTCCGAGCATGTGAAGGCGAGTCCCCATCATGGGTAGCAGGTCTTCGTTCCGGGCGCAGAAGTCGCCCCCGACGCGGCGTTGCGCTCGAGTCGCATCGTCGCCTGACCGAGGATAGGCGTCGCTGCGAGGCTGACCTGTTTGACCAGGTAGTTGAGCCAGTGATACGTCGACTGAACTGTCACCTGCACTGGATCTCCGACCTGGCCAAAGGTGTTCGACGATGGATTCGTCGGGTAGGAGATGCAAACCTGTGCCGGGCTTTGCGACGCCGCAAATGAATCACCCGTGCGCCCGGACTTGAGCTCAGCGAGGTCGGCGCCCTGCTGGATGTACTGCGTCAAGCAGACGTTCGGATTCGCATTCGTGCAGCCGTTCACCGAATAGCCGACCGATGCGAGACGTGCGCCCTGGTTCGCAAGGTGCGTCTCGTCGATCCACGAATTGAAGGCTTTGCCAAAGTCGAGCATTCCGAGCATCAGCACGAGCAGAAGCGGCAGGACGAGCGCGAGCTCGACGAGTGCCGTTCCTTCCTCCTCTCCCCAACGTCTTGTCAACTTCTTTGCTACTTCCTGGCGGGGTCTATGGGTTGGTTACAGACGACATGTTGGAACTGACCTTGTTGAGCAGGTCGGACACGTTTGCACCCAACGCCTGCAGGACGCCGATCGTCAAAAGAGCGACCAGACCGAGGATCAGCGCGTACTCGATCAGCGCTTGACCATCCTCCATGACGAGCCTGCCCCGCACCGCAGTTACCAGCCGGGAGAGGTTCTTTTGGGTACAACGCATCCGACCTCCTCAACTCCTACGCCTCGGTCCTTAGCCGGCGACCGACGACAGGCTCGTGCTGACCTTGTTCAGGATCTTCGAGACATTGACGCCGATTGCCTGGAGCACTGCGATCGTCACGACCGCGATCAGTGCCAGGATCAGCGCGTACTCAACGAGCGCCTGACCTTCCTCACGCTCGAGGCGATCCCGCATGGCCATGAACCTGCTGTAGAGCTCTGCCTGAATCCGCAGCATATTCTTTCCCCTCCCTTCGTCTTTTCGTTTTCGGGTTGACTGCTAGCCAGCGACCGAAGACAGGCTGGTGCTGACCTTGTCGAGGATCCTCGACACGTTGACGCCGATGGCCTGAAGCACCGCGATCGTGACGACCGCAATCAGAGCCAGGATCAACGCGTACTCCACGAGCGCCTGCCCTTCCTCGCGCTCGAGGCGATCCCGCATGGCGCCGTACATGCTGTACGCCTTCGCCTGGATCTTGAGCATTCGTTTTCCTTTCTTCCGTTCGTACATCCGCGAGCTAGCCAGCAATCGAAGACAAGCTCGTGCTGACCTTGTCGAGGATCTTGGATACGTCCACTCCCATGGCCTGCAGCACTGCGATCGTGACGACCGTGATCAGGGCCAGGATCAACGCGTACTCGACGAGCGCCTGACCGTCCTCGCGCACGAGTTCTGCACGTGCGTCGAGCGATGCCAGATACGCCTTGTTCAATAATCGAATCACTCGTTTCCCCTCCTGATCCGTTCCGACTGCAAGTCATGGAGCCCCGTCCTCGGTGAACATTTGGGCCGCGTCGTTGCGCTAGGGCGATGACGGCTGCCCTCCCCTCGGTGGTCCTTCGTTCTGTCCCCCTCCTTTCTTCGATCCGTCATCGAGCTCGAGCGCGAGGCGGCTGGCAAGACGCACACTCGTGCGCCTCTTCGCGCCATTGACACAACTGAAGTCGACATCCAGAGTCGGCATCCCGGCTGAAAGTCCGGTCCACGCCGTACTTCGGCTCAAGGCGCCACGAGGAACTCACTTGGCGCCCCGCACCGGACGCCAGATCACGATGGCGTCATGGCCGTGGTACATGAGCTTGGCGCCGGGCTCCTGCAGTAGGGCTGTCGCCAGAGGGCCCTCAGGCCCCTTGTTCAGCACGAAGAGACCGTAGGAGGACACGGCTTGGCGCCACCCCTCGACGCGCCGACGGATGTCGACGAGTCGTTTGAGCTCGTTCTTCGTGGTCAGCTCGAAGCGGATGTCGAACGCGAGCCTGCCCTTGAGCTCGGGCCGGTCCAACAGCAGCCAATCGGTGTAAATCTCGTTCGCGAACACCCGGACGCCGGGGTCGCGTGCATCGGCACGATCGACAGCCGTCAGTACCCCGTTCGGATACTCGCGCATCACCCAGGACGAGGGCTTCGCGGCGATCGCTGCGCTAGCGGCGACCACGCCGGCCAGGCTCGCCGCGAGCAGCGCACGATTCAAGAGCTTGAAGCGCATCGCACTGACGTTTGGCTTGAGCACGCCGTCGAGCGCGACCGGGACGAGCATCAGCGCTGCGAGCGTGAACCAGATGACGCTTCGAATGCTCTCGAGCGCCATCAGCAGCGTCAGCGCGAGCACGACTTTCTCGTATCGGAGCAAACGCTCGCGGCAGCGGCCGACGAGCCACACGGCGAGGAAGGCAATCGCGAAGAACGGAGCTGTCTGGAGTGACGGCGCGGTCGGCCGCCACTCGACGATGTACTGGCGAAGGCCCGAGTTCGTCAACATCAGGTGGTAGTAGCCCGGCAGGTCTACGGCGTACGGAGATGCGAATAGGCAGCCGACCGGGGCCAGACAAAGCACCACCGCTCGCGGGGCCCAATCGCGCCAGGGCAAACGTCGGCGCTCGACGGCATAGGTAATGCCCCAGAGCACGACCAAAAGGGCTCCCGTAATGGCCGTCCCATGGACGTTTGCCCAGACGACGAGGAGCGGCAAGGCAAGGAAGACGCGTCGGGACTGCTTGCGCGCATCGGCGATTAGGAGCCAGATGAGAGCGACGAAGAGCACGAGCGCGAGACTCTGTGCGCGGGCGTTCCACGAACCCCAGACCAGCAGGAAGATCGACGGCAATGCCAACCAGCAGACGCTCCGCGTTGACCCACCGCGCCAGCGTGCTGCGGCAAGCGCAAGTACGAACGCTGTCCCGGCCGCTGTCACGTGGCCGATGAGCGCGAGTTTGATGCCACCGAGGGCATACAGGCCGTAGAACGCGAGCTGCCCTAGCCATTGCTGGTCGACCCACTCACGGCCCTGAGTCCAGATCGCGAGCGTGTCGTGGTGCGGCAGCCCGTGCTGGACGATCTCACGTCCCCCGAGCACGACGAGCCAGCTGTCCGAGAGGAGCTCGCCGGGAATGTTCCCGAGCAGTCCGACGAAGAAGAGCGCGACGATCGGGAAGAGCACCGCCTCGTTGAGCGCCCAGCCGAGTCTGCGGCTGAGCGCCAGCCGAGCGGCGCTAGGACCTCCGCGTTGCAGCCCCAGAGGAGCACCAACTCGGTCCACAGCAGGATCCGCGTGATCGATCATCCGTTCACATCGAAGAGGACCCTGGTTCTGAAACCCACGGCCGAAAGGCCGGACCGAGCCAGACCTAGGGGCGGCGGCTCTGTGAACCTCGATCGAAGACGACGACGCGGGGGCTCCGATAGAGCACCTTCACGCCACGCTGTCCTTCGTACCAGTGGACGAGCGCGCCTGCGCTGGAGGGGTTGAGCGCGACCAGGCGATACCCCAGGCTCGGACGTTGCCAGGCGGGGGTCGCTTGCCCGAAGTACCGCATGGCCGCGAGGAACTGGGGTCGCGACAGGATCTCCCAGCGGCCGTCGAACGCGATGCGGCCACGTGCCTCCGGCGCCTCGAACAGCAGCCAGTCCGCGAGGTCGTAGCCTGCGATCAACCGGGCACTTGGATCGGCCTGGAGAGCTCTGTTCACAGTGTCGGCCGCCGCCGGCGGCCAGTCCGCCGAGACTGACGGCCCGGGCCGGGCAACTGCGATTCCAACCAAGATGACGGCAGTTGCAGCAGCAGCGGCGACCAGCCCACGCTGAGTACGTGTCAGTCCGACGTCGTTTTGGGGCCGTGACATCTCGCCGTGGAGCAGTTGGGGAAGGAGCATCGCGATCGCGATGGTGAACCAAGGGATCGATCGCACTGCCGAGGCCGCGGCGAGCAGCGTGAGCGCGAGTGCGCCAATCTCAAAGGCGGTCAGTACGCGGGGCCGCCGCGCGACGAGAGCCACTGCGAGCACGGCCGAACCGAAGAGAATCACTCCCCAGAGGCTTGCAAGCGTTGGCGATGCCCATTCCGTCAGGTAGTGAGGAAACTCCTTGTTCCGAAGCGTCGAGTCGAAGTAGGACAGCACCGAGGCTCCGTACGGGGACGCGAGTATGCAAGGCCACGGAAGCACGATGAGCATCAGCGGGCGGACGACGTGTCGGAACCGTCTTGCTTGGCGTAGCGCGGCCCGCATCTCGACGAAGCCAAGGAGGGTGACCAGCGCGGCGGCGAACAGAACCGATCCATGCAGGTTCGCCCAGAGCACGAGCAGCGGAAAGGCCAGGAATACGCGCCTTGTCGCGACCCTGCTCTCGGATGCAAGGAGGACGAGCAGCGCGACGAAGAGCGGTTCGGCCAACACTTGCGCCCGAATGAACTCCACGCCGACGATGAGCATCGGAATACTGCAGAGCGCGACGCTGACCGAACCTGCTCCTCGGCGACGAGCGAACCAGAAGACTCCCGCCACCGCAATCAGGAAGACGATGACATTCGCCCGGGCGGCGGCATTCAGGCCCCCGGCCGCGTAGGCGCCGTAGTAGAACAGATGAGCGAGCCATTGCTGGTCAATCCAGGTCTGGCCCGTGCTCAACACGGCGAGCGTGTCGTGGTGAGGGAGGCCGTGCGCAACGATTTCGCGCCCGCCCATCAGGTTGAGCCAACTGTCTGCGGCGAACTGCATTGCCAGGTGACTGAAGAGGACGGCGGCCGAGCACGTCAGGGCCAGGAGAATCGGCGCTTCGCGGACAACGGCGTCGAGGAGGCCGGCCCCGCGATGAGCGACCATTGTGTCGGCGAGCGGTCCGCCACCGGCGTGACCCACCGCTTTCATGCTCTGATCATCGCGGCCGGTACTGGGAGGGAGTCTGGACGTCGGGGCGACCAGGCAGAGCCCACCAAGACGGCGCAGGTGATTCCCAGTCCGATCAAGATCTGGCTTGCCGATCCATTGCTCGCAGCATGTGGGAGAGCCCAGAAGCCGAGGGGCAGGAGCCACAGCCAGGTCAATCGCTTCCTCGAAGCCGCAATAGGAACGTACAGCAGTACGAAGTAGTGGACCCAGACGATCGGCGAGATCAAGAGCGCTGCTCCGACTGCTGCGACGAACGCTCGCTGGTCCCCGTCACGTCCACGAGCTACGAGGAAGATGAGTGCGAGGGCTGCGACGGTAACGAGCAGACTCACTAGACGGCTTCCTGACTCAGAGATGCCAACGGCTTTCGCGAGCGCTAACACGGAGAAGCTGTCGTACTCGACCTTCGTGGCGATCCCCCCAAGATGACTCGGGTAGGTGAGGAATCCGGCGAATCCGATCACCGCCCAGCCGCCGATCAGGAGTACAAAGGATTGGACTGCGGTGAAGACCGTCGTGCGAAATCGCTTGGTCGCGATCAGCCAGACGGCGAGGGGCCATAAGAACAGCTTCGTCACGATGACGAAGGCGATTGCCCCAGCAACGATCTGCGTCCGATCGCGATAACGCCAGGCGACGGCGGCGGCGAGAACGAGAAGCGGCGAGATGGTGCCGATCTCGAGGGCCCAGAGCGTGGCATGCGAGGCGAAAACGGCGCCGTAGCAGCGCCAGTCGTCCACACCGAGCAAATGGAGCGCCAACATCAACGCGAGCACCGAGACGATCCACCAGAGGGCGACTGCGATCTTCCAGGGCAGCGCCCCGAGGGGCGCCATCAAGACGGCTGCTGGTGCCGGATACACGAATGGGTACGGCGAGTGCCCGTGTGCCACGTCGCGTCCTGCATTCCACATGACGTGGAAGTCGAAGAGCATCCCGAAGGGGTGATACGTCCCGACGAGATACCCCACCATCGCCAGCGGGATGATGACCGGAAAGAACGCCAGAACCAGGACCTCCGCCAGCCGCTGGACCGCCATCCGGGCCATGACGAGTGGCCGAACTGGAACATGCGTCATCTGGCCAAGGGCTTCCATGGCCGACTCACTGTGCTTGCCGACGAGGTCTGGCTCGACCCTCCGAGGACTAGAAGCGCCCCCCTGTCCGGCTAGGAGCCCGCCTCAGAGAGGCGCAGGCGCGGACTCGAGCGGCCGCAGGTCCATGGTCGGCGGTCGGCCGGCTGCTATGGCAATTGCGCTTCCGAAAACGAGCAGCGGGGCCAGCGGCCACCAGGTAGCCGTCGAAAGCATGACGGGGCAGGGCCACAAGAGGAGCGGCAGCAGCCACAGTGGTCCAAACCTGGGCCGAAGCAGGGCAAACGGGACCAGTAGAAGGGCGTAGTAATGCAGCCAGACGACCGGCGAACAGAGAATCGTCGCGGCGATCGCGAGGGCAAATGAGAGTCGCCCGTCTTGTTCGCGCCGAGCGACCAACGCCGCGATCGCCAGCACGACAGCGCCCGCAGTCAGTGCTGCGATAGTCGCGGCGGTGTGGCCGAGACCGAGTTTGAGGCCGAGGGCAACCAGGCTGTAGGACTTCGGCGCCTCCAGCCGCTCGACGAGTCGGACGAGGTGTGGATACTCACCGAAGCCCGCAAATCCGATCACCGACCAGCTCGAGATGGTGATGGCCACGGTCAAAAGGACTGACAAGGCCGCGCTACGAACTCCGCGCCGGACAGCGAGCCAGACGATGATCGGCCAAAGAAAGATCTTCACGGCGACGAGCAGGGCAGCGACTGCGGCGGCGGCCAGCGCACGATCACGAACCTTCCAGAGGACGGCGAGTCCAAGCGCGAGCAGCAACGTGATATTCGCTGCCTGGACGGCCGAGAAGACAGGCGCCCAAAGCAGCGCAACCCCGTAGCAACGCCAGTCTCGAACGCGGCAGATGCGCAGAGCCAGAATTGCGGCAGCCGCGAGCAACAGCGTGAAGAGGATGTCTGCAACGGAGCGTGGAAGTAGCCCGAAGGGGCTCAGCAGCACCGCGGCGGGAGCCGGGTACACAAACGGCAGCCGGCCGAAGTCGATGACCGAGGCATACGGGGAAGTGCCCTCGAGGACGTGGCGCGCCGCCGGCCAGAAGGCATAGTGAAAGTCCGTTGCGAAGGCGTCTCGACGCACGACGTCTGCGGCGAAGACCCAGAGCAGGATCGCGGAACAGAAACCGAGCTCCAGGACCCTCCTGCCACGCTCGGGCGGATCGGACCATCTCGAAGCACCCCTGGTCGGCTCGCGCGCGTCGAGCCGTAGTGCGGGGTTGCGCAAGCTGAGCGGTCGCGAAGCGTCCACGCGGCCAGATCTTGGCAGCGCTCAAGTGGCGCGTCCACGGGCCGCCGTTGAGCCGCGCCTAGCCATTCGTGGGGGGTGCTACGGCAGTAACCCGATGCGATGCCGGGCCGTTCTAGCCCCGAATGAGTTTTTCGGTGTTTCTGCTCTGTCTGGCCGCCGCGGCAGCGCTACTCGCAGCTTGGCTGCTCGTGCGGTTTCCCGACGTGTCGCCGCGCCGACCCGCCAGGCGCTCACCCACCCATTTCGGCATCTCGCTGACGCTCGTTTCGGCCGTCCCCAACGCAGTCGCGCTTCTACCACCCGTCGGCCTGCTTCCGGCCGTTACGCCACATTTCTAGTCGCCCTGCCGGTGCTCGTTCTACGCCTGGCTTTCGGGCGCATGGGTTCTCAGCTTCTTTCGTACGGCGGTGGAGTCGTGATGTTTGGAACCACCGCGGCGAGGCAAAGCACATTGGCGGGACCCTAAGCGGAATCCCCCGTTTGGGGGGCCGTCTCCGCCGCCCCAGGCCGATGCAAAACCGGTGTTGTTTCACATGACGATCCAGCAATTCCTCGTCGGTCTTGCCGTAGGTTCCGCCGTGATTGGATTCTGGATTGCGCTCCGCTTTCCGGATCGCGGGCCGACCACAATCCATTTCGCGCTCTTTCATGTACTGGCCTCGTTCGCTGTCGGCTGGGCAGCCGCCGACGCATTGGCCACCCTTACCGGCTTCGGCAGGACCGCGGCATTCGCCGCGATTTTCGGCCTGGTGCTACCGGCACTGGCCTACACGTTTCTCGCAGGCGCCTGGTTCCTCAAGCTGGCGCACGGCATGATCGGCCACCACCGCCACTAGCGCGGCTGTGTATCCAGGGTTCCGCCATCGGCGGAATGCGATGCTGAACCGGGCCTGAAGAGGCTTGACGGATCCACGAGATGCTCAGGGAGGCGCAGACGGACAACGGTCGCCTCGGGTGTGCCTGATGCCGCGTCCTGATCGGGGTACGAGCCGCCGGCGAAAGACGGACAGGCCAGCAGGCCGACACGATCCTGCACAGCCACCTCCTGCCAACCAGATCGACAGCTCGCGGCGAACTCGGTAGGAAGGGAGGCCTTCTGCCAAGTCAACACGTAAGCCTGCGACGAACCGGTTGGGCACTTTTGAACCTGGCGCGTCCGGCCAAAGGAGAGGAGTCGTGGGATTGCGACTCTTCGCTCAACATCGAAGTTCGCCAGGTAGAGCGGACATCCGGCCAGTAGGACGCCCTTCGCCATCTCGACTGCCGTCGAGCCGCTTTGTTCGGTTTTCGCCCAATCCGCCAAGGCGTTTCGAGTACCAGAGACGGCGATTCCCACCACGACCAGGGCAACGATGATCTGGAAGCGCCCCTGCAGACGTACGAAACCTTGGGCGGCAACTACCGCGACCGCAATGAGCCAAGGGATGTAGTAACGGCTGGGCATATCGCCCCGGGCCAGTGCCAAACCACTCATGACGAAGCCGGTGGCGAGAACACCCACCAGGAGCCATCCATCCCGGTCACGCTTGCGTACTGCGATGGCCGCTATCCCGATTGCCGCGGGCACACCGAAGATCCAGAGTGCGGTCCCGAGTTGGCCCGGAGCACCGACGAGAGGAAAGACCCCGGCCGCAAGGACGCTCTTGCCCAGACTGAAATGCGAAGACGGGTAAGGATCGCGGCCGCCCGAGACTGAGAGCGCGAGGTGTAAACCGAGATGGAGAAGCGGCGAGAGCAGCAGGACCGCCGTAGTTCCGAGCACGTACTGACTCCGGTGTGACCGACGGATTCGTGTGCGGACGGCCGGCCCGAGCCACTTCACGAAAAACGGCATGAAAACGAGTAGCCCGACTGACGTCTCTTTTGAGTAGATGCCGAAGAGGTAGATCAGGTAACCCACGGCGATCATTGCCAGTCCGCCTTTGGCCACCCCGGGGTTGTCGAGGAGCCTCCGAACGCCGGCTCCAACCAGTGCCAGACCGAGGATCAGTCCTCCGACCATCATCGGCTCGGCAGGGCTGTGACGTGCGAGATCGACGGCAATCGCAGGGGTGATTGCGACGGCTAGGGGCGCAAGCCAAACCAGCGAAATGCCTGCAATTCCCTGTCTTGCAGCTAACCAGGCGGCCAGAAGCCAGACCGCGACGAGAAATAGGGCGCCCCGGAGGAAACCCCACGCCGCTGCCGTGGTGAGGGAGGGACTCCCGAGTAAGTGCCACTGGGCGTAGTTCCAGACGGCGCTGTATGCGGGTCGATACCGCCCTGCTAAGTCGATCGGAGCCGATGAGTAATCGCCCCGGAGCAGGGCGTGTACAGCCCTGGGGCTGTAGGTGATCGCATACCAGTCGTCGATCAGTGACGGAGTCCGCGGGCGCAACCGAACCCACTCCAACCAGCCCACCGTCGCCAGCACGAGGGTGAGCGGAAACGCGCGTCGGGTGAATGCCGATCCCAGTTGCCGCGAGACCGCGGCAGGGGCTGGCTGTTCATGAGCCATTGACACGTTTCCGTACGTTAGGTCGGTGCGACGCTCCTCGGCCTGACCGGCGGGCCAGGATTCACTCGAAAATAGTCTTCTCAGCGCGCCTCGAAGGTGATCTCCGGGCTCCGGCGTGCCTCAAGCCTCTGGCCGATCGAAGGAGGCGACCCACCCATTCGTCGATAACGGCGGGGGCGCTGCGGCGATACACAGAACGTAGTGGAGCTGAGGACAGCAGGATCGGGCACGGTCGGCCCACGAGTAGGCGGTGTGTCGGCGCGACAGAGTTCCCTCATGGAAGGCGGCTTGCCGGTACGCGACGAGGTGGTTGGTGCTACGCATACGAAGTTCGACGATTACGAGAGCGACTATCAGGCGCAGATCGAGCGCTCAATCGGTTTTGCCGGACGTGATCATTCGTTCTACGTTGCCGCGAAGGCGCAGCATCTGCTTGGCTTGATATCGAGGCACGTCGGCGATCCGTCTCAGCAGAAAGTGCTGGATGTCGGCTGCGGGCCCGGACTTGCGCATCGTTACTTAAGGCATCTCACGCTGCTCGAAGGAGTAGACGTTTCAGAGTCGATGGTCGAACGAGGCCGGCAGGCGAATCCAAGTGTCACGTACCACGTCGGAGATGCGTTGGCGTTGCCCTTTGATGCTCAAACATTCGACGTGGCATTCGCGACAACCGTCCTACATCACGTTGATCCCGAGCACTGGTCGTCCTTCACCAGCGAGTTGCACCGTGTGCTTCGGCCTCGGGGCATGGCCGTCATCTTCGAGCACAATCCCCTGAATCCACTCTCCCGCCGAGCTGTCCGTCGCTGCGAATTCGATGATGACGCCGTTCTGCTGAGCAGCCGTAAAACGAGGCGACTGATGCAGCTGGGGCATTTCGACATCGTCGAGGAGCGATACATCCTTCTGACGCCGTGGACGAACGGTTTCGCGCAGCGACTTGAAGCGGCCGCGAAGCGTTTGCCATTCGGCGCCCAATACTACGTCGCCGGCCGTGCATAGACCGATCAACCCGATGGAGCCAACTTTCTATTCGTTCGTCGTGCCGGTATACAACGAAGAGCAGACGTTGCCGGAGCTCTACGGGCGACTCTGTCGTGTTCTGGAAACTGTGGGAGGCCGTTCCGAGCTGCTGTTCGTCGATGACGGCAGCACGGACAGAAGCTACGTGATGATGTTGGAGTTACAGAAGAACGACCCGCGCGTCTGTCCGATCCGCTTCTCCCGCAATTTCGGACATCAGGTTGCGATTTCGGCGGGAATCGACCACGCGCAGGGCGATGCCGTGGTGATCATGGATGCGGATCTGCAGGACCCTCCGGAAATGGTGCCGGCGATGCTCGACCAGTGGCGTCAGGGGTACGAGATTGTCTATGCGGTGCGCGAGCACCGCGAAGGCGAGTCGTGGGTAAAGCGCTTGCTTGCGGCGGGTTTCTATCGCGTCTTACGCCGATGGTCCGACACGGATCTCCCCGTCGATGTCGGCGACTTCCGCGTCATCGACCGTCGGGTAGCCGAGGTCTTTCGCCTACTGCCGGAACGAAGCCGCTACGTGCGCGCAATGTTCTCGTGGATCGGCTTTCGTCAAATCGGTGTCCCTTTCGTGCGCGAGGAGCGGTTCGCCGGAGAGCCAAAGTACTCCCTACGGATGTCGCTGAAGCTCGCCATCGATGGGCTCATCAATTTCTCGACAGCTCCGTTGCGCTTTGTGCTGAGTTCAGGATTCGTAATCGCAATGATGTCTTTCCTTGTCGGCTTGTTTGCATTCGTGGCTCGCCTCGCGAACTACTACGCGCTCCCCGGTTGGGCCTCTCTTCTTCTCGCAGTGTCGTTCATCGGTGGCGTGCAGCTGATCGTCCTCGGGGTGTTGGGCTTGTACATCGAGCGGATCTACAACGAGGTGAAGTCGCGTCCGCTCTATGTAATTGACCAGCCACCGAACATCGAACCGCGACTCTCGGAGATTTTGGAGCCAACGGTCATCCTCCAAAATAGGGTTCATGCAATCTCTGGGCGCGAGGAGTCGTCGGACCGCGTTACTACCCTGAGTCTCGCCGAGGGTCTTCCCGAACGCGAGTGCTTATCCCGCCCCGCCGGCCTTACCTCTCGAGCGTCCAGCCACGGAACGCCCGGATGGATGGCTTAACAGTCAAAATCGGGCAGGAAGAAAGGGTCCTGTGGCCCGCGGCCTGGGAGTAAGGAGCGCGGGCAGACCTTCTAAAGCGAAGCTCTGCCCTCGATGAACAATGTTCGTGTGCAGAGTGCCGCTAGACGCGGCGGCGACCGCGGAGGAACATCAGCGCCACGAACAGGATCACGGCGATGACGATGAGCCAGACATAGAACATGGAGTTCCTTTCCCTCGAAAGACCCTTTGTCCTGCTAGATGTAACTAAGGTTTTCCCCGGCTGTCCTTTGCCTGAGGCTAGCTTCGACCCCCACCAACAGCTAGTTCGAGGGCGGCGAGGCCTCTCCGAGCTCTTTCTTCTCCTCGCCTGAGCCGACCTCCGCCTTGAGCCGCTCCAGCTCTCGGTCGACCTGCTGCTGGGATGCGAGCTGCGAGAGCTCCCGGTCGAGCTGGGTCTTCGTCGAGCCGACCTCCTCGAGGTCGCCCGAGGTGACGAGCTCGTCGATCGCAGAGGCGCGCGCCTGCATCTGCTCGGTCTTGTCCTTCGCCCGCTGGATCGCCAGGCCGGTGTTGTCCATCTCCCGCCCGATTCCGGTCGCGGCCTCACCGATCCGCACCTGCGCCTCCGCCGCCGAGTACTGGGCCTTGATGACTTCCTTCTGCGAGCGGAACTGCTCGATCTTCGCGGACAGCTGCTTCTCGCTGGCGACGAGCTTCTCCTGCTGGTCCTGGAGGCCCTTCACCTGGGTGTCGAGATCCTGCAGCTGCTGCTGGATCCCTGATTTCCGCTCCAGCGCCTGCCGGGCGAGATCCTCGCGGCCTGCAGCGAGAGCCTGCCGCGCCTGGGTGTCGAGCGTGACGACGTTCTGCTCCAGCTGCTGGGTCTGGAGCTCGAGGCGCTTCTTGGCCGTGACGACGTCGGCGACACCGCGCTTGACGTTCTGCAGCGACTCGAGCTGCTTCTCGTAGGAGTAGTCGAGCGTCTCGTTCGGGTTCTCGGCCCGGTTGAGTAGCGCGGAGAACTTCGCCCTGATGATCTCCCCGGTACGTGACAGCAGCCCCATCTCAGTGCCTCCTCATCGCAGGTTTGACCGATAGCGTACCGTCGTGCTGGTCGAACGGAGCCTCCATCCCCGCTACCTCTCGAACGCCTACCTCGTCGCCGACGAGGAAGGCGGGGCGGCTCTCTATGTGGATTCCGGTGCGCCGCTCGAGCCGCTCCGGGCGGCAGCGGAGCGGTGGCGGGTCGAACCCCAGCTCGTCCTCCGGACGCACTCGCACGCCGACCATGTCGAGCACGAGGGTGAGCTCGGCCTCCCGGTCGAGACCGGTGCCGCCGAGGTCGGCGGCCTACGCGTCGAGGCGCTCGCGACGCCCGGTCACTCCGACGACATGATCGCGTTCGTCGTCAACGGCGAGGCGGTCTTCACGGGCGACACGCTCTTCAAGGATTCGGTCGGCGGCGGGAACTTCGCCCTGGTTCGGCAGTCGGTGATGGACGTTCTGATGAAGCTGCCGCCGGAGATGCGCGTTCTTCCGGGCCACACGGACGAGACGACGATCGGCCGCGAATGGGAGGAGAACCCGTTCATCCGCGTCTGGCGCGGCATCGAGCCAGAGGGAGCCGAGCGTGTGCGCGTCGCCGGCGAGGACGCGACGTTGGTCGTGTGGTCGCCGGACTACGACGGCGGCGGCAAGGCCTGGGTGCGGTTTTCCGACGGTCGCGATGCGATCGTCGGTGGCTCCCGCGTCGAGCGGAGTTAGCGGCCCTGAGCCACTGAGTCGTACCTGTCCGAAAGGGACAGTACGGTTCGACGGTCATGCGCCTGGTCGTCGTACGCTGCGAGGTTGTCTACACAGGACGCTTGAATGCCGTCCTGCCTGAGGCCGTGCGCCTGCTCGTCTTCAAGGCCGACGGCTCGGTGCTCGTCCACGACGATGCCGGTGGCTACAAGCCGTTGAACTGGATGACACCGCCGACGGTCGTCGAGGAGCAGGAAGACCGGATCGTCGTGCGCAAGCACGCGGGCAAATCCGAGGACCGCCTCGAGATCCGAGTGACCGAGCTCTTGAGCGACGTCACCCACGACATGGGCGAGTCGGCGGCGCTCCAGAAGGACGGCGTCGAGCGCCACCTGCAAGAGGAGCTCGCCGCCCGTCCGCGCACGCTGGGCCAGGACCTGCAGCTCGTGCGGCGCGAGTGGCCGACAGACATCGGCCCGGTCGACCTCATGTGCCGCGACGAAGCCGGCGACTGGGTTGCCGTCGAGATCAAGAGAATCGGGACGATCGACGCCGTCGAGCAGCTCACGCGGTACCTGGAGCGAATCGAGCTCGAGGGTTGCCGTGGCGTGCTCGCCGCGCAGGTGATCAAGCCCCAGGCGCGTGCGCTCGCGGAGGCTCGAGGCATCCACTGCGTCGAGGTCGACCTCGCGGTGCTCCGTGGTGAGCGCGAGCCGGAGCTCACGCTCTTCGGCTAGCTGCGCATGAACTCGACGAGCCGTTCGCCTTCCTCGTCGATCTCTGCGAGCTCCGCCTTTGTGAGCCGGCGCAGCGACTCGACCTCGAGACCGCGCTTCCGGTCGACGTTCCACGTCGCCGCCACGAAACCGTCGACCAGCACGGTGGGAAGGACGTCGCCGTTCTTCCTGATCACTGTGCTGCGGAACTTCTCGGGGAGTATGCGTGTGCGCTCGGGTGGTGCGTACGCGAGCAGCGACGAATCCCACTTCGGCAGAAAGCGGACCGGTGCCGGCGTGTCGCCGTCCGGCAACGGCGCGCGCGGCAGGTCGAGCAGCTCGCGTCCGCGCTCGTCGCGGAACGTCCGCAGCTCGAGCTGCTCGAGGCCGGGACGAAGATCGCCGACGCGCACCCCCGCGAACCGGAGGAGATCTTGTTGCGTCGCGGGACCGAAGGAAGCGAAGTAGCTCCGCACGAGCTGCTTCGCGCCCTCCTCTCGAGCGGGAAGGTCGACGCCGAGCCATGCATCCAGGACGAGCAGCTCGGGACGTCCGTGAAAGCCCCACGTTCCCGCCGGCGGGACGTGCAGCAGGGGTGCGAGCGTCCGCGTCCGCCAGCGACCGCCCATCTCGTCCGCAGCGATCGCTTCCAGCTGCTCGTGCGTGATCTGCTTCTGCGCGGCGGCGTGCACCTTGCGGGACAGCTCGGCGATCCGCTCGACGGTCACGCGCGGCGTCATCTCGCGCGCAGCGGGCAGCCACGCTGCGGCGTAATAGGGATAGTCGCGGGCGCTCGTCATGTGCAGCGTGATTCGAAAGAGGGTGGACTTGACGACCTTCTTGTCCTCCAGCGCCCGGGTCAGCAGCTCCTTGCGGAACCCGGTCACCCTCGACCAGAGGGCGATGTACGGCGAGGGTGCGTACTGCGCCTGCAGTGCGCAGAGCCGTTCGATCGCACGGGGCACGGTCAGCCGCTGCGGCGTGAGGAGCAGCTGCCGCTCCAGCAAGGCCCGGTTGAGCTCGCGGAGCGTGAGGACACGCTCCCCTTTAGCGTTCGACTTGGTGATCCGGGCCATCTACGAGCTCGATCCGCCCGAAGCGGCGGAAACCCTCGCGTTGATCGAGTCGGTCGGCCGAGCCGACGGACCGGACCACGTGCGCGGCAGAGTCGTGGCGCAGGACGCTGGTCGTGCGGTGCTCGAGTTTCCCGAACAGAACTGGGACGGGGATGTCACGCTGCTCGTCTCCTCACTTTTCGCCGGCGAATGGGCCGACAGCGCCGCGTTCGCCGTCTGCCGGCTTGTTGGGCTCGAACTTCCAGCCGGTCTTTTACCCGGCCCGGCCTTCGCGGCGGCTGACGAGGTGCTCGTGGGCGCGATCGTCAAGCCGTCGCTCGGGCTCTCCCCGACGAAGTTCGCAGCGACTGCCGCCGCTCTGGCCGCAGGCGGCGCCGACCTGATCAAGGACGACGAGCTGCTCGGCGATCCTGCCTGGTGTCCGCTCGAGGATCGCGTGCGCGCCGTTGCGGCCGTCCTCCCGGACCGCGTTCGCTACGCCGCCAACGTCACCGGGCCGGTGGAGTCGCTGCTCGGGCGGGCGCGACGCGTCGTCGAGCTGGGGGCGGGCGCAGTGATGGTGAACGCGTTTGCGCAAGGCCCCGACTCGGTGCGCGCGCTGCGTGAGGCGGAGCTCGGCGTGCCGATCTTCGCGCACCGAGTCGGCGCGGCGCTCTGGGCTCGAGAACGCCGGTTCGGCGTCGCTCCTGCCGTGGTCGCCGAGCTCACGCGCAGGTGCGGCGCGGACTACGTCCAGGTCGGCTCGTTCACCGGCAGCGTCTACGACACGAGCGACGATGTGCGCGCGCAGATCGAAGCCTGCCACCGTCCGCTCGGAACCCTTCGCCGGTCGGTTGCCGTCATCGGCGGGGGTGTCGGTCCTCGGAACGCTCGAGCCCAGGTCGAAGCCGCCGGTGTGCGCTCTGGCCTGATGGTTCTGCTCGGCTCCGCGGCCTACGACGCGTCGCCGGAAGCTGCAGTGCTGGCGACGGTCGAGTCGGTGCGACCGAAGAGCCCGGCCGAGAGCGCGTAGAAGAGCGCGATCGCTGCGAACATGACGAGGCTGCCGACGGAGCTGACGAAGGCGAGGAGCGTCGCCGTCGCGTACAGCGGCGCTCCAGGTAAATAGCTGCGCGTGATGCCGCTCACCACGCGCGGATCGGCGTCCGCGCGGAGCAGGCGGTGCGACCCGTACATCCACAGGGCGAAGAAGAGGATCGCGGTGGTCGTCATCGTGAGCCCGTACAGAAGCGCGGCGTTTCGGCGATCGACGTCGGAGCGCGCGAACTCGGCGGCGATGCGGGTCGGAAACGGCACGAAGGCGATCAGCATCAACAGCAGGATGTTCAGCAGCAGCATCGGGCGGTCGACGCGTGCGAAGTGGTCGAAGAGCAGATGGTGGTTCACCCACATGATCCCGATCGTCAGGAAGCTCACCGCGTACGCGAGATAGGCCGGCCAGAGGTCGACGAGATACGTCCCGAGATCGCCGTGCGGGGCCCTGTCGATCCCCACCGACAGGATCAGCAGGGTGATCGCGATCGCGAACACGCCGTCACTGAAGGCTTCGACGCGGGACGTCTGCATGCTGCGGAACCTATCGGGTCGGGTGGACCTAGACTTTTGGACGGATTCCGGCCCGAGAGAAGGGGTCAAAATGGCCTTCACGTGGAGAGCGAAGCGATCTCAACCGACATCGAGGCGCTCGAGCGCGAGTTGGCGAGGCTTCGCTCGCGCGTCGAGGACGACAGCTCGAGCTTCGCTTCGCTTGAGCAGCAGGTCGCAGAGCTGCGCGAGAGTCTTCTGCGAACACGCGAGAGCGTGACCGAACGCGAGGCGCGACTCACCGAGAAACAGAAGGAGCTTGCGGAGGCAAAGCGGATCGAATCGCTCGCCGCGTACGAGGACAATCTTCGCTCGCAGCGCGAAGCTGCGGACCGGGCGGCACGTGCCGCTACCGACTTCCTTGCCGCGCTCGACGGCTACGACGACGAGACGCTCAACTTGCGGCGTCTCCTCGAGGAGATGCGCACCGCGTTCGGAAACGACGAGCGTGTCTCCGAGGTCGAGTCGGTCCTTCAGGCAGAGCCGACCCGACTGCGTGAAACCTGGGAGGCGGTGACGGCGGCCACCAAATGGCGTTTGAACGCAGTCGTCGAAGAAGAGGTCTCGGGGGACGACCTTGCTCAAGATCTGGAAAACCTCGCCCAGGAACGCCGCCGAGCCCGCATCAAAGAGTATTTCGGGAAGGGCTAACGGGCCGATCCGGAGCCTACGCGGTCTGACCTGACCTCGGGCGGAAGAGCCCACGGGAAGGCGAGCGCGACGAAGAGGAGCAGGGACGTCACGCCGACCGCATGTGCCCAGGGCGAGTCCGCAATCGTCGTGAGCCCGAAGCCGACGATGAGCAACGCGATGGCGACTCGTGCTGCCAGTCCACGTGTGGTGGTGCGTAGCAAGTCCCGGGCCGGCGGCGGCGTCCGTGGCCTCTCTCCCTGATCGAACCCGCCGCTCAGGACGAGCTTGAAGAGCCAGCCGAGCGACGGCAACAGAACAACCGCGCCCGCGACGACCGCGACGACGACGGCGACGAGCGTTTCGCGTGGCGCAGCGGCGGCCTTCACGGTCAGCCCGGGCAGCAGCAGCGGTGACTGGGCGAGCGCCCAGCCGGCGATGACAGCAGCGACGGCCACCGCGGCGCCGTAGCGAGCCGACTCGTAGCGCCGGCGCCACACGAGCGCCAGGGTTGCGATGCCCGCGACGATCGAGACGATCAGGGCCGGGAGGCCACGACCGGCGACGAGATGGTGGAAGAGTTGATGCGCATCGGAACGCACGACGAACAGTGCGGCGATCGCGACCGCGCCGGCGACAACTCCGGCCGCCAGCGCACGCGCGCGGAACGCCGCTTCGAGCTCGAGGTCGCCGATCCGGACTGCGTCCGCCGCGAGGAAGACGGCGGCCAGATACGCCGTAGCGACTACTGCGAGCACGCCGATCGATACAGACGTCGGATTCGCCCAGCTCGTGACGAGGTCGCCGGCGGCGTTGCCCACCGGCACGCGTTGCGACGCGATGCCGCCGACGGCGGCGCCGAGCGCGAACGGGGTCAGGATCGACGAGAACGCGAACGCCGTGTCGATCCTGCGCACCTCGCGTGCCGACGTGGCTGCTATGCGCAGGGCGTAGGTGGTGCCCCGGAGAATGATCCCCAACGCGGCGACGAAGAGCGGGATGGCGAGCGTCGACATGATCGATCCGAATGCGACCGGATACGCCGTCCAGAAGACGGTGAGGACGAAGATGAGCCAGACGTGGTTCGCCTCCCAGACCGGCGCCATCGCGTGATGTGCGTGGTCCCGAATCCGGTCAGCGTGCGGACCTCTTCCTGCGCCGAGCTGCCACGAGCCCGCGCCGAAGTCCGCGCCGCCGAGCACGGTGTAGAGCGCGAGGCCGGCGAGCACAAAGAAGAGCGGGATTTCGTAGAGGTGCACGTCAGACCTCGAGTGGTCGTCGCGAAAGACGGAGCAGGATCCAGGCGACCGCGACCGCGAGTCCTAGGTAGACGAGCGCGAGTGTGGCGTAACCGACTGAAATCCCACCGGCATGTGTGATTGCCTCGGACGTTCGCATCACCCGGTAGACGACCCAGGGCTGGCGTCCGACTTCCGTCACGACCCAGCCCGCGACGAGCGCAACGACGGACAGTGGCCCGGCTGCGACGACGGCGCGGTAGAACCACCGCGATTCGGGCAGGCGTTTCCGTCTCGCCCGCACCCAGAGGTAGACGGTGCCGAGGAGCGCGAGCAGCGTCCCGATTCCCACCATCACCTGGAAGGCGACGCGTACGACGTTGACCGGCGGACGCTCGCCGGCCGGAACGGTGTCGAGCCCCCTGACGGTCGCATTAGGGTCGTGGTAGGCAAGGAGGGAGAGGAGCTTCGGGATCCTGATCGCGTGCCTGACCTCGCCGTCTCCGTACCAGCCGAGGATGTGCAGCGGCGCACCTTTGGTCGTGTGGCCCAGGCCCTCGAAGGCGGCGAGCTTGATCGGCTGGCTGTCGGCGACCGCGCGTCCGGCCCAATCGCCGACGAGGAATTGCACGGGTGACGCCAGTGCCGCAACCGCGAACGGGATGGCGAACGCCGTCCGCTCGTAGCGCGTCCAGCGTCCACGCAGGCGCGCCACGGCGTAAGCGGCTGCGACGACGAAGCCGGTCACCATGTAGCCCGCGACGTACATGTGGACGAGCTCGTGCCAGAAGTAGCTGTTGGCGAAGAGTGCGTGCCACGGGTGGACGTCGACGATCTTGCCGTCCTGCAGGTGGAATCCGGTCGGATGGTTCATCCAGCCGTTGACGGAGATGACGGTCAGCGATCCGGTCACCCCGGCGATCGCGATCGGGATTCCCGTCAGGAAGTGCGTGCGGGGCGATAGACGGTTCCAGCCGTACACGTAGATCCCGATGAAGATCGCCTCGAGGAAGAAGGAGAATCCTTCGATCGCGAACCCGAGGCCGAACACGCTCCCGAATGTCGCCATGAAGCTCGGCCAGAGCAGCCCGAGCTCGAGGCTGAGGATCGTTCCGGTGACCACGCCGACTGCGAACAGCGCGACGAGGATTCTCGTCCAGCGCCGCGCGAGCGTCAGGTAGACGGTGTCGCCGGTCCGGAGCCAGAGCCATTCTGCGAACAGCACCAGCGAGGGAAAGGCGATCGCGAAGCAGACGAGGGGGATGTGCGCGACGAACGAGAGCGCCTGCATCTGCCTCGCCTGGAACGTGTCGTGCTGATCCGGAGCGATGAGAACACCGGCGTAGACGAGGGCTGGGCCGATGGAGCTGATCTTGCCGCAGGCTCGGGCAATCTGCGGCTGCTTCAGAGCGGGCCGGGCTCTCCGGCCGCTCGGGGCGGCGGCTACACTTCGCCGACCGCGGGGCTATAGCTCAGCTGGGAGAGCGCCTGGATCGCACCCAGGAGGTCGCCGGTTCGAGCCCGGCTAGCTCCATTCGCGGATCGAAATCCGGCCTGCTGCGCAGGCCATGACGATTTCGATCGGCTTCACGTTTCGATCCCGGCGGCAGTGAGCCGACGCCGGCCGAGCCGGCATCGGCGGCGCACGTCCGTGACTCCGCTCACTCAGACAGGGCACTTTTTCGTGTGCGTCGCCGTGGACGCTTGTCGTTGTTACGACTCGACGCGAACCCGGAGCTTGCCCCGCCGGCCCGAGGTCTTGACGTGCGTCGTCGTTCCGCTGCGCCGGAAGTGTAGGTCGAGGCTCGCTTCGCCGACTTGAAGGCCGGTTACGGTCACCTCGCCGAGCCAGTCCGGCAGCGCCGGGCGGCGAATTACAAGTTCGCGTCGTGTGGCGTCGGGTGTGAGGCCGAGTGCGGTGTGCAGCATGTAGGGGAGCGCGCCCGCCGCCCATGCCTGTGGGCTGCCAGCGACTGGGTAGCGTACGGGCTCTGGGTAGCGCTCGCGCGCGAAGCCGGCGAAGACCTCTGGGAGGCGGTAGTTGGGGAAGCGGGTCGCCGCCTGGTAGATCGCGGTGAAGACGCGGAGGGCTTCTTGCTCGAAGCCGTAGCGCTTGAGCCCGGCTGCGATCAGTGAGTTGTCGTGCGGCCAGACGGCGCCGACTTGGTAGTCGATCGGGTTGAAGGCCGCCTCGCCGACGGCGAGTGTCCGTATTCCCCAGCCGCTGAACATCGGCGTGGCGAGGAGTCTCTTCGCGACGGCGTCGGCGTGCTTGGGGTCGACGATTCCTGACCAGAGTGCCTGCCCTTGGTTTGAGGCGAGCGACGCCGCCGGGCGGCCGCCCTGCTGGAGCGCAACCGCGAGGAACCGGCGCCGGGGCAGCCAGTAGGCCCGCTGAAAGCGAACGCGAAGCGTCTCGGCGGCTCGTTCGAGCTCGCGTGCCTGCGCAGTGTCGCCCTCTAACCGGCGGAGCCAGGCCGCGTCGAGCTTCGCTCGGTAGACGGCGCCTTGAACCTCGACCAGCGCGACCGGGGGGACGACCGGTGACCCGTCTTGGTTGGTGATCGCGTTGCCGGAGTCCTTCCAGCCCTGGTTGGCCAGGCCCTTGCTCGAGCGCGACTCGTAGTCGACGAAGCCGTCACCGTCGTGGTCGGCGACATCGTCGATCCAGCGCAGCGCCCGTTCGACGTTTCCTCTCAGCTTGTGGGACAGCGCCAGATCGCCTGTCCAGCGGACGTACTCGGCGAGCAAGCAGATGAAGAGGGGCGTCGCGTCGATCGTTCCGTAGTAGGGGGTCTGCGGCACTTCGTTGAGGTTGGCCTTCTCGTCGACCCGCAGCTCGTGGAGGATTTTGCCTGGCTCCTCGTCGCGCCATTCGTCGTGGCGGCGGCCCTGGTACTTCGCCAGCAGAAGCAGCGTGTCGGCGGCGACGCGCGCGTCGTAGGCGACCGTCTGCAGCGCGGTGACGAGACTGTCGCGTCCGAACAGGCAGACGAACCAGGGCACGCCGGCGGCGAAGAACGTCTCACCGCGTTCGCGCATTGCGAGCATGCGCAGATCCTCGAACGAGCGCGCAAGCACCTGGTCGAAGAGCTCGTTGTCGCTCTTGACGGAGACGGTCGCGAACGATGCCTCGCCTCGGCGCGAAGAGACGGGCTTCGTCTCCAGCGCGCCGGACCCCTGATCCTCGAGCGAGATCGTGATCCGCACCGTCGCGCGTTCGCCTGCTTCGAGGGCGAGCTTGTAGGTGGCGACCGCTCCGTGCCCTTTAGCGCTCGGCGGCGGCACAAAACCGATGAGAGTGGTGCGCGTCCGCTTGTCGGCACCGTCATAGCGAAGGAGAAGCCCGTCCCTTGTCCAGGCCGGGCGATGGAGCCTGCCGCGCGTGCCGACGGCCGCCCCGCGGATCACGAACATGTCCTCGAAGCTCGTGGCGAACTCGAGGTCGAGCCGGCAGCCGACCGGCTCCGGGCCAAAGTTGCGTACCTCGATCGTCTCGACCACCTTCCGCCCGAGCGCGCGCTCGCGACGAATGCTCAGCCGCTCCTTCGGCAGCACCGTCCCGTCCGCTAGCTCGAGGTCAGGATTGGTCAGCTCGCACACCGAGCGGTCGTCCTCGACCGCGCTCGAGAGCAGCACGGTCAGCGGCTGGCCGTCGATTCGAAGCGTGGCACGCTCGAGAAAACGCGTGTCGTGGAAGTAGAGACCGTGGCTCCCGTTCACGCCGACGTCGAGATCGCCATCGCGGGCACACAGGCAGAAGACACCACCCGCCTTCGTGGTCAGGGTGTCGTTGAGATCGGCGAGCATGGTCGAGCTCCCATGCTCGAGCAGACGTGACTCGCTACTTGCCTCCCGCTTCACACGAACTTGGGGTAGAGCGACATGCCGCCGTCGATAACCACGGTCGTTCCGGTCACGTACCTCGCCTGATCACTCGCAAGCCAGGCGACCGCCGCGGCGATCTCCTCGGGATTGCCGATCCGCCCGAGCGGGATCTCCTCTTCGACCGCATGCCTAGCCTCCGGATCGTCCAGGACGAACTTGTTGATCGGGGTCACGATCGCGCCAGGAGCGATGTTGAGTACCCGGACCCGCTTACCGGCGAGCTCCCGCGCCGCCGTCTTCATCAGCAACCTCAGCGCGCTCTTACTCGCGCAATAGTGAGCGAAACCCGGCCACGGAATGAACTCGTGCACGCTCGAAATGTTGATGATCGTCCCGCCGTCAGCCGCCGCCATCACCTTGCCCGCTTCGCGCAGGCAGAGAAAGCTGCCCGTCAGATTCGTGTGTAGGACCGCATTCCAGTCCTCCAGCGACATCTCCAGCAGCGCCACCTGTTTCTCGATTCCTGCGTTGTTGACGAGCAGGTCGACGCCGCCGAGTTGCTCTGCGGCCTGTGCGACCATGCGCTCGACCGCGGACTCCTCGCTGATATCCGCCTGGAACGCAAACGCCCTTGTGCCCGCCTGCTCGATCGTAGAAACGACCGCCTCGGCCTCGTCCCGCTCCCGCTCCGAGTAGTAGTTGACGCAGACACTCGCGCCCTCGGCGCCGAGCCTCTCGGCGGTCGCCTTCCCGATCCCACTTGCCGCGCCGGTCACGATCGCGTTTCGTCCTTCGAGAAGCACTGTCTCCTCCCGTAGTCGTCCGCCAGAGCTTGCCCGACGCCTCGTCCGGCTGCTCCAGTGAGGTGAAGACTGCCTCGCCGACCTCGTCCGCGCGAGCCAGAGCCTCGGTAGCCCGGGGCTTCTTGAGTTCCTTGGGCGCCGGCCCGACAATCGGTTCATGCAGATGGTGCGACGGCGTGTTCTCGCGATCGCGTTCTCGCTCGCCGTGCTCGCGCTGGTCTCCTCTGGCGGGGGCGGCCGTGCAGCGACCGACCGGACAGCGAAGGTCGTCGTGATCACGAGCGGGGTTATGCCGGAAGGAGAGGGGCTCGGCGGCGGGAACTACGGCTACGCGGATTACGGGCTGGTACTGCGGAATCGGTCGTTGACCAGGGACGCGATCGACGTCACTGTCGAGGTGGAGGCAGTCGACGGTCGTGGCCTGTCGCTCACGGACAGTTATACGGCCGTCACCCTAGTACCCGCCGGGGCAGACTTCGTCATCAGCGGCGCGCTGATCTGGAGAGGCTCGCCTGAGCTCGCCGGCATCGAGACCGAGGTACACGTCGGACAAACCGCGCCCCGACGTCGAAGACTGCCGCCAGCTGAGCATGTATCGGTGACGAGTACCGGAGGCGTCATTGGGTCGTTTACCAACCCGTACAAGAAGCCGCTACCCGAAAGCACAACGATCTACGGTGTTGTTCTCGACAGCCGGGGGCGAATCGTGGCGGCCGGCTACGACGTCACTGACGCAGTCACTCGTCCCGGCGCAACCGTGGCGTTCGACCTTCTCGGGACCTCGACGACGGTGCAGCTCGACGCTGTGACCTCCGCGAAAGTCTCAGTCGACCCGTGCGGATACCTCGCCTTTACGCGCGTCTGTCCTGTCCAGCCCGGCTAGCTCCACTTCAAGAATCGCTGCCCTCGCCGCCCTTGAAGAGGCTCTCGATCTTCCGTACAGTCGAGTTGCGGCGTTACCAACCTGAGGAGGGTCATTCTTTTGGACACGTACCACGTGGTTCTCTACCTGCACCTGCTCTCGCTCTTTATCGGGATCGGGGCGGCCTCGATTCTCCTTGTGTGCATCTTCCAGCTCCGCTGCGCGGAGACGCTTGCCGACGCGATCCCGTGGGGGAGAGTCGCGGGCAAGATCGGCCGAGCGTTCCCGATCGCGGTCCTCGGGCTGTTCGCCACCGGTGCGTACATGACATCGGACCTCTGGACGTGGGACACCGGCTGGATCGCCGTGTCGATCGCCGGCCTCGCGGTGGTGACGCTCCAGGGACCGATCGTTGCAGAGCGAACCGCGCACAAGCTCGCGGCGGCACTGCAGGAAAACGGCCCTGGTCCGCTCGGCGAGCACGCGCGGCGAATGACGCGGCATCCGGGCCTTTGGGTCGCCGAGTTCACGAACATTGCCCTCGTGCTCGGGATCGTCTGGAACATGACGCAGAAGCCTGGAACCGCGAGCGCTGTCGCCACCCTCGTCGTCGCGTACGCCGTCAGCGCGGCTGCTGCGCTGTGGTTTTCGCGGGCGCCCTCGGACGCGCCTGTCACGGTGACCGAGCCGACCGCGTAGCCTCCTTGCCGTGAGCGCCGCAGCGGCGCGTGGGGCTCGCGTCAGTCGAGTTTGCTCGCGAGCTTGCGGAGCTCTTTCCACGAGGCCGGAAGCCGGTCGTGGATGTCATCGCGCTTGGCGCATTCACGCTCCGCGAGCCTCCCGGCGACGAAAGAGATGCCGGTCTCGTCCAGCCCATGGGCGAGCCCTCGCAGCCGCTCCTCGGTGACGGCCGCATCCTGATGCGCGCCGAGAATGTCTTGCATCCGGGTCGCCGCCGCAATTACCCGGGCCGTCTGCTTGTTTGAGGGCTCTCCGCCGAGCTCGGTTGCGTAGCGTACTCGCTTGACCTTGATTCTCAGTGCGTGGAGTGCGTCTTCGCTCGGTCCCTTGCCGAGCCGCCGCACCCGCGCGACGAGGCGACGCAACTCGCGGGTAGCGAGCACGTCGAGCTTGGGCGCCGGAGTCGCTGCGCCGGGAACAGCCGGAAGTGCGAGCTGGTCCAGCACCTTTTGGTACGCGCCGCTGTCCAAGGCAGCCACGAGCGCCTGCTGCAACTCACGTCTGTCGTCTTCGAGTCTGTCGATCAGAGCGGCGCCGGCAGCCTGGTCACGAACATCGAGGCTGCGAATCTCGTCCCGAAGATTGCCGAGGAGGATGTCGAGATCCCTCGCATCGTTGCTCGCGCGGCCCAGGTCGCGCATCCCTTCCTTGATCTCGCCTGCCCATTCGCTATCGACGAGGTCGCGGGCGACTCCCAAGAAAGCGCGTAGTCGACGCGCGGCGACGCGAAGCTGGTGGAGGCTCTCCGGGTCGGAGCCGATCCGCGTGCCCACGTCATACCGAAGCAACGAGTGGTGTTGCTTCGCGACCTGGTCTTCGAGCCGCCTGATCTGCGGATCGGAGCTGCGGACCGGTACTTGAACCAGCTCGTCTCCGTGGATGACGCTGCGAAGCAAAGCCTCGAGCTTGCGAGGAACACCCGGCCCGTCCTCCGCTGCCTCGACGTTTTCCCCCCGGGCGGCCGTCAGACACCAGGTGCGCACCGACCCGCGGTCTCTCAACTCGAGCGTCAGACCATGCCGCTCGAGCAAGAGATCGCGCGTGTCGTACCGAACCGTCGTCGTCGTCGTGCCTCGTTCTCCCGACTGTGCTTTCGGGAGCTTCCAGGGCTCGGCGACATTGCTCTCGACGGTGGGCCGCCTCTCCGTCTCGGCCACGACGACGGCGTCCGGTGTCAAGCGAACCGCTGCGGCAAGCGGCGGATCTACGAGCGCGAGTTCCGGGCTCACCGGTCCCAGGTCTTCGGTGCTGGCACGCACAAGTCGGAGCCACGGCCGACCTGACCGCGAACCGGACATGTACTGCGCACCGTTGACGCGCGCGGATTCAGCCACAGAGGCGGACAGTTTCTGCGTAGCATCGGACGGCGCGAGAACGTTCGCCCATTGCACTAGCTGCCTATCGCGCTAAGCGGACACCTGCTCAATTGCTCCGTGTGGACCAAGCCTGGCGAGATCGGCGGCCGCCGCGGTGAACGCGTCACGGAAACGCCCACTTTGCCTCAGCGACGGCGTGAACACGTCATCGAGGTCGAGAAACGCGGCCGGTTGAATGAGTGAGTCCTGGGCCAAGGCTGCGGCCCGCTCGCCCAGTGAGTCGGGCGCGCGCAACGTCGGAGGGACGGTCGCGAGGTATCGAGCCCAGGCGGCGAGGGCGAGGACCCCGCAGGCAATCGGGCCACCACGCTCGACTTGCGCAGCGAGGGTCGGGATGAGGAAGCTCTTGAATTTCGCCGTCCCGTCGATACAGAGGCGGGCGATCTGGTCGCGCACACCTGTGTTCGCGAACCGTTGCATGACGGTCTCTGCGTACGCTGCGGCCGGGTGGTTGGGTATCTCGACCAGGGTCGGGATCACCTCGACCGCGAGCAGCCGCTCGAGGTAGCGGCGAACCGCGGGGATCGCGATTGCCTCGTCCACGTACACGACGCCGGCCAGCGCCATCGGGTACGCCATGCACGAATGGCTGGCGTTCAGCATCCGAAGCTTGTAGAGCTCCCAGTCGTGGACACGTTCGCTGAAGAGGGCGCCGGCGTCTTCCCACCGAGGCCGCCCGGCGGCGAAGCGATCCTCGATCACCCACTGGCGGTAGGGCTCACAGACGACCGGCCAGCCGTCGTCGACGCCGACCTCGTCCCGCAGCCAGGCTCGATCGACGTCGTGCGTCTGCGGCGTGATCCGGTCGACCATCGAGTTCGGGAAGGTGCAGCTCTCGAGGAAACGGGGGAGATCGACGCCTTTGCTTTCAGCCACCGCCATGATCGCCGCGCGAGCGACATCGCCGTTGCCGGGCAAGTTGTCGCAGCTGAGGATCGTGAGTGGCCCCGCGCCCGCGAGGCGTCGCGCTTCAAGGCCGGCGACAATCGCCTCGATCGTGGGATTGCCGTTCGCCAGCGAGTAGCCGCCCTCTGTGATCGTCATCGAAAGCACCGCGAGCTCAGGATCGGCGATGCGCTGCGCGAACGCGTCGCCCTCACCGGCTGCGAAGGTGTAGTCGACGATGCTGGCGACGACACGTGCGGTCGCGCCGTCGCTGTCTCGCTCGATCAGCGTGTAGAGGTCGTCTTGCGCTTGAAGGACGTCGGCCATTCGGCGGTCGCTTTCGAGTAGGCCGACGCCGTGGATTCCCCAGTCGCCTCCCTCGGCGGCGACTTCGTCGGTGGAGAGCGCCATGTGGGCGCGGTGAAATCCGCCGACGCCGAGGTGAAGGATGCGCGGCTTGAGCGCTTGACGGTCGTAGTGTGGGGTCGGCACGCCGAGCGCTTCGATGGCGCTCAGATTTGCCGAGCTGAGCGGGATCGGCGTTGCCATTGGCTATGCGACTCCCCTCAGAGCGCCACCGTCGCGCGCCTCACCCCCGTCGCGTCGAACAGGTGCACCGTCCCGCGCAACGTCAGGCGCACGTTCTCGTCGGCCTGACGCGCAAACGGTGGGTCGACCTTGGCGACGACGCGCCGCTCCTCGCCCTCGTGGTCGATGATGAGGTGGACGAACACCTCCGAGCCGAGATCCTCGACCAGGCGAATGTGGGCGCGAATCGGCCCGTCGTCGCCGATCGCGAGGGTCTCGGGTCGGAAGCCTAACGTCGCCCGCTCTCCGCTCAACGCGGCTCCGATCCGGATTTCGGCGCCCGCGACATCGATCGTGCCGTCGACGGAAACCGGCAGCATGTTCATCGCCGGTGAGCCGATGAACCCGGCGACGAAGAGGTTCGCCGGCTCGTGGTAGAGGGTCGAGGGCGCCTCGACCTGCTGCAGCTCGCCGTCGCGCAGGACGGCCACGCGATGGCCCATCGTCATCGCCTCGACCTGGTCGTGCGTGACGTAGACGGTCGTGACCGCGAGTCGCTTCTGCAGCTCGACGAGCTCGGCCCGTGTCTGGACGCGCAGCTTGGCGTCGAGGTTGGAGAGTGGTTCGTCCATCAGGTAGACCTGCGGCCGGCGGACGATCGCGCGGCCCATGGCGACGCGCTGTCGTTGGCCGCCGGAGAGGTTGCGCGGCTTTCGGTCGAGGTAGGGCTCGAGGTCGAGCAGCTTCGCCACGTCGCGCACACGCTGGTTTCGCTCCTCTTTCGGCACGCCCTTTTGCTTGAGTGCGAAGCCCATGTTCTGCGCGACGTCGAGGTTCGGGTAGAGCGCATAGTTCTGAAAGACCATCGCGATGTCGCGCTCGCGCGGCCGAACGTTCGAGACGTCGTTGCCGCCGATCAGGATCCGGCCGTCGTCGAGCGGCTCGAGGCCGGCGAGCATCCGCAGCGCGGTCGACTTCCCGGAGCCCGACGGTCCCACCAGGACGAGCAGTTCGCCGTCTGCAATCGACAGGTTGAGCTGTTTGACCGCGGGTTCCGGCGTCCCGGGGTAGAGGCGCGTCGCCTCGTCGTACTCGACCGAAGCCAATCTCGATCAGCCTCCTCTCATTTGAGCGCACCCATCGAGAGCCCTCGGATCATGCGCTTCTGCGTTGCCCACCCGGCGAGAACGACTGGCAGACAGGCGATGATCGACGCGGCTGAGAGCTTGGCCAGGAAGTTGCCACGGGTCGAGACGTTCGTGATGACCCATTGCGGCATCGTCGAGCCATTCGCGAAGTTCAGCTGTAGGGCGTAGAAGTATTCGTTCCACGCAAAGATCACGCACAGAAGCGCGGTAGCGGCGATGCCTGGCGCGGCGAGCGGAAGAATCACCGAGCGCAACTGGTTGACGAGGTTCGTCCCGTCGATCTCGGCAGCCTCGATCAGCTCGCGTGGGACCTCCATGAAGAACGAGCGCGTCATCCAGACCGCAAGCGGGAGATTGATGGCGATGTAGAGGATGATCAGCACCGTTCGTGTGCCGATCAGGTTCCACTTCTCGGCGTACACGTAGATCGGGAAGATCGAGGCGACGACGGGCAGGAACTTCGTCGAGATGAAGAAGAAGAGAACGTCACGCCACTTGTGGATCGGCCGGATCGCAAGCGCGTACGCAGCCGGCAGCGCGAGCAGCATCACGATCACCGTCGAGACGATGACGACGACGAGCGAGTTCATGAACGCCGTCTGCAGCGAGAGTGTCCCCGTCGTCGAGTGACTGACGTCGCTGTAGCGTGCAAGCGTCAGTCCCTGATGAAGCGTTTGCGCGGCGGCGTCCTGCTCCGTCTTGAAGCTGGTGAACACCGTCCACGCGACGGGGAAGATCCACAGCAGCCCGACGAGCCACGCGAGCATTCCGACACCCGCGACGAACATGCGGCGCTCGCCGACGCCCAGCCTCGTGCCACGCCGTTTGCCGTCGGTCACCCGCGTTCCTCGTCCCTGAAGAGGGTCGAGAGCAGACGTAGCGCAAATGTCGCGATGATGATCGAGAAGATGACGACGACGATTGCGTATGCGGAGGCGGAGCCGTAGCGGAAGCCGCCACCGATCGATTCCTGGTAGACGAAGTACGGGACGTTGGTCGAGCCGGGGCCGCCGCCGGTCATGACGTCGATCGCGTCGAACGCCTGCACGATGAAGATCGAGCCCAGAAGAGCGCCCAGCTCGAGATACGGCCGCAGGTGGGGGAGGGTGAGCTGACGGAAGATCCCGACGCCGCTGGCGCCGTCGACGTTTGCGGCCTCGAGGATGTCGCTGGGCTGGCTCTGCAACCCCGCGAGGATGATCAACATCATGAAGGGTGTCCACTGCCAGACGAGCACCGTCACGATCGAGGCGAGCGGATGGTCGGAGATGAAGGCGATCGAATTGAGCCCCAGGAAGTTGAGCACCTTGTTCAGGATCCCGAAAAGCGAGGAGAACATCTCCTGCTTCCAGATCAACGCCGCGACGACCGGCATGAGCAGGAAAGGGGTGATCAGCAGTGTGCGGATGATCCCCTGCCCGAAGAACTTGCGGTCGAGGAGGAGCGCGAACGAGGTGCCGATGATCAGCGAGAGAACGACCGCGAGCACAGTCATCTTCACGCTCGTCCACATTGCCTGCCGGAAGAACGGATCGCTGAAGATCTGCCTGTAGTTCTGGAAGCCGACGAACTTCGTCGGCTCGGCGATCAGCGACTGCGTCTTGTCTTTGAGGTTGGTGAGGCTGTAGTAGATGCTGACGAGGAACGGCAGCTGCGTGACCGCTACGACGTAGAGCAGCGCCGGCAGCAAGGGGAGCCGCCGACGCCACGCGGAGGAGAATGGATCGCCGACTCTCCCCCTGGCGAGCGTGGCGTCAGCGGCGGTGGCGGTCAAGGGAGGAGGATCACTTGATCGCCTGCTCTGCGATTTGCTGGCATTGGCTGATGGCGGCCGTATCCTTCATCGAACCGGCGATCACCGCCGAGATCAGCTGTGTGCACCGGTTGCCGACGTCCTGGAACTGAGGGATGCCGACGTACTGCACGCCCGGCAGGCCCGGTCGCTTGGTCGTGCCGGGGTTGTTGATGGGCGCGGCCTTCATCGCGGCAAGTGTGATCGCTGCGAAGGCCTTGGCTGCCTTCTTGTACTGAGGGATGCGGTATGTAGACACGCGCGTTCCCGGCGGGATCGACGCCCAGCCACCCTTCACACGCGGCCCGGCCGCCCTCAGGTACTGCTTCCCGGTCGCCCAGGCGATGTACTTCCACGCGTCGCTCGGGTCGGGCGAGCTCTTCGGGATCGCGAGCGCCCAGCTCCACAGCCAACCCGACGACTTCGTCTTGAACACCGGCGCGAAGGCGAACCCGTTCTTGCCCTTGACCGGGCTGTCGGTCGCCTCGAGGGTACCGGCGGCGACCGTCGCGTCGTACCACATCGCCACCTTGCCGGCCTGGTACTGCGTCAGGCACTCGTTGAAGCTCGAGTTCGCCGCGTCCTTCTCACCGGCGTCCTGCACGAGCGTCGCGTAGAAGTCGAGCGCGTCCTTGAACGCCGGCTGATCGACCTGCGCCTTATCGGGCTTCCCGTTGGGCTTCGCCGACCACCAGGTACCGCCGAACGTGTTCAGGACTGTCGTGAACGCGGCACCAAGGTCACCCCAGCCCGGCTTGCCGCGCAGGCAGATACCCGCCATCGACGAAGTCTTGATCTTCCGTGCAGCGGCTGCAACCTGCTGCCAGGTCGGATGCAACGGCATCTTGACGCCGTTCTTCGCGAGGATGTCCTTGCGGTACATGAGGAACGACGACTCGCCGTAGAACGGCGCTGCGTACAGATGACCGCTGGCCGACAGCGCGTTACGCACGGCCGGGATGAGGTCGTTGTAGTTGTAGGCGCTATCGCCTTTCGCGAGTGGCGTCAAGTCCTTCAGCAGCCCGGCGACGCCGAACTGCGGCGCCTCGTATGGGCCGATCATGACGGCGTCGAACGCTTTGCCGCCGGAGCCGACGTCACGGGTGGTGACCTGCCGCAGCTTGCCTTCGTCGAGAATGGTGTACTTCACCTTGATCCCGCTCTTCGCGGTAAAGAGCGACGGCGTCAACTTCGCGATGTCCTGCATCTGGCCGTTGGCGACGATCGCGACGCTGATCGTCTTGGCCGTGCTCCTGCCCGATGCCGCGCCGGCGAATGTCGCCCCGATCACGGCTGCTGCTGTGATCAGAACAACCACGAGCGTTCTCCGACTCCGGACACTCCCGGTCCTTGCTTCATGCATGGTCGCTGCCTCCTATGAGCGGGTGACGGTCTGGGGTCGAGCGCGCCGGACGGCGTGAGCGACGGAGCCAGTAGGCACGCGTGCGGGCATCGTTCCGCAGCTCGCGCAGGGGCCTAGTGGTCTGAACGGTTGACGACCGTCTCACAGACGAGTGCAAGATAACGTTGTCAAGCAGGGGATGTCAAGCGCCAGATTTCCCTGTAGTATCCGGCGCGTTCGACCCCCAATCCTGCTGAAGTTCGTTGTCAGACTTCCCAACCGAGACCAGACGGCGTCCGACGATGGTGGACGTCGCGGCGCTTGCCGGGGTCGCTCTCAAGACCGTGTCTCGCGTGGTCAACGGGGAGCCGGGCGTCAGTCCGGAGCTCGAGTCCAGAGTCAGGCGGGCAATCGAGCAGCTCAGCTACCAGCGTGACGCGAACGCGGCCACGCTACGACGGCTCGGGCGCAAGACGCAGACGATTGGGCTCGTGCTGGAGGACGTCTCGAACCCGTTTTCGTCAGAGCTTCATCGCGCCGTCGAAGACGCTGCCCGCGAGCGTGGCGTCCTCGTCTTCGCCGGCAGCTGCGACGAGGATCCCGACCGCGAGCGTGAGCTGATCGGCTCCTTTCGGGAGCGGCGAGTCGACGGGATCATCGTCGTGCCGGCGAGCCATGATCACACCTACCTCCACGAGGAGCGGCGTGCCGGGACCGCGCTTGTGTTCGTCGATCGCCGCGCCAGCCATCTCGGCGCCGACAGTGTCGTCTCCGACAACCTCGGCGGCGCGGCACAAGCCGTCTCCCATCTCTTGAAGCACGGACACCGACGGATCGGGTTTCTCGGCGACCTCCTCTCGATCTCGACGGCGGAGGAGAGGTTGCGCGGCTATCGCGAGGCACTCGCGTCGGCCGGCGTCCGAATCGACGAGGACTTGATTCGCACCGGGTTGCGGGACCCTGACGCGGCTGCCCGCGCAATCGACCACATGCTCGCGGTGCCGGAGCCTCCGACGGCCTTCTTCACCGGGCAGAATCTGCTTACCATCGGCGGAGTCCATGCGCTCCGCCAGGCCCGCCGAGAACGCGAAGTCGCCTTGATCGGCTTCGACGACATCCCACTCGCCGACATGCTCGATCCGGCAATCTCGGTCGTCGCTCAGGACCCCCAGGCAATCGGGCGTGTCGCTGCCGACCAGCTCTTTCGGCGTCTCGACGGCGATCGGGCGGACGCCGTCCACCAGGTCATTCCAGTGACTCTGATCGCGCGTGGCTCCGGCGAGATCCTCCGGAGGAGCCCCACCACTCTGTGATCGTCATCGGCGGCGAGGCGCTCGTCGATCTCGTCGACGGCAACGGGTCGCTACGGCCGGTGGCCGGCGGCGGCCCGTTCAACACGGCGATCGCCCTTGGCTGCCTCGAAGTTCCGGTTGCGTTTCTGGGCTCCATCTCTCGCGACACCTACGGGCAGATGCTGACCGAGCGACTCGTGGAGTCCGGCGTCGACATCTCGTTGGTCAGACGGTCGGACGCTCCCACTGCGCGTGCCCTCGTGCGCCGGCACCTCGACGGGGACAACGAATACAGCTTCGAGGTGGAAGGCACCTCGCTGACCGACCTGTCGCCGCGCGACCTTCCGACCCTCCCGGAGGACGCCTGGGCTCTTCACGTCGGGACGCTTTCCCTTGCGATCGATCCTCCTGCAGATGCCTACGAGGCGCTGGTCCACCGCGAGGCGCAGCGGCGGCAGATCATCCTCGATCCCAACGTGAGGCCCGTGATCTTCGGCGAGGTAGCTACGTACCGCCGCCGGTTCGAGCGACTCGTGCAGGTCGCCGACGTCGTCAAGCTGAGCGAAGCCGACGCCGCCTGGATCTATCCACGCTTCCGGATCGACGAGGTCATCGAGCTCATCCTCGGCTTTGGGCCGCGCGTGATAGCGGTGACCCGCGGAAAGAATGGCGCGGTCGCCGCGTCAAGTGGTGCTTTCGTCGATGTCGCCGGAGTGCCGGTCACTGTCGTCGACACGATCGGCGCAGGCGACACGTTCGGCGCCGCGTTCATCGCGGCCCTTGTCGACGAGGCCGCCTTTGGTCCGCAGGCGTCGCGGCCCATCGACGAACCGGTGCTCAGGCGCGCCGTCGCCTACGCTGTCGCCGCGTCGGCCATCACGTGTACGCGTACCGGCGCCGTGCCGCCGTCGAAGAGTGAGATCCAGGCCCTGCTCTCAGCGCCGAGCCCGACGCAGTTCGCCGCCGGAAGCGTCGACGTAGCGGTCAGCATGGAGCCCACGGACCTTGGCGGCACAAGTTGATCGCCTCGCCTGGGCCTGGTGACCACGACTCCTGTCGTTTTAGGCTGTACACGCTGGCTTTTGTTAGCCGTAAATCGTTGATATCGCTTGACCCGACGCCTCCTGTCGTTTATTCATACTGAACAGTGCGCGCCTCTCAGGACCCGCGTCTCACCGTCGGGTTGATCGGTCTCGGGAACATGGGTTCCGCGGTCGCGGAGCGCGTCCTGGCTGGCGGCTATCCGCTACTTGTGTACAACCGGACTCGGGAGAAGGCCAACGCCCTCGTGGCCGCCGGTGCTTCTGTCGCCGAGTCGCCTGCAGAGGTCGCCTCGCAGGTCGACGTGGTCCTCACATCGCTCGCGAACGACGAGGCGTTCGAAGCGGTCGCGCGAGAAGTCGTCGCGGCGGCACGGCCCGGGACTGCGTTAGTGGACCTGAGCACCGTCTCGCCGGAAGCCTCGGCGCGGATCGCCGCGCAGGCCGAGGCGGCCGCGGTCGCCTACCTCCGCGCACCTGTGAGCGGCAATCCGACCGTCGTCCGAGCTGGAAACCTCAGCTTCATCGTCTCGGGTACGCACGAGACGCTCGAACACGTGATGCCGGTGATCCGCGCGATCGGCCCTACTGTCCATCACGTCGGTGACGCCGAGCAGGCTCGGATCGTAAAGCTCGCGATCAACCTGATGATCGCGGGCCTCGCGCAGCTGATGTCGGAGGCGCTCGTCCTCGGCGAGGCCGCCGGCGTCTCCCGAGAGGCTCTGCTCGAGGTCATGGGAAGCTCGGCCGCCGCAGCACCATTCGTGAAGTACAAGACGGAGCCGCTCCTCCGCGACGACTTCTCGGCAACTTTCACCACGGCACTCATGGAAAAGGACATCGATCTCGTGCTCGACGCAGCCGAAGACGTGAGCGTCGAGCTCCCTGTTGCCAAACAGATGAAGACGCTTCTGCGAGCAGCTATCGAAGCGGGCTACGCGGATGACGATTTCATCGCGCTCTTCCTGTACCTGCGGAGCGCTTCCCCGTATCGCGATCAGGAGGTAGTGCGGTGAACACGAAACACAGGACGGTCGCCTCACCCGATGCGACCCGCGCGGTGGACTGGGAGCAGCGCATCGACTTCCCTCGGCTTCGCCAGGATCGGCTTGACCGCGCCAGGGCCGCGTTAGAGGCGTCAGATCTCGGGGCGGTGCTGCTCTTCGACCCGAACAACATCCGTTATGTGACGAGCACCCACATCGGCGAGTGGGCACGGGACAAGAACGCACGCTTCGCCCTGCTGCCGCGTGGCGGCGACCCGATCCTCTGGGATTTCGGATCCGCCGCCCGCCATCATCAGCTCTTTGCTCCCTGGCTCCCGAAGGAGAACTTCCGTGCCGGCGTCGCGCCGATGCGCGGCGCGATGCCCGTCGAGACCGGCATTCCGGACAAGCTGGGCGCACGAATTGCGAACGAACTGCGGGAACATGACCTGGAGGGCGATCCGCTCGGAATCGACATGGCAGACCTCGTCACGATCGAGGCGCTCCAGCGGGCGGGCGTGCACGTCACCGATGGGTCGCAAGTGCTCCTCGAAGCTCGCAAGATCAAGACGGCGCAAGAGATTGCCCTGCTCGATCAGTCCGCTGGCCTCGTCGACGCCGTCTATGACGAGATCTACCGGATGCTGCGGCCCGGCGTGTACGAGCACGAGATCGTGGCCCGTGCGCACCAGCTTCTCTTCGAGATGGGATCGGAACAGGTCGAAGCTGTGAACGCCGTCTCGGGCGATCGCTGCAACCCGCACCCGCATGTGTTCTCCGATCGTCTTCTGCGGCCGGGCGATCAAGCGTTCTTCGACATCATCCACTCCTTCATGGGCTACAGGACGTGCTACTACCGCACGTTCAACGTCGGCGGTGTCAGCCACTCGCAGCTCGACGCCTACAAGCAATGCCGAGAGTGGCTCGACGCGGCAATCGAGCTCGTTCGCCCGGGGATGACGACCGACAAGATCGCGGAGGTCTGGCCGACCGCGGAGGAGCTCGGCTTCCTCGACGAGGAGACTTGCTTCGGCCTCCAGTTCGGCCATGGCATCGGCGTCGGCTTGTACGAGTCGCCGATGATCTCGCGCGTCCACTCCCTCGAGCACCCCGTCGCGCTGGAGGAGGGGATGGTGTTCGCACTCGAGACCTACTGCGCGGCGACCGATGGCAGGTCAGCCGCCAGGATCGAGGAAGAGGTTGTCGTGACAGCGACGGGCTGTGACGTGATCACGCGGTTTCCCGCTGACGAGCTGCTGGTCGCCGGTCGGACCTATGTGCGCGGCGCCGATCTCGTCAAGAGCGGCGACGAAAGTCAGCACGACGGCGCTCCGGGTCTGGCCGACGCTGTCGCCGCCTCCGCGGTCGTCGAACCCGCCGGCGTTCCTCGGTGACCTCGGATACCGGCACGAGGCAGCTTGCGGACGGGATGCCGGCCTACCGACTCGTTCGCCGCGAAGACGTCGAGCTCGCCGAGGCCCTGCCGGGCCGCTCGAGTGGTTTGACGTCTTGTCGGCTCGTCGGCGGCACGTTCGGCTCGACGCACATGGCACTGACCTTGGTCTCGCTGGTCGAGGGCCACGTCGACGCGCACGTGCACTCCTATGAGTCGAGCTTCTACGTGCTCGAGGGCGAACCACTCGTCTACCTGGACGGGCACGGTGTGAAGCTCAAGCCCGGGGCCTGCGGTGTCGTACCCGTGGGCGCAGCTCACGCATTTCGCGGCGACGATCGCGCCCTCTGGATCGAGATGGCAGCGCCGCGGCCGCGCGCTGACGGCAGCGACACGTACTTCCTCGGACCTGCTCCGGATATTCCCGTCGAGCCGCTCGACGTCAGGGACCCGCGTAACCGCAACCTCTTCCTCCTCACTGAAGGCGAGATGGATCTCGATCGCTTGAAGCGGGGAGCAGCGGTTGCTGCGCCGACCGTCTCAGCGAGCATGGCGACCGCGGTACTGGCCTACAGCGGCATCGCCGTCAAGATGCTCGTTGACGAGCGTCTCGACGCACAGTTGCACACCATGTTCATGGTCGACTACCAACCAGGCGCCGTCGCGCATCCGCATGACCACCCGTTCGAGGAGTCGTACTACATGCTCGAGGGGGAGGTCGACGTGGTCGCGAACGGCGATCGTTACACGCTCAGGCCGGGCGACGTGTTCTGGACGGGCACAGGATGCGTCCACGCGTTTTACGAAACTCGGGGCAGCCGGGTGAGGTGGCTCGAGACGTCTGCCCCGGCGCCGCCGTCGCGCCACTCCTACCGGTTCGAGCGCGACTGGGAGTACCTCGCCGAACGACTCGCCTCCAGCGCGGGCATCGGTGTTGCATGAGTCACGTCAGCGACAAACCGGCGACCGGCATGCTCGACGACCTGGACCTCTACACGGGGATCTACCGTCAGATGCTCCTCATCCGCGGTTTCGAGGAGCTCGTCCAGTCGCTCTTCCTGAAGGGGGAGGTCTACGGGACGACGCACCTCTATTCGGGGCAGGAAGCCATCGCCACAGGTGTCGCGAGCCTGCTCGAGCAACGCGATCGCGTGGCGGCGACATACCGCGGGCACGGCCACGCGCTGGCGCTCGGAGTCGATCCGCAGAAGCTGCTCGACGAGATGCTCGGGCGCGAGTCGGGCATCAACGCCGGTCGCGCCGGCTCGATGAACGTGAATTCCCCGGACGATCGCTTGATCGGTTCGTTCGGAATCGTCGGCGGCAGCATCGCCGCCGCGACCGGAGCGGCACTCGCCCTGAAGCGAACGACCGGCGGTGTGGCCGTCGCCTACTTCGGAGACGGTGCGATGAACCAGGGATACGTCTTCGAGTGCCTCAACTTCTGCCAGGTCTTGAAGCTGCCGGTCGTCTTCGTGTGCGAGAACAACGGCTACGGCGAGTACACGGCATTCCGGTCCGTGACGGCGGGCGAGATCAAGGCGCGTGCGGAGGTGATGGAGGTACCGGCCGAGACCATCGACGGCATGAGCGTCTGGACGGTGCGGGAGGCGGCGCAACGTGCACTCGCGCACGTGCGCAGTGACAACGGACCGGCGTTCCTCGAGGCATTGACCTATCGCTATGTCGGCCACTCGCGTAGCGACCCTGGCGCGTATCGGCCGGAGGGAGAGCTCGAAGAGTGGAAGGCGCGCGATCCCATCGTCCTGCTCCGTGCTCAGCTCGAAGCCGAGGGCGTCGAACCTGCGCGCCTCGACGAGCTCGAGCAAGAAATGACCGACGAGCTCGATCGCATGCGGGAGGCCGGGCTTGCCGCGCCGTTTCCCGCAAAGTTGACTTCCAGCGAGTTCAAGGACTGAGCGCGCGCGTGGCCGGCGAGCTGACGATGCCCAGGCTGTCCGACTCGATGGCGGATGCCGTCATCGTCCGCTGGTTGAAATCGGAGGGCGAGGCGTTCGAACGAGGCGAGGCTCTGATCGAAGTCGAAACCGACAAGGCGACGGTCGTCTACGAGGCCGAATCCGCGGGTACGCTCGGCTCGATCCTGGCGCCCGAGGGGGCGACGGTTGCGATCGGGGAGCCGATCGCAACACTTGCGAACGGCGACGGCGCGACCGAGAGGGAGCATCGGACGGCGCCGGCGAAAGCCGAGCTGGAGAGCGCGCGTCCTCCGTTAGCCGCGCCTCCTCCCGGGAACGGATCGAATCCAGGCCGTCCCAACGCGACCCCAGTGGCCAGGCGTACCGCCGTCGAGCTCGGCGTATCGCTGCGCGAGCTCAGCGGCACGGGCCCCGGTGGTCGGATCACGCGCCAAGACGTCCAGCGGGCTGCGGAGTCGAGTCCCGCCCCGCACCAACCTGTCGGCGGCGGGAAAGGCGAGGTTCGTATCGTCAAGCTGACCGCGACGCAGACGACGATCGCACGCCGGCTGGCGGAGTCGGCCAAAACGATTCCGGTTTTCACCGTATCGGCCGACGTCGACATGTCTCTGATCAAAGAGTTACGCAGCAAGGACGGTAAGGACGCCGGCGATGCTCCGTCGCTCAACGACTTCGTCGTGAAGGCAGCCGCCGAGTCTTTGCGGAAGTTTCCGCGGTTCAATGCGTCCTATGTCGACGGCAAGGTCGAGTGCTACTCGCGCGTCAATGTCGGAATCGCCGTCGCCACCGAGGACGCGGTGCTCGTTCCGGGCGTCTTCGACGCGGATCGGAAGACGCTCTCGCAGATCGCTGCGGACACACGACGTCTCGCCGATCTGGCGCGGCGCCGGGATCTTCGGCCCGGCGACCTGAGCGACGGTACGTTCACCGTCTCGAACCTCGGCATGCTGGGTGTCCGGTCGTTCACGGCGATCGTCGATCTGCCACAGGTCGCGATCCTCGCCGTAGGAGGCGTCAGGCGCACCGCGACGGAAGACGAGATCGGCAGCGTCGCATTCCGTGACCTGATGACGGTCACGCTTACCTGCGACCACCGAGTCGTCTACGGCGCCGATGGGGCGCGATTCCTTGCGCGCCTCCGAGAGCTGCTCGAGCGACCTCTGACGCTCCTATCGTGAATGTGACCAGAGGGGAATGCTGACATGTCTACTGTGGCCTTCCGCACGGCGATCCGCGATGCGCTCGACGAGGAGCTGGCCGCCGACGAGCGTGTGATCTTGTTCGGTGAGGACGTCGCGGTCGCCGGCGGCGTTTTCGCGACGACGACCGGGCTGTACGACAAGTACGGCCCCGACCGTGTCTTCGACACGCCGATCTCGGAGTTGGCGCTCGCGGGTGCTGCCTTCGGATCGGCGGTTACCGGCCTTCGACCCGTGATCGAGATCATGTTCGGCGATTTCCTCACGCTCGCCATGGACAGCCTTGTCAACCAGTCGACGAAGTACTGGTTTCTGACGCAGGAGCAGGTGAGCGTGCCGCTCGTGATCCGCTCTGTCGTCGGCGCTGGAGGCCGGTTCGGAGCGATTCACTCTCAGATGCCCGTCTCGTGGTTCATGGGAGTTCCGGGCCTCAAGATCGCGTGCCCGTCGACGCCCGCAGACGCGAAGGGGCTGTTGAAGTCGGCCATCCGAGACGACAACCCTGTGCTCTTCTTCGAGCACAAACGGCTTTATACCCTCGAGGGCGACGTGAACGGGGCGGACGTACCGCTCGGCCGAGCGACCGTGGTCCGCGAAGGGAACGACATCACTCTCGTCACCGCAATGATGAGTGTCCACGACGCGCTTGCAGCGGCTGATGCGCTCGAGGGGGACAAAGTGTCGGTCGAAGTCATCGATCTGCGAACGCTCCGTCCGTTCGACCTCGACACCGTCCTCACGTCGCTCAGGAAGACGAACCGGATCGTCGTCGTCGAGGAGGGCCCGCTCACCGGTGGTTGGGCCGGCGAGGTGCTCGCATCGGTGACCGAGCACGCCCTGGGTCACCTCGACGACGCCTGGCGGATCGCAACGCCGAACACGCCGATCCCGTACAGCCCGCCACTCGAGGACGCGTTTCTGCCTGGGCCCGACCGGATTGCGGCGGAGATCAGGCAGCATCTGCGGTGAAGATGCTCGCGACGCGCGATACGGTCACTCCATGACCGACCTTGCTCCGACTCCCGGGCCACTCGACCGCGGCTCGAAGGTGGGCCCGCGTTTGCGTGCGGAGCGAGAGCGTCTGGGCATCAGCCTCCGGGAGCTTGCGCGTCGCGTGGGCGTCTCGCCGAGCCTCGTTTCGCAGATCGAGCTTGACCGCGTGAACCCGTCGGTCAGCACGCTGTACGCACTTGTCACCGAGCTCGGGATGACGATGAGCGACGTCTTCGGCGACTCGCGGCCCGGGGAACCTGTCGTCCGCCAGCTGCGGGGCGGCGACGGGTTGGCGGAGCGGCCGGAGACCCGCCGTGTGATCAACCTTGCGTCGGGCGTCCGCTGGGAACGACTGACGCCGCACAGCGATAGCGACGTCGAGTTTCTCTACGTCGTCTATCCCGTCGGGGCTGCGTCCTGTCCGGAGGACGCGTTGATGACCCACGGCGGCAAGGAATACGGGTACGTCACGAGCGGCGTGCTGGGCGTGCGGGTCGGCTTCGAGGAATACGAGCTCGGACCGGGCGGTTCGATCGCGTTCGATTCGTCCTCGCCGCACAGGCTCTGGGCGATCGGCGACGAGCCCGTCCACGCGATCTGGGTTGTCATCGGCCGCGAGGCCGACCTGCGCGCCCACACCATTCCCCCGCCGCCGGACGCCGCGGAGTAGATCAGGCTGCCGGCGCCTCGCCTTCTCGCGAGCGTAGGCGACCGACGCCTTGCCAGCTCGTCCGCGCGCGAGACAGGAGCTCGGGCGCCTGGTAGAGCACGAGCGCGAGCAGGATCAAGCCGCCGATGGTCATCTGGGCGTACTCCGTCGGCTGCTGGAACAACGGCAGGACGTTGCCGATCTCCGTGAGAAAGAGCGACGCCAGCAGCGCGCCGACGAAGGATCCCTTTCCGCCGGCAAGGCTGGCGCCGCCGAGCACGGCCGCCGCGATGCTGTAGAGCGCGTAATTGCCGATGATCGGCGAGCCGATCTGGACCTGGGCTGCGGAGTAGAAACCGGCGACCGATGCCATCACGGAGCAGATCACGAAGGCGAGGAAGACAGTTCGAGCCGTCCCCATCCCGAGCCGCCGCGACGACGTCTCGTCGAGCCCGACTGCCCTCATCGCCAACCCGGTGCGCGTTCGGTAGAGCCAGAGATCGCCGACCACGGCCAGGACGGCGACGCCGATGAACGCGAGCGGCACGAAGCTCCAGCTCGTGTTCAGCGCGTCGATGACGTCGATGTTGATGAAGCCCTGCGGATGGTCGCGTAGCAACAGCGACGCGCCTTGAAGGATGCTGAGCGTACCGAGTGTCGCGATGATCGACGGGAGCCGAAGCAGGCGGATGAGCGTAGCGTTGAAGAGGCCGGTGGCCAGGCCGACGCCGACGACGGCCAGGGCGCCGGCGACGAGGGCGAACGTCGAGAATCCGGGCTGCAGTGTGAACGAGGCCGTGACGACACACATCGTCATCAGCGCCGCAACGGAGACGTCGAAGCCGCCGACGAGTAGCGCGTTCGTCTGGCCGATCGCGACGAGCGCGAGCGGCATCGTGGAGAGGAGGAGGTTGCCCAGGTTGTACTTCGTCAGGAACGCGGCCTGATGCACAGCGGCGTATGCACCCAACGCGACGATGAGCGTCGTCATCAACATCAGCGGCATCCAGCCACGGAAGGTGCTCATGCGCTCTGACGTCCCACGCCGGAGCCGACGATCGCCTCGACGATCCGACGTTCGCCGAGCTGCTCGCCGAGGATCTCGTCGACGATCTTGCCTCGCGACATCACTACCACACGATCGCAGAGCCCCGCCAGCTCCAGCGGATCGCTCGACTTGACGATGATCGCTACCCCTTCGGCCGCCTTCGCCCGGAGGGCCTCGTAGATGTCGAAGCGTGACCCGACGTCGACGCCTTGAGTCGGCTCTTCGGCGAGGATGACCTTGACATCGCCGCGAAGGAACGGGCGCGTCAACGAGACCTTCTGCTGGTTTCCGCCAGAGAGCGACTGCACCGGCTGCTCGACCGAGGCCATCCGGATGCGCAGGCGCCTCACCAGTTCGTCGACTGTACGGCGTTCACGCCTCCGGCGCAGGAGACCCCAGCGTCCGAGCGGCCGCAGAACCTGGATCGTCGTGTTGGCTCGGACACTCAGGACCGGGAAGAGCGATTCGCGAGTGCGATCGCCGCTGAGGAGCACGACCCCCGCACGAAGCGCGGCAAGCGGCGATTTCGTGTTGAGCTCGTGGCCGTTGCAGGACGCCGATCCGGTTGGACGCTCGACACCCGCGAGCGCGCGGAGGAATTGCACCTGCCCGTTTCCCTCGGCGCCGGCGATGCCGAGGATCTCGCCCCTCTTCACGTCGAGATCGATCGGGCCGAAGCGCTCTCCGCGCAGGCCGGACACGGCAAGAAGGACCTCGGAAGGCTGTTTGGCGCCGTCTCGGTCTGGAAACGCGACCTCGAGAGGGCGCCCGATCATGAGCGCAACAAGCGATTCCTCGGACATCGACGCAGCCTCGAACGTCCCCTGGCTCACACCATCACGCAGGACAGTGATGCGGTCGGCGATCCCGAGGACCTCGGGTAGGCGATGGCTGACGTAGACGATCCCGACACCGGACGTGCTGCGCTCGAGCACCAGCGAATGCAGTTGCTCGACCTCCTGCGGCCCGAGCGCAGTCGTCGGTTCGTCGAGCAGAAGGACCTTCGGTTCGGCGAGTAGCGCCTTGACGACCTCGAGGAGTTGCCGCTGCGCGAGCGAAAGCGCTCCCACCGGGGCAGTCGCGGGCAAGTCGAGCTTGAACTCCTCGAGCCTTGCCACCGCCCACTCGTCCATACCCGCGTGGTGCGGCTGGATACTCCGGGGCACGGCCAGACAGAGGTTTTCCGCTACGGAAAGGTCGAGCACGTGAGAGTACGTCTGATACGCGATGCCGAGACCGAATCTGCGGGCCTCGGCCGGAGAACCGCGCCGCCGCCGGCGACCGTTGATCTCCACCTCGCCGCCGTCCGGGGCGAGGAACCCGCTGGCGATACCGAGCAATGTCGACTTCCCGGACCCGTTCTCCCCGACGAGCGCGTGAATCTCACCGGCGCGGCAGTCGAAGCTGACCTCACGGAGCGCTCGCACGGCTCCGAACGCCTTCGACACGCCGCGAAGGGACAGCACGAGAGGGTTCGCGGGCCCGGGACTCGACATCGGTTGTTCTCGCTTCTGGATCTAGTGTGTTATGCGCTTCCTCCTAGGGGTACATCCGCTTGAGCAGCGCCAGGGGGACGAGCGAGGTTGCAGAGGCCTCCTGCGGGTAACCCTTGACGCATGAGTTGCGCGTCGCCTGGTTCTGCAGCTGGATCGGGAACACGATCTGGGGCGGGATCTTGGCGCCCTTGAGCTTCATCATCGCGGCCGTGAATGCGACGCGGATC
>WNFC01000352.1_pt1 | contig 56030 bp, 52 predicted proteins | sample 5400541 | NCBI WGS metagenome assembly WNFC01 (sample SAMN13153342, study PRJNA577476) | soil metagenome | isolation source: 120 cm saprolite under Douglas fir tree site 2 hole 2 replicate 1 | place: USA:California | collected 2015-04-18
GGATGGGACGCGACCATGGAGGAGCTCCTCACGGTGGGCGAGCGGCGCATCGCGATGATGCGCGCCTTCAATGCCCGCGAGGGCATGGGCAAGGAAGCCGACACGCTGCCGAAGAAGCTCTTCCAGCCGCTCGGGGGCACCGGCCCGACAGCGGGCGTGGCCCTGACCACCGAGGAGTTCGAGCGCGCGCGCGACAGCTACTACCAGCTCGCCGGGTGTGACCCCGCCACGGGCTACCCGACGCGCCTCAAGCTCACCGATCTCGGCCTCGACTGGCTCGCCGACAAGGTGCCCGCCGCGCACTGAAACGCGGCTAGTCTCCTTGTTGCTTCTTAAAGGATGGACTTGCCGGCGTCCACCATGAGGGTGGCGCCGGTGATGAACGACGACTCGTCGGAGGCGAGAAACAGAATGGGGAAGGCGATCTCCCGCGGCTCCGCCCAGCGGCCGAGGAGATTATCCTGACTGCGCTGCTCCCGTAGCTCGGCCTCGGAGACCCCCCGGCCCGCCGCGCGGCGGATGTGATAGGGCGTGATGGTTCCCCCCGGGCACACGGCATTGACGCGGATCCCGTGCGGCGCCTCCTCGACGGCGAGGGCGCGCGTGAAGCCGAGCACCGCGGCCTTGGTCGTGTCGTACTGGCCCATGCCCGCCCGCCCCATGAGGCTGTACACAGAGGAGACGTTGACGACGCTCCCCCGCCCCGTGGCGCGCAAGGCGGGGAGCGCGGCCTTGCAGCAATACGCGGTGGCGAGCACGTTCACCCCGATGATGAACTCCCAGCCCGTCGCGTCGGCCTCGGCCAGGGGCCGGTACACGCGCACGCCCGCGACGTTGACCAGCGTGTGGAGCGCTTCGAAGCGAGCCAGGGCATCGTCGATGACGCGGCGGGCTTCGGACTCGGAGGTGAGATCGGCGACCAGCGCGAGCACGCGGGCGCCCGGCACCGCCTTGGTCATCCCTGTCGCGGCCGTCTCCACGGCCACCTTGTCGGTGTCCACGAGGACGACGGCCGCGCCTTCCTCCACGAAGAGGCGCCCGATCGCCTCGCCGATCCCGCCGCCTCCGCCAGTGACCAGGGCGACCCGACCAGCCATCCGCCCCGCCATGTGTGCGCTCGGAGAGGCGCTCAGGCGAGGGTGAGCTGCGCGCCCGGCTTGACCACGATGCGCGGCAGGGCGCCGTCCACCCAGCTCGCGCCTGGTGGCAGGAGGACCGAGGCCGAGCGCACCAGGAAGGACTCGGGATTGCGCCCGGGCGCCGGAGTGCCCCGCTCGAAGAGAGCGCGAGCCGCGCCAAGCAGGCGCTTGCGGACCTGGATGATGGCGGCATCGCTCGTGCCCAGACGCTCCTGGGTGCGATCGACGACGGTCCCCTGGCTCTCCTGTATCGCCTGATCCTGGACGCCGAAGCCCGGAATGCCGCAGAACATCTTGCCGCGGTGGACGTCCCAGTCCATGCCGTAGTCGTTGTCGCGGTTCAGCGCGGTGCGAATGTCGCCATAGGGCTCGGAGGTCGCGGGCGCGAAATCGCAGACGTGGGCGCCCTTGCCCTCGAGATGGATCTGGCGCTCCTCCGGGGTCAGGGCGCGGTCCGGATGCCAGGTCACCATCCAGTTGACGACCTTCGTGTCGTCCATGGGCACCCAGATGTGCGACTGGACGATCCTCTCGTCCCGGTCCGTGGGCGGCATGGTGTGGAAGGGCAAGAGGAACTGCGTGATCCGCCAGTAGTGCCGGCCGTCCGGCCAGCTCCGGCGCGCACCGATCAAGACGCCATAGTCGGTGTCCACGACCTCGAAGCGCGGGGCGCGATCCGCCGTCTGCACCGCCTCGCCCACTCCGAAGCTCGCGCGATCGAGCTCGCGCGTGACCTCGCTGTCCGTGTGATGCAGAGGCGCGTGGAGGAAGGAGATGTGGCTGGAATCGATGCCGCCCTCGAGCGCCTGGAACCAGTTGCACTCCTGGACGCGCTTCGAGATGAACGTGTTGCTCTCCGGCAGGAGCGTCCACTCCAGCGCGGGCAAGGGCGGGGGCGGGCTCGCCGGTCCCATGTAGGCCCAGATGACTCCCCCCTGATCGACGCAGGGGTAGGCGACGTGACGCACCTTCGAGGCGAAGCTCGACTCCGCGGGCTCGCAGGGCATCTCCAGACACTGCCCGTCCAGGCCGTACTGCCAGCCGTGATAGACGCAGCGCATGCCCGCGTCCTCCACGCGACCGAAGTACAGCGAGGCAAGCCGATGCGGGCAGAACTCGCCGATGAGCCCGGGCTGACCCAGCTTGGCGCGATAGACCACGAGACGCTCGCCCAGGAGCTGGACGCGCTTGACCTTGCCGCCGGGCTCGACCTCGCCCGACTGCACGACGGGCATCCAGTACTCGCGCAGGAGCGCGCCCATCGGCGTCCCCTGCCCGACCTTCGTCAGGAGAAGATTGTCTTCATGGCTCAGCATGGTGTTTGCCCTCCGCTCGCTGGCTCGGCGCTGGCTCGCAGGTTAGCACGCCGCTCGCGGCGCAAGCGAGCTAGCTCGGCCGGGCTGCCTGGAGCAGCGCCACGTTCTCCTCGACCGTGTCCTTGGCGGTGATGGCGCGGAGCACGATCTCGTCGACAGCGCCGCGCCACTTCGCGAGAGCGGTCGGAACGTCCTTGGCCGTCTGCGCCGCGATCGCCGTCTCCACGGGCTTGACGCCCATCCGCTCGAAGTTGCTCGCATAGGCGGGAATGGCCGCGTAGCGGGCGCCTTCCTCGCCGAGCCTCTCGATGGCCGCCGGCCCGAGCGCGAGGCGGACGTAGGCGTAGAGCGTGGGCGGCTTTCGCCCCGCGGCCTTGGCGCCCTCGCGCACCCATTCGGCCGAGAGGCGCGCGTGCTCGGGCGTGAGCCAGTTGAAGAGCACGCCGTCGGCGACCTCGCCGGCGAGGTGGCACATCTTGGGGCCGAGGGCGGCCACGATGAGCCGCGTCGACAGCTTCCCCCGCAGCTCGGCGATGCCCTCACGCACGCGGGAGAGCGACTTCGGGTTGGGGCTCCCCACTCCGAGGAGCAGCCGATCCAGCGGCAGCGCCGTGGCCTTGACGCCCTGGACGATGCTGGCCGGCCCGCGCGTGTTGAGCGGGATGACGCCGATGCCCAGCTCGATGCGCCGCGTCTCGCCGGCGGCCAGGGCGAGGGAGGCGAGCCCGTCGGTGGAGCCGGGATGATTCACCCAGAAGGAGCCATAGCCGAGCGCTTCAGCCTCCCGCGCGGCGGCGCGAATGACCTCGGGCGCCGTGGCCGCGAACATCGCGAATCCGTGTGCCATCACTGCCTCCTCTCCATGGTCTCCGGTTGGCGGCGGCGATTCAGTCGCGCGTAACCCTACCACGAAGGCGGACGGCCCAGGAGCCCCGTCCGGTATTAGGTCAGTTTAGGCAATGGCACTGGGGCAAGTTGCGAGCCAGACGAGGCGCGAGCGGGCCGGCAGCCCGAGGCGTACGTGGGTGTACGTTGAGGGCTTGCCGGCCCGCTCGCAACGAAGTATGGCGAAGCAAATTGACCCAGTGCCTTCTCAAGCGCTCCCGAATGGACTACCATAGCCCGGAACATGGCGGAGATCGTCGGGGCGGCATTGACCGCGCACGCACCGCTCATCACGGGCAAGCCGGAGGTCTCGAAGCCCGAGCAGCGGGACCGTCTCTACGCGGGCTTCCGCGAGGCGGGCCGCCGGCTCCACGCCGCCCGCCCGGACCTCCTCGTGATGTTCGTGAACGACCACCTCCAGAACTTCGCCTACGACAACCTGCCCGCCTTCTGCATCGGCCTCGCCGGCTCGTACGAGGCGCCGAGCGAGGGCGGGGCCGCCTTCATGCGCATCCCGGCCCGCACGCTCCACGGGAATCCGGAGTGGGCCATGGCGCTACTCGAGGCAGGCCTTGCCGCGGGCATCGATTTCGCCTATTCCCACGACATCGAGAGCTGGGACGAGCTCTCGGTGCCGCTTCATTTCCTGATGCCCGATGGCGAGGTGCCCCTGGTGACGGTGTACACGAACTGCGCGGCGCCTCCCCTACCCACTCCCCGACGCTGCCATCAAGTGGGAGCCTTCGTGGGTGACTTCATCCGCGGCCGGCCGAGCGGAGAGCGCGTTGCCCTCGTGGCCACGGGCGGGATCTCCCACTGGGTAGGAACGCCGGAGACGGGGCGCATCAATCCCCAGTTCGACCTGCGCGTGCTCGATCACGTGGCGCGCGGCGACATCGAGCCGCTGACCCGGCTCACGTGGGAGGAGATCGAGCGGGACGGGGGCAACGGCGGCCAGGAGATACGAAACTGGATCGCCCTCCTCGGCGCGGTGCCAGGATGGAAGGGCGACGTGCTCGCCTACGAGGGCGTCGCCGAGTGGATCACCGGCTGCGCGACCGTCTGGGTCCATCCATGAGCCCGGGCGCATCCATGATCAAGATCTCCTATCCCCTCAACAAGCTCCTGACAGCCATCGCGCGCCAGCACCAGATGAAGGAATCGCTCACCGAGCAGGAGCTGGTCGGACACGAGCTCAGCCCCGCGGAGTGCGCCGCCCTCAAGGCCGGCGATATCGGCAAGCTCTACGAGCTCGGGGCCAATCCCTACCTGATCCGCCGGGTCTTCAGGCGCCGATTCACGATCTGACCGCTTCGATGGCAAAGTTCGGCATCGGCCAGTCGGTGACGCGCTTCGAGGACGTCCGTCTGCTCAAGGGCGAAGGTCGCTATCTCAACGACGTCAATCTTCCCGGGCAGGCGCACGCCATCGTCCTGCGCTCCCCGCACGCCCACGCCCGGATCCGAGGTATCGACGTCGACCGGGCCCTCAAGGCGCCCGGCGTCCTCGCCGTTTACACGGGCGCCGACGTCGAGCGCGACGGCCTGGGCACCATGAAGATGACCCTTCGGCGCAAGCGGCCCGACGGCACCCCGATGTTCGCCCCGCCCCACCGCGGCCTCTCGCAGGAGCGCGTACGTTATGTCGGCGATCCCATCGCGTTCGTGATCGCCGAGACCCTGGGCCAGGCCAAGGACGCCGCCGACCTCGTCCAGGTCGACTACGATCCGCTTCCCTCGGTCACCTCCACGGCGGCGGCAGGGCCCGGGAGCGCGCCCGTGTGGGACGAGTGTCCCGACAATGTCAGCAACGTGTACGAGGCGGGAGACAAGGCCGCCGTGGAGGCTGCCTTCGCGCGCGCGGCGCACGTGGTCCGCCGTCGCTACGTCATCACCCGCGTGCACGCCCAGTACATGGAGCCGCGCGGGGCGCTCGGGGTCTACGATCCCGGCGAGGACCGCTACACGCTCTACGCCGACGTGCAGTATCCCCATCGCGTGCGCAACGCCCTGGCGAGCATGGTCTTCCAGATCCCCGAGCACCAGATCCGCGTCATCGCGGGCGACATCGGGGGCGGGTTCGGGACCAAGGGCTGGCAGTATCCCGAGCACCGGCTCGTCCTGTGGGCCGCGCGCAAGCTCGGGCGCCCCGTGAAGTGGGCCTGCGAGCGCCACGAAGCCATCCCGGCCGACGAGCACGCACGCGACAACATCAGCGACGCGGAGTTGGCCCTGGACGCCGAGGGGCGCTTCCTCGCCCTGCGCGTGCGCACCATCGCCAATCTGGGCGCCTACATCTCATCCGATCGCAACCTGCTCGCGAGCTTCTCCAACGTGGTCACCCTCGTGGGCGTCTACACCATCCCCGCCGCCCACGTGCAGGTCACGGGCGTCCTCACCAACTGCAATTCCACCGCGCCGTATCGCGGAGCGGGCCGGCCCGAGGCCATCTACGTCCTCGAGCGGCTCATCGACGATGCCGCACGCGAGCTGGGGCTCGACCGCCTGAAGCTCCGCCGGATGAACATCATCCCCGGGTCCGCCATGCCCTACCGGACATGCCTTGGCGTCACGTACGACTGCGGAGAGTTCGAGAAGGGCATGGACCAGGCCCTCGCGCTGGCCGACGTGGCGGGCTTCCCCGCGCGGCGCGAGGAGTCGGGGCGCCGGGGGAAGCTGCGCGGGCTCGGCATCGTGAACGCCATCGAGCGCGCCGCCGCGCCCGGGCTCGAGTATGCGGAGATCCGCTTCAACCCGAGCGGCACCGCCATGATCCTCATGGGCTCGAAGAACCAGGGGCAGGGCCACGAGACCATATTCAAGCAGATCGCCCACGAGAAGCTGGGCCTCGATCCCCGCGAGGTCCGGTACATCGACGGCGACACCGACCGCGTGGCCTTCGGCATCGGCTCCATGGGCTCGCGCTCGACGGTCATCGGCGGCACCGCGCTCTCCATGGCCGCCGACAAGCTCATCGCCAAGGGCCGGAAGATCGCCGCCCGCCTCCTCGAGGCGGCCGAGCCGGACATCGTGTTCGCCGACGGACGCTTCACCGTCAAGGGAACCGACCGCGCCGTCGTCCTCAAGGAGGTGGCCCGGGCCGCCTTCCAGCTCGACAAGCTTCCGTCCGGCGTGGAGCCCGGGTTCTACGAGACCGGCACGTTTTCTCCGCCCGCCGACACCTATCCCAACGGCTGCCACGTCTGCGAGGTCGAGATCGATGCCGAGACGGGCGAGGTCGCCCTCGTCAGGTACGCCGTGGTCGACGATGTCGGCACCGTCATCAATCCGCTGACCCTCAAGGGACAGATCCACGGCGGCATCGCCCAGGGTGTGGGCCAGGCCCTGATGGAGCAGGTCGTCTATGACCCCGAGTCGGGCCAGCTTCTGACCTCCTCGTTTATGGAATACGGCATGCCGCGCGCCGATACCTTCTGCGACATCGCGGTGGCGAGCAACACGGTTCCGACCAAGCTCAATCCGCTGGGCGCCAAGGGGGCTGGCGAAGCCGGCACCGTCGGCGCGCTGCCTGTCGTGATGAATGCGGTCCTGGACGCTCTGGCGACGGCGGGCGTCCGCGACTTCGACATGCCGGCCACCAGCGATCGTGTGTGGCACGCCATCCAGGCCGTTCGCGTCACCCGCTAACATGGCCCCGCCCCAGGAGCGCTGGCCCTCGAGTCCGGCGCCATACCCCGACTCGGCCATCCAGATCGTCGACGAGAGCTTTGCCAAGTACCGGATAGGGAACGCCGCCGTCGAGCGCCTCGCCACCGGTTTCCGCTGGTCCGAAGGTCCGGTGTGGTTCGGCGACGGCCGCTACCTCCTCTGGAGCGATATTCCCAACAACCGCATCATGAAATGGGAGGAGGAGACGGGGCGGGTCAGCGTCTTCCGCAAGCCGTCGAACTTCGCCAACGGCAACACGCGAGACCGCCAGGGCCGGCTCGTCACCTGCGAGCACGACAGCCGGCGCGTCACGCGCACCGAGTACGACGGCACCATCGCCGTGGTGCTGGACCGCTTCCAGGGCAAGCCGCTGAACTCCCCCAACGACGTCGTGGTCAAGTCGGACGACTCCATCTGGTTCACCGATCCACCCTTCGGCATCCTCAGCAACTACGAGGGGCACACGGCCACGCCCGAGCTGCCCACCAACGTGTACCGCGTCGACAAGAACGGCCAGGCCACGGTGGTGACCGGAGACATTCCGCGACCGAACGGCCTCTGCTTCTCGCCCGACGAGAAGCGCCTCTACGTCGTGGTCAGCGGCGCGATTCCGCGTGAGATCCGGGTCCTCGACGTGGTGGACAACGGCACCAAGCTCGCGAACGGGCGCGTCTTCATCAACACGGGCGCGGGAATCCCGGACGGGTTTCGCTGCGACGCCGAAGGCAATCTCTGGTGCGGCTTCGGCGGAGGCGAGGGGCAGGACGGGGTGGCCATCTTCAATCCGGACGCCAAGCTGATCGGGCGCATCCTGCTCCCCGAGCGCTGCGCCAACCTCTGCTTTGGCGGGCCCAAGCGCAACCGGCTCTTCCTGGCGAGCAGCCAGTCGCTCTACTCCGTCTACGTCAACGCCCAGGGCGCGACCCTGAGCTGAGCCCCCTACCGCATCACGAGAGGACCCACATGTACGAGGTCTACGCCCTCAAGTACGGCGAGCGGGACACCACGGCCTGCCAGTTCTTCTATCGCGAGTCGTCACACGCGCCCATCACCCTCCACTACTTCGTCTGGCTCATCCTGGGCGGCCCCCACCCGATCCTCGTGGACACAGGCTTCCTCGACGAGGATGCCCAGGCCCGCGGCATCCGGAACTACATCACCCCGGCGGCGGCGGTGGAGCGCGCCGGCGTCAAGGCCGCCGACGTGCCGGTGTCGCTCATCACCCACCTCCACTACGACCACTGGGCCGGGCACAGCCTCTTCCCGAGCGCCGAGTTCTGGATCCAGCGGGAGGAGGTGGCGTTCTGGACGGGGCGCTACGGCTCGATGCCGGCCTTCCGCGGGTCCGCCAACGTCAATGCCCTGGCCGGGCTGGTGACGCTCAACTATGCCAATCGCATCCGCATCGTCGACGGCGACCAGGACGTGCTGCCGGGGATTCGCGTCCATCGCGTGGGCGGTCACACGGCGGGGCTGCAGATCGTGACTGTCCAGACAGCGCGCGGCACGGTGGTCCTGACCTCCGATGCCTCGCACTTCTACCGCAATGTGGAGACGCGCCAGCCCGTGCAGATCATCACCAACCTACCCGAGATGCTCGAGGCCTTCGAGACGATCCACGCGCTGGCGGGGGCCGAGAAGCTCATCGTGGCCGGCCACGATCCCGAGGTCGCCGGCCGCTTCAACACCGTCGAGCCGGGAATCATCAAGATAGCGTAGCAGGCCGCTGAAAAAGGCCCATCTGCGGGAGTGCGGCGCCCTCGATCGCACGCTCAACGTACAGGGAGTACGCCTCGCGTGCGACCTTCGGGCGCCGCCTCGCATCTGGACCTTTTTGAGCGGCCTGCGGGAACCGGATCTAACCGGCCGTTGACCGACGATGGCGGGATCGCGTAATGTCGAGGCCCGATGCCCGCCACCCTCCTCATGCTGCCGCCCCAGAGCAAGACGACGCACCAGTGGGCGGAGCGGCTCGCCCTCGACGTCCCCGACGTGTCCGTCATCGTGGCGGAGGACGCGGACAAGGCGACGTGGGCCATGGCCGAGGCCGACTGCGCCTTCGGCACCCTGCCCCGCGCGCTCCTGCCCGCGGCCACGCGCCTCCGCTGGCTGCAGGCGCCCCAGGCCGCGCCGCCCGCCGGCTGGTACTACCCGGAGCTGATCGCCCACCCGGTGGTCGTGACCAATTTCCGCGAGATCTACAACGACCACATCGGCGCGCACATCATGGCCTTCGTCCTCGCCTTCGCGCGCGGGCTGCATCAGTACCTGCCCCGTCAGCTGAACCGCGAGTGGCGCCCCGCCCCCGTGGACACGAGCGTGATTCACCTGCCCGAGGCGACCGCGCTCATCGTGGGTGCCGGCGGGATCGGCGCGGAAGCCGCCCGGCTCGCCGCGGCTTTCGGCATGCGTGTGCTCGCCGTCGACGCGCGTCGTCGGGACATCCCCTCCGGCGTGGCCGCCCTCTACGGCGCCGACGCCCTCGACTCCTTGCTGCCGCGCGCCGACTTCGTGATCCTGACCGTGCCACATACCCCCGCCACCGAGGGCTTCATGAACCGCGCGCGCTTCCAGCGCATGAAGCGCACCGCGTTCTTCATCAACATCGGGCGCGGCATGACCACCCGCCTCGATGACCTCGTGGCCGCGCTCAACGCCGGGGAAATCGCCGGGGCGGGGCTCGACGTCTTCGAGCAGGAGCCGCTTCCCGCCAAGCATCCGCTCTGGACCATGCCGGGCGTGCTGATCACGCCGCACACCGCGGGCTACGGCCCCTATCTCGACGACCGCCGCTACGAGATCCTCCGCGACAATTGCCAGCGCTTCCTCGCCGGGCAGCCGCTGCGGAACGTGGTCGACAAGACCAGCTGGTTCTGAGAAGCCGCCATGCCCGTGCCCGTGGGTCTCAACGTCTGGTCCAGGCTGGTGGAAGACACCTTCCCCTATCTCGACCAGACGGCGGCGCCCTTCGAATCGCTCTGGTTTCCCGATCACGTGCAGTACGGCGCCCACAAGGTCGCCGAGGGCTGGACGCTCCTCGCGTATGCCCTCGCCCGCTATCCCGACAAGATGTGCACCCACGAGGTGATCTGCAACAGCTTCCGCAATCCCGCGCACCTCGCCAAGATGGTGGCGACCGCTCATGCCCTCTCCGGAGGCCGCGTGGTCCTGGGCATCGGCGCGGGCTGGAACGAAGAGGAGTATCGCGCGTACGGCTGGCCCTTCCCGTCCACGCGCGTGCGCATCGCCCAGATGTGCGAGGCCATCGAGCTGATCCGGCTCATGTGGACGACCTCGCCCGCGAGCTACAAGGGTGAGCACTACCAGATCAGCGGCGCCTACTGCGAGCCCAGGCCCGATCCCCTCCCGCCCATCGTGGTGGGCGGCCACGGCGAGAAGTATCTCCTGCGCGCCGTGGCCAAGCACGCGGACTGGTGGAACTACAGCTTCCGCGACGACGCGACGTACGCGCACAAGCAGGAGGTGCTCAAGGCCCATTGCGCGGAGGTCGGCCGTGACTATGGCGAGATCGTCCAGGTCCTCCGCGCCGGCATCCTGATCGCCGAGACCGAGGGCGAAGTCGAACGGCTCAAGACGCAGCCCCACATCCGGCCCATGCAGGACATCCGCCTCGCGGGCACACCGGCCCAGGTCACCGATGCCCTCCTCGGCATCATCAAGCGCGGGGCCCGCCGGCTCACCGTGAACTTCGCCGACGCCCCGCGCCCGGAAGGCACCCGGCTCTTCGCGGCCGCCGTCCTGCCCCACCTCTAGCCCGGGACCGCAACGACTCGAAGGGGAGACCCATGGCCGAATCCATTCCCGCCCCCCTCATCATCGATACGCTGAAAGACACCTTCCGCGAGGCGCGCGCTGCCCTCGCCGCGGAGGTGACCGAGCCCCCGCGCCACAGCCACCTCGGCTGGATCCTGAGTGTGCCGGACACGCATCAGAAATCGGTGCTCGCCGCCCTCGACAAGGAAGAGACCATCCGCGTCGTCACCTGCGCCACGGAGGACGAGGCCACCACCATCGCGGCGGGGCTCCACATCGGCGGCGAGCCGGTGGTGCTCATGATCCAGCACGCGGGGCTCTATGCCTCCATCAACACGCTGCGAGGCGTGGCCATGGACGGCCGCGTGCCCGTCTTCTACATGATCGGGCTCCTGAGCCGCGAGAAGGACAAGGATCCGAAGGAGTCGCGTCACTCCATGGTCCGCTACTGCGAGCCGCTCCTCGATACCTTCGGAGTCCCGCATGCCCGGCTCGAGGGTCCCAATGACGTGCACCTGATTCCCGAGTACTACCGCCTGAGCCGGCAGCGTCGCGGCCCCACCGCTGTCCTCGTCGGGCTGGAGACAATCTAGTGGCTATGAAGCCCGAAGAAGTGCTGACGCTGATCGCGGCGAACCGAGGCACCGCCGTCTGCATCCCCACCATGACCACGGCGCCGGCCTGGCGCACCATCGCTCCCGACGATCTCTCCGCTACCTGTGCCGGCTTCATGGGCGGCGCGTCTTCTCTCGGCCTGGGCATCGCGCTCGCGCAGCCCGATCGGCGCGTCATCGTGTTCGACGGCGACGGCTCGCTCCTCATGCAGCTCGGATCGCTCGCCACCGTGGCGGGCGCGGCGCCGCGGAACCTGGTCCATCTCCTCTTCAAGAACGGCGTCTATCACACCTCCGGTGCTCAGATCATTCCGGGTGGCCTCACGGTGGACTTCGTCATGATGGCCAAGGCCGCGGGCTATCGTCATGCCTCCGCCATCCGCGACATCGACGACTTCAAGCGACGGCTTCCCGAGCTGCTCAAGATGGAGGGGCCGGCCTTCGTCGAGCTGCACACGGGGCTGGCCGAGCAGACGCCCATGACCGCGCGCGGCGGCACGCCATTTCCGCAGCAAGTCGAAGAGCTCCGCGCAAAGCTCTTGAAGCCAAAAGCGCGCACGACGTCGTAGCAGGCGGCTGCCTGCTCTTCCAGAAGTCCGCTTGATGCCGCAGACGCGGTCCAACCGCATCCTGCTCTGGATGTGCGTTCTCATCACCGTCAACCAGCTCGGCTTCGGCGGCATCATTCCCGTCCTCGCGCTCTATGCCCGCTCCTTCGGGGTCACGCAGTCGGCCATCGGCGTCACCATTGCGATCTACGGCCTCGCCCGCTTGCTCGTCGCCATGCCCGCCGGACAGCTCGCGGATCGGGTCGGTCGCCGGCCCGCCCTTGCCATCGGCGGCCTCGCCACCGCCGCCGGCAATCTTCTCTGCGCGTACGCGCCGACCTTCGCCGTGCTCGTGGGAGCTCGATTCCTGGCGGGCATCGGAGCCGGACTCGTCCTCATCACCGGCCAGATCGTGCTCGCGGACATCAGCACGCCCGCTCGGCGCGGTCGCGTCATGGCCATCTATCACGGCGTCTTTCTCTTCGCGGTGGGCGTCGGTCCCCTGCCGGGCGGGATCCTGGCCGAGCGCTACGGGCTGCGGGCGCCCTTCCTCGCCTACGCGGTGGCGGGCGTGGTGGCGGCGGCCCTCGCCTGGATGTGGATTCCCGAGACGAGGGAGGTCCGCCGGCGCGACATCGCGGATTCGCCCTCCCCGTTCCCGTCCTTCGGCTCCCAAGTCCGCATCCTCACCGGCCACGTCGGCTTCATCCTCGTGAGCCTGGTCAGCTTCATGAACGCGGTGGCGCGGACGGGCGGGCTCTTCAACGTCATCCCGGTCCTGGCGCAGGAGCGGCTCGCCCTCACGACCGGCCGCATCGGTTTCGGGCTCGCCCTGGCGAGCCTGGTCGGGCTCGTCCTCGTCTACCCGTCGGGCGTCCTCGTGGATCGCTTCGGCCGCAAGTCCGTCGTCGTGCCCGCCACTGTTCTCTCCGGCGTCTCCCTCCTGCTCTTCCTTCTCGCCCCGTCCTATGGCTGGTTCCTGACCGCCTGCGTGGTCTGGAGCATCGCCACGGGCGTGAGCGGCGCCGCGCCCGCGGCCTATGCCGCCGACGTGTCGCCCCCCGGGATGAATGCCGCGGCCATGAGCGTGTACCGGATGCTGGCGGACCTCGGTTATGTCCTGGGCCCTCTCACGCTCGGCCTCGCCACCGATCTCGCGGGCGCCAACCTGACCCTGGCCGCGACCGCGGTGCTCCTTGCCGGCTCCGGCCTGCTCTTCGCCCGCTATGCCCCCGAGTCGCTCCGGCCCGATCGCCGGTAGACGCGCGACCGAGCTTCGCGAGGCGGAATGCTCCCGTCTGTGCTAGTTTTGGCGCATCCGGCCCTTGAGCATGTTGAGCGTGGCCGCGCGAGAGAGCCTTCACCGCGGAGGAGCGACATGAGCTACACGAGGATTTCCGCCGACTGCCACCTCGACCTGCCCTGGATGCCCCCGGATCTGTTCACCGCGAACGCCTCGGCGGCGCTCAAGGACCGCATGCCCTTCACCGCGGACGGGCCGGACGGCCCGTTCTGGACGTGCAAGAACGGCACATCCTTCGGCCTCGTCAACGGCGTGGGGCCGGCCGGCCAGAAATATGTCCCCGGCCAGCATCACCGGGTGGACGTCATGGCCGCCACCGGCCTCTACGATGACGGCAAGAAGGGCATCCGCCGCGTCTCGGACCCCGCGCTCCGGGCCAAGGACATGGACCGCGACGGCGTCCAGGCCGAAGTGATGTACGGCATTCTCGGCGCGGCCACGCGCCTCCGCGATCACGAGGCGGCCACGGAGATGTTCCGCATCTACAACGACTGGCTCGTGGATTTCTGCCGCCACGATCCCGGCCGCTTCATCGGGCTCGCGTGCCTGCCCTATGGCGACATCGACGCCGCCGTGAAGGAGATCTACCGCGTGGCCCGCCTCGGGCTGCGAGGCGTGGAGCTGTCCTGCTCGTGGGACATGGAGCCCATGTGGCATCCCATCTGGGAGCCGCTCTGGCAGGCCGTCAACGACGTGGGGCTGCCGCTCCACTTCCACACCTTCCCCGCCCTCGATCCGAGCGTGCTCGACAAGGCGCAAGGCCGCGTCCGCCGGGCGGCCTTCTTCACCGTCGTCTCCGCCTTCCAGATGAACCTCGTCAACATCCTGGCCGCCATCATCGGCAGCGCCGTTCTCGAGCGCTATCCCAGGGTCCGCATCTCCTTCGGAGAGAGCGGCATCGGCTGGGTACCCTATGCCCTGGACCGCATGGACTTCGAGTGGGAGGACCGCTTCCACGACCTCGGCCTGAAGATGAAGCCGAGCGACTACTGGCGCCGCCAGTGCAAGGCGACCTTCCAGTTCGACCGTATCGGCACCAAGCTCATCGACGACATGGGCGTGGAGACGCTGATGTGGGGCTCGGACTATCCGCACGGCGACGGCGTGTGGCCGGAGTCGTCGAAGTACATCGACGAGCAGTTCGGCCATCTGCCCGCGGAGTTGACTCACAAGATGACCTGCGAGAACGCGGGCAAGTTCTACGGGCTGATCAGCTAGCGTCCGACGCGGCTCAGCGTCCCCAGGCCTCGAGACAGGCCTGGGCGTCGCCCCGCCCGAGGGCAAGCAGCCGCGCTATCGCCTCCGCGTCGAAGTCGAGGGGCCGGAGCAGGAGCGGCGACGAGGGCGCCAGGAGCTGGACATCCACGGCGGGGTGCCGGAGCCGGGCCAGCTCGGTGTCGCGTCGGATCTGCTGGATCATCATGAGCTCGAAGCTCTCCTCGAGGGCCCGGCGGATGGTCGAAGGCGAGGCCCCGCGCTCCGTCGGCGCATAGCTCATCACTACCACGGCGCGACCCACCGAGGCGTCCGCCTCGAGCGCTTCCAGGACCGGCGCGCGACCCGTCAGCCCGCCGTCCACGAGGAGCGCGCCGTCCACCTCCACGGGCGGGAAGAGTCCCGGGACCGCCGCGGCGGCCATGAGGACATCCACGGTAACCGTGCGGTTGTCGAACACACGCTTCTCGCGGCCGGCCAGATCCGTGGCTGTGACGAGGAGGCGCACGGGGGAGGCGCGAATGCGATCGAAGTCCAGGGAGGTGGTGATCAGCTCACGAAGCGGGCTGGGATCGAAGAGCGAGCTGATCTCGTTGAGGGCAAAGAGGGTGAGCCAGCCCGGCAGGAAACCCGCGAAGAACACGGACGCGCGCAGCGTGTAGACCCGCTCGCGCTCGACCGTGCGCCACATCGTCTCCAGCCGATCAGCCCGGCCGCTGGCGATCATGGCGGCATTGAGCGCACCCGCCGACGAGCCGGCCACGAGGCGGATCGGCAGCCCGCGCTCCACGAAGGCCGCGGCTACGCCGGCCTCGTAGGCGCCCTTGGCTCCTCCACCCGAGAGCACCAGGACCATCGGCGCGTCGAGGGGTAGGCTGGACCGGGCGCACGTCGCGGCGGCAGGAGTCGGCATGAGCAAGGCGGCGAGGGCCGCCGCGCCAGCGATCCTACGGCGAGTCTTCACGGTGTCTCTCCGATCTCATCGGGATGCCCGTTTGGAGACTTGGGTATACTCAGGCCCCGTACAGGACTGACCCTCACCAATCGATCCAGCGAAGAGGCGAGCTACATGAGCCACTATCACGATTCCGATGATCTCAAGGTTCTCGGAGAGTTCAAGAAGCTTGCGCCAGCGGAGTTCAAGGGCTTCGTCGAGCTCGACGCCATCGTGGGACGGGACGACGGCAGCATTCCGCGCAAGTATCGCGAGCTGATCGCTCTCGCCGTCGCGTGCACCACCCAGTGCCCGTACTGCCTCGATGTGCACACCAAGAACGCCAAGAAGGCCGGGGCTACCCGCGAGGAGGTCACGGAGGCCGCCTTCATTGCGGCCGCCCTGCGCGCGGAAGCGGCGGTGACGCACGGGGCCCTCGCCCTCAAGCTCTTCGACAAGGCATAGAGCGAACCCGAAGGAGCTCCGGCGCATGTCGCGACCTCGAGTCGCCAGTCTTCGGCTTCCAATGCTCTGTGCTGTCCTTCTGCTGGCGGCAGCGCCTGCGGTGGCAGCGCCCGAGGGCACGCTGACCTTCGCGCTTCACTTCAGCCCGGTGACGCGCTGGCTGGACCCGGCCGAGGGCGAGAGCACCATCACGCCCTTTCTCCTGCTCTACGCCCTCCATGATGGCTTGCTCAAGCCCATGGCAGGGTCTGGCTCGGCGCCGAGTCTGGCCGAGTCGTGGTCCATGTCCAAGGACGGGCTGAGCGCGGAGTTCATCCTGCGGCCGGGGATCAAATTCCATAACGGCGATCCCATCACCTCGGACGACGTCAAGTTCTCCTTCGAGCGCTACCGGGGCGGGGCCGCCAAAATCCTCAAGGATACCGTCAAGGAGATTCAGCTACTTGGGCCCAATCGCCTGCGATTCGTCCTCAAGGAGCCCTGGCCCGACTTCCCCGCCTTCTACGGCACCTTCGTGGCCAGCGCGGGCTGGGTGGTGCCCAGAAAGTACTTCGAGCGGGTCGGCGAGGAAGGCTTTCGCAAGGCGCCCATCGGGGCCGGCCCCTACAAGTTCGTGAGCTTCAATCCGGGCGTCGAGCTGGTGCTCGAAGCCTTCGAGGGCTACTGGCGCAAGACTCCCTCGATCAAGCGCCTGGTCTTCCGCAGCCTGCCCGACGAGACGACGCGCGCCGCCGCGCTCAAGAGCGGCGAGGTCGACATCGCCTTCCTGCTGAGCGGACCGACGGCCGAGGATATCCGGCGCACTCCCGGGCTGCGCCTCGTCGCGCCGCTCCTCGGTATCTTCTGGCTCGACTTCCCGGACCAGTGGGATCCGAAATCTCCCTGGGCCGACCGGCGCGTGCGGCTGGCCGCCAGCCTGGCCATCGACCGGCAGGCCCTGAGCCAGGCCGAGACGCTCGGCTTCTCGCGGCCCACGGGCAGCCTCGTTCCGCGCGACTTCGAGTTCGCCCTGCCCATCGACGCGCCCGCCTACGATCCCAGGCGCGCGCGACAGCTCCTCGCCGAGGCCGGACATCCCAATGGCTTCGACGGCGGGGAGATGACGCCCTTCCCGCCCTACAACTCCATGGGCGAGACGATCATGGGATGGCTCCAAGCCGTGGGAATCCGCACGCGCATGCGCACCTTGGAGCGAGGCGCCTTCATGACCTCGTGGCGGGAGAAGAAGCTGCACGGGGTGGTCCTCACCGTGACGGGGGTCTCGGGCAATGCCGCCACGCGCCTCGAGTCCTTCGTCACGAAGAATGGGGCCTTCGCCTTCGGCGCCCTGCCCGAGGTCGACGACCTCTTCCGCCGCCAGGCCAGGGAGATGGACCGGAAGAAGCGCGAGGCCCTCCTCTTCCAGATGCAGCGCATCCTCAACGAGCAGACCACCCAGGCCGCCGTCTATCACCTCGGCTTTCCCACGGGCTTAGGTCCCCGCGTGGAGGACATCCTCGCCCATGCCATCCCCGGCTTCTACATGTCTCCCTACGAGGACCTCAAGCTCAAGAAGCCCTGAGCGGGGAGGAGGTCGAATCATGAGAACGCTCATCGAAGGCGGGTGGGTAGTCGCGTTCAACGGCAAGAGCCACGAGGTCTACGAGCAGGGTAGCGTCGTCTTCGAGGGCGACCGTATCGTGCATGCGGGCGGACCGTACTTGGGGCCTGCCGACACCCGCCTCTCGGCGCGGGGCAAGCTCGTCTCCCCGGGCTTCATCAATACCCACGTCCACACGACGGGCAACGCCGGCGACTACCTCCTCCTCGACATGGCGAAGAACGACTACCGGACGTCGAACTACATGAGCTTCGCCGCGCCGCTCAAAGGCAAGATGACCCCGCCCCCGCCCGAGGCGGTGGCGGCCCTGCGCACCTTCGTCTTCCTCCACGCCCTCCGGCAAGGCACCACTACCATCATCGACGTCGGGGGCCAGCGCGGGGACTGGGAAGGCTACGTGCGCCTGATCGACGAGCTGGGCGTGCGTGTCTACGGCAGCCCGCCCTTCCGCGATCGCAACACCTTCACGGACGCGCAGGGCCGCCTCTACTACGATCACGACGCCAGTGTCGGCACGCAGGGCCTGAAGGACGCGGTGGCCTTCATCCGCGAGTACGACGGCGGCGCCCAGGGGCGGCTCCGCGGCATGCTCAACCCTTCCCAGGTCGAGACGTGCAGCGAGCCCCTGCTGCGCGCCTGCAAGGACGCGGCGCGAGAGCTGGACGTGCCCGTGCACACCCACGCGGGCGGCAACCTCGTGGAGTTCCAGCGGATCATGGACGAGTATCGCAAGACGCCCATCCAGTTCCTCGCCGACATCGGCTTCCTCGACGATCGCGCCCTCATCGGCCACGGCGTGTTCACCACCGCGCACGCCTGGAGCCATTATCCCTTCGGAGACGATCTCCGCGTGCTCGCGGAGCGAGGCGCCACCGTGGGGCACTGCCCGTACAAATACGCCAAGATGGCCATGACCCTGTGCTCCTTCCAGCGCTACCTCGACGCGGGCGTGAACCTCGCCATCGGCACCGACACCTTCCCCATGGACATGGTGGCGGAGCTACGCTGGGCGTCGATCTTGGCCAAGGTCGCCGACGCGAACTACCAGGCGGGCCAGCATCGCGACGTCTTCAATGCCGCCACCCTCGGCGGCTGCAAGTTCTTGCGCCGCGACGACCTCGGGCGCCTCGCTCCCGGCGCCAAGGCCGACATCCTGCTCATCGACCTCGACCATCTCGGCGCCCCCGTCTACGCCGATCCCATCAAGGCCCTCATCGACGCCGGGTCCGGGCGCGACGTGGACACGGTCATCGTGGACGGCAAGATCCTCGTCCAGGGCGGTCGCACCACGCGGATCGACGAGGACGAGGTGTATGCCAGGGCCCGCCAGGTGACGCAGCGTTTCTGGACCAACGTGCCTACGTGGCGCTGGGATGGCGCACCCGTCGACCGGATCATTCCGCCCGCCTTCCCCATCCACGGCGCGGCCGCGAAGTGAACACACCACCCCGGAGCCACGCCATGCGAGTTCCCCCTACGCTGATCCGTGAACAGCTCGTCTCCGTGTTTCGCGCCTGGCGCATGTCGCCGGCGCATGCCGACACCACGGCGGAGATGATGGTCGAGACCGACCTGCGCGGCGTCGACTCCCACGGCGTCTCCATGCTGCCCAGCTACGACCAGGAGTTCCGGCGGGGCCGTCTCAACATGCGCCCCGTCTTCAAGACCGTGCGCGAGGGAGCGGCCATGGCCCTCATCGACGCGGACGCCTCGCTCGGCCATCCCGTCTCGGTGCACGCGATGAATCTCGCCGTCGACAAGTGCCTCTCCACGGGGGTCGCCGTCGTCTCCGTGTTCAACTCCCACCACTTCGGCGCCGCCGGCTGCTACTCGAAGATCGCGGCCGATCGTGGCGTCATCGGCATGGTCACCGCGTCCACCCGCGGGGTCACCCTGGTGCCCACCTTCGCGGCGGAGCCGATCATGGGCACGAACCCCCTCGCCTTCGCCGCCCCCGCCAAGCGCAATCCCCCCTTTCAGCTCGACATGGCCACGACCACCGTGGCGGCGGGCAAGGTCAAGGTCTACAAGCTCAACCACAAGCCGCTGCCACCGGGCTGGGTGGTCGACGCGAGCGGCCAGACGGTGACGGACCCCGTGGAGGCCTTCAGCCACGTCTTCGAGAAGCCGGAGGGCGGCATCACGCCGCTCGGCGGCACGCGTGACCTCGGCGGCCACAAGGGCTACGGGCTGGCCGTGCTCGTGCACATCCTCGGCGGGGCGCTTTCCGGCGCCTCGTTCTCGCCGATCCGCAAGCGCACCCAGCGGGAGTCCGATCCGCACAACATCGGCCACTTTTTCATGGCCATCGATCCGCGGGCCTTCCGAGCAGAGGGAGAGTTCGAGCGGGATCTCGACGAGGTGATCGACGTGCTGCACGACGCCAAGCGGGCCGACCCCGAGCAGCCGGTGCTCGTCGCGGGCGACCCCGAGATGGCCACGAGGAAGGAGCGCCTGCAGAATGGCGTGCCCGTCCCCGACGACCTGATGGAGCAGCTCAGGACGGTGGCGAAGAGCGCCGAGGTGCCCTTCCTGCTCGCGCCCTAATAGACCGAGCTATTCACGAGACCGAGTCCCGCATTGGGTCTCCCCTTATCTACTCAGCTCTCGCCTCAGGGCTTCGCCCTTCAGCTCGAACTGCGGCCCTCTCCCCCTCCGGGGGCGAGGGATCAAAACAAATCCCTCTCCCTCGGAGAGGGAGAGGGTTGGGTGAGGGTGGCGTTATATTCGTGAATGGCTTGCGCCAACCGACACCGGCTCAGAGGTCGGCGACGGCTACGGTCTGCCCCGAGGCCGCGCTCTTGGCCACGGCGTCGGTGAATTCCATGTAGCGCACGCCGTCCTCGAAGTTGGTCCGCGAGATCTTCTCGCGTCCACGGATCGCGTTGACGAACTCCTCCTCGACGCGCCAACCGATCCGCTTCTCCTTGGGGATGGGGATCTCCTTCAGCTCCTTGTCCCCGCGACGCCCGCCGGACACGCGCTTGGCATCCGCTTCGAGCCTCAGCGTTCCCTCGCTTCCGAAGATCCATACCTCGGACTGGGGGGCGAGCGCGGTGACGGCGCTGAAGCGGAGGTGGGCGACGCCACCGCCTCGCAGGGTGCCCAGGATGTCGATGTGATCGGGCACCTTGACCTCGCGCATGGCGCCGGCCGCGTCACGACGCCGCGGCACAGCGATCTTGGTCATGGCCGTCACGCGCTGGAGAGGCCCGAGCCAGCGCTGCATGGCCTCGTACCAGATGCCCATGTTGAGGACGTTGTTGCCGCTGAGGGAGACGTCCTGGCGCCAGTGCAGCGGCTCCTCCCGCTCCACGAATCGCCCGCCCTGAGCGGTCTGCAGCTCCACGGCGAGCACCTCGCCGACGTAGCCCTCGCCCAGGAGGGACTGCAAGGTCGAGTCGACCTCGAGGGTGGGCGGGGAGGGCACGAGCTGGGTGATCAGGTGAGGTGCCCGTCGCGAGGCCTCGAGCATCTGCCGCCCCTCGGCGGCGTTCATGGCCATGCGCGCTTCGCAGAGGACGTGCTTGCCCTGCTCGAGGGCGGCCAGGGTGATCTCGCGGTGCATGTAGGGCCAGGTGCCGATGCAGACCGCGTCGACGTCCTTGGCCTCCACGACCTTCCGCCAGTCGCCCTCCACCCGGCTGATGCCGAACTCGCCGGCGACGCGCTCGCCCGATTCCTTGCTGCGGTTGGCCACGGACACCAGCTCGACGCCGGGTTGCGCCTTGAGCTTCGGAATGTGGTGGAGCTTCGTGTTCTTGCCCGCGCCCACGAAACCCACACGGATCGGTCGATCGGTCATGATGGGATCCTCACTCGCGGTAGTCGAGACCCGCGACGACGAACTTCGGCTTGAAGGTTGGCCGCGTCACGAAGGCGATGAAGGCCCGCGCCGTCTCCGGTGTGGCCGCCCGCGTGGCCACGGCGGCGGAATAGGTGGTGATCTTCTGAAGCTCTTTCGGAAGCGGCCCCACGAGCTTCACGCCCTTCACGGGCAGGATCTCGCTGATCTGGTGCACGCAGAGCTCGGCCTGGCCTTTCACGATCGCCTCCGCCGCGTAGCCGCCCGGCCAGAGAACGGTCTTTTCCTTCACCGCGTCGGCGATGCCCAGGCGCTGGAGCACGCCCGCGAAGTGGATCCCGCTGGTGGCTCCCCGGGCGGGATCCGTGTACACGATGGACTTCGCGGCCAGGACCGTCCGCTTGAACGCTTCCGGGGTCGAGATGTCGGGCAGAGGGGCGCCCTCGCGCACGGCGACTCCGATGGCCGTCCGGGCGAGGTCGGCCCGGGTGTCCGCTACCACGAGCCGCTGCCCCGCGAGCTGCTCGAGGACGGTGTCGGTGACGATGACCACATCCGCGGGCTCGCCCGCCTCCACTTTCTGCCTCAGCTCCCCCGCGGTCGCGGAGGTGATGATGACGGTGTTCCCCGTCTCCTGCCGGAACGTCTCCGCGAGCTCGGTCACGATGCCCTTCATGGCTCCGGCGCTCAGCACCTTGATCTCGGCGGCGTGGACGAGATCCGCCCAGGGACAAACGCCCAGACCGGCCACGAGGAGGGCCAGCCACCATCCCGTACGTTTTGCTCTCAGACTCATCGCGCCTCCTGGTCGCCCATGGGTGGGCGAGCTCGTGTCGTCATCCAATGATCCGCCCGCCCATCACGCGGATCTCGTCTCCCGTGATGTAGGCCGAGGCATCCGAGGCGAGAAACACGCAGGCATCCGCAATCTCCTCGGGGCGCCCCAGCCGCCCGAGGGGGATCTGCTTGAGCTGCTCCGCGCCCCCGGGCGGGGCCTGGCGGAACTCCGGATACCACTCCGCGTAGCGCCGCTCGGTGTCCATGGTGCCCGGGATGACCATGTTGGCGCGGATGCCGAACGGCCCCAGCTCGGCGGCGAGGGCGCGCATGAGGCCGAGCGTTCCCGTCTTTGCCGCGGTCACCGCGGCGGTGTTGGGCCGGCCCGTCAGGCTCGACTGCCCGCCGATCGCGATGATGCTGCCCCGCTTCCGCTCCTTCATGCCCGGCACGACGGCCCGCGCGAGGTAGAAGGCGGAGTGGAGATTGACGCCCATGACGTGATGCCAGTCCTCGAGCGAGGTCTCCGCCATGGACTTGTGGGGCCGGATGGCCGCGTTGCACACGAGGATGTCGATGGCGCCCAGCTCCGCCAGCCCTCGCTTCACCATGAGGTCCACGGCCGCCGCATCGGCGATGTCGCCGAGGGCCGGGACGGCACGCACCCCGGCCTTGCGGCACTCCTCGGCCACCGCTTCCAGCTCGTCCCGGTTCACCCGCGTATTGACGATCAGATCCGCACCCTCGGCGGCGAAGGCCAGCGCGATGGCGCGGCCGATGTTGCGGCTGGCCCCCGTGATGAAGGCCGTCTTCCCTCCGAGCTTCATGCCGAGGCCCGCAATGCCTTCCGCTCGCCGTCGCTGAGCAGTCTCATGGCTCTCCTCCTCGTAGCCAGCTTCAGTTGGTCCAGCCTAATCCGCCCCTTCGGATCGAAGTGGCGAGGGGCCTCGGCGGAGATACTGCTCCGTCAACGGCGGCGGCGTCAAGCCTGGCCGGGAGATCCCAGGGCTTCCGGTGGACGGACGGGGTCACCCGTGGAAAGATGAACACATGGGACTGCGCGAGTATCGCCGCAAGCGAAACTTCAAGAAGACTCCAGAACCCTCGGGCACGAAATTGGTCCGGCGTGGCAAGGGCGATCATCTCTTCGTCATCCAGAAGCACGCGGCGAGCCGGCTGCATTACGATTTCCGGCTCGAGCTCGACGGCGTGCTCAAGAGCTGGGCGGTGCCCAAGGGTCCCAGCCTCGATCCCGCCGACAAGCGCCTCGCCATGCACGTCGAGGATCATCCGGTCGAGTACGGCACCTTCGAGGGCATCATCCCGAAGGGTGAGTACGGAGGCGGCACGGTGCTCCTGTGGGACCGTGGCAGCTGGGAGCCCGTCGGCGATCCTCACCAGGGCTACCGGGCCGGCAACCTCAAGTTCATTCTCAAGGGCGAGAAGCTCCGGGGGGGCTGGGCCCTCGTGAGGATTCGAGGCGCGCGTCGGGGCGACGAGGGCGCGCGGAGCTGGCTCCTGATCAAGGAGCGCGATGCCGAGGCGCGCTCAGGACGCGCGGCCAACATCGTCGAGCTCGAGCCCAGGAGCGTGCTCATGGGGAGAACGCTGGAGGAGATCGCCGCCGCCGCGGACCGCGTGTGGCACTCGGGTCGGGACGGCGGGAAGAAGGCCGCCGTGTCGCGCAAGCCGCCGGCCGCGCTTCGCCCGGCCCCGGCGCGCCGGAGCCGGCGCCACGCGCCCGTCTCGGTCGCCGACGTACCCGGGGTCCGCCGCGCGGCGCTTCCGAAATTCGTTCCGCCCCAGCTCGCCACCCTCGTGAGCCACGCGCCGAGCGGAGAGACCTGGCTCCACGAGATGAAGTACGACGGCTATCGCATCCTCGCCCGGCTCGACCATGGGCGCGTCACCCTCCTGAGCCGCAACGGGCGCGACTGGACGGACAAGTTCCCGACCATTGCCGAGGCGGTGGGGCATCTTCCCGCCGAGCGGGCGATGCTCGACGGTGAGGTCGCCGTGCTCCAGCCCGACGGCACCACCAGCTTCCAGGCCCTGCAGAACTTCCTGTCGGGCACGGGGCCGGGCCAGCTCGTCTACATGGTGTTCGATCTCCTGCACCTCGACGGCTGGGACCTCACGGGCGCCCGGCTCGAAGAGCGCAAGGCGGTGCTCGAGCGTCTGCTCGCCTCGGGCAACGGCAAGTCGGGTCCCGTGCGCTACAGCGATCACGTGGTCGGCGGTGGGCCCGACTTCTTCACGCACGTGTGCCGGCTCGGGCTCGAAGGAACAATCGCGAAGCGGCGGGACGCGCCCTTTCGGGGCACGCGAAGCACAGACTGGCTCAAGATCAAGTGCGTCAAGCGGCAGGAAGTCGTGATCGGCGGCTATACGGACCCGGAAGGCTCGCGCATCGGGATCGGCGCCCTCCTCGTCGGCGTCCATGAGGACGGGCGCCTCGTCTACGCCGGCAAGGTGGGAACAGGCTTCAACCAGAAGACCCTCCGCACGCTCAAGAAGCGCCTGGCGTCGCTCGAGCAGAAGGCCTGCCCGTTCGCCGCGTGTCCGACGGGCATCGGGCGGCCGCACTGGGTCACGCCCGAGGCGGTGGCCGAGGTGAGCTTCAGCGAGTGGACGGCCGACGGCAGGATGCGCCATCCGTCCTTCCAAGGTCTGCGCGAGGACAAGCCGGCGACCTCGGTGACGCGAGAGCTTCCCGCTGCTGCCGTGAAGGAGGTGGTCGAGATGCCAGGATCATCGACGAGAGCGCGGAAGGGAAAGGCTCGCCAGAGCCCGGGCGCGGCATCCGCGAAAGGGCCCGGTGAGGCCGTGGTCGCGGGCGTTCGCCTCACCCACCCCGACCGCGTCCTCTACCCGGCCCAGAAGACGACGAAGCGCGACCTCGCGCTCTTCTACGAATCGATCGCCGACTGGATCCTGCCGCATCTCGAGGACAGGCCGACGGCGCTCGTCCGCTGCCCCGAGGGCGTGGCCAAGGAATGCTTCTACCAGAAGCACGTCGGCACCTGGGCACCCGAGAGCCTGCGCCGAGTCAAGATCCGGGAGAAGACGAAGGTCGGCGAGTACCTCGTCGTCGATTCCCTTCCCGCCCTCGTCGGGCTCGTGCAGCTCGGCATCCTGGAGATCCACACCTGGAACTCCCTCGTCGAGCATCTCGAGCGCCCAGATCGCGTCGTCTTCGATCTCGATCCGGGACCTGGAGTGCCGTGGACGCGCGTGACCGAGGGCGCCCGTCTCATCCGGGAAAGGCTCCTCGCTCTCGAGCTCGAGAGCTTCGTCAAGACCACGGGCGGGAAGGGCCTGCACGTCGTGGTGCCCCTGTCCCCCGGCCCGACCTGGGCCGAGGGCGCCGACTTCGCGAGAAAGCTCGCCGAGAGCGTGGCGAGAGAGGACCCGCGCGGCTACGTCTCGCACATGGCAAAGAGTGCGCGCCAGGGGAAGATCTTCATCGACTACCTGAGGAATGTCAGGGGAGCGACCAGCGTCGCCGCCTACTCCACGCGCGCCAAGCCGCAGGCGCCCGTCTCCGTCCCCCTGGCCTGGGAGGAGCTCTCGCCCGCCATCAAATCCGACCACTACACGATCGCGAGCCTGCCCCGGCGCCTGGCCGGGCTCAAGACGGATCCCTGGGCGAAGTACTGGACGACCCGCCAGAAGCTGCCGCGGATCGAGGCTCTCGAGAGCAAGAGATCGGTGGCGGCGGGTCGGAGGTGAGCCGCGTCTTCTTGCTCTCCCCCGCCCACTGCGGCGGAGAGCGCGCTGCGCTCGTGCTCGGTCCTCGCGCCCGCTTCGACCTCGCCCTCCGCCTGCGCGCCTCCTCCGGCGTGCCCCTGGGCGAGGTCTTCTCGTTTCTGAGCGGCCTCTATTTCCGCGGCAAGCTGACCTACGCGCGCGCCTTCGCGAGCCCGCCCGCCGGTGTCGCCGGCGTCTACGTCATCACCCCCACGGACGGGTTCGAGCTCGCGGAGACCGCCGTCGACGTGAGCCGTCTGCGACGCTTCGCGAGCGTCGACATCCACGCCGACGATGCCCGCTTTCGTCGCCCGCTTCTTCGCCATGCGCGACGCCTCGCGGAGGCGATCGGGCCCGACGGCGAGGTGGTCCTGCTCGGCAGCATCGCCACCCCGAAATACGTCGAGCCGCTGCTGGAGGCGCTCGGCGAGCGCCTGCGCTTTCCTTCGGAATTCGTGGGCCGCGGCGACATGAGCCGCGGCGGGCTGCTCCTGCGCCACGCCAGGTCGGGCGTCGAGCTGGACTATCTTCCGCTGCGCGGGGCCACGCGGCGCGGCGCTCGCCCGCCCCGCCTCCTACCCGTCCCCCGCGCCACACACCGCTCGTCATCATGCTAGTGTAGGGGGCATTCAGCTCCCATTCGCGAAGCCACTTCAGCCATGACACGCCGTGCGCTCGGATCGCTGGCCGTGGGCCTGCTCATTTTCGGGCTCACCGTCGTGGCCGTGGGCCTTCCCGCTTCCGGGCAGGCGCCCAGGCGCGGCGGCATCCTCAACTCACTTCTCACCGAGGACCCGCCGGGTCTGCTGATCCACGAGTCGGCCACCGTCTCGAACGTGTGGCCCATGGCGCCGTGCTACTCGAACGTCGTGATCTTCCATCCCCTCAAGTCTCTCGAGAGCGTGGAGACGGTCATCCCCGAGCTGGCCGAACGGTGGTCGTGGCAGGACAACTTTCGCAACCTCGTCTTCTTCCTCAAAAAGAACGTGCGCTGGCATGACGGCCAGCCCTTCACCTCGCGCGACGTCAAGTACACTTTCGACGTGGTCCGCGAGGCGGCGGCGGCGCCGGCCAAGCTTCGCCTGAGCCCCCGCAAGGACTGGTACGCCAACGTCGAGGCCATCGAGGCGCTGGAGCCGCATACCGTCGTGTTCCGGCTCAGGCGGCCCCAGCCCTCCTTCCTCCTCATGCTCGCCTCCGGCTACTCCCCCGTGTACCCGGCCCACGTCCCCCTCGCCGAGCTGCGCCAGCGCTGCGTGGGCACGGGACCGTTCAGGTTCAAGAAGTACGAGCGCGGCCAGCTGGTGGAGCTCGAGAGAAATCCGGACTACTTCGTGCCCGGCCGCCCCTACCTCGACGGCATCCGCTACACCATCATCGGGGAGCGCGGCACGCGCCTGGCCGCCCTCCAGGCCGGCCGGCTCGACGCCTTCGTGCCTCTCGACGTCACGAAGACCATGGCGGAGACCCTCAAGAAGAGCGCGCCATCGCTCGTCATCACCGAGGTGGGACAGAACGGCAGCGACAACGTCATCCTCAACCACAAGCGGCCCCCTTTCGACAACGCGAATGTGCGCCGCGCGATCAGCCTGGCCATGGACCGCCACGCCTTCGTCCAGGGGGTCCGCCACGGTGGCGCCGTCGTGGGCGCCGCCATGATGCCCAAGCCTTTCGGCATCTGGGGACTTCCCGAGCCGGAGTATCGCGGGCTCCCCGGCTATGGGAACCCCGAACAGAACAAGGCCGAGGCGAAACGGCTCCTGGCGGCCGCGGGCTATGGCCCAGGCAGGCCCCTCCGAGTGGAAATGGTCACGCGGACCCTCTCGATCTACCTGGACGTGGCTTCATTCGTGGTCGACCAGCTTCATCAAGTGGGGGTGGAGGCGACCTTGAAGCAGCTGGACACCGCCGCCTGGTTTCCCGCGCTGGCGCGGCGCGAGTACCAGATCGGCGCCAATCTCACCGCGGGCGGCTTCGACGATCCCGACGCGTACTTCTTCGAGAACTACAAGTGCGGGTCCTCGCGCAACTACACCGACTACTGCACCGAGCAGATGGATCGGCTCATCGATCTGCAGTCGCAGGAGCTTGATCACGCCAAGCGCCTCAAGCTCGTCTGGGAGATCCAGCGTCGCCTCGACGCGGAGGTGGCGCGTCCCATGCTGAGCTGGCGCAAGGAATACTTCGTCCAGTGGCCGCATGTCCGGAATCTCGTCCCCCACAACTCCCTCTACAACTACGGGCGCATGCAGGAGGTCTGGCTGGACCGATGAGCGAGCGCAGCGCGGGGCGGGCCGTCGTCGAGATGTTGAAAGCCGAGCAGGTGCGGTACATCTTCGGGATCGTCGGCTCGACTTTCCTCGACGTCCTGGACGCCCTCTACGACGATCGCAGCGTGGAGTACATCAACGTCCGTCACGAGCAGGCCGCCGCCTTCATGGCCGACGGCCTCGCCCGGGTGACGGACGTCCCCGGGGTCTGCCTCGTCACGAGCGGCCCGGGCGCCACCAACCTGCTCACGGGCGTGGCGGCTGCCTATGTCGCCCATTCGCCCCTCGTAGTCCTCGTGGGCGGGGTCGACCTGGAGCACCACGGCAAGGACGCCTTCCAGGACTACGACCTCGTGAGCATGTTCCGGCCCGTGACCAAGCTCGCCGTCCAGGTGCCCACGCCGGGACGCATTCCCGAGATGCTCCGCGCAGCCCTGCGCGCCGCCATGACGGGGCGCCGCGGCCCCGTCCTCGTGGAGATTCCGAGGAATGTCCTGAACGACCAGACGCTCCCCGGAGAGGAGCTGGCGCCCGCGGGCTATCGGGTGACTCATCCGCTGCCGCCGCATCCCAACGCCATCGCGGAGGCGGCGCGCCTGCTGCGACAGGCCGAGCGGCCGCTGCTCCTCGCGGGCGGCGGCGTCATCCGGGCCGACGCCAGCGCCCTCGTGGTCAGCCTCGCCGAGCAGCACGCGATTCCGATGATCACCGCCTATGGGCGCAACGATGCCGTGCCCAACGCGCATCCTCTATACATAGGGCCGCTCGGGCGGGCGGGGTCAGCCGAGGCGGCCGCCGCCTGCCGGCGCGCCGATCTCCTCCTGGTCATGGGCTCCCGGCTGGGGCACTTCACGAGCCACTTCGACAACCGCTACATCCGGCCGGACACCGCCATCATCCAGATCGACGTCGACAGCGGGGACATCGGCCGGTACTACCAGACCGCCATCGGCATCCAGGCCGATGCTCGCGAAGCGTGTCTGGCGTTGCTGGACACGCTCGATCGCGATGCCGTGAGCCCGGCCCGCCAGGCGTGGCGTCAAGAGACCGAGGTCCTGCGCGCCCAGCGTCAGGCTCGGCTGGCCGCCGAGGCCGGCCTCCAGGCCACGCCGCTGAAACCCCAGCGCGTCTATGCGGAGTTGCGCCGCGCGCTGTCCCCCGAGACGATCGTCGCGCTCGACGCGGGAGCGGCGCCGGCCTACGGATACGATCGGCTGCACTTCAGTCGGCCCCGCACCTTTCTCACTCCCCTCGATCTCGGCGGACTCGGCTTCGCCTTCCCGGAGGCCCTGGGGGCCAAGCTCGGCCGTCCCGACGCGCCCGTGCTGGCCATTCACGGCGATGGCGGCTTCCTCATGAATGCCCAGGAGATCGAGACGGCGGTGCGGCATGGGATCAACGTCACCACCCTGGTGATGAACAACAACTGCTGGGGCTCGGAGAAGGCGTACCAGAAACACTTCTACGGTTCGCGCTACATCGGCTGCGACATCGGCAACCCGCGCTATGACCAGTTCGCCCGGCTCTTCGGCGCCGAGGGCTACTACGTGGAGCATCCCGATCAAGTGGGAGACGCGATCACCGCGGCACTACGCTCGGGCAAGCCGGCCATCGTTGAGATCCCCATCGACCCGGAGGAGTTTCCGACTCCTGCCACGGCCGTCCGCAAAGAGAAAGCAGGGCAGAAGGCCCCGTGATCGTAAGGTATACTTTCGCCCAATCGCCCATGAGCCGGAACAGCGATTCGACGCGGGCCGAAGCCCGAACGATCACGATCGCGGTTACCTTCTTCGCTGATCTCCGCCGCTTCCTACCTCGCGGAGCCGAAGGGCCGCAGCGCTATACCATCCCAGAGGGCGCCACCGCCGCCGACCTGCTCGCCGTCATCGGCGTGGAGACTGGAGCTGAGGTGACGATCGCGGTGGATGGAGAGCTGGCCAGCCGGGAGACACCGTTACGCGACGGCGCCGACGTCATGCTGCTGAACCCGATGGAAGGGGGAGCCGCAGGCGCAGGCGAGGCGACCACATGATGGAAGGGGGAGCCGCAGGCGCAGGCGAGGCGACCACATGATAGAAGGGGGATAAGCGACCAATGGACCGCTACGGCTACTGGAACAAGATCCTGCACGTGAATCTCGGCGACCGGAGCACCCGGATCGAGGAGCCGGGAGACGCTTTCTTCCGCCGCTACGCCGGCGGTCGTGGCCTCATCGGCCACTATCTCCTCAAGTACGTGCCCAAGGGCGCCGACCCCCTCGGGCCCGACAATATCCTGGTCATCGCGCCGGGCGTCATCACGGGCGCGCCGGTGCCCGGGGCGGGCCGCCACAGCGTGGGCGCGAAGTCGCCCCTCACCGGCGGCTTCGGCGAGTCGGAGTCGGGCGGCTACTGGGGCGCCGAGCTCAAGCGCGCGGGCTGGGACGCCATCGTCTTCCACGGCGTGTCCCCCACGCCCGTCTACCTGTGGATCAGCGACGGCGCCGTCGAGATCCGCGACGCCTCCCACCTCTGGGGAAAGATCACCGGAGAAGTGGAAGATGCCATCCTCGCCGAGCTCGGCGATCTGCGCATCCGCGTTGCCCAGATCGGCCCCGCCGGCGAGAACCTCGTGCGCTTCGCCTCCATCGCCAACGAGCTGAACGAGGTGGCGGGCCGGACGGGCATGGGCGCCGTCATGGGCTCCAAGCGCCTCAAGGCCATCGCCGTGCGCGGCAAGATCCCCGTGAAGATCGCCGACCAGCCGTCCCTGCTCGGGGTCGCCAAGTGGGTCTCCGGCACCATGGACGAGAAACACCGCGCCTTCCACGAGTTCGGCACGGGCGCGGCCATGCAGGGCAAGAGCCTCGAGGGGGGCATGCCCGTCCTCAACTATCGCCTGGGCGCCGCCGACACCATCGCCAAGGTGGACGCCATCGCGGTGCGCGACCAGGTGCGCGTGCGGATGGGTGCCTGCTACGCGTGCTCGGTCCGGTGCAAGAAGGTCGTCCACATCGAGGAGAAGGAAGAGAGGGCGCGCGAGTTGTCGGAGTCGCTCTACAAGGGCCGGGCCCGCGTGGCCGTGGACCCGCTCGGACGCTATAGCGTCGATCCGCGCTACGGCGGCCCTGAGTACGAATCGCTCGCGTCGCTGGGCGTCAATCTGGGACTCGACGACCTGATCGCCATCTGCAAGTCGAACGAGATGTGCAACTACCTCTGCATGGACACGGTCTCGCTCGGGGCCACCCTGGCCTGGGCCATGGAGTGCTTCGAGAAGGGCATCCTGACCCTCGACGACACGGACGGTGTCCCCCTGCGCTTCCACGACGCCGACGGCGTGATCAAGCTGGTCGAGATGATCGCCTATCGGCGGGGCATCGGCGATCTCCTCGCCGAGGGATCCCAACGCGCCGCGCAGCGGCTGGGCCGGGGCTCGGAAGCCTTCCTCACCACGGTCAAAGGGATGGAGATGGCCATGCACGACCCGCGTCACATGCCGGTCATGCGGGCTTCGTACCTGCTGGCGCCCACCGGCGGTGACCACATGCGCCAGACGAGCAACCGCAACGGCCTGCGCAACCAGATCGGGCTGTGCCATTTCCTCGCCTACGAGGACGATCAGTCGCTGACGATCCTCCGCGCCGTCACAGGCTGGGACATCACGGCCGAGGAGATGGTGACCACGGCCCACCGCGGCCTCACCCTCGCCCGGCTCTTCAACCTGCGCGAAGGCTTCGGGCGCGCCGACGACCGCCTCCCCGCGCGCTTCAGCGATCCCCTGCCCAAGCACGCCGGCTTCACCTCGGAGCAGCAAGCCAAGATCGTGACGGACTACTACGTCGAGCAAGGGTGGGACGAAGCGTCCGGGGTGCCCACGGCCGAGACCATCCGCGCCCTCGAGATCGAGGAAGACGCCGCCCGCGCGAACTAGAGACGACAAAGGAGAGCCCGTGGAGCTCGATCCGGAGACGCTGGAGCAGACGGCTGTCTACAAGATCCTCATCTCGTCCGTGGTCCCCCGGCCCATCGCCTGGGTGTCGAGCATCGACGCGGAGGGCATCCGCAACGTGGCGCCCTTCAGCTACTTCATGGCCATCACGGACAACCCGCCCACCATCGCGTTCTCGTCATCGCCGCGCGCGGCCGCTCCGGGAGGCGAGCGCGGCAAGAAGGACACCCTGCGCAACGTCGAGGCGACGAGGGAGTTCGTGGTCAATATCGTCGACGACGCCCTCGCCGAGCACATGAACCTGACCTCGGGTGAGTACCCGCCGGAGGTCGACGAGTTCGCCCTGGCGGGGCTGATGTCCGCGCCGGGCGTCAAGGTCAAGACCCCTCGCGTGGCCACGGCGCCCATCAGCATGGAGTGCAAGCTCGCCCGGATCATCCCGGTGGGGAACGCGCCCGCGAACCTCGTGCTGGGAGAGATCGTGTATTTCCACGTGCGGGACGACATCTATGACGCGGCGACCGGGCGCCTGGACATGCACCGCCTGCGCCCGGTGGGCCGCCTGTGCGGCAACCTCTACACGCACGTCCACGACATCTTCGAGATGAAGCGCCCCGGGGCCAACTATCGCGGCTGAGCAGCCACTCGACACGTCGGGCAGACCCCTCAGGAGAACACCCATGGAGCTGGACGGACAGATCGCCATCGTCACCGGCGCCGGCCGCGGCATCGGACGCGCCACCGCTCTCGAGCTGGCAAGGATGGGCGCGGATATCGTGGTCGCCGAGCTCGATCGGGCGGGCGCCGATCGCACGGCCTCCGAGGTCAAGGGCCTCGGCCGGCGCGTGCTCATCGTGCCCACCGACGTCACCTCGCGCGCGGACCTCCAGGCGATGGCGGATCGCGCCCGCGGAGAATTCGGGCGGATCGACGTGCTCGTCAACAACGCGGGAATCTACCGCGCCGCCCTGCCCCTCGACGTCACCGAGGAGCACTGGGATGCCGTCCTCGACGTCAACGCCAAGGCCGTGTTCTTCGCGAGCCAGGCCGTCCTGCCCGCCATGATCGGGCAGAAGCGCGGGAACATCATCAGCCTCGCCTCGCTGGCCGGCAAGGTCGGCAGCCGCAACAACCTGCCCTACAACGCGAGCAAGGCCGCCGTCATCAGCATCACCAAGAGCCTCGCCCTCGCGCATGCCGCCGACGGCATCCGCGCGAACTGCGTCTGCCCCGGCTTCGTCGAGACCGACATGTGGACCATGGTCGCGCGCGAGCAGGGAGCGCTCCAGGGCATGGCCCCCGAGGAGTTCACGCGTCAGCGCCTCGCCCAGATCCCGCTCGGTCGCATGGAGACCCCCCAGGACGTGGCGAACGTGATCGCCTTCCTCGCTTCGAGCCGCGCCGCCTACATGACCGGCCAAGCCATCAACGTCACGGGCGGCGTGATCATGCACTGAGGGGGCCGATAAAGGCCCATCTGCTTCGTTGGCGCCCTCGGCAGCAGGTTCAACGTACAAAAAGTACGCCTCACCTGCTGCCTTCGGGCGCCGCCTCGCATCTGGGCCTTTCTCAGCCCCTCAGCGGTTTTTCGACAGAAGGAGCAGTCAATGACCGTAGATTCGCCGCTTCCCCTGGCGGGGTTCCTGGTGCTGGATCTCACCCGTGTCCTGGCCGGCCCGTACTGCACGCGGCTGCTCGCGGACATGGGGGCGCGCGTCATCAAGATCGAGCGGCCGGGCGATGGCGACGAGACGCGCCACAACGTGTACCAGCTCGAGCCCGGGCGCGAGGACCAGAGCACGTATTTCGCCCGTGTCAACGCGGGCAAGGAGTCCGTGTCGGTGGATCTCTCCAATCCCCAGGGGCGCGCCGTGGTCGTGGACATCGCCCGGCACGCCGACGTCTTCATCGAGAACTTCACGCCCGGCGTGGCCGCCCGCCTCGGCTGCGACTACCCCGCCATCCGCGAGGTCAAGTCCGACATCGTCTATTGCTCGATCTCGGGGTTCGGGCAGAGCGGCCCCTGGCGGCTCCGCCCCGCCTTCGCCCACATCACCAACGCCATCTCGGGGCTCATGCACCTCGAGCAAGGCGACGAGGCGAACCCGCGCTCCTCGAACCTGCAGGCCGCCGACATGCTCGCGGCCACCCACGCCGCCACCGCGATCCTGGGCGCGCTCCTTCGTCGCGCCCGCAGCGGCCGGGGCGCCCGCCTCGACGTGTCCATGCTCGAGGCCCTCGTGGCCTCGGACAGCGTCACCTTCGCGTCCGTGCTGAATGGAGGCCAGGAGCACGGCAATCCACGGCCGGGCATGCTCGTCCACCGGATCGGCGACCGCTATCTCGCCCTGCAGAGCGTGGGCGCCCCGGATCTCTGGTCGAGGCTCCTCACGGTGATGGAGCGCCCGGAGCTCGCCAAGGATCCCCGCTTCGCCACCCGGGACGGTCGCCGCACGCACTGGCGCGTCCTGCAAGAGCTGATCGGGCACTGGCTGAATCGGTTCGAGAGCGTGGAGGCCGCCCTCGACGTCCTCGACAAGGCGCGCATCCCCTGCGCCCCCGTGCTGCATCCCGCCGAGCTCATCGCCTCGCCGCATCTGGCCGAGCGGAGATTCTTCGCCACCCTGCCGCATCGCGGGCGCGGAAGCGTCCGGGTCACCGCCAGCCCCTATCACCTCGACGGCGAGCCCGTGCACCCGCAGCGACCCGCCCCGTATCGCGTGGGCGAGCACACCCGCGAGATCCTCGCCGGTCTGCTCGGCTACGACGACGCGCGCATCAACGCGCTCCTCGAATCTCGCGCCATCGAAGCCCCGTAGGATCTGGGCCCAGGCGGCTCAAAAAGGTCCAGATGCGAGGCGGCGCGGGCGGCGGCACCCCGAGGCGTACTCTCTGTACGTTGAGCGGGTGCCGCCGCCCGCGCCAACGAAGCAGCTGGGCCTTTTTCAGCCGCCTGGGCGGGTAGCGCCTACCGCCGCCACCACGAAGCGGGGCGCCTTGTCGCGCAGGGTCGGGATGTCAGGCAGGAAGCGCGTCTCCACGAGCCCGGCGGCCTCCATCGCTCCCCTCCACTGCTCGGGTGTGAGGAAGCCGCCGCTCGGACGGTAGAGCGGGTGGAGCCGGGGCGATCGGAATGTCTGGGTCAGGTTGAAGACAAACTCCGCCTCGATGGGCTGGCGCGGACGCGGTCGCACGCACTCGGAGACGACGAGACGGCCGCCGGGCGCGAGGGCCTGGAAGACTTCGCCCAGGGTGAATTCCAGATCCTGGGCCACGTGGAGCGTGTTCACGGCGTAGACGAGGGCGACGCTGCCGCGCCCCACGCCCTGCTCCGCGAAGGGACGGTTCATGTCGAGGGTCGCCGCGCTCAGGACCGAGAGCGCCGGATAGCGCGCCCGCAGCGCCTGCTCCCCGCGGCGAAGGAAGGCGGGCACGAACTCCGTGAAGCGGTATCCCGCGATCTCGCCCAGCTTACCCGCCGTCTCGAGCCGCTCGAGGAGCGCGAGGGCGCCGCTGCCGAGTCCGCCCCCCAGCTCCAGGATGATCCCCCCGGAGGGAGGCAGCCACGCGTCCGCTGCGATGGCACCCACGCGATTGTTGACGGCGTAGAGCCCGTTGTCGTTGGAGAAGTAGTCGATCCAGAGGCGGAGGCGCTTCGCGGAGAAGAGCACGTCCTCCCCCGCGACCTCGCCGCGGAGGAAGGCCGGGTAGTCGCGGGCCGCGGTCTCCGCGAGGACATACGAGGGCATCCACGTCGGCGCGCTCCGGAGCTGTTCGTCCCTCACCGCGCCGGGATCGAGCACAGGCAGAGGGCCGAGGGCGCGATACCGGCCCCGCCCCTGCCCCGCCGGCTCCGCGAGCAGCCCGCGCGCGGCCAGTGACCGGAGGATCCACTCTAACGGCACGAGGGCGGGGGCAGCCGAGAGCTTGGCCCGGAGGGCGATGTCCTCAGTGCCCCCCTCGTCCCGAAGCGCGTCTTCGAGCCCGGTCTCACGGACCACCTGGAGCACGAGGCGGTGGACGAACTGCTCGTAAAGAAAATGGGAGCGCACGAACGAGACGTCGAAGAGCGGCCGCAGCTCTCGAGGCAGCAGTCCCTCGAGAAGGGCCGCCGTGTCGCGGGCTTCCTCCTCGCCCGCGGCCCCGAGAACCGAGCCCCCGGCGGCCTCGAGTTCGCTCATGGGGGCCACGGGCTCCAAATGTCGAAGAAATTGAACCACTGCGTCGGGTGCTCTCGGACGATCTCCTCGAGGATCGCGACCCAGCGGCGCGCGGCGTCCTCCGCCCCGCCGCGAGCGACCTCCAGGGGCTCTGCCACCCTGACGAGATAGCGATGCTCGGGGCCGAGGAGGCAGAAGGCGGGCACCACCGGCACTCCCACGGCCCCGGCAAGGAGAAACGGCCCGAGGGGGAACGGAGCGGGCGCCCCGAAGAAGGGAACGAGCATGTCCCCCCGCGTGCCGAGCGCCCGGTCGCCCTGCACGGCCACCACCTCGCCGCGTCGGAGGGCGGCCACCAGCTCGAGCGAGATGGTGGGGCGGCTGCGCGCCACGAAGCGCACGCCATCGCCCTCGCGACGAACCCATCGCTCGAGCTCCCGGGCCTCCTCTTCGGCGACCACAACGTGAGTTCGCCGAGCCGCGCGGCCGGCGAGAAGGCGGCCCGCAAGATCCCAGTTGCCCACATGCGCGCTCGGCGAGATGAAGCCGCCCCGGACCCGCTCGATGCGCTCGGCACCCACGACCCGCTCCACGAGCGAGGTGAGCCGCGCCACCGCTTGACGATTCGTCGAGACCAGATCGCTGAAGCACATCGCGAAATCCGTGAACGTCCGGGCTGTCAAGGAGGCCAGCCGAGGCCCCGTGGCCCCCGTCACGCGGGCCAGGGTCTTCTCGATGACGGCCCGCTCCCGCGGCATGAGCCGCGGCGCGAGCCGCCCGACCTGGCGGGCCAGCGCGAGTCTGACGGGGCGGGGCAGCCAGGCGAGCGCCGCGGCGAGCCGGTACAGGTCCGCCCGATTGTAGGCGTGCGAGTACCAGCGCGGCCGGCGGGCCGGGCCATCGAAGCGCATCAGCGAGACAGGCACACCGGAGCGCCCGACGTCCGCGCTACTCCCAGCGGATGAGCATCTTGATCTTGGGGAACTCAGGGGCCTTCCCCTCGACGTCGACGACCCGCAAGGTGTGATCCGGCGCCTCCAGGAGGAGATTGTTGTTGCTGAAGCCGATGAACTTTCCCCAGGCCTTCGGCACCGTGACCTCGTACTTCGGCGCGGCGGTCTGCGCGACCGCGGAGCGAGGGTGAAGCGCCGAGGACAGTACCCCCTCAGGCAGCCAGGGGCGCGCCGCGATCACGACGAGCGCGGCGGCGATGACGGTCAGCGTGGCCTTCGTGTAGCGATCGCCGGTCATAGGCTCCTCCTCGTGCGAGTGAATCGATGGCGGTACGATGCGCGTCGCTCATACTTATCACACGACCGCGGCGTCACCTACGTCAAGCCCCCGTCCACCGCGACGACCTGGCCCGTCACGTAGCTCGCCAAGTCGGAGGCGAGGAAGGCCACCACGCTCGCAATTTCCTCCGGGGTTCCCATCCGCCCATAGGCGGTCATTCCCACGATGCGCTCCCTGACCTCCTCCGGCAGCGTGTCCGTCAGACCGGTGGGGACATAGCCGGGGGCCACGGCGTTCACCGCAATGTTCTTCCCGCCGTACTCCTTGGCCATGGCCTTCGTGAATCCGATGATGCCGGCCTTGGCCGCCGCGTAGTTCGTCTGTCCCGCCCCCCCGATCATCCCGATCACCGAGGTGATGTTGACGATGCGGCCGTAGCGCTGCTTGATCATCTGGCGAACGGCCGCCTTGCTGCAGTTGAAGACGCTCTTGAGGTTCTGCGCGATCACGAAGTCGAACTCGGTCTCCTTCATGGAGACGAGGAGGCCGTCACGGGTGGTGCCGGCGTTGTTCACCAGGATGTCGAGCCGGCCCCGCGCGGCCGTGGCGGCCTTCACGACCTCGAGGGCGGTCTCGAAACGGCTGACGTCACCTTGCACGCTCAGGGCCCCGCCTCTGCCCGTCTCGATCTCGGCCACGACCTCCGCGGCGGCCGCCGCGCTCGTGTGGTAGTTCACCACAACCGTCGCGCCGAGCGCGCCCAGGCGGATCGCGCAGGCCCGGCCGATCCCGCGCGAGGCGCCGGTCACGAGGGCGACCTTGCCCCCGAGATCGATCACCGCTTCTCCTCGACAGGGTCCCGGCGGCTCACCCACAGGAGCCCACCCGCCGCCAAGGCCATGCCGACCAGGCTGGCGAGCTGGGCAACGCGGAATTCCCCCACCCAGAAGCTGTCCAGGCGTAGCGCCTCGATGGCGAAGCGGCCCACGGAGTAGAGCCCGATGTACCAGAAGAAGAGCACGCCCGGTCGGCTCCCGAACCGAGGGCGGAGCCAGGAGACGAGGAGCACGAACAGGCCGAGGTCCCAGAGCGATTCGTAGAGGAACGTCGGATGGAAGAGCTCCGCGGTCGCGTACCCGGGCGGCCGATGCGACGGCGAGATGTAGACTCCCCAGGGCAGACCGGTGGGTCGTCCAAAGGCTTCCTCGTTGAAGAAGTTGCCCCAGCGGCCGATGGCCTGCGCGATGGCCAGGCTGGGCGCCGCGACGTCCAGGCTCCGGAGAACGGGCAGCCCGCGGCGCGCGGCGAGCCCGGCACCCACGAGGCCTCCCACGATGAAGCCCCCATGGATGGCGAGGCCGCCTTCCCACACCGCGAGGATCTTCCAGAGGTTCCGGCCGTAGTAGTCCCAGTTGAACGCGACCTCGTAGAGCCGCGCCCCGAGGTACCCGGTGACCACGGCCCACCACGCGCAACGGGAGATCTCTTCCGCGGGCAGGTTCTCGGCGCGCGCCTGGCGATCGGCGAGCCAGAGACCGAGCGCGATGGACACCGCGGTGAGGATGCCATACCACCTGATCTCCAGCGGGCCCAGGTGGAAGGCGATGGCGCCGGGAGACCTGAACATCCTCCGGCCCTACCGGTGAGAGCGGTCGACCTCGGCCCGGGCTATGGCTTGCCCCAGTACCCGCGATCCGCCGGGAAGACGGTCTTGCAGCGGACGGGCTCGGTCGGTCCGTCGAGGGCGTCCGCGGCGGCGCGCCACACCGCGTAGTGGGGCGCCTTGCGATGCGCCTCGAGGGCGGCCTCGTCCTTGTAGACCTCGTAGAAGTAGTAGACGTTCTCGTCCTGCGCGTCCTGGAGCACGTTGAAGCGCAGGCAGCCGGCCTCGTCCTTCTCCGAGCCGAGCGCGTCGTGCTCGATGGCCTTGAGAAAGCGCTGCCGCTCCGTCGGCTTGACGCGCACCTTCACCCAGATCGCGAGCATAGGGTCTCCTTGCCGTTGGTCAGTCGGTGTCGACGAGCGTGCGCCGGGCCGCGGCGATCTCCTGCTGCACGGCCTCGGGACCGGGAAACGCGCGGTCGGCCTTGTCATACCAGTAGCGCGCGTTGTCCAGGTCGCCCTCGAGGGTATGCACGATGCCGTGCAGCCACGCCGCCAGCGGGGTTTTCTCGGCCTGGACGATCTCGTGGGCTTTCTGCCAGGCCCCCGCCTCCAGAAACTCCAGCGCCTTCTCGAGTGCCATGGGAGGGACTATACCATCGCGAAAGAACATCGGCTCGGCGGGGACTTGGGGCCCGCGCGCCGTCGAACGGGAAACGATTGGGTCCTTCGTCCCCGGCGCTATACTCGTCACAGTGCTCAACGGCAAGGGAGCCTGGAGGTCGGAGAGATGTCCGCAGCCTCGCGTCTGACGATCGGGGTGGTGGGCGGTGGTCAGGGCGGATCGGCTCTCCTCGATCTGCTCCTCGACTGGCCGGCCGCGCGGGTCGCCGTCGTCATCGACACCCGCGAGGACGCTCCCGCCCTCACCCACGCCAGGAAGCTCGGAATCCCCACGAAGGCTCACCACCTCGAGGTCTTCTTCCATCCCGTGAACCTCGTGCTCGAGGTCACGGGGCGCCCCGAAGTCCTGAACGAACTCCTCCGGACCCGCCCTCCCGGCGTCGAGGTCATCGGCGCGGGGAGCCTGCGGTTCTTCTGGGACCTGCTCCAAGATAGGCGCGAGAATGATGACCGCATGCGGGCCATGCTGGAGACGGCCCTCGATTGCGTCATCACCATGGACCATGCCGGGAAGATCCGGGAGTTCAACCCGGCCGCGGAGCGGACCTTCGGCTATGCGCGGAGCGAGGCGGTCGGTCGCGAGCTCGGCGAGCTGATCGTGCCGCCATCCCTGCGTGACCGCCACCGGCGGGGCCTCGCCCACTACCTGGCCACGGGAGAGGGGCCGGCGATCGGCAAGCGGATCGAGCTGACCGCGATGCGCGCGGACGGCACCGAGCTCCCCGTCGAGCTGGCCGTCACCCGCATCGGCTCCGATTCGCCTCCCATGTTCACCGGCTACATCCGTGACCTCAGCGAGCGAAAGCGGACGGAGGCGATCCTGGCCGGCGAGCGGCAGCTCCTCGAGATGATCGCGGCAGGGACCGAGCTGCCCAAGGTGCTCGCCACCCTCTGCGGCATCGTCGAGGCCCAGACCGACGGCATGCTCTGTTCCGTCCTCTTGCTCGATCCGGACGGCGTGCATCTCCGCCACGGCGCGGCCCCCAGTCTCCCGCAGCCGTACATCGAGGCCATCGACGGCATCGCCATCGGCCCGAGCGTGGGGTCCTGCGGAACGGCCGTCTACCGGAAGGAAGCCGTCGTGGTCACGGACATCGCCACCGATCCGCTCTGGGCCGACTTCCGTGACCTCGCCCTCCCCCACAATCTCCGCGCCTGCTGGTCGACGCCGGTCCTGGCCTCCGACGGCGGAGTCCTCGGCACCCTCGCCATGTACTACCAGGAGCCGCGGAGCCCGGGCGATGCCCACCGTCTCATCATCGAGCGGGCCACCCACATCGCGGGGATCGCCATCTCGCGCCTCCGCGCGGAAGAGGCGCTGCACCACAGCGAAGCCCAGCTTCGCCAGAGCCAGAAGATGGAGGCGGTCGGCCGCCTCGCGGGGGGCATCGCCCACGACTTCAACAACCTCCTCACCGTCATCAATGGCCGGAGCGATCTCCTGCTCCAGCGGCTCAACCCCCGCGATCCCGTCCACTCGAGCATCGAGCAGATTCGAAAGACGGCGGAGCGGGCGACCGAGCTGACCCAGCAGCTTCTCGCCTTCAGCCGCAAGCAGGTGCTCCAACCGCGGGTGCTCGACCTGACCGCGGTGGTGAGGGAGCTCGCCCCCTTGCTGCGCCGACTCATCGGCGAGGACATCAACCTCGTGGTGATTCCCACCGCCCGGGGCCGCGTGAAGGCCGATCGCGCGGGGCTCGAGCAGGTGATCACGAATCTCGTCATCAACTCCCGGGACGCCATGCCCGCGGGCGGGCGACTCACCATCGAGACGGCCGATGCCGATCTGGACGCGGCATTCGTCGGGCTACATCCGGGGACCCAGCCCGGATCGTACGTCGCGCTCGTGGTCCGTGACGAGGGCACGGGCATGAGCGCGGAGGTCCAGGCCCAGGCCTTCGAGCCCTTCTTCACCACCAAGGAGGTGGGCAAAGGCACCGGGCTGGGCCTGTCGACCGTCTACGGGATCGTCAAGCAGCACTCCGGGCACATCTCCGTGGAGAGCGTCGTGGGCTCCGGCAGCACCCTCAGCATCTACCTTCCCCGCGTGGAGGCGGTCTCGGAGGCGCCCTCCCTGCCCCGGCCGTCGCTTCGTTCGCTGCGGGGCACGGAGAGGGTGCTCCTCGTGGAAGACGAGGAGGATGTCCGCGCCGTCGCCCGCGAGAGCCTCGCCAGGTACGGATACACCGTCCTCGAAGCGCGCGACGGCGAGGAGGCTCTTCGCATCGCGGGAGCGGAGCGCGGTCGCATCGACCTCATGGTCACGGACGTCGTGATGCCGGGCATGAATGGCCGGCGGCTCGCCGAGCGGCTGCTCGCCATCCGCCCGGGCACGCGCGTCCTGTACGTCTCCGGCTACACGGACGATGCCCTCAGCCAGCACGGCATCCTGGACCAGGAGCTTGCTTTCCTGGCCAAGCCCTTCTCGCCCGAGACGCTCGCGCGGTCGGTGCGCCAGGTGCTCGACGGCACTCCCCCGAACCAGCCCTCCTCGACGAGCCAGTAACGCGTTAGACTGCTAGCGCCCCGGCCGCGGTGGCCCGCGGTCAAGGAGTCCGCCACAGGAAAGGGACGCGACATGGCCACGCTTGCGAAGAGCCCGCTTCACACGGCGCTCTGTGGTCTCTTCGGCATCCGCTATCCGATCTGCCCGGCGTGGATCGTCTCCGACGGGGCGAGCTTTCTCACAGGCCAGACCATCGTGCTCGACGGCGGGCTGACAGTGGTATCTCCCCTGGCCCACCTCGCGGACGATTCGAAACCGGGCGGCGGCTCCTAGCATGGCGTCCGCGTGGGATTTCGACGTGGCGGTGATCGGGGGCGGGCCGGGTGGCTCGTCCGCCGCGACGGCTCTGGCCCGGCGCGGGCGCACTGTCCTGCTCCTCGAGCGGGACAGGTTCCCTCGCTTCCACATCGGCGAATCCCAGCTTCCCTGGAGCAACGAGGTCTTCCGCGCCCTGGGTGTTCACGACGCGATCGCCGAGGCGGGCTTCGTGAAGAAATGGGGGGCGAGCTTCCGCACGGTCGACGGCGCCACCGAGCGATACGCGGACTTCCAGTTCGCCGTGGAGACGCCGTCCCCCCAGACCTTCCAGGTGCCGCGGGCGACCTTCGACGAGATCCTCTTGCGCCACTCCGAGCGGTCCGGGGTCAAGGTGCTCGAGGGGCACCGCGCCCTCGACGCGGCCTTCGAGGCCGACGGGGTCGTGCTGCGCATCGCCGGACCCGAAGGCATCGAACAGGCCGTGCGCGCGGGCTTCGTCGTGGACGCGTCAGGGAGGGCCGGCTTCCTCACGAAGAAGCTCGGTCGCCACGAATTCGACCCCCTCCTGCGCAACATCGCCGTCCATGCGCAGTACGAGGGCATCCCCCGGGCCGAGGGACGGCGCGCGGGCGACATCCGCATGTTCACTCGCGCCGACATGGGCTGGATCTGGCTCATCCCGATCTCGGACACCGTCATAAGCGTGGGGGCCGTGATCCCCCAGTCGGTCCACCGGCGCGAGTCCAAGGCCAGTCCCGAGGACAGCCTCGCCCATTACCTCGCCGGCACCGCGGGCCTGGCCCCTCTCCTCGAGCAGGCCCGGCGCGTGTCCCCCGCGCGCTTCGACGCGGACTACTCGTATCTCGGCACACGCCTGACCGGAGACCGGTGGGTCGCCGTCGGGGACGCGGCGGCGTTTCTCGACCCGATCTTCTCGACGGGCGTGCTCCTCGCGATGCAGGGAGGGCTGGAGGCTGCCGAGGCCATCGACGCCGCGCTGCGCACGGGCGACCCCGCGCGGCATCGCTTCGCCCAGTGCGAGAGGCTCCTGCGCCGGCGCTATCATCACTTCCGGCGCTTTGCCGTCGGCTTCTACGACCCTTACTTCCGTGACCTGTGGTTCCGGCCCGCGTCGCGGCTGGGCGTCTTCAGTGCCATTCTCTCAGTGCTGGCGGGAAACTGGCGTCCTTCCTGGATGACGAGGCTGCGGATCAGGTTCTTCTTCACGCTCATCGCCCTCCGTCGCCTCTTCCGGCTTCCCCTCCGCTCCGGCCGGACGCCCGAGGCGTAGCGAGAGGCCGCGGTCATGACTGATCCCCTCAGCATCCTCTCGCCGACAGGACATCTGGGATTCACCCCCATCGAGCGCGGCAGCTTCGAGATCGGCGTGGGGCGACGGCCCGATGCCATCGTGGCGGATTCCGGGAGCTGCGATATCGGCCCCCAGCCTCTCGGATCCGATGAGCACTGCAGTCCCGAGGAGTGGCAGCGGCACGACCTGGAGCTCATGCTCCTGGCCGCGCGGCGGCTTGGCGTGCCCATGATCGTGGGCTCCGCTTCCGACACGGGCACGGATCGTGGCGTGAATCAGTATGCGGACATCATTCGGGAGCTGGCGCGACGCCATCGGCTCGCCCCGTTCAAGCTCTCCACCATCTGCTCCCAGGTCAGCCGCGAGGAGGTGGCGCGTCGTCTCGAGGACGGCGTGCCGATCGACGGGCTCGACGGGCGGCCACCGCTCACGAAGGAGACGCTGGCCCGCACCGACCGGCTCGTGGCCGTGATGGGCGTGGCGCCCATCATCCGCGCGCTCGACGAGGGCGCGGAGGTCGTCATCGCCGGCCGCTCCAGCGACTCCTGCATCTTCGCGGCGCCCGCCATCCGCGCGGGCTTTCCCGAGGCTGCCGCGTACTACCTGGGCAAGGTGCTCGAGTGCGCCTCTTTCGCGGCCGAGCCCTTCATGGGCAAGGAGAGCATCATCGGCACGGTGACGCGCGACGCCGTCTCCGTCACCGCCATGCACCCGGGGCAGCGCTGCACCGTCGCCTCGGTGGCGAGCCACGCCATGTACGAGCGGGCAGATCCCTTCTTCGAGCACGTGGCGGGTGGCGCGCTCGACATGACCCACTGCCGGTACGAGCAGGTCGATGAGCGGACGACCCGGGTGACCGGGTTCGCGTTCCGCCGCGATCCCGTCTACCGCATCAAGCTCGAGGGTGCCGGGAAGGTCGGCGAGCGCGCCGTGGCCATCGCGGGGATCCGCGATCCGTACACGATCCGCCACATCGACGCGGTGATCGCCTGGGCACGCTCCAAGGTGGAGGAGCGCTGGGGCCCGCCGGGCGAGCGATACCAGCTCTACTACCATGTCTACGGGCGCGACGGGGTCATGGGCCCGTGGGAGCCGCGGCGAGCCTTCCCGGCTCACGAGCTCTGCCTCGTGGTGGAGGCGATCGCGCCCCGCTTCGAGGACGCCGAGGTCGTCTGCGCCCTCGGCACCCGCAACCTCTTCTACGCCCGGCTGCCCGAGGTCAAGGGAACGGCGGGGACGGCGGCCCTCATGATGGACGAGGTGCTGCGCGGGAAGGCTGGCTACGAGTGGACGGTGAACCACGTTCTGCCCCTCGCGGACCCCCTCGAGCTCGTCACCATCAAGACGGAGGTGGTGGGCGGATGACCACGAAGCCGCTCGTCGAGCTGGCCAAGACCATCCGGAGCAAGAACGCGGGGGTGGACCAGATCACCTTCGACATCATCTTCCCGGATCGCGAGAGCTACGAGCTCGTGAAGCGGAGCGGGGCCCTGACGGCCGAGACGGTGGCCCGGCTCTACGCGGTCCCCCGCGAGCGGCTCACCGCCTTCGTCGAGTACGACCCCGCCCTCGCCATCAAGTTCACCATCCGGCGGGAGCGCCCGAGCGGCAGCCCGGGGGAGCGCGACGTCTTCGGGGCCCAACAGTACGCGCCCCTCTTCGACCTGCCCATCCCCGTCGGCTCCTGACCCATGCGGCTCACTCGTGGGACACGTGGAGGTAGTGCGCGATGACCTTGCTCGAGTTCCTCCTGCTGCTCGTGATCGCCGGGATCTGCGGATCGCTCGGTCAGGCCATCGGCGGCGGCTCCCGCGGGGGGTGCCTCGTCTCGATCGCCCTCGGGTTCATCGGGGCCCTCATCGGAACCTGGCTCGCGAGAACCCTTCATCTCCCGGAGCTCTTCACGGTCACCATCAGCGGCAAATCCTTCCCCATCATCTGGTCGATCATCGGATCGGCGCTGTTCGTCGCCGTCATCAGCCTGATCAGCCGAAGCATCTATGTGACCATGTCACCTACCTGTCGGACCGTCTCCTCAGGGGGTGACCATGGCCGAGAGCGACTTCGACCAGCGCGTGGCCGCCGTGCGGCGCTTCAACCGCTTCTACACCCGCCAGATCGGCCTCCTCCAGGAGAGCTACCTCAAGAGCCAGTTCTCGCTGAGCCAGGTGCGCGTGCTCTACGAGCTCGCGCATCGCGAGCGACCCACCGCCACCGAGCTCGGGCGGGAGCTGGGGCTGGATCCGGGCTACCTGAGCCGCATCCTCCGTCTCTTCGAGAAGCGCGCGTTCCTCAAGCGCACTCCCTCCAGGGCGGATGGGCGGCAGAGCCATCTCTTCCTGACCGCCCGCGGTCAGGCCGCCTTCGCGCCTCTCAATACGCGCTCGCGGGAGGAGATCGGGTCCATGCTGCGCGCCCTGCGCGCCCGGGATCAGATCCGGCTCGTCGACTCCATGCACGCCATCGAAGGCGTGCTGGGCGCGCAGCCCGAGAAGAAGGTGCCGTACCTGCTCCGTCCCCATCGCCCCGGCGACATGGGCTGGGTGGTGAGCCGGCACGGCGCGCTGTATGCGCAGGAGTACGGATGGGACGAGACCTTCGAGGCGCTCGTGGCGGGCATCGTGAAGAAGTTCATCGAGCACTACGATCCCCGGAAAGAGCGGTGCTGGATCGCCGAGAAGGACGGCGAGCCCGTCGGCTCCGTCTTCGTGGTCAAGCAGTCGGCCACGGTGGCCAAGCTCCGCCTCATGCTCGTGGAGCCCAAGGCGCGCGGGCTCGGGATCGGCGCGCGCTTGGTAGACGAGTGCGTGCGCTTCGCGGGACAGACCGGCTACGGGAAGATCACGCTCTGGACGAACAGCGTGCTGCGGGCCGCGCGGCGCATCTACAAGGAAGCGGGCTTTCGCCTCGTCCGCCAGGAGCGCCACCGGAGCTTCGGACACGATCTGGTCGGCGAGACGTGGGATCTGAAGCTGTGATGGGGACCTGAGGCCCTGATGGCCCGCTTCCTGGCCGCGGCCGCGGCGGCCGCCACCGGCGTCCAGGTCGGCTCCGCCATGGTCGCCACGCGCGTCGTGGTGGACCAGACGGGCCCGACCTCGCTCGCCCTTCTACGCTATGTGATCGGGTTCTGCTGCCTGCTGCCCGTGGTGTGGCTCTCCGCGGGGCCCGTGCGCTTCGCGCGACGGGACGTCCTGCCCATCGCGCTCCTCGGAATCACGCAGTTCGGGATCCTGATTGCCCTATTGAACTACGGCCTGCGCTTCATCCCCTCGGCCCGGGCCGCGCTGATCTTCGCGACCTTTCCCCTCCTGACCATGGTGCTGGCGGCCGCCCTCGGCCACGAGCGGCTGACCTTGCCGAAGATCCTCGGCGTGCTCCTGACCATCGCGGGAGTCGGCGTCGCCCTCGGGGAGAAAGCCCTGCAAGGCGGGGGCGCGCAGGAGTGGGTGGGAGAGCTGGCCGTCTTCGCGAGCGCCCTGAGCGGGGCCGTCTGCAGCGTCCTCTACCGACCCTATCTCCGCAAGTACCCGGCGCTGCCCGTCAGCGCCTTCGCCATGCTCGCCTCGGTAGGCTTTCTCGCCATCCTGGCGGCCGGGGAGGGCTTCTTCGCTTCCCCGCCCCGCTTCACGCCGGGCGGCTGGCTCGCCATCGTCTTCATCGGCCTGAGCAGCGGCGTGGGCTACTACCTCTGGCTGTGGGCCCTCGGCCACGCTCCCGCGACCCAGGTCACGGTCTTTCTCGCCCTCAGCCCCATCACCGCCGCCGGGCTCGGCGCCCTCTTCCTGGGAGAAGCGATCTCCGGTGTGTCCGCCGTCGGCCTTGCCTGCGTTGCCCTCGGCCTCTGGCTGGCCCACTGGCGCGCTCCCGCTCCCTGAACCCTTCTAGCGCTCGACCACCTCGCGCGGCGCGCCCTCGCCCAGAATGGTCTTGATGTCATTGAGCACGAGATCGGGAACGAGAAAACCCGCGCTGTAGACGTTCCGGATGTACCCGGCGGGGTCGAGCAGGAAGACCTTGAGGACGTGACGGTAGCGGCCGGTGAACCGGCCCCGCTCATCGTAGACGGGCGCGCGATCCTGGCCGTAGCCCTCGAGCGCGTGATCCAGGACGCGCTCGGACGAGGCGGTCATGAAGCGCCAGAGCTTGGGATCGGCGCCGTAGATGCGCGCGTACTTGGCGAGCTGGGCCGGCGTGTCGCGCTCCGGGTCGAAGCTGATCGAGAGGAGGATGGCGTGCCGCCCCAGACCCTCCTCCTTGAGCTTGGCCTGGAGATCCTGGAGGGCGAGACTGGCCAGGGGGCACCCGAGGCGCTCCGGACAGGCCGTGTAGATGAAGCTGACGACGGCGACCTTGCCCGCCGTCACCTGGCGCGTGCTCGCGGAGCGCCCGGTGAGATCCTTCAGGATCACGCCCGGCACGCGCTTGACCGCGGGAAGCTCATAGCTTCCCGCGGCGGGCGGCGTGAAGGCCGGCGAGAAGACGCCCTTGACGAACTCCTCCTCCAGGCTCGCCGCCTCGTGAGCGCGGACAGGAGGCGGGACGATCAGCCCGCCCCCCACCCAGGCCAGGAGGCCGAAGACGGCCCAGACGCTCCGCATGGATCAGCGATCCCCGCTCCGCGCAGGGTCGCCGTCAGCGAGGCGCGGCATACGCGCTCACCCGCACGGCAGGGGAAGCCGGAGCCGCGGCCTTCGGGCCGAAGACCTTGCTCCCGAAGTTCATGATGTGGGCCCGGCCCGCGGGATTGAAGTCGGTGGTGAATTTCGGGACCAGCTTGCCCCCTTCCCAGGCATAGGCCTTGAGCCAGTAGTCGCCCGGCTTGTCCCACTGCGAGAGCAGCGAGTTGGTCGCGTAGATGCGGGTGCCGTCCCAGGACGACGACACCATGTTGGCCATCTCCCCGAGCTTCACCGTCTCGATGAGCTTGCCCTCGAAGGGGTTCGACACGTCGTACACCTTGAGCGTGCCGTCCATGAAGGTATTGACGTAGACCTTGCTGTCGTCGGGGGCGATGCTGATGTCCACGGGAATGGTGTCGCCGATGTCGGCGATGTTCTTAGCCGCCCAGGTGCCGTCCGCCTGCTGGTGGATGAGCACCAGCTTGCCCGTGAGCGCCGTGGAGGTGAAGGCATAGTGATGGTTGGGCAGGAGGGCCCAGCGCAGCTCGAGGGGGGCGCCCGGCACGCTCAGGATCTGGAGCGGCTTCCGGGCATGGAAGTCCCACACGATCACCGAGCTCCCGAACTGCTTCATGGCCTCCGCGTCCTTGACGAGGTCGCCGAACGGCCGCATGTAGTTCTTCTTGCCGCTGAACGACGATGTCAGCATTCGATTGAGATTGACGTTGACCCGCACGTCGTAGCCGTACGGCGCTTCCTTGGGCATCCAGATGGTGCGGATGAACTTGCCGTCATTGCTGTACTCGGCGAGCCCCGTACGCCCCGAGCTGTCCTGGGCATTGGAGAGGGCCGAGATGAGCATGCGCCCGGGGAGCGCGTAGAAGGTGTGAGGGCCGACGAGGCCACCCGTGTCCTTGACGAAGGTGGAGATCTTCTTCACGAGCCGCGGCTGGGCGGGGTTCGATCCCACGTCGAAGATGAAGATCTGGCTCGTGTCGAGGCCGCCCGCCCACAGGAAGCGCCGGTCATCCGTGAAGCCCGCGTGATGGGCCTCGTGGCGGCCGGGCACGGACGCCCGGTGGATGATCTTGCCGTAGCTCGCCGACTTGGGATTGGCGTCCACCGTAACCATGCTGTCGTTGCCATCGGCCACGCCCTTGATGCCGAGCGTCCACACGTAGATGTAGTCCTCCTGTCCCGTGACCTTGGGCAGGAAGGGCGACTGGCAGGTCTCATCCGCGGCGGCGGAGCCGACCAGCCCGCCCATCATCACGAGGATGCCGGCCAGGAGGACTCGGAGAAGTCGCGCTCTCATGTCGCCGCTATGCATGGCCATTCCCTCACTCGTGTCGAACGTGGATGGTGGATCATTTCGGCTGGGTGGACAGCACCAGGGTGCCCGCCGCCGAGAGCATACCGCCCATGCCGTTCACCAGGCCCAGCTTGACGTTCGGCACCTGGCGCGCCCCGCATTCGCCGCGAAGCTGCCGCACGGACTCGATGATGGGAAAGATCCCGTACATGCCCGAGTGCGTGTACGAGAGTCCCCCGCCGTTGGTGTTGATGGGAAGCTTGCCGCCCGGGGTGGATCGTCCTTCCTCGAAGAAGTGCACCCCTTCGCCCGGCTTGCAGAGACCGAGCGACTCCAGCATGATCGGGGGCCCCGAGGTGAAGGCGTCGTAGAGCATGACGTGCTCGAAGTCGCCGGGCTTGACGCCGGCCATGGCGAAGGCCTTCTCGCCGGAGAGCCGCGTGGCCTCGCTGGTCGATAGGCTCCGCATCTGGGTCAGCATCACGTGCTCGACGCCCTCGCCCGCGCCCCGGACATACACGGGCTTCTTCGCGCAGTTCTTCGCGCGGTCGGCCCGCGTCATGACCACGGCGCCCCCCGCGTCGGTGACGAGACAGATGTTCAGGACATTGAAGGGCCAGACCACCGGGCGGGAATCGAGCACGTCCTGCACCGTGATCGGCTCGCGGTTCTTGGCCTTGGGATTGAGGGCGGCCCACTTGCGCGTGGACACCGCCACCTGCGCCCATTGCTCCAGGGTCGTCCCGTACTCGTGCATGTGGCGCGTGGTGATGAGGCCGAACATGGTCGGGGCGCCCCCGAAGCCGTACGGCGTCTCGAACTGCCCGGGCAGCGCGGTGTCCCGCCGCGGGGTCACGCCCACGCCCGAGCGGCCCGATTCCCCGTGCGAGATCACCGCCACGTCGCAGAGGCCGTGGTGCAGGGCAACCACGGCGTGGCCAACCATGATGATGAAGGAGCAGCCGCCGACCGTGGTGCCGTCGACGTAGCGCGGGGTCACGCCCACGGCCTCGGCGATGGTGGCGGGCGAGTGCTGGCCGGCCGTGAAGACGCCGTCGACGTCGGAGACCTTGAGGCCGGCGTCCCGCACGGCATTGTGGACGGCCTCCACGTGCAGGCTCAGCTGGCTCTTGTGCGGCAGCGTGCCGAGCTCGTCGCTCTCGTCCACACCGACGATACAGGTGGAGCCGGCGAGCTCTCGCATCCGGGCGAGGTCGGTCATCGCGCGCCTCCCGCGGGCTGGAACATGGGCAGGCTGATCTCGTCCGTGAGCTTCTCGAAGACCACCTCGACGGGCATGTCACACGTGATCGCCTTCGGGTCCGGCGCGACGTTGACCAGGTTGGTCATGAGCCGTGGGCCTTCCTCCAGCTCGACCATGGCCAGGATGACGGGCGGCTTCACCTTGAAGGCCTTGTTCAGGATCTGGTGGGCGATCTCGAAAGAGTAGAGCGTGCCGCGGCCGCTCGCCTGGATCCAGGCGATGTCGCGGGAGGAGCAGAACGGACACATCACGCGCGGATAGAAGAATGCCTTCCCGCACGTCTGGCATTTCGGCAGCATGAGCTTTCCTTCCCTGGCGCCGTCCCAGTAGGGTCTGGCCTCAGGGGTGATGGGTTGGGGTACGGGGCGTTGCAGGTCCACGGTCGCCTCCCTGGGGTGTTGGGATACACACGTGACTCCGCCGGCTGCCGGCTGCCCCGCACTATACCGCTACTTGGCCGACATCTGGCGGCGGACCTCATCCAGCGAGCTCGACGGGCGGACTGGTACTTTCTTCCTGCCCGACCAGGAAGACCCGACTGACCACCGCCTGCGCTTCGTGCGCGTTTTTTCCAGGGTGCGAGGCTTTTCGGCCAGAAAGCGCAGACTGTCCGCTCACGCACCGCTGGCACATGCGATGCAGCACTCGGCGATGGGCACGGGCTGGCTAACCCTTTGGCGGGAGGACTATATGGTCTTCGTGTATCTGCTGGTCGCGATTCTCGGCGTGGGAGCAGCGATCTTCGCAGTGCAAAACCCCGACCTGGTCGCGGTGCACTTCCTGAGCTGGCGCACGGTGGAGCTGCCCGTCTCGCTCATCATCCTGCTCTCAGCCTTCGTGGGCATCGTGGCCGCCTCGATCAGCGCCTTCGCCCAGCAGATTCAGCTCGAGCGGAGAATCCGGAAGCTCCAGCGCCGCCTCGCGGAGCTCTCCGCCTCGGAGACATCGCCGCCCTACATCGTCCCGCCGGCCGGCCGGCACCGTTTCTTTCGGTCCGCGGCACTGTCACCGACACCAATCAGAGGAGGCTATTCCGTGAATGCCATCCAGTTCTTGAAGCAGGAGCACCAGAAGGCCAAGGCGGCGTTCGACAAGGTTCTCCGGGCCTCACCGACGCAGCGGGGCGGGCTCTGGCAGGAGCTCGCGCCGGAGCTGAAGCTCCACGAGGAGATCGAGGACACCTGCCTCTACGAGCCGCTCGCCCGCGACGCCGCGTCGAAGGACAAGGGGCTCGCGCAGTGGAGGCAGCAGCATCAGGCCGAGGTGGAGAAGGTGGGCGGCCTCCTCGAGACCATCCGCCAGCTCCGGCCCGAAGAGCCGACCTGGCTCGGCAAGGTGAAGGAAGTGCATGGCGCCCTCGAGCACCACATCCAGGAAGAGGAAGGCACCATCTTCCCGAAGATCGGCAAATTCTGGGACGAGAACCGCCTCGAGCGCGCGGGCACCCAGATGGCCGAGATGAAGTCGAAGCACATGGGCCGCGTGGCCTGAGCGTTGTAGCCGGAGTCGCTCCAGGCTAGTGCCGGTCCAAGATGGCCGCGCCCCTCGTCGCCACGCGGGGCGCGGCCATTCCCTTGACAGCATCCTCGGACTCCTCACCCGCCGCTGTCATCCCCATCGCCCGACCGCGGTTCATCGTCGGCTCCCGTGCCTTGCAAAGCCGCGCGCGGACGGCTATGCTCCCCGCACATGAGCACATATCGCGTCGCGGTCATCCCCGGTGACGGCATCGGAAAAGAGGTCATGCCCGAGGGCGTGCGCGTTCTCGACGCCGCCGCGCGGAAGTTCGGCTTCACCCTCACCCTCGACCACTTCGACTGGAACTGCGACCGCCTCGTCAAGAGCGGCGAGTGGATGCCGGAGAACTGGAAGGATCTCGTGGGCGGCCACGACGCCATCTACTTCGGTGCCACGGGCTGGCCCGCCCAGGTGCCGGACCACGTCTCGCTGTGGAGCTCGCTCATCAAGTTCCGCCGCGACTTCGACCAGTACGTCAACCTCCGACCCGTGAAGCTCATGCCCGGCATCCCCTGCCCCCTGGCCGGTCGCAAGCCGGGCGACATCGACTACTACGTGATCCGCGAGAACACGGAAGGCGAGTACTCCTCGGTGGGGGGCCGGATGTTCGAGGGCACCGACCGCGAGTTCGTGACGCAGCAGTCGTGCTTCACGCGGAAGGGCGTCGATCGGATCATGCGGTTCGCCTTCGAGCTGGCGGTCAAGCGGGTCAGGCGGCACGTCACTTCCGCGACCAAGTCCAACGGCATCTCCATCACCATGCCGTACTGGGACGAGCGCTTCGCGGCCATGGGCAAGCAGTATCCGCAGGTGAAGACCGCCCAGTACCACATCGACGGCCTGACCATCCAGATGGTGCTCAACCCTCAGCGCTTCGACGTGATCGTCGCCTCGAATCTCTTCGGCGACATCCTGTCCGACCTCGGGCCCGCCACGGCCGGCACCATCGGCATCGCCCCCTCGGGCAACATCAACCCCGAGCGCGTCTTCCCTTCCCTCTTCGAGCCCGTGCACGGCTCGGCCCCGGACATCTCGGGACGGGCGATCGCCAACCCCATCGGGCAGATCTGGTCGGGCGCGATGATGCTCGAGCATCTCGGGGAGCCGGATGCGGGCGCGGCCATCGTCAAGGCCATCGAGCACGTGCTGGAGTCCGGCTCCGACGCCCCCCGCACCCCCGACATCGGCGGCAACGCCTCGACCTCCGATCTGGGCAAAGCCATCGCCTCAGCACTGTAGCTGTCCCAAAACCTCGCAGGCGGCTCAAAAGGGTCCAGATGCGAGGCGGCGAGGGCGGCGGCACCCCGAGGCGTGGTTCTCACTCAGCCCTCGCCTCGTGGCTGCGCCCCTCAGCTCGAACTGCCACGTACGTTGAGCGGGTGCCGCCGCCCTCGCCAACAAAGCAGATGGGCCCTTTTCAGCCGCCTGCAGGCTAGATACCAGCCCACCACTCGTAGCCGCGATCTTCCCAGTAGCCGCCCTTGCCCTGGCCGATGGTGTCGAAGCGCTCGACGAGCTCGACGCGGCGTACGTACTTCGCGGCCTTGTAGCCGAGCTGACGCTCGACGCGGAGGCGAAGCGGCGCGCCGTTCGTGACGGGCAGCGCGTGGTCGTTCATGTCGTAGGCGAGGATGGTCTGCTCGTGGAGGGCATCCCCGAGGTCCAGGCTCTCGTAATACTTCTCGCCGCCCTCTCGGAGCGCGTCGAAGCAGTGCACGACGACGTAGCGCGCTCCCGGCTTGACGCCCACCCGCTCCAGGAGCGCGGCCAGCCGCACGCCCTTCCACTTGGCGATGGCGCTCCACCCCTCGACGCAGTCGTGCCGCGTGATCTGGGTCCGCGAGGGCAGGCTCCGGAGCTCGGCCAGCGAGAAGCTCGCCGGCCTCTCGACGAGCCCACCGATCTCGAGCCGGTAGGCCGAGAAGCCCGTGCCCGTCAGGGCTTGATAGTCGGGCTCCGACGGGTCAACCGTTCCGTTGCCGGGAAAGACGCGCGAGCGGTCCGCCTCGGCGAACTCGCGGGCGAGGGCCAGGCGGGGCGTGATCGCCTTCTGCACCGCGCGCGTCAGTCCCTCGGCGCGCTCCAGCAGGCCCGCGAACCAGCTGCTCTGACTCAGAGCATCGCAGCCCGTGAGGAGCGAGACACCGAGGAGCTGGAGTCCCCGGATCCCGAACTGGCGCCGGCTGACGCGCCTAGGTGGTGTCATCGACGACTCCCTCGGAGTGGACCCGGTACCACCCCGTGACCATGGAGCGAACATTGTTCCAGAGCCCGGTGACCACCACCATGAAGAGATGCCCGGCGACAAAGCCCACGAAGGCGAAACACGCCACGAAGTGAACCGTGCGCGCCGCCTGGCGACCTCCGAAGAGGCTGGGCAGCCACGGAACGGTCGCGTCCATCGCGGGCGACATGGCGAGGCCCGAGGCCACGATGAGCGGCGCGAGCCCGAAGATGACGCCCAGATACGAAAGCTTCTGGAGCACGTTGTAGCGGCTCGCCGCCATTCCCGTGGGATGGCGGAAGCGCAGATGATCGACGAGCGATCGCGCGATCCCCCGCAGGTCAGTCCCCGAGGGCCAGAGATCGTGGGCCAGGTGTCCGCGCGCGAGCGCCCAGAGGCCGAAGCCGAGCCCGTTCAGGACGAAGATCCAGGCGAAGAAGAAATGCCAGCGCCGTCCCATGGCCAGCCATTGATCGCCCGGTAAGGTCGCCCACCATGGAAACCCGCGCTCCTCGAGGTCGGGCCCGCGGCGGCGCGAGGCCCCCAGCATTCCCGTCGTGTCAAACTCGCGACCGAGGATCTCCGTGATGCCCCGGGTTTCACCCTCGGAGTTCTCCACCGCCTTCAATCTGAGCAGCGCCCGGTCGGGATCCGACCGCTCACCCCAGTAGAGCGAGGGGTGGGCATTGAAGATCTGCAGTCCGCTCATCACGAGGACGAGGAGGCAGAGGGCGGTCAGCCAGTGGCCGAGCCGCGTGGGCAGCGCATGGCGGTAGACGCGGCGGTCCGGGAGGATCATGACGGGACCATTAGATACACCATGCAGGCCGCGCGGTGCGCGGAGATTGACAGCCCGAGCGTCCGGCCCACACCATGTCCGCATGCCGGGAGCGACCACGGGTCCGCACGTGGTGATCGTGGGAGGTGGCTTTGGCGGACTCCATGCCGCGCGGGCCCTGGCCGGCCGTCCCATGCGGGTGACGCTGCTCGACCGGCGGAACCATCACCTCTTCCAGCCGCTCCTGTACCAGGTCGCCACCGCGGCGTTGAACCCCGCCGACATCGCCACCCCGCTCCGGTCGATCCTGCGCCGCGCGACCAACGTCACGGTGCTCCTCGCCGACGTCGAGAAGGTGGACCTGGCCGCCCGGCGCCTCGATCTGGACCGAGGAGGCATGAGCTACGACGCGCTCATCCTCGCCGCGGGGGCGAGTCACTCCTACTTCGGTCACGGCGAGTGGGAGACGCTCGCGCCTGGCCTCAAGACGCTCGAGGACGCCCTGGAGATCCGGCGCCGCGTGCTCCTGGCCTATGAGGCGGCCGAGCGCGAGGAGGACGGCGC
>WNFC01000389.1_pt1 | contig 55962 bp, 52 predicted proteins | sample 5400541 | NCBI WGS metagenome assembly WNFC01 (sample SAMN13153342, study PRJNA577476) | soil metagenome | isolation source: 120 cm saprolite under Douglas fir tree site 2 hole 2 replicate 1 | place: USA:California | collected 2015-04-18
GCGCGCGGGGATATCGCATCGTGGCGCGCAACCACCGTTGCAGGCTGGGCGAGGTGGACCTGGTCGCCGAGAAGGGCCAGTTGCTCGTCTTCGTCGAGGTGCGCACGCGCGGGACGGCGCTCTTTGGCGGACCCGAGGAGACGGTGCGCGCGCGCAAGCAGCGGCGCGTGATCGCCGCGGCGCGGGATTTCCTCGCGCACCGGCGCGGGCCGGCGCGAGAGCTGCGGTTCGACGTGGTGGCGGTGGTCGACTCGCCGCAGGGGCCGCGCCTCGAGCACTACGAGAACGCCTTCGACGCCGGAGGATTCTAGTGCCTCGATCCATCACCGCGCCCCGGTCGAGGCACTGATGCCGCTCTACGTGGTAGCGACCCCCATCGGCAACCTGCGCGACCTGACGGAGCGGGCGCGCGAGGTGCTGGCGGCGTGCGACGGCGTGGTGGCCGAGGACACGCGGCACTCGGGGCAGCTTTTGAAACATCTCGGGATCGAGAAGCCGTTCTACTCGCTGCCGGGGTTCGACGAGGCGGCGCGCGCCGAGGCGATCGTGCGCCGCCTCGCGGAGGGCGAGTCGCTGGCGCTGGTGACCGATGCGGGCACGCCGGCGGTGAGCGACCCGGGCGCGCTTCTCGTGCGCGGCGCGGTGGAGCGCGGCATCGCGGTCGTGCCGGTGCCGGGGGCGAGCGCGGCCGTGGCGGCGGTGAGCGTGAGCGGGTTCGCCGAGCCGCGCTTTCATTTCGCCGGTTTCTTGCCGCGCAAGGCGTCGCACCGCGAGGAGATGCTTCGCGAGCTGGCCCCGCTGCGCGCGCAGCTCGTCTTCTATGAATCGCCGCAGCGGCTGCGCGACACGCTGCTCGACCTGCGCGCCGCCCTCGGCGATCGGCCGGCGCTGGTGGCGCGCGAGCTGACCAAGGTCCATGAAGAGCTGGCCCGCGGCACGCTCTCCCAGCTGGCGGATCATTTTTCGGGCGAAGTCCGCGGCGAAGTGGTCATCGTCGTCTGCGGCGCCGAGGCGCGAGTGGAGGAAGAAGACCCCGCCGCCCTGGAGGAGGAAGTCCGCCGGCGGCTGGCCCAGGGGGAACGCCCCAAGGAGATCGCCGAAGCCTTGGCCGGCGCTCACTCGAAGCGGCGGGTGTATCAACTGGCGATAAGATTGAAGACTTGAATTGCAAACCTAGAACGAGAACCAGAACGAAAACCCAAACCCATACGAAAGCTAAAATCGTAAACGGACTTTGAAAGTACCCGTTTGCGATTGCGATTTGGATTGGGAGCAAGCCCGCGCCAACGCCTTCGGCGTTGTCACTGGGGCTTGCAAGGATTTCGATGAGGATGACGATCGTAGCTCGCTGCGCTCGCGCGGGCTTCGGATCGTCGTCCGTTCGTCATCGTCGGCCTCCCCGGCTGCGCCGTTTTTGAGGGAGGCCGACGATGACGAACTGGACGACTCTTCCACACGAAACCTTGGCGGCGTATCAGGTGGCTTGCGAGCTGCTTGTCGCGGTGAAGAACGCTGCGATCGCGGATCTGAAGCTGCGCGATCAGGCTCTGCGAGCTGCCAAGAGTGTGTGTCTCAACATTGCTGAAGCCACTGGGCGCACTGGGGCGGATCAGAAGCGTGTCTTTGTCATTGCGCGCGGGGAGGCTTCTGAGACTGTTGCCGCGCTGCACATTGCAGGACTCTGTGGCGACTGTGAGATGGATTGCGCTCGCCTTGGCGCCGCGCTGGGTCGCAGGGTCTACGCGCTCTTGAGCGGGCTCATCCGCTGCTGATCGAAACCCTTGCAGGCGCAGTGACAACGCCGAAGGCGTTGGCGCGAGCATGCTCCCAATCCAAATCGCAATCGCAAACGGGTACTTTCAAAAGTTCGTTTGGCAATAGCAACTACGCCGCGGAGAGCGCTTGGCGGCGCTGTCAGAAAATATCTGCCCTAGAAGTTGAGTGACAGCGTTCCGGCGAAGCCCCAGATGAGCGACATCTCGGCGCGAAGCCGCCGCCCCACCTGGTCGAGACGAAAATCGTACGTCGGGTTCTGGTCTACCGTCCCCGCCAGGATGACCCCGTCTTTGTCCTTGTCCTCCCCGATGTTCTCGTGGGTGAGGAAGTGCGCCGTGTCGAACCCGACCGTTCCGTAGACGCGAAAGTGCAGCCAGCGCGCCACGCGCCCATAGATTCCGACCGACCCCATCGTCGTCAGATACTCGTCGGAGTAGGTCAGCTTCCCCAGCGCGTCCGTGACCTGCGTGTAGTCGCGCGCCGGCCCTCGGTACCGCAAATCGCCGCGCACGTCGAACGCGAACCGCTGATCGCCTTCCGTATCCTCCGCCGCCACCAATTCGGTGCCCAGCGCCAGGCCTGCCTCCCAGGGCGGCTTGTAGCCCGTCTGGTCGCGCCACACGGGGCAGTTGGCAGCCGCCACGTTGGCGAGCAGCTCGGGGTGGTTGCAGTTGTTGTAGGCGGTCTTGGGCACGACGGGCGCCGACCCGTAAACCCGCACGTATGGCTCCAGCACGCGGTAGCGCTTGGAAAACGCCGTCCAGAGTGTGAAGATGTGCGCGCGCCGCGACTCGGACCCGTCGGACGGCAGCGTCCCGGTCACGTCGCTGCTGTTCGCGCCCCAGCGCGACGGATCGTCGACCGTGCCGCCCGGAAGCGGCAGCGTGTAGTCGAAGCCGATCACCCACGTCGCCACCGGTTTTCCCTCGGGGAACAGCTCGGGCTTCAGCTTCAGCTCGCGCTCCTCGTTGATGGGACCCCAGGTGATGCCGATGGTCGGATCGCGAAACCCGGCGCGATGGCTCTCGCCCGGGATGGCGGGCATGATGGGCGACAGCGAGCTGCACGATCCTGCCGCGGCGCAGCCCGAGACGTCGATGCGGTTGTTCGTCAGGCTGCTGCTCGACGCGTCGACGCCGTTGGCGTAGTGCCAGCTCTGCGCGTCGCGCAGCACCATGGGGGCGAAGACGTGCAGCTCGAGATCGTGCCAGAGCCCGAAGGCGAGCCGGAACCCCAGCTCGTCGACGGTGCGCAGATGGTGGAGCTCGTCCACCAGCGCGGTGCCCGCCGTGCCAGGCCGCTCGCGCGAGATGCGCGTCTCGCTGCGCGTGTGAAGGTAGGTGACGTCGATGTCCACTTCGAGGGGATGGCGTTCGTCGCCAGCGTCCGCCACGTTGGTGACGTGGGCCGCGAAGGCCGGCGAGGTGACGAGGACGAAGGCTGCCAGCGTCCGCAATTGCCGGGAAGGCATCGTCTCGCACCCTAGCAGATTTCAGCTCTCCTCGTCGCGCAGGCCGAACTCCTTCATCTTCATCTGCAGGCTCTTGCGCGAGATCTTCAGCATCCGCGCGGTGCGGGTCACGTTTCCGCCCGTCACTTCGAGGCCGCGGATGATCAGGTCGCGCTCGATGGCCTGCACCTGCCCGCGCACGATCTCCTTGAGAGGCCCCGGCGGAGACCCCGGCGCGAATCCCAGCGGGGAGGGCTCGGCGGCAGGCTGTCCTTGCCGGAGCGAAGCCGGCAGGTCCGAGGCGCGGATGGTCTTTCCCTCGGCGAAGAGGATGGTCCGCTCGAGCACGTTCTCCAGCTCGCGGATGTTCCCCGGCCACGAATAGGCGGCGAGCCCGGCGAGCGCGTCCTCCTCCACCTTCTCGACGCTCTTTTTCAGCCGCGCGTTGTACTTCTGGCGGAAGTGCTCGACCAGCAGGGGGATGTCCTCGCGCCGCTCGCGCAGCGCCGGGAGGTGGATGGGCACGACGTTGAGGCGGTAGTAGAGGTCCTCGCGGAAGCGCCCCGCGGCGATCTCCTTGCCCAGGTCGCGCGAGGTGGCCGCCACCAGCCGCACCTCGACGCGCGTGGTCTTGACGCCGCCCACGCGCTCGAACTCGCTCTCCTGGATGGCGCGCAGGAGCTTCACCTGCATCTCCAGGGGGATCTCTCCGATCTCGTCGAGAAACAGCGTCCCGCCGTCGGCCAGCTCGAACCGCCCCGGCTTGCTCTGCACCGCGCCGGTGAAGGCGCCCTTCTCGAAACCGAACAACTCCGCCTCGACCAGCTCGCGCGGGATGGCCGCGCAGTTGATCTTGATGAACGGCCGCTCGCGCCGGGAGGACTTCTCGTGCAGCGCGGTGGCCACCAGCTCCTTGCCCGTGCCGCTCTCGCCCTGGATGAGCACCGTCGAAGGCGCGTCGGCCACCTTGGCGATGATCTGTTGCAGCTCGACCATGAGCTGGCCTTTGCCGACGATCTCGGTGAAGGCGCGCCCCTCCTGCGCCGGCTCGTCGGGGACCACGTTGCGGGCGTTCAGGTCGGACTGGCGCGCAGCCTTGGCGATGATCGACTTCAGCTCGGCATTCTCGAACGGCTTGGTGACGAAATCGAACGCGCCCGCCTTCATCGCCTCCACCGCGCTGTCGACGCGCCCGTGCGCCGTGACGACGATCACAGGAACGTCGGGGTGGCGCGCAACCACCTTGCGCAGGAGCGAGAGACCGTCCATCTTCGGCATCACCAGATCCGTAACCACCACGTCGGCGCCGTCGCGGTCGAGCGCCAGGAGCGCTTCCTGGCCGTCGGCCGCCACCTGCACTTCGTAGCCCTCGCGCTGCAGCGTGGCCGCCAGGACCTTCCGGAGGCTCTGTTCATCGTCGACGACGAGGACGCGGTCTGCCATGTGCGCCTGCGGGCTACCACGGAGGAGGGCACCCTGCAATCCGATGTGGCGGAAGTGGAGGCTGGTTAGAGTGTGGAGGGAATGATGAACTTCCAGACCGCGATCGCCTGCTGCGCCGCCGCGGCGATCCTGGCCGGGTGCCACAACAACCATTGCAACACCGTGCGCGACTGCGCTGCCTCGCAGCGCTGCGTCTCGTCCGCGTGCCAGGATGTCGGCGTATCCCCCGGCCAGCTGGGCGATTCCTGCCGCACGGTCGCGGACTGCGGCGGCGGCCTCACCTGCGCGCCCGAGAGCGCCGGCTTCCCCTCGGGGATGTGCAGCGTCGACTGCTCGGCGGCGGCCTGCCCGACGGCGTCCAGCCGCTGCGCCCAGCTCACCACCGGGGCGCAGTGCGCGCCGACGTGCACGTCGGACGCCGTCTGCCGGCAGGGCTATACATGTTGTCCCTCGCAGGGCGCCGTGTGCCTGCCAACATCTCTCTGCGTGCCCCCGACGTGCTCACGGCCAGTCGTCGCCAGCACGCTTCCTCCCTCGCAGGTGATCGCTTTCGGCCCGCACCAGGTGGGCGACAGGCTTAGCTTCGCGGTGCCGGCAAACACCGGTAGCTTCACCATCGTGCACCAGGCCAAGGTGGCGGGCCTGAGTGTCGTCTTCAGGGGCCAGACGATCGACAACTCGGCCGTGCCCGGCATCGTCAGCCAGCCCGATGGAACCGTCGTGTACAACGACTTCACCTTCAACCCGCCGCAGTCGCCCGACGGCGGCTTCGAGCCCGCCGGATACTTCGCGTATTACGGCGGCGGCACGCCCAGCACCGCAGCGTTCACGATACCCAGCACATCCACTTCTCTGGACGCGGGCATCGCGGCCGGGAACTGGCAGTTCACAGTCAACGACTACGCGCTCGAATGCATGGACCCGGCAGCGGGCTGCACCGACGGCGGCGTCAACACCAACATCTATGACATGTCGGTATTGCTGCGGGCCAAGCCGGCCGGGACGTTACTCGACGTCGCCTTCTACATCGTGGCCAACGTGAATACGCGCTCCGGTGTCCCGTTCACGGCGACCAGCGCGACCAACGACGTCGATGCGCAGCGGATGGTGAAGACTTTCAAAGCCCTCTACGCGGCGGCGGGCATCACCGTCCGCAACGTGACCTTCTACGACGTGCCGCCGGGCGCTCAAGTGCGGTTCGGCACCAACATAAGCGCCGACGCGACCGGTCCCTGCGACGAGCTGGACCAGATGTTCACGCTCTCGGCCGCCCACCCCGGCAACACCATGAACCTCTTCCTCGTGCAGAGCATCCGCTCCACCAGCTCCAGCGGCGGAACGGTGGTGGGCATCGACGGCACCATCCCGGGCCCCTCCTCACTGAACGGCACAGTGCATAGTGGCGCAGCGGTCTCACAGGCCGACTTGTTCGCCGGCACCTGCGGGACGCAGACCGATCTGCTCAGGTGCGGAGCGGACACGGTCGCGTACATCGCCGCCCACGAGACGGGGCACTTTCTCGGCCTCTTCCATCTCACCGAGAAGACGGGCGACTACTTCGATCCTCTGAACGACACGCCCAAATGTCCGTGCACAACGTGCGCCTCTGCCGCCGACAAGCCGAACTGCGGCAGCAAACCGGGTCCAAGCGAGCCCACCCTGTCGGCGGTCCAGTGCTTTGTGTCGCCCTCGTGCAGCGGGGGCGACAACCTCATGTTCTGGCAACTGGACGGGCAAGTTTCGGCCGGCACGCTGTCGCCGCAGCAGGCCAATGTCATGCGCCTGAACCCGCTCGTGCAGTGAGGAGACCGATATGAACTGGCTCCTGATCGCAGCGCTCCTGGCCGGGCCGCGGGTCCACTCCGGGCCGGCGCCGACGATTCCGACGCTCACCGACGACGAGCTTCGCGACAAGATCCACGCGTACCTCGGCACCATCGACACGCCCATCCCGGAGGACCACTGGCGCGCGCTGGGGCCGCGCGCGGCGGCGGTGCTGGAGCCGATCGTCACCGACACGAACGCCATGCCCTCGCAGCGCGCCAAGGCGATCGACGGCCTGGTGGCCGCCGCTCCCGACCGGGCTGCGCGATTGGTGGGAAAGCTGGCCCGAGACGATGCGCAACCGACGGTGGTGCGAGTGGCCGCGCTGCACGGCGCCGCCAAGGTTTTTTCCTCCTCGCGGCTCATGACGGAGGTCAAGCCGGTGATGCAGCGCGCCCCAGAGGCCGGCATGCGCGGCGAGGCGGCCGAGGTGCTTTCGCGCGCCAAGGGCGGTTGCGAAGCGGTGCGCGCCCATGCGGCGCGAGAGAAGGACGAGGATCGCGTGGCGTACCGGCGGGCGCTTGCCCGGTGCGGAGAGTGATCCCAGGCGGGTTGGAGGCGCGCGTCCGCGCTCTGGGCAGGGCAGTGCCTTCCGGCCTGGCGGTTTTCGACGCGGACGGAACGCTCTGGCGCGAGGACGTAGGCGAGGCATTCCTGCGCCATCTCGTCTCGCTCGGCTGGGTGCGGCTCCCCGACGGAAGCGATCCCTACGAGGAATACGAGCGGCGCGTCGACCGCGACCGCGCCGCCGGCTACGCCTACGCGGCGCAGCTGCAGGCCGGCCTCGAGGTGGCAAAAGTGGCGGCCGAGGCTGAGAGGTTCGCGCGCGGGTGGGTGCCGCCGCGGCTCGTCGCGGACGCGCTGGGGCTGCGCGCGCTGTGCGAAGGAGCGGGGCTGCGGACGGTGGTCGTCTCGGCCAGCGCGCTTCCCATCGTGCTGGCCGCGGCGCCGCTGGCGGGCTTTTCGCGCGAATTCTGCCGCGGTATCGAGGTGGCCGTGCGCGACGGCCGCTTCACCGACCAGGTCATTCGGCCCATCACCTACGCCGGGGGGAAGATCGAGGCGGCCGAGCGTTGGGGCGAGATCGCGCTCGCCTGCGGCGATTCGTTCACCAGCGATCTGCCACTCTTGCAACGCGCTCGAGAGGCGGTGGTGGTGGCGCCGGAGCAAGGCTCGTCGCTCGCAGAGGAGGCGCTGCGGAGAGGGTGGGCGGTGCTGGCGCAGGACCGTTGAGGGGCTCAACTCAAAGCCAGAACCAGAACCAAGACCCGAACCAAAACCTGAACGAGGACCAGAACGACAACCAGAACGGGTTTGGGTTTGCGTCCGGGTCCGGGTCCCGGTCCCGGTCCTGGTCCCGGCCCTGGTCCTGGTCCTAGTCCTAGTCCTGGTCCCTGTCCTGGTCCTGGTCCTGGGTTCAGGCGCCGCTTACTGGCAGCGCCGGCACCACCGGGCTTCGTGTCTCCTCTTCCTTCGGGGACGCTGTTGTTGGCGACTGCACCATGCCAAGCCGGCCCGCCGTGTCGAGCGCTGCGGCCGAGGGGAAGCGCAGGATGAACTCGCTGCCCTCGCCGAGCCGGCTCTGCACCTCGATGGTTCCACCGTGTCCCTTGACGATGCGCTGCGAGATGGCGAGGCCCAAGCCCGTGCCCTTCGACTTGGTCGTGTAGAAGGGGATGAAGATGCGATCGAGCGCGTCTTCGGGAATGCCCGCGCCCGTGTCGGCGACGCGCACCTCGACCTGGTCGGCCGAGTAGCGCGGCGTCGAGTCCGACAGGCCCAGCTCGACCGGCGCGTGCGGGCGCCGCGTCCGCACCGTGAGCCGCCCTCCGTCGGGCATGGCCTGCACGGCGTTGAGCGCGAGGTTGATGAAGACCTGCTTGAGCTGCTCGGCGTCGGCCCTGATCGACGGCAGCCCCGGCGTGAGATCCAGCTCGACCGCCACGTTGCGCGGCAGGTCGTTCTCGATCAGCTTCATCGTCTTCCACAGCACGTCGTTCAAGTCGGTGGGCTGGAACTTCCCGCTCGTCGCCGCCGGGAGCGGACGCGAGTACTGGAGGAACTGCGCCACCACCGCGTCGAGGCGGTTCACCTCCTCGACGATGATGTTGAGGATCTCCGCGTCCCCGGCCGGCATTCCCGCCGGGTCGAGGTACTGGGCGGCGCCCTTGATGGCCCCGAGCGGGTTGCGGATCTCGTGCGCGAGCCCGGCGGCCATCTCGCCCAGGGCGGCGAGCCGGTCGCGCTCCTTCATCTTCTCGTAGAGGCGGCTGTTCTCGATGGTGATGGCGGCCTGCTCGCCGATCTCCAGCATGGCGGCCAGCTCATCGGAGGCGAAGGCCTCGGGGACGCGGTCGTCGAGCAGGCAGAGGAAGCCCACCACGCGCTGCGAGGCGATGAGCGGAATGGTCACCCCGGCGCGCATCGCGGCCATGGCCGCGCCGATCTCGGAGAGGCGCGTCCGCTCCTCGGCGAGCGCGCTGGAGGCGGTCTCCGACTCGCCGGGCAACAGCTGCCGCAATTCGGCGAGGCGCCGTTCGACCAGCTCGACCAGCTGCGCTTTCTGGCCGGCCTGCGCGCTCTGCACCAGCGCGCGCATGGTGGCGGCGTCGATGTACGGCGTCGGCGCGGGGCCGCGATAATCGAGGCGGCGATATCCGAGCCCGTCGTCGGCGAGCAGATAGATGGAGGCGTGGGTGACCCGGCGCGTCTCGTAGAGGCCGTCGAGCACCACCTGTCCCAGCTCGCGCACGTCGATGATCCCGGCCATGCGCTGGCGCAACGCGCCCAGCGACTGCATGAACTGGAAACGCTCGGCGAAGAAGAACGCCAGCACGCGTTCCTCGACCTTCGCTTTGAGCGGCTCGAAGAGAATGAGGATGACGAACGACGCCACCATGGTGTTGAAGAAGAAGAGCCCGACGCTCTGGCCGCCTGTCCAGCGCACCAGCACGCCGTAGATGAGCGCCAGCACCACGCCCACGCTGGCGAGGACGACGATCTTCCCCAGGAGCTCGTTCAGGTCGAGGAGCCGGTGGCGGAGGATCGTCTGCGAGAGGAAGTACAGGTAGATGGTCATCGCCACGTTGGCGAAGGGCGGCGGCGGCCAGCCGGCCAGGCGGATGAGCAGCTCGCCGAAGGTCAGCCCGACGCAGAGCGCGGCGCCGACCCAAAGGTAGAAGAGGCGCGCGCGCTCAGTGCGGCTCGCCGCCCGGCGCATGCGCGCATAGAGCAGGCTGACCGCCGCGGTGAGCTGGATGAAGACTACGCCTGCCGCGGCGACGCGCGCGGCCGGCACGAGCGCGATGGGCGAGACCGCGACCGCCGCGATGGCCAGGCCCGAGGCGGTGGCGATGCGGCGCAGCCCAACCACCCGGCCGGCCGACTCGCCCTGGAACTCGACGATGAAGCCCAGCACCGCCACCGGGATGAACGCCGCCGCCGCCAGCGCCAGCCGCAGCGGCCAGGTCTGCGTCCCGAGCAGGCCGTGGAGGAAATCGCCGACCTGGTAGGCGAGCAGCGCGAAGTTCAGCAGCGCGAACGCCGTCCAGAGCCGCGTCCGCCCCTGCCGCAGCAGCATGGCGACCGCCAGCGCCAGACAGACGATAGCGGCCAAGAGAGCGCTCTGTGTTCTCGCATCCACCGTGCGGAAGGTAACATGAGGTAAACTTCAGATCCGCGTGAAGGCGCAGCCGCCCCGAATCACCGGAATGCCTGCTACGTCGTGAGCGGTTTCCTGAACTGGACGCAGACGACTCCAAGGAGCACATTCCAGCGAGCGAGCTGCCGAGGCCCGATGTTTTTCCGCGCGATGATTCTCACTCTTTTCGCCGCCTTGGCGGCGCGGGCCTGGCCAATGGGCGGGCGGGCACTCGACTATGTCGAGCCCGAGGTCGAGTCGGTCGAGCGGGGGCCGGCGATCGGCGAGGCGAAGCTGGCCCCGTACTTCACCACCTCCGACCTGAGCTCGGCGCTCTCCGAGCTGCAGGCGGGACGAGCGGCGAACGCGCTCCGCTACCTGCCGCAGAAGCCGCGCGATGCGCCCGTCAAGTGGCTCAAGGCGCTGGCCTTGCGCGGCGCGGGTCAGCCGGGGCGGGCGCGCGCACTCTTCGAGCAGCTGGCGCTCGCGGGCGGGCCGCTGACGGATCGCGCGCTCCACCTCGCGGCGCTGTGCGCCATCGATCAGGGCAGCGGACCCGCCGCGCTGCGCCTGCTCGCGCAGGTCTCGTTCACCTACGTCGACGCCGACCAGGTCGTGCTCGAGCGGGCGCGCCAGACGATGAAGATGCGCGTCGCCGGCGCCGCCACGGCAGATCTGGTGGAGGAAATCCTCGAGCCCATCTTCTCCGGCCCGGTGCGCGCCGACGTCGCCTCGGCGCACCTCGTCGCGGGCGACGCCGAGCTGGCCGCGGGCGAGAAGGAGAAGGCGCGCGCGCACTACCGCGCCGCCTGGGTCGATCGCCCGCTCTCGCCGGCGGCGGAGAGCGCGCGCAGCCGCGAGCGGCAGCTCGGCCCCGGCGCGCCGGTGCCGCCGCAGCAGCTGGTCAAGAGGGCGGAGATCCTGCTCGACGCGCACCGCACCCGCGAGGCGCTCGACCAGCTGGCCCGCATCCCGCTGCCGTCTCTCTGTCTCGGTGGTTGTCCCGGCGATCGCACGCCGGCCGCCATCCTCAGGGCGGCCATCTCCGCCCTGGCGCCCGATGCGCTGCCGGCGGAGCACCTGCCCACTCCGGAGGACGTCGCCAAGAACCCGCCGGAACCCGCCGACCCTGTCGCCTGCCGCGCCAAGCTCGACCAGGGCCGCGGGTGGCGCAAGGAGCACGAGTACAGCCGGGCGCGCTCCGTGCTGGGGCCGGTGGTGCTGCGCTGCGCCGATTCCGATGTGCGGGCGCGCGCGCTGTACCTGCTGGCGCAGCTCGAGACGATTGGGGGCCGGAACACCTCCGCCCCGCTCTGGGAGGCGCTGGCGCGCAAGTTCCCCAGGTCGACGCTGGCCGACGACGCGCTCTTCAACCAGGCCTTCACCGAGCGGCGGGCCGGCAATGCCGATCGCGAGCGCGAGCTCTTGCGCAGGCTGATCGACGAGCACCTAGACAGCGACCTGCGCGGCGAGTCGCTCTTCCGGCTCTTTTTCTCGCTCTTCCTCGAAGGGAAGGGCCGGCAGGGGCTGACCTATCTCGATCAGCTTGCGGCCCAACAGGATCCCGAAGGCGCCGACGAGGAGAGGGCGCGGTACTGGCGCGCGCGCGTGCTGGTCGAGCCGCAGCCGGGCGAGAGCGAGCTGGCGCGGGCGGCGTCGCGCGAGGCGGCGCGGGCCGACCTGGTCTGGCTCGTCGAGCAGCGGTCGCTCACCTACCACGGGCTGCTGGCGCGGGGACGGCTGGCGGAGCTGGATCCCGAGCGGGCGCAGAAGATCGACGCGGCGCAGGCGCAGCAGCTCTCCGCGGCGCTGGGCCGGCGCTTCACGCTCCACGCCGGCGCGCTGGCCCGCGACCCGCACCTCATGTCGGCCGTCGAGCTCTTGCGGATGGGTATGGGGGCAGAGGCGTCGCGCGAGCTGACCGCTGTGGATCGTTCGCCCGCGCGAAACGCCGGCGAGGCGGGCGAGGAGCCGCTGACGCTCATCGCCGAGCTGTATGCGCGCGCCGGCGATTTCCGGAACGCGCACGCGCTGGTGCGCACCGACCTCCGCGCGTTGTTGCGGTTGCCGTCCTCGCCGCTGGGCCTGCGGGCGGCGTCGCTGGCGTATCCGCTGGCGTTCCGCGAGCAGATCGCTCGCGTGTCGCGTACGGCGGGCATCCCCGCCGACCTGCTGCAGGCGCTCATGCGCGAGGAGAGCGCGCTCGACCCGCGCGCCGTCTCGTCCACCGGAGCGCTGGGCCTGACGCAGCTGATGCCGGCGACGGCGCGATGGATCGCGCGCAAGCTCAAGCTGCCCGGGTACCAGACGAGCCGCCTCTACGAGCCGGAGACGAACATCCGCATCGGTGGGACGTACTTCGGCGAGCTGTACGCGCGCTTCCAGCACCCGGCGCTGGCGCTGGCGGGGTACAACGCCGGGCCGGGGACGGTGGCGGGCTGGCTCAAGGCGCGGGGCGGGCTGCCGCTCGACGCATTCGTCGAGGAGATCCCGATCGAGGAGACGCGCGGGTACGTGAAGCGCTGCCTGCGCAGTTTCGCCGCCTATCAGTTCCTCTACGGGAACGGCGCCGGCATGCCTCTGTTGGGGCAGACCCTCGCGGCCCGGGCGGCGGGCGCAGCCAGCCCGGGGCCGGCCGCCACCCCGTTCTGAGGCTGCTAACACTTTTGCAGAGATTTGGCGGCGAAGAAAGGAGCGCGCCTCGGCCGCCCCGCCGCCAAGGCCGGTGTGCGCGCGGCCATCGCCGAAGCGCGCGAGCGGCTGCAGAACGGCGCGCGCCCGGACGGCGAATCGGTGCCCGACGCGCGCGTCCTGGCGCTCATCGACGAGCAGGCCGCCGCGCGCCTGCGGCGCGTGCTCAACGCCACGGGCGTGGTGCTGCACACCAACCTGGGCCGCGCGCCGCTCCATCCCGAGGCGGTCGCGCGCGTCGCGGAGATCGCCTCCGGCTACTCGAATCTGGAGATCGATCTGCGCAGCGGCCGCCGCGGCCACCGCAGCTCACACGTCGAGCCGCTCTTGTGCGAGCTGTTCGCGGCCGAAGCCGCCCACGTGGTGAACAACTGCGCGGGAGCGACGCTCCTGGCGTTGTCTGCCCTGTCGAGCGGTGTCGCGGCGGTGGTCTCGCGCGGCGAACTGGTCGAGATCGGGGGAGGCTTCCGCGTCCCCGAGATCCTCGCCCAGTCGGGCTGCCGGCTCGTCGAGGTGGGGACCACGAACCGCACGCGGCTCGCCGACTACGCCACGGCCCTCGACGGCCTGGAGAAGGCGGTCATCCTGCGCGTGCATCGCTCGAACTTCGCTCTGGTCGGATTCACCGAGATGCCCGCCGTGGCCGACCTGGCCAAGCTGGCGCGCGAGCGCGGCGCGCTCCTCATCCACGACCTGGGGAGCGGCGCGCTCGACCCGGCCCTCGACGAGTACACCGCCGCGCAAAGCCTGCGCGAAGGGGCCGACGTCGTTCTCATCAGCGGTGACAAGCTCCTGGGCGGGCCGCAGGCCGGAATCGTGCTGGGGCGGCGCGAGCCGGTGGAGAAGTGCCGCAGGCATCCGCTCAGCCGCGCGCTGCGCGCCGACCGGATGCTCCTCGCCGCGCTGGAGGCGACGCTGCGGCTCTATCGCGACGGCCGCGCCGCCGAGCTGCCGGCGCTCGCGGCGATCCACGCCAGGCCCGACGAGCTGCGGCAGAAGGCGACGCGCCTCTCGCTGGGACTTCTGGAGAAAGGCGTTCCCTCGTCGGTGGTCGAGACGGAGGGCGAGGTGGGAGGGGGCTCGCTCCCGCTCCGCAAGCTGCCCGGCGCCGGCGTGGCGCTGGAAGGCCCGCCCGGCCCGCTGCTGGCCGAGCTGCGGGCCGGCTCCCCGGCCGTCATCGCCCTGGTGCGGGAGGGCCGGGTCGTGCTCGATATTCGCTGTATACCGGACGTTGCAGAGCTGGCACAGGCGGTCGAGCGAGCTTCCAGTCGTGCAGCGGGACGAGAAGGCGCTAAAGTAGAGGAAGACGGAAGGGAGGAGTAAGTGCTTTCGACGAGCGTCCTGGTCCTCAACCGCCTCTACCAGCCCGTGCACGTCACCAGCGTGCGGCGGGCGATCATCCTTCTCTATCGCGGTGCCGCCAAGGCCGTCGACGAGCAGTACCAGACCTTCGATTTCGAAAGCTGGGCCGAGCTGGCGGCGGCCGTGCACGAGGAGTCGATCGGCACCACGCGCAAGCGCATCAAGGTGCCGCGGGTGATCCTGCTACAAGCCTACGACCACCTGCCGCGCGCCCGCGTGCGCTTCAGCCGCTTGAACATCTACGCGCGCGATCGCAACACCTGCCAGTATTGCGGCCGCAGGCCTCCGCGCGCCGAGTTGAACCTCGACCACGTCATCCCGCGCAGCCGCGGGGGCGTGACGAGCTGGGAGAATGTCGTCTGCTCGTGCGTGCAATGCAACTTGAAGAAGGGCGGCCGCACGCCGGACGAGGCGCACATGCGGCTGCAGCGCCACCCGTTGCGGCCGCGCTGGACGCCGTTCTTCCGCGGCCCGCCCAAGAGCGGCGCGTTCTACGAGCAGTGGCTGCCGTTCCTCACGCTCTCCGACATGGCCTACTGGAACACCGAGCTGCACGACGAGGAGTAGCGCCGCCGCTTTCGTGACCTGGCGCGCCCGCTGCGCTAGATTCGCCCCATGGCCGCTCTGATCGACACCCCCGAGGCCGCCAACCGCCTGGCGCGCGCGATCGCCTCCGATCTTTCCCTCTACAACGAGGCGAAGATCAAGGAAGGCATCGAGAACGACACCTTCTTCAACGTCCTCCGGGATGAGATCGCCGAGGGCCGCGCGCACTACGAGAGCCGCGTCGACCGCAAGCTGATCGAGAGCACCAACTTCTTCGACCGCGCCCTCATCGACGTCATCCTGGCGCGCAAGGGGCACATCAAGTCGAAGATCTGGTGAAGGTGACGCACCGCTTCGTCGTCGAGCCCGCCGAGGAGGGGACGCGGCTCGACAAGCTGCTCGCGGCGCGCCTCCCCGAGCTGTCGCGCGCGCGGCTCCAGTCGCTCATCGCGGAGGGAAGGGTGCTGGTCGCCGGCCGGCCGGCCAAGGCCTCGTCGCGGCCGGCCAGCGGCGCGGAGCTGGTGGTCGACGTGCCCGCGCCGGTTCCCGTGGAGCTGGTGGGCGAGGCGCTGGAACTATCTGTACTCTTCGAGGACGAGCATCTGCTCGTCATCGACAAGCCGGCGGGGATCGCGGTGCACCCCGGCGCGGGGATCTCCCGCGGGACCGTCGTGCACGGGCTCCTCCATCAAGTCAGCGACCTGGCGGGCGTGGGCGGCGAGCTGCGGCCCGGCATCGTGCATCGGCTCGACAAGGACACGAGCGGCTGTCTCGCCGTGGCCAAGAGCGAAAAAGCGCTGCACGGGCTCCAGGCGCTCTTCAAGGCGCGCAAGGTGGAGAAGCGCTACCGCGCGCTGGTGCACGGCGAGCCGCCGGAGAGCGGCGAGATCGATACGCTCATCGGACGGCACCCCGTCGACCGCAAGCGCTTCAGCTCGCGCGTCAAGGCCGGCAGGCGCGCGTTGACGCGCTTTCGGGTGCTGGCGCGCGCCGCGCAGGCGGCGTGGCTCGAGGTGGAATTGCTCACCGGCCGCACGCACCAGATCCGCGCCCATCTCGCCGACAAGGGCTGGCCGCTCTTCTGCGACAAGTTGTACGGCGGCACGCGCCGCGAGGGGCCCAAGGCGCCCGAGCGCGTCCGCCGGGCCGCGCAGGTCCTGGGCCGGCAGGGGCTGCACGCGTTCCGCCTCGCGTTCGACCACCCGGTGACAGGCGCGCGCGTGGAGTGCGAAGCGCCGCTGCCCGCCGATCTGCGGGCCGCGCTGCTCGCGCTGGGGTTATCCTCCGCGGCGTGAACCTCGCCGATCGCGTCCCCGCGCTGCTCGCTCGCGCGCGTGCGTTGCTGCGCCTGCCCGGCGGGCCGGCGGGCGAACTGGCGCGGGCCGAAATCGGGCCGGCGGCGCGGGCCGTCTCGCGGCTGCACGACGGCCTCGTCGGCGCGCGCGCGCTCGCGCACCCCGGGACTTATCAGGGCGAGATGCTGGGCGCGTACCTCCTCTGGTGGTGGCCCCAGAACTACGCCAGGACGCAGGCGGCGCTGCGGCTCGCTCCCATGCCGAGCGCTCCGCGCATCCTCGACGTGGGCGCCGGGCCGGGGCCGGCGGCGCTGGCAGCCACGGACCTCCTGGGCGGCGAGGCGGTGGCATTCGACGCGAGCGCGCCGGCGCTGGCCGAGGCGCGCGAGCTGGGCGTGGCCCGCACCGCGCACGCGCTGCCCCAGGGAGAATTCGATCTGACGATCGCGGCCAACGTGCTCTCCGAGGTGCCCGCGCCGATCGAGCTGGTGCGTCGGTTGACCGGCGTCGTCGTGCTCATCGAGCCGGCCCTGCGCGAGACGGGGCGCGCGCTGCTGGAATTGCGCGACCAGCTCCTCGTCGACGGGTCGTGGAAAGCGCTCGCGCCGTGCCTGACGCAGAAGCCGTGTCCGGCGCTGGCATCGCCCAAAGACTGGTGCACGGCGGAGCTGCGCTGGACGCCGCCGCGGCACATCGTCCAACTCGCCGATGCGACCGGCCTGCGGGCCGACGAGCTGCTCTCCTTCGCGCCGCTCATCCTCGCCCGCGCTGCGGCCGCGCCCGAGCCGGGCGTGTGGCGCGTGGTGGGCGTGCCGCCTCCCGAAAGAGGGAAGAGGCGCGTCTTCATCTGCAACGACGAAGGCCGCTTCCCGCTCGTCCGCCTCGACAAACAAGAGAGCGCGGACAATGCGAACTTCGCCCTGCTCGGGCGCGGCGATCTGGTGCGGCTGGGCGGCCTCGAGCGCCGCGGCGACGGACTGCGCGTCGTTCCCGGCGCGACGGTGCTGCGCGTCGCTCCCACCGCGACGGTGCTGCGCGTCGCTCCCGGCGCGACGGTGGAGCGCGTCGAGCCCCGATGCGGCGCGCGAACGACCGCGGCGCCGTCGGGGCAACGCGCGCCCGCCGGCGAGCTGCTGGTCAAGCCGCGGCTGGTGCTCATCGTCGGGCCGACCGCGTCGGGCAAGACGGCGCTCGCGTGTGAGCTGGCGGAAAAGCTCGGGGCCGAGATCGTTTCGGCCGACTCGCAGCAGTGCTACCGCGGCCTCGACGCCGGCACGGCGAAGCCCACCCCGGCGGAGCGGGCGCGCGCGCCGCACCACCTGCTCGACGTGGCCGATCCCGAGGAGCAGCTCGACGCGGCGGCCTTCGTCAAGCTTGCCGACGCGGCCATCGCGGACATCGTCAGGCGCGGCAGGCGCGCCATCGTCGCGGGCGGCACTGGCCTCTGGGTGCGCGCGCTGCTGCGCGGCCTGCTCGACGCGCCCGGCGCGTCGCCCGAATTTCGCGCCGCGCTGCGCGAGGAGTTCGAGAAGCTCGGCGTCCCCGCTCTGCACGAGCGGCTGGGGCAGGTCGACCCGGAAGCGGCGGTGCGCATCCTGCCGAACGATCGCGTGCGCATCGAGCGCGCGCTCGAGGTGCACGCCTTGAGCGGCCGGCCACTGAGCGAGCTGCAGCGCGAGCACGGATTCGCCGGCTCGCGCTACCAGGCGCTCACGCTCTTCCTCGATCCGCCGCGAGAGCTGCTGCACGAGCGCATCGCGGCACGCTCTCATGCCATGTTCGAGACCGGCGCCCTGCGGCGCGAGACGGAGCTGCTGGTGGAGCGCGGCGCCGTCAAGGCTTTGAAGATCATCGGCTACGGCGAGTGCGCCGAGGCGCTGCGCACCGGGGACTTCAAGACAGCCGAGGAGCGGACGGCGGCGCGCACGCGCCAGTACGCCAAGCGCCAGCGCACCTGGTTCGCCAAGGACGCGGGCGCGCCGGTTGCCTGGCCGCTCGACGCAGCGCGCCTTTGCTCTGAGACAGCGCGGTGGTACGAGGGCGCGCTTCCGTGAAAGGTTAGATGGCCACCTACGCGCTGGACTTCGAGAAGCCGCTCCTCGAGCTGGAGCAAAAGCTCTCCGACTTGAAGCGGCACGCCGCCACCGGCACTGCGGCCGGCGACACCGACACGCTGGACACGGAGATCCGCCGCCTCGAGCGCCGCGCAGCCAAGCTGCAGGAGGAGATCTTCGCCGAGCTGTCGCGCTGGCAGGTGGTGCAGCTCTCGCGGCATCCGAACCGCCCCTACATGCTCGACTACGTGCAACGGCTCTTCACCGATTTCATCGAGCTGCACGGCGATCGCTTCTTCGGCGACGACCAGGCGCTCGTCGGCGGGCTGGCGCGGCTCGACGGCGAGCCGGTCCTGGTCGTCGGCCAGCAGAAGGGTCGATCCACTAAAGAGAATATTCTCAGAAGCTTTGGGATGCCGCGTCCGGAGGGCTACCGCAAAGCGCTGCGCCTGATGAAGCTGGGCGAGCGTTTCAACCGCCCCATCATCGCCTTCATCGACACGCCCGGCGCATACCCCGGCATCGACGCGGAGGAGCGAGGCCAGGCCGAGGCCATCGCGGTCTGCCTCGAGGAGATGGCCGCCCTTCAAGTGCCGGTCATCTCCGTCGTCATCGGCGAGGGCGGCTCGGGCGGCGCGCTGGCCATCGGCGTATGCAACCGGCTGCTCATGCTGCAGTACAGCTGGTACTCGGTCATCTCGCCGGAGTCTTGCGCGGCCATCCTCTACCGCGACGCCAGCAAGGGCGAAAAAGCCGCCGAGGCGCTGAAGCTGACGGCGCGCGACGCGTTCGAGCTGGGAATCGTCGACGAGCTGGTCGAGGAGGCGCCCGGCGGCGCGCACCGCGACGTCGACGTGACGGCGGCCAACCTGGGTGCGGTGCTGCGCAAGCATCTGCGCGAGCTGCGCGAAATGGGCCCGCGCGCCCTCGCCGACGACCGCTACGCCAAGTTCCGCAAGCTGGGGCCCGTGACCGAGCCGGCGCTGGCCGTGCCGTCCGTGCGGGATTGACACGCCCCCACGGTGGCCAAACCCCAAACGAAAATCAAAACGAGAACGAGAACGACTAGCGCTTTGCTCCAAGATCCTGCGCGATCGTTTCGATGAACGCGTCCTCTTTCACCCACCCTTTTCCCCACTCCGCCGCCCAGGGGGCGAGCAGTTTGTCGGCCTTCATCTGCTCGACCGTGCGGCCCGCCTTCCGGGCCTTGGCCACCACCGCCACCATCTCCTCGAGCGAGGAGCGGTACTTGCGCAGGTCGTCGACCGTCGAGACGTGGCCGTGCCCCGGGATGATCTTCGCGTCCTTGGGGATCTGCGGAAGCAGCGAGTCGAGCGCCTCGAGCAGCCCGCGCAGGCTTCCGCCGCTCGACACATCGACGAAGGGAAATCCGGTGGTGATGAAGTCGTCGCCCATGTGCACGACGTTGCTCCCGGTGAACCAGACCGCGGTGTCGCCGTCGGTGTGGCCGGGCCGGAGATGGATGGCGCGGACTTCCTCGCCATTCCACCAGAGCGAAAGGCCCTGCTCGAAAGTGACGATCGGCAGCGCCGCCGGCGCCGCCGGGGGAATCACGAAAGCGCTGAGTTTCCCGCCGGTGATAAGCCGCTTGCGAACGTTGGCGTGCGCGAGGATGGCCGCCGAGTCGGAGAAGAGCGCGTTGCCGCCGGTGTGATCGAAATGCCAGTGCGTATTGATGACGAAGCGCACCGGCTTGGGTGAGAGCTTCGCCAGCGCCGCGTGGATCTTCGGCGACAGCTCGGCGAACTCGTCGTCGACGATGGCCACGCCGTCCTCGCCTGCCGACGCGGCGATGTTTCCGCCTGCGCCCTCGAGGAACCAGACGTTCCCCGCCACCTTGGTGGTCTTGATCTCGACCTTGGAATAATCCTGATGCTGGGCGGCCGCTGCGGCCGCCACCGCCATGGAAAGGACGAATGCGCGCATGGCGCGGCAACCTAGCACGCCTGCTCGTCCGCTGGGCGGCACTAGGCGATGCGCGCCCCGCGTCCACAGCTTGGGCAGCATGGATCCTGTCGTTGCCTCTATGCTGATCGCTCTCGCCATCGTCGCGCTGCTGCGCCGGCCGTGGGTCTTCTCTCCGGCGCTGGTGATCGAGCCCATCGCCGCCGCTGCCGTGGCGCCGGGTGACGAGGACGAACAACTCCCCGAGACCGATCGCGCCCCGCGCTCCTGGCTGCCGTGGACCGTGGCGGCCGTCGCGGCGCTGCGGGTGGGTCTGCTCGTGACATTGCACGCCTGACAGGAGCGGTCAGCTTCCTTGCCGCCTGGGGATCGGCGGGTTATTTCCAAGACGTGAGTCCTCCTATCGTCGCCATCGACGGACCCGCCGGCGCGGGCAAGAGCACCGTCGCGCGCCAGCTGGCGCGCCGGCTCGGCTTCAGCATGATCGACACCGGCGCGATCTACCGCGCCGTCGCCCTGGCGGCGCGGCGGGCGGAAATCCCCTGGGACGACGACGACGGCTTGCGCAAGCTGCTCGACGCGGGCCTGGGGCTCGTCTTTCGCGAGGACCGCGTGCTGCTCAAGGGGCGCGACGTCACCGAGGCCCTCCGCACGCCCGAGATCACCCGTGGAGCCAGCGTGGTGAGCGCGCGGCCGGTGGTGCGGGAAAAGCTGCTCGGTCTGCAGCGCGAGCTGGGGCTCGAGGCGCCCAGGGGCGCGGTGCTGGAGGGTCGCGACATCGGGACCGTCGTCTTTCCCGACGCGCAGGTGAAGTTCTTTCTTACCGCTAGCGACGAGGCGCGCGCCCAGCGCCGGCACAGCGAGCTGGCGGAGAAGGGCCTGCACGTCCCCCTGGAGGACGTCCTCGCCGACCAGCGCCAGCGCGACAAGGACGACACCGAGCGAACCATCGCCCCCCTCAAACCGGCGCCCGACGCCATCGTCATCGACACCACGGGCCTCGACCTGGCCGAGGTGGTGGATCGCAGCTACGCCCTCGCCACCGCGAGACTTTCCCGCCCCTGAAGCATCCAAGGGCCGTGCCTTGACACTCGCAGGGTCGTTCTGTAGGGTCCGCGCCGTTTTTCCCGACGGAATGATTATTCTTCCGCGCTTGCCATCACTCCCCATGGCAATGGGCGGCTCACATTCAGGGGGCGCAGCAAAAAAAGAATCGCAGGCAAACTTTTTCCATGGCGAACATCACCCAAACCAGCACTACCGATTTGCAAAACCAGCACGTGCCCGGCGTCGACAGCGAGGAAGATTTCGCCTCCATGCTCGAGGAGTCCTTCAAAGGGAAGGGCGCCGCCAAGGGCGGGGAACTGAAAGAGAACGAGATCGTCAAGGGGACCGTCGTCCAGGTGACCAAGGACTATGCGGTCGTGGACATCGGCTACAAATCCGAGGGCCAGGTCCCCATCCAGGAGTTCGGACTCGCCGAGGGAAAGCCCAACGTCAAGGTCGGCGACGCCGTCGAGGTGCTGCTCGAGTCGCGCGAGAACGACACGGGCATGGTCGTCCTCTCCAAAGAGAAGGCCGACAAGATGCGCATCTGGGACGAGATCTCGGCCGCGTGCGAGCGCGACGAGCTCGTCGAGGGCACCATCGTCGGGCGCGTGAAGGGCGGCCTCAGCGTCGACATCGGCGTGAAGGCGTTCCTTCCCGGCTCGCAGGTGGACCTGCGGCCGATCCGCAATCTCGACAAGCTGATCGGCGAAAAGTTCAAGTTCAAGGTCATCAAGTTCAACAAGAAGCGCGGCAACATCGTCTTGAGCCGCCGCGTCTTGCTGGAAAAAGAGCGCGAGACCCTGAAGAAGGACACCCTGATGAAGTTGAAGGAGGGGGCCATCCTCACGGGCATCGTCAAGAACCTCACCGACTACGGCGCGTTCATCGACCTGGGCGGCATCGACGGCCTGTTGCACATCACCGACATGAGCTGGGGGCGCGTCGGGCATCCTTCCGAGATGCTCAACGTCGGAGACGAGCTGCGCGTGATCGTGCTCAAGTTCGATCCCGCCACCGAGCGGGTCTCACTGGGGTTGAAGCAGATCCAGGAGGACCCCTGGGCGCACGCCGCGGAGAAGTTCCCGCCCGGCACGCGCATCAAGGGCAAGGTGGTTTCGCTCACCGACTACGGCGCGTTCATCGAGATGGAGCCGGGCGTCGAAGGCCTGGTCCACATCTCCGAGATGAGCTGGACCAAGCGCGTCAAGCACCCGTCGAAGGTGATGGCCATCGGCGATGCGGTCGAGGCGGTGGTGCTCGACGTCGACGCCAAGGCGAAGCGCATCTCGCTGGGCATGAAGCAGATCGAGCCCAACCCCTGGACGCTGCTCGAGGAGCAGTACCCCATCGGGTCCGTCATCCGCGGGCAAGTGCGCAACGTCACCGATTTCGGCATCTTCGTCGGCGTGCAGGAGGGCATCGACGGCCTCGTGCACGTGAGCGACATCTCCTGGACCCAGCGCATCAAGCACCCCGGCGACCTGTACAAGAAGGGCGACGAGGTGGAGGCGGTGGTCTTGAACATCGATGTCGAGAACGAGCGGTTCTCGCTCGGCATCAAGCAGCTCCATCCGGATCCATGGACCGAGCTGCCCACCAAGTACCCCATCGGCTCGCGCGTGAAGGGGAAGGTCACCAAGGTGGCCGACTTCGGCGCCTTCGTCGAGATCGAGCCGGGCATCGAGGGGCTGGTGCACGTTTCCGAGTTGCGCGACGAGCGCGTCGAGAACCCGCGCGACGTGGTGAAGGAAGGCGACGAGCTGGACGTGAAGGTCATCGACATGGACCCGCACGAGCGCAAGGTGGCGCTGAGCGTGAAGGCCGCGCTGCACGAGGGCGAGGACTACCGCGAGTACATGCGCAACCAGCAGGCGGGCCGGGCCAGCTTCGGCGACGTCTTTGCCGACAAGCTGGGCCGCAACAAGGGCCGCGATCGATAGAAGCTGTCAGCGCTACGTCGAGCGGCTGCGGGGGCGTACCAAGAGGGGGCGGGGGAATCACTCGCGACTGACAGGTCGCGGTGCGATTCCGCCGCCCCTCTCCAGCGCGCTTCCCCCCGAAAGTCGCGCCAACGAGCCGGCGCATGTTCCACTTTCGCCCTGTCCGCGTCCATATGGGAAACCCCCAGTGCCGCGCGTCCACGGCGTGGGCCGCGCCCGAGGGAGATGCTTTACGGTACCAACCTTTCGGGCGTAGGCTTTCGGCATGTGGCAGGTGCGCGAGATCGCTGCCCGGCTCGAAGACGCGCCGGCCGACGCGCGCGCGTTGCAAACAGTGGTGGAGCAGCTCCCGCGCTTGTTGCACGCCGACAGCGCCTGCGCCTTTCTCGTGCGCGGCCGGCGGCTCGAGTTCTTCCTCGGGAAAGACATGCCCGCCGGCATCGGGCGCGCCTACCAGAAGTGGCTCCCGCGCGCGCCGCGCCACTTCGCCCACTACGACCCCGACCGGCCCGACGCGCGCCAGCGCAACGTCGCGCTGCGCTCGGCGGACCTGGCCGCACTCACCGGCGGGCGCACGCCGGCCGTGGTGCGCAGCTTCCTGCCGCGGTTCGCGCTCTCCGAGTGCGATCGGCTGCGCGTTCTCGTCTGCGAAGGTCCCTCGCTGCTCGCCTGGGTGGGCGCGTTTCGCGCGCGGCCCTTCACCCGCGGCGAGGCGGAGGCGCTCAACGCTCTAACCCCTGCGCTCCAGCGGCGGCTCTCCTTCGAGCGCAGGGTGGCCGAGGCGCGGGCTCGCGGGGCAGAGATGGGAAAGGCCCTCGAGGGCTTGCCCGCCGCGGCCTTCGTCATCGGAAAAGGCGCGGCCGTCTTGCACGCCAACGAGGCGGGAAGCGCGCTGCTCGAGCGCGAGCGCGACGGCGTGGCGGATCGATTGCGCGCCGCGCTGAGGGGGCAGGCGCCCGGCGTGCAGATGGCGCGGCTCTCCTCCGACCTGCCCGACCTACGCCTCGCCATCGTCCAGCCGGCCGCGGCCGATCCCGGCCCGCGCATCGCCGTGGCGCGAGCGCGGTGGGGCCTCACGCCGCGTCAGGCCGAGGTGCTGCACCTCGTCGCGCAGGGCATGTCGAACCGCGCCGTCGCCGCCTCGCTCGGGTGCGCCGAGGGCACCGTCGAGCTGCACGTCACTTCGCTGCTCCACAAAGCGGAGTGCGAAAGCCGCGCGCAGCTCGTCGCTCGCCTCTGGACTACCATCTAGCCGATCTTCGTCGGCGCGGGGGCGGGTGTGGCCGGCGAGGGCGGTTCCCTCCGGTGCGAGGCCATGCCGACGATGACGCCGATGAGCGCGCCGAAGAGCGTCCCCACGATCTGCGTCAACACCAGCTTGTGCATGGCCCAAGCTACCGCGTCGGTGCAGTTGAAGGCCGACGCCGCGCCGGAGGGAACCGGAGGCGCGTACCAGTAGGCTATCGCCTTGGGGCCGACCCAGGTGGAGAGGATGCCGCAGACCAGCGCCCCGACCAGCGCGATGATGGTGACTCGTTTCATGTCCGCGCAGCTTGGGTCGCGCGCCGCCAAAGATCAAGATCCATGCTGCGGTGTGTGGACCTGCGCGCGGGGCTGGAGCGGCGGTTCGACGCGAAGGTCGCGGCGCAGGTGCTCGTCGCCTTGACTTCGCGGGGGGCCGCCTTTAAGGTGCGCCGCCTTTCCTGCGGAAATCCCGTGAAAAATCTCATCCTCAACGTCGACGCCCTCGAGGAGGCGAACCAGCCCTTCGAGGCCGACCTGCCGCGCAACTATCTCGACGCCCTGCTGCGCGCCGACCCGCCTACCGAGTTTCACGCCAACGGCCTGGCGCACGTGCGTGGGCGCGCCACCAAGATGGGCCGCAAGGTGTTGGTGCAGGGGAAATTCACCGTGCCGATCTCGGGGAGCTGCAGGCGCTGCCTCAGCCAAGTGGTGCTCGACGAGCCGGTCGAGCTGATCCGCACCTACGTCCCCGAGGCGCGGCCGCCGCAGGAGCACAAGGGCGCGCAGGTCGAGGCCAGCTTCGATCCCGAGACGGTGGACGAGGAGATCTACAGCGGCAAGGAGATCGACCTGACGCCGGCCCTGCGCGAGCAGATCCTGCTCTCCATCCCGCCGCCGCCGCTCTGCCGCGACGAGTGCAAAGGCCTGTGCCCGAGGTGCGGTAAGGACCTCAACGAAGGCGGGTGCGGCTGCGACCGCACCGCCATGGACCCGCGCTGGGCCGGCCTCAAGGCCATCCAGCCGCAAAAGAAGGAGAAGTGAGATGGGCGTCCCGAAGAAGCGCACCAGCCGGCAGAAGCGCGACCAGCGCCGCGCGCACTGGAAGGCGACCGCGCCCAACGTGGGCGCGTGCCCGAAGTGCGGCGAGCCGGTGCTCTCGCACCGCGCCTGCCCCAAGTGCGGCGAGTACAAGGGTCGTGCAGTCCAGAAGGGCTCGGAAGATTAGGCCTCGGGCCTCGAACCTCAGGCCTCTGGTGCCGGCAAGAATCGCCTCTGAGGCCTGAGGCCCGAGGTCTGAGGCCCAGACCGTTGTGATTGCACTCGATGCCATGGGGGGCGATCTCGCTCCGGCCGCCACGGTCGAGGGCGCGCTGCGGGCGCATCGCGAGCGCGGCCTCGAAGTGGTGCTGGTGGGGGATGAGCCGCGCCTGCGCATCGAGCTGCGGCGGCTCGGCGCGGGCGAGAGCGAGCTGCGCGTCCACCACGCCTCCGAAGTGGTGGAGATGGCCGAACACCCTGGCCAGGCGCTGCGCCGCAAGAAGGACAGCTCGATCCGCGTCTGCTTCGACCTGTGCAAGTCGAAGCAGGTCAAAGGCATGGTCTCCGCAGGGAACAGCGGGGCGGTGCTGGCGGGCGGAGTGTTCGTGGTGGGGCGGCTGGAGCACGTCGATCGTCCCTGCATCTGCGGTTCGCTCCCGACGCTGGGCGGAGCGGGGCGGGCCGTGCTGGTGGACATGGGCGCCAACGTCGATTGCACGCCTTTGCAAATCGTCCAATTTGCCCTCATGGGCGAGGTGTACGCCCGCCGCCTGCTGGGCATCGCGCGCCCGCGCGTCGGCGTGGTGGCCAACGGCGAGGAAGAGGGCAAGGGCACCGATCTCACGCGCGCTGCCGCGGCCGCCCTGCGCAACGCCGGGGTGAACTTCGGCGGGTACGTCGAGGGGAAGGACATCTTCAGCGGGGAATTCGACGTCATCGCCACCGACGGCTTCACCGGCAACGTCCTGCTCAAGACCGCCGAGGGAGCGGTGTGGGCCTTCGGGCAGCTGCTCAAGCGCCAGATCCAGGCCTCGACGGTGGCCACCGCAGGAGCTCTCTTGATGCGCTCGTCCCTCGAGCAGGTGAGAAAACGCGTCGACTACGAGGAAGTGGGCGGCGCGCCGCTGCTCGGCATCCAAGGCGTGGGCCTCATCGCCCACGGCCGCTCCACCCCGCGCGCCATCCTCAACGCGCTTTCAGGGACCGAGGCGATTGCACAGGCGTGTCTCGAGGAAGACCTTGGCGCCGCAGCCAAGCGGGGGGCGGATCTCTTTCGCAGTGCATCTTGACGCACCGCGTGGCCGCGTGGGCCGCTATAGTCTCCCGCGCCCTTTCTTCTGGAGCTCGAAATGCAGCGTTCGCGAATCGTCGGAACCGGCACCTACCTTCCCGAGCGGATCGTCACGAATGACGACCTGGTGAAGGAGTTCGGCATCGAGACGAGCGACTCCTGGATCCGCGAGCGGACCGGCATCGGCGCGCGGCGCATGGCCGCGCCCGGCGAGGCCACCAGCGACATGGCGACGGTCGCCTCGCGCAGGGCGCTGAAGATGGCCGGCATCCGCCCCGAAGACCTCGACATGATCGTCTGCGGCACGATCACGCCGGACATGCCCTTTCCCGCCGCCGCGGTCTTCGTCCAGGCCAATCTGGGCGCGACGCACGCCGCCGCTTTCGACGTGAGCGCGGCCTGCGCGGGCTCGATCTACGCGCTCGCCGTCGCCGACTCCTTCATCAAAAGCGGCGCCAAGCGCACCATCCTGGTCATTGGCGCCGAGATGCTCACCCGCATCGTCGACTGGAAGGACCGCAACACCTGCGTCCTCTTCGGCGACGCCGCGGGCGCCATGGTGCTGGTGCCCGAGCTGCGCGACGGGCACGGCCTTCTCTCCACGCACCTGCACACCGACGGGACGCAGGCCGACATCCTCAAAATCCCCGGCGGCGGGAGCCGCAAGCCCTTCAGCAAGGAAGTGATGGAGAAGCGCGAGCAGTTCGTCAAGATGAACGGCCGCGAGGTCTACAAGACGGCGGTGCGGGCCCTCGAGCAGTGTTCGCGCGAGGCGCTGGAGCGCAACGGCTACCGGCCCGACGACGTGCAGCACGTCATCGCCCACCAGGCCAACCTGCGCATTCTCGAAGCGGTGATGAAGAGGCTGGAGATTCCGCTCGAGAAGTGCCATCTGAACATCGAGGAGGTGGGCAACACCTCGTCGGCCTCGGTCCCGCTCACGCTCGATCAGGCGAACCGCAATGGCGCGCTCAAGGACGGTGACCTCATCCTCATGATGGCGATCGGCGGCGGCATGGCGTGGGGGAGCGCTCTCGTGCGCTGGTGATGGGGGTCTTTCGATGAAGCTGGCTTTCGTCTTTCCCGGGCAGGGATCGCAGCACGTCGGCATGGGCCAGGCGCTGGCCCAGGCCCATCCCGAAGCCCGCGCCGCGCTGGACGAGGCCGACGCCGCGCTGGGCGGCGGGCTGCTGCGCTTGATGTCCGACGGTCCCGAGGGAGATCTGCGGAAGACGGCCAACACGCAGCCAGCCATCCTCGCCGTCAGCATCGCGGCGCATCGCGCGCTGGTGAAAGAGGCGGGTGGCGCCTTCCAGCTCCCGGCCTTCTATGCGGGCCATTCGCTGGGCGAGTATTCGGCGCTGGTGGCGGCGGGCGCGCTCAGTCTGCGCGACGGGGTCCGCGCCGTGCGGGCGCGCGGCACGTTCATGCAGGAGGCAGTCCCCGCTGGGGAAGGCGCCATGGCGGTCATCCTCGGCCTCGACGCGGCCTCGGTGAAGGAGGCCTGCGCCGAGGCGCAACGGCAGGAGAGCGGCAAGGTGGTCGAGGCGGCCAACTACAACAGCCCCGAGCAGACCGTCATCGCCGGACACGCCTCCGCCGTCGATCGCGCCATCTCCCTGTGCAAGGCGCGCGGCGCCAAGCGCGCCTTGCCTCTCCCCGTGAGCGCTCCCTTCCACTGCTCGCTGATGGCCCCGGTTCAGCCCCGCCTCGCCGACGTGCTCGGCACGGTGCAGTTCCGGCCGCCGGCCGCGCCCATCATCGCCAACGCCACCGCCGAGCCCAACACCGACCCGGCGCGCATCGTGCAGCTCTTGCTCACGCAAGTGACCTCGCCGGTGCGCTGGGTGGAGACCGTGCAAAAGATGGCCCTCAACGGCGTCGACACCATCGTCGAGCTGGGGCCGGGCAAGGTGCTTTCGGGGCTAGTGCGGAGAATAGACAAGGGGCTGCGGGCCTACTCGGTCGAGGACCCGGCGGGCCTGAAGGCGGTGCTCGGCGAGGTTTTCCGATGAGGTTTGCCCTCGCCTTCCTTTTGCTCGGCTCGCTGGCCTGCCAGGAGCAGCGCATGACCAAGAAGGTGCGGGACGAGCCCTGCACCAGGAACCTCGACTGCACCTACGGGCTGGAGTGCACGGACGCGCTGGCTCCGGCGGACGGCGGGGTGGCCGCGGCCGGCAAGACCTGCCAGTACAAGTCTTTCGGCGAGTGCGAGGGCGACGGCATGCAGTCCAACGGCCAGCCGCAGTGCCTCTCGGGGCAGAAGTGCCGCGACGGACACTGCACCGTGCAATGCGCCAGCCCCAAGGAATGCAAGGAAGGCGAGACTTGCAAAATCGGCGTTTGTCAGAAGAGCGGCACGGCGCGCGCGCAGTGTTATGACAACCGCGACTGCCCATGGCCGGAAACCTGCTTCTACGGTCAATGCGTATCGAGAGCGGAGAGCATGCGCTGCATGGGAGATCTGGACTGTGGACCAGGCTTCCGCTGCATCAACGGCCTTTGCCAATAGGTGCTTCTTCTGTGCTACAAGGCCGCGCCAGTTTTCGTACTGCACACTGAAAGGATCGGTCCATGTCCGTCGAAGCGAAGGTCAAGAGCATCATCGCGGAACAGCTCGGCGTCGGTGAGGACGAAATCAAGGCCGAGAGCGCCTTCATCGAGGATCTCGGGGCCGACTCGCTCGACATCGTCGAGTTGGTCATGGCCATGGAGGAGGAGTTCGAGGTGGAGATTCCCGACGAGGAAGCCGAGCACATCAAGACGGTGCAAGACGCGATCAACTTCATCAACGAACACAAGAAGTAAGGCCTCGGGCTTCTGGCTTCAGGACTCGGACGATAGAGGAGAGGTGTCGCTGAAATGCAGCGGGTTGAGCGCAGAGTCGTCGTCACAGGTCTCGGCCTGGTCACGCCCTTGGGCATCGGGACCAAGGCGACGTGGGAGGCGGCCATCGCCGGCAAGAGCGGCGTCGGCCCCATCACGCGCTTCGACGCCAAGGACCTGCCCTCCCGCATCGCGGGAGAGGTGAAGGAGTTCGACCCCGATCTCTACATGGACCGCAAGGAAGCGCGCCGCAACGACCTCTTCATCCAGTTCGGCCTCGCCGCGGCGCAGGTGGCGCTGCAGGACGCGGGGCTTCCCCTCGACAAGCCGCTGGGCGAGCGCTGCGGCGTGATCGTCGGATCGGGCATGGGCGGCCTCGCCACGCTCGAGGACACGCACCTGACCGTGGTCAACCGCGGCCACCGCAAGGTGAACCCGTTCTTCATCCCCTCCATCATCGTCAACCTGGTGGGCGGGCAGATCTCCATCAAGTACGGCGCGTCCGGCGTGAACTACGCACCCGTCTCGGCCTGCGCCACGGGCAACCACGCCATCGGCGAGTCGATGCGCCACCTCCAGCACGGCGACGTCGACATCATGATCTCCGGCGGCGCCGAAGCCACCATCACGCTCCTGGGCATCTCGGGCTTCACCGCGGCGCGCGCGCTCAGCGAGCGCAACGACGCGCCGGAAAAGGCCTCGCGGCCGTTCGACAAGGACCGCGACGGGTTCGTGGCGGGCGAGGGCGCGGGCTTGCTCGTCCTCGAGGAGCTGGAGCACGCGCGGCGGCGCCGGGCGCGCATCTACTGCGAGCTGACGGGCTACGGCGCGACCGCCGACGCCTTCCACATCACCGCCCCGTCGGGCCACGGCGCCGAGCGTGCCATGAAGCTCTGCCTCGACGACGCGGGCCTCCGCCCCGAGGAGGTGCAGTACGTCAACGCGCACGGCACTTCCACCCCGGTGGGAGACATCGCCGAGATGAAGGCCATCAAGAGCGTCTTCGGCGGCTGGGCGAAGAAGGGCCTCATGGTCAGCTCGACCAAGAGCATGACGGGGCATCTGTTGGGTGCGGCCGGCGGCGTCGAGGGGGCGCTCACCGCGCTGGCGCTCTACCACGGCATCGTGCCGCCCACCATCAACATCGAGCACCAGGATCCCGAGTGCGATCTCGACGTCGTTCCCAACCAGGCGCGCGAGGTGCCCATCCGCGTGGCCATCAGCAACTCCTTCGGCTTCGGCGGCACCAACGCCGTCATCGCTTTCCAGAAGCTCGACTGAAAGAGGGTCCATGTCGCAGGAGAGCCCGCTCGCCGAGGTCGATCCGGACATTGCCCGATTGATCCGCGAAGAGACGGAGCGGCAGGCCAACGGGCTGGAGTTGATCGCCAGCGAGAACTTCGTCTCCGAGGCGGTGATGGAGGCGGCCGGGTCGACCTTGACCAACAAGTACGCCGAAGGCCTGCCCGGGAAGCGCTACTACGGCGGCTGCGAGGTGGTCGACAAGGTCGAGCAGCTGGCCATCGATCGGGCCAAGGCGCTCTTCGGCGCCGAGCACGCCAACGTGCAGCCCCACGCCGGTTCGCAGGCCAACATGGCCACCTACTTCGCGCTGCTGCGGCCGGGCGACCGCATCATGTCGCTTTCGCTGGCGCAGGGCGGTCACCTGACGCACGGCTCGCCGGTGAACTTCTCCGGGAAGCTCTTCGAGATCCACCACTACGGGCTCGATCCCAAGACCGAGCAGATCGACTTCCCCGCGGCGCGCAAGCTGGCGCGGGAGATCAAGCCGCGCGCCGTGCTCTGCGGCGCCTCCGCCTATCCACGGACGATGGATTTTGTCATGCTGCGCGAGATCGCCGAGGACGTGGGCGCGATGATGATCTGCGACATCGCGCACATCGCCGGACTGGTGGCGGTGGGCCTGCATCCTTCGCCGGTGCCGCTGGCCGACGCGGTGACGACCACCACGCACAAGACGCTGCGCGGGCCGCGCGCCGGGCTCATCCTCTGCAAGAACCAGCACGCCAAAGCGATCGACTCGAACGTCTTCCCCGGAATCCAGGGCGGGCCGCTCGAGCACATCATCGCCGCCAAGGCGGTCGCGTTCAGGGAAGCGCTGCAGCCGTCTTTCAAGGACTACCAGCAGAAGATCCTCGACAACGCCAAGGCGCTGGCCGAGGGGCTCATCGCCGGCGGGCTGCGGCTCGTCGCGGGCGGCACCGACACGCACCTGCTGCTCTGCGATCTCCGCCCCAAGAAGCTGACGGGGAAGCTGGCCGAGAGCGCGCTGGACAAGGCCAACATCACCACCAACAAGAACATGATCCCCGGCGACCCCGAGAAGCCGTTCGTCACCAGCGGCCTGCGGCTCGGCACGCCCGCCCTGACGACGCGCGGGATGGGCCCGTCGGAAATGAAGACCGTGGCGCGCTTGATCCTGCGCGTGCTGGAGGCGCCCGAGAACGCCGCGGTGCACGAGCGCGTGCGCGGCGAGGTGCGCGATCTTTGCCGGCAGTTCCCTCTCTACGCCAAGAGGCTGGCCCGTCAGTGAAGTGCCCGTTCTGCGCCGAAGTGGAGAACAAGGTCATCGACTCGCGCCTTTCCAACCAGGGCGCGGTCATCCGGCGCAGGCGCGAGTGTTTCGGATGCCAGCGGCGCTTCACCACCTACGAGCGGGTGGAAGAGATCCTCCCCATGGTGGTGAAGAAAGACGGGCGGCGCGAGTCCTTCGACCGCGTCAAAGTGCTCGAAGGCTTGAAGCTCGCCTGCAACAAGCGGCCCGTCAGCTCCGAGCAACTCGAAGAGCTGGTCGACGGCATCGAGCGCAAGCTGCAGGACGTGGGCGAAAAAGAGGTGCCCTCCTCCGTGATCGGCGAGGCGGTGATGCGCGAGTTGGCGCGGCTCGACGAGGTGGCCTACGTGCGCTTCGCCTCGGTGTATCGCTCGTTCAAGGACCTGGGCGAGTTCATGAGCGAGCTGAAGGAGCTCATCTCCGAGCGCAAGACGCAGAAGAAATGAACGAGCGCTTCATGCGGCTGGCGCTGGCCGAGGCCGAGAAAGGCCGCGGGCGCACGCACCCCAACCCTGTGGTGGGGGCGCTGGTGGTGCGCGGGTCGCGGATCATCTCGCGCGGGCATCACGAGAGAGCGGGCGGGCCGCATGCCGAGGTGGTGGCGCTGCGCAAGGCGGGGGCGCGGGCGCGCGGCGCCGATCTGTACGTGACGCTCGAGCCCTGCAACCACCGGGGCCGCACGCCGCCCTGCACGGAAGCCATCCTCGCCTCGGGCGTGAAGCGCGTTTTCTACGGCAGCGACGACCCCAACCCGCTGGTCGAAGGTCACGGCGCCCGCAGGCTGCGCCGGGCCGGCCTCACGGTGGTGGGCGGGGTGCTGCGCGCCCAGTGCGACGCCTCCAACGAGCAGTGGTTCAAGTTCATCACCACCGGCTTGCCGTGGGTGGTGCTCAAGGCGGCCGTCACGCTCGACGGCAAGCTGGCCACGCGGGCCGGTGACTCGAAGTGGATCAGCTCCGAGGAATCGCGCGCGCTGGTGCACGAGTGGCGCAACCGGCTGGACGCGGTGCTGGTGGGGGCGGGCACGGTCCGGGCCGACGATCCGCACCTCACCGTACGCGGCGTGCCGGGCGGGCGCAATCCGGTGCGCGTGGTGCTCGGGACGCCCCCCAAGGACGCGCGGCTGTTGCGAAAACCCGGCGAGACCATCGTCGCCGGAGGGCCGCTGAAGCGCGTGCTGCGGAACCTGGCCGCCCGCGGCTTGACCAGCGTGCTGGTCGAGGGAGGCGCGGGGGTGCACGGCGAGTTCCTCCGCACCGGGCTCTGGGACGAGCTGCGCCTCTTCGTCGCGCCGAAGATCTTCGGCCGCGACGCGCTCTCGTGGGCCGGTCTCGCCGAGGCGCGCGAGGCCGAACTGCGCTCCGTGACGCGGGTGGGCCCGGACGTGCTGCTCACGCTGCGGCCTGCTGAGCGCCCGCCCGCTGCGGCTGCCGAGACGCGACGGACCCGCTGAATCACGCTATATCCCCGTCGTGTTCACCGGATTGATCGAAGACCTCGGCACGGTCGCTGCCGTGGAGCCCGTCGCAAAGGGCGTGCGCCTTTCAGTGCGGACCCGCTTCGGCGACCTGACGCACGGGGCCAGCGTCGCCGTGGACGGCGTGTGTCTGACGGCCGTGGACCTGGTGCCCGATCGCTTCACGGCCGACGTGAGCGCCGAGACGCTCCGCCGCAGCACCTTGGGCGCGCTGAAAGTGGGCGATCGCGTAAACCTGGAGCGCCCGATGACGCTGGGCGGCCGGCTCGGCGGTCACCTGGTGCTGGGGCATGTGGACGGAATCGGCGAGGTGGTTGGGCGCGAGAGCGTGGGGGAGGGCGTGCGCATCGAGGTTCGCCTGCCTGCCGGCCTGCCCAAATACGCGGTGGAGAAAGGGTCCATCGCGCTGGACGGCATCTCGCTGACCGTGAACGAGGTGCTCGATCCCGACCGCATCGCGCTGTTTCTCATCCCCGAGACGCTGCGCGCGACGACTTTCGGCATCAAACGTCCGGGGGCCAAGGTCAACGTGGAGGCCGACATCATCGCCAAGCACGTTGCCCGCCTCATGCAGTTCAAAGAAGGAGAGTAGATGGACGACAACATCGCCCGCGTCGAGAAAGCGCTCGAGGAGCTGCGCAAGGGGCGCATGGTCATCCTCGTCGACGATGCCGACCGGGAGAACGAGGGCGATCTGGTCCTGGCGGCGCAGTTCGTCACGCCCGAGGCCATCAACTTCATGGCCCGGAACGCGCGCGGCCTCGTCTGCCTCAGCCTCACCGAGGAGCAGGTGAAGCGGCTCGGGCTGCAGATGATGGTGAGCGAGAACCAGAGCACCTACTCGACTGCTTTCACCGTCTCCATCGAGGCGGCCCGCGGCGTGACCACCGGCATCAGCGCGGCGGACCGCGCCACCACCATCCGCGCCGCCATCAACCCCGACGCGAGGCCCGAGGACGTGGTCAGGCCGGGGCACGTCTTTCCCCTGCGCGCGCGCAAGGGAGGGGTGCTGGTGCGCGCGGGTCAAACCGAGGGCAGCGTGGATCTGGCGCGGCTGGCCGGCCTCATCCCCGCCGGCGTCATCTGCGAGGTGATGAACGACGACGGCACCATGGCGCGCATGCCGGATCTGGAGAAATTCGCGGCGCAGCACGGGCTGCACATCCTCGGCGTGGCCGACGTGATCCATTATCGGATGCAGCGCGAGTCGCTGGTCCGGCGCGGCGCCGAGGCGCGCGTGCCCACCGAGTTCGGCGGCGAGATGCGCTGCATCGCCTACGAGAACGACGTCGACAACGCCCAGCACGTCGCCTTCGTCAAAGGGACCTGGGACCCCGAGGAGCCCGTGCTGGTGCGCGTGCACTCGAAGTGCCTCACCGGCGACGTCTTCGGCAGCAGGCGTTGCGACTGCGGTCCGCAGCTCCACCGCGCCCTGCAGATGATCGACGAGGCGGGAAAGGGCGTGCTCGTCTACCTCGACCAGGAAGGCCGCGGCATCGGGCTCGTCAACAAGCTCAAAGCCTACAACCTGCAGGACGAGGGCCACGACACGGTCGAGGCCAACCAGAAGCTCGGCTTCAAGGCCGACCTGCGCGACTACGGCATCGGCGCGCAGATCCTCCGCGACGTGGGCGTGCGCAAGATGCGGCTCATGACCAACAACCCGAAGAAGATCGACGGCCTCAAGAAGCTGTACGATCTGGAGGTGGTCGATCGCGTGCCCATCGAGGTGGGGATGTCGCACGAGAACGAAGGCTACCTGCAAGTAAAGCGGGACAAGATGGGCCACCTCTTGTCGCTGACGAAGAAGTAGGATGCGGCCTCGATGAGCACCGGATCGCCGCCCGAGGTCGAGGTGGACGCGCGCGGGCTGCGCTTCGCCATCTGCGCCACGCGCTGGAACACCGCCATCGTCGGGCAGCTGCTCGAAGGAGCGCAGGAGACGCTGCGCGACAAAGGGGCGGCCAACGTGCGCGTCTATCGCTGCACCGGTGCGTTCGAGCTGGGGCCGCTGGTGGCGCGGGTGGCGCGCAAGGGCGGCATCGACGGCATCGTCGCGCTTTGCTGCCTCATCCGCGGCGGCACCGACCACTACACGCTGCTCTCCCACGGGGTCACGAGCGCCCTGGGAGCGGTGGCCCTCGAGGGCGGCACCAACCCGCGCCCGCTGGCGGTGTCTTACGGCGTGCTCACCTGCGACACCCTGGCCCAGGCGCAGGAGCGCGCGGCGGTGAAGGGCGCCGACAAGGGCGGCGAGGCGGCGCTGACCTGCATCGAGCAGGTGCGCGCCCTCCAGGCGGTGGACGAATAGTGGGCGCGCGCACCAAAGCGCGCGAGTGCGCCCTGCAGGCGCTCTACCAGCTGGACACCAGCGGCGGCGACCCGCGCGACGTGCTGCGCGCCATCCTCGCCCATTTCGAGGAGACCCCGGACGCCGACACGGCGAAGTTCGCCGAGCAGCTCGTGCGCGGCGTCCAGTCCGAGCGGGGCGCCATCGACGACCTCATCCAGAAGACCTCGACGCACTGGAAGCTCGAGCGCATGGCGCGCGTCGACCGGAACATCCTCCGCCTCGCCGTCTACGAGCTGCTGCGGCGGCCCGACGTGCCGGTGCGCGTGACGCTCAATGAGGCCATCGAGCTGGGCAAGAAGTTCGGCTCGGAGGAGTCGTCGGCCTTCGTCAACGGCGTGCTCGACAAGATCGCCAACACCCCCATCCCCGGCGCAGCGCCCAAGCAGAAGCCCTGATGGAACTGTCGTTCTCTCCCCTGACGCTGGAGGCGATCGATCAGGCCGCGGCCGAATCGCTCTGCCTCTTCGTCGCGTCCGACGAGCGGCCGCTGACCGGGCTGGCGGGCCTGGCCGACTGGCGGCTCTCGGGCCGGCTCTCGCGCCTGCTGCGCGCGGGCCTTCTCACGGGCGACGCGGGCGAGGCCGTGCTGACGCAGCCGGGGGCGCGGATGGGGTTCCGCAAGCTGTTCCTCTTCGGCCTGGGGAGTTCCGATCAGAGCGAGGCATCACTGGTGCTGCGCATCGCCGACGCCTTGCGCCAGCTGGTGCAAGCCGGCGTGCGCGAGGCGGCGCTCCACCTTCCCTCGCGCGTCTCGCCCGAAGCAGGCATCCGCCTCCTGCTCGGGGAATTGCAGGGTCCAGGCCGCGCCGTCGTCTTCGGCGCCGAGCCGCAAAGACTCGCAGCCGCCCTCTCGAAGCTCGCTCCCGATCGCAACCCAACCCCCCAAACCGTCTTCCCGCCCGAACCAAAACCCAAACCAAGACCCAAACCAGAACGAGAACCAGAACGAGAACCAGAACCAGAACCAGAACGCAACCCGTCTTCCCCCGAACCCAGACCTACGCCGCCGCCTTCGCAGAGGTATGTTCCCCCTCCACCCAAACCCAACGTCTTCGAGAAAAAAAAGAAATAGCTCACCGCACCAGCCGCAGCCTCACGCCGACGTTCCGCCAGCTCGTCTCCGCCACCAGCACCCGCGGGGCCGGCGACTCGATCACCATCTCCCGTTCCTCGCTCCACGAGAGCCGCACCGGCGTGCTCCCCGCCGCGACGAAGACATCCGACTGCGCCGACGCTCCGGCGCGCCGCAGCGAAACGTGGGTGGTGAGCGACTGCGAGCAGCGCCGCTCGTACGCGGCCGCCACGACGCGCCGGTCGGGCGAGGCCGACACGCTCACTACCCGATCCACGCAGGACACCACCGGCGGCGCCGTCCGCCAGAGCCAGAAGCTGGCCGCGCCGATGGCCAGCATCCCCGCGAACAGCCCCAGTACCAGCTTCACGGCGTGAGCCGCTCCATCATGCGCGGGAAAGGAATCGTTTCACGAACGTGGTGCAGTCCGCAGATCCACGAGACGGTGCGCTCGACGCCCAACCCGAACCCGGCGTGCGGCACCGAGCCGTACTTGCGCAGATCCAGGTACCACTCGAACGCCTCGCGCGGCAGCTTGTGCTTCTCGATCTCCGCCGCGAGCTTCGCGTAGTCGTCCTCGCGCTGGCCGCCGCCGATGATCTCCCCGTATCCCTCGGGCGCGAGAACGTCGACGCCGAGCGCCACCTTGGGATCCTTCGGGTCCTTCTTGAAGTAGAAGGCCTTCATCTCCGCGGGGTAGCGGTGCACCAGGACGGGCCGATCGAACTGCTTGCAGAGGATGGTCTCCTCGTCGGCGCCCATGTCGTCGCCCCATTTGATGGGGTGGCCGGTCTTTTGAATGTATTCGATCGCTTCAGCATATGTGATGCGCGGAAACGGCTTCTGCACGCGCCGCAGCGCCTCGACGTCGCGCTCCAGCACCGCCTTCAGGTCGCGCTCGTGCTTGTCGAGGACGCGCCGCACGATCTCGACGAGGAGATCCTCGGCCAGCTCCATGTCGCCCTCGAGGTCCATGTACGCAACCTCCGGCTCCACCATCCAGAACTCGGTCAGGTGGCGGCGCGTCTTGCTCTTCTCGGCGCGGAAGGTGGGCCCGAAGACGTAGGCCTTGCCCACGGCCATGGCGGCCGCCTCGCCGTAGAGTTGGCCCGACTGCGTCAGGTAAGCCTTGCCCAGATCGAAATACGGCACCTCGAACAAGGTCGACGTTCCCTCGCAGGCGGCGGGCGTGAGGATGGGCGAGTCGACCAGCGTGAAGCCGCGCTCGTCGAAGTAATCGCGGATGGCCTTGATGATGGTGTGCCGCACCGCGAGGATGGCCCGCTGCCGCGACGAGCGCAGCCAGAGGTGCCGCTGTTCCTGCAGGAAGCCGACGCCATGCTCCTTGGGCTGGATGGGGTAGCCGGCTTCGCCTTGCAGGATGCGGAAGTCGGTCACGTGCAGCTCGTACCCGAGCGGGCTGCGCGGGTCGCGCGCGACTTTCCCCCGCACCTCGACGGACGCTTCCTGCGGCACCCGGTCGGCCGCGGCGAAACTCTCCTCGGGGACGTCCTTCTTCGAGACCACGCACTGGATCACGCCGGTGCCGTCACGGATCTGGAGGAAGTGGAGCTTCCCGCTCGAGCGCTTTCCGTAGAGCCAACCGCGCAGCAGAACTTCCTCGCCGTCGTGCCGCGAGATGTCGCTGATGTAGACGTGGCGTTCCATGAGGGGTGCGGATGCTATTGCCATTGCCTCCGTCCGTCGAGTAGGACCGTGCGATGATCGCGCTGCTTCTGGCGCTCCTGGCCGCCCAGCCGGCGCCGGAGCTTCCGGCAGTCCGGCCTTCCGGTCCCCCCGAACAGCGCTCGAAGGGAACCCCGGAAGGCCCTCCGGCGGCGGCGCCCGTCGATTCGGACGGCATCGAGATCGCGGGAGCGTCGGCTGGAGCCGTGCGCACCCCGAGCAGCGAGACGGCATGGAGCGGCCCGCTGCGCGTCGCCGACTACGACCTCGAGGCGGTCCTCGACCCCGACAAACACACCGTCGAGGGAAAAGAGCGGCTCACCTGGCTCAACCGCAGCGACCGCCCCATCACGCATCTGTACCTGCACCTCTACCTCAACGCGTTCGAGGGCCCCGGCAGCACCTTCATGAGCGAAGCGAAGCGCTACGGCGGCCTCCGCACCGGCGTCGGATTGAAGAAGGGCGAGTACGGCTGGATCGAGCTGCGCAAGGTGCAGCAGTCGGGCAAGCCCGTGCCGTGGAAGTTCGTGCACCCCGATTCGGGAGCGGAGACAGACCACACCGTCGTGCAGCTCGACCTACCCGAGGCGGTGTCGCCCGGCGGCCACGCCATCGTCGACTTCGAGTTCCACGACCAGCTCCCGCGCGTGGTCGCGCGCACCGGCTATTTCGACAAGTACCATCTCGTCGGGCAGTGGTTCCCCAAGGTAGGCGTGCTCGAGCTACCGGGCGAGCGCGGCGCCAGCCGCCCGCGCTGGAACTGCCACGAGTTCCACCTCCACAGCGAGTTCTACGCGGACTTCGGCAGCTACCGCGCCGAGATCACCGTCCCCCAAGGCTACACGCTCGGCTCGACCGGGACGGAGATCGCTCCGCCGCGACAGACGCCCGGCGGCATGCGCCACCACATCGGGCAGGACGACGTGCACGACTTCGCCTTCGCCGCCTGGGACAAGTTCGCCCCGCCGCTCGAGGATCGGTGGGAGGACGTCCGCGTCAAGGTCCTCTACCCGCCCGAGTACGCCGAGTCGGCGCGCATCGCGCTCCAGGCCACCGTCGACGCACTCGACTATTTCTCCCGCACGCTGGGCCGCTATCCGTACCGGCAGGTGACGGTCGTGGTGCCGCCCTGGAACGCTCTCGAATCGGGCGGGATGGAGTACGAGACGTTCTTCACCACCATCGGCGGGCTGGGTCTGCCGCTTCTTCCGCTGGTGCGGCACGTGACGGTGCACGAGTTCGGGCACGGTTACTTCATGGGCCTGATCGCGACCAACGAGTTCGAGGAGCCGTTCCTCGACGAGGGGCTCGACCAGTTCTGGGACGCGCGCATGCTGGAGAACGAGCCGCTCCAGTTGAGCGCGTTCGGCCTGCGCACGCCGAAGTTCAGCTACTGGGACTTGGAGCGGTCGGGCACGCGGCGCTTCCAGGCCGATCCAGTGGCGGGGAATTCCTGGGAGCGCTTCTCGTCCGGCAGCTACGGCCTCGTCTACAACCGCACCGCCCTCGTCTTCCACGACCTGGAGAAGCAACTCGGGGGCGATGTGCTGGCGCGCGGCTTCAAGGAGTACTACCGGCGCTGGCACCACCGCCATCCCTCGACGCCGGATCTGCAAAAGGCGCTGGAAGACGTCGCGGGCGACCAGGCCTTGGTCGTGCGCAAGTGGTTCGACGATCAGATCTACGACCGCGCGCCGGTCGACGATCGCGTCGAGACCGTCGAAGCGGCCGAGGTGCTTCCCGAGCCGGGCACCCAGACGCTGCGCGACGGCAGCCGCCTGGAGAGAGACGCCGGCGACGTGCAGCAGGAGATCCGCGCGGCGCGCGAGGCCTTCAAGAAAGCGCACCCCGGCGCGAAACCGTCGCAGCCGGGGCCGTTTCCCTGGCGCTCGGTGGTGCAGGTGCGGCGCTACGCATGGCACGTGCCCGAGAAGCTGGTGGTCAAGTTCGAGGACGGCACGAGTGAAACGCTGCGCTGGCCCGCCGGCGAGCGCTGGCACCGATACGTGTTCGAGAGGCCCACCGCCATCGCCTCGGCCCAGCTCGATCCGGCTCGCGAGGTGCTCCTCGACCTGAACAAGCTCGACGACGGCCGCACCCGCGAGGGTGCGTCGCTCGCCCCCCGCCGCTGGACGCTGGAATTCAAGGCCTGGGCCGAGCTGGCCTATGCCCTGCTGGAGGCGCTGTGATCACGCCGCGCCTCTTCCGCCGGGCGCTGCGCAGCGCGCTCCAGTGGCGGCTCTTGCTCCTCTTCTGGGCCTCGCTGCTCATCCCCGGCGCCATCGCGGCGGCGCCGGTCGCGGTCTTCCTGCGCAGGCAGCTGGGGCACTGGACGCGCGCCGAGGAAGTGGTGGCCTGGCTCGACGGCTCGACGGCGGTGGAGCTTTTCCGCCAGCTCGAAGCGCCGGGAGGCGGGATCGCCATCGGCTTCGGCCTCCTCGGCGGCGCGCTCTCCCTGCTGCTCATCGCTCCGGCCATGGCCGGCGCCACGGCGGCCGCGGCGCGCAGCGACGAGCCGCTCCCGCTGCAGCGGCTGCTCGCCGGCGCGGGCGAATTCTACGGGCGCATGCTGCGCACCTTTCTCCTCGGCCTTCTCCCGCTGGGCATCGGCGCGGCCATCGCTGCGGGCATCTTCAAGCTGGTCGAGCGAGCCGACGATCGCGCCATCTGGGAGACGCAGGTCAGGACCCACCTGCGCATCGGCCTCGCCGCCGCGGCGGTGGCGGTGTTCCTCTGCCACTTGCTGGTCGACGGAGCGCGAGCCCATTTTGTGGCCGACCCCACGCGCCGCTCGGCTTTCCTCGCGCTCTGGGCCTCGCTGCAGCTGCTGGTGCGGCGGCCGTTGCGAATGCCGGCCCTCGGCGTGCTGGGGTCGGTCGCGGGGCTTGGCACGGCCCTCGTCTTGATGGCCGTGAGGCTGCGCATCGAGCAGAGGAGCGCCTGGCTCATCGCCGTCGCCTGGGTCCTTGCTCAAGGCGCCCAGGTCGCGGTCGGATGGGGCCGCGGCGCCCGCATCTTCGGACTGGCCGACCTGGCGCGGGCCGACGCGGCCGGGCGCGCCCAGGCGCTTCGGATGGAGTCGGCGGTTACCAACCCGCCCCGCGCCTTGTCGCCCACCTCCGCTTCTGGTACGTGACGCAGCCCGTTACAATCGGGTCAGGGAGGCCTCAGGTGCAGGACCGGTACGACCCGAAAACGATCGAACCACGTTGGCAGGATCACTGGGCGAAGCGTGACCTGTTCCGCGCCGGCACGCGCCCAGGCGCGCCGAAGAAGTACGTCCTCGCCATGCTGCCGTACCCCTCGGGCGAGATGCACATGGGTCACGCCCGCGTGTACTCGATCACCGACGTCCTCGCCCGCTACGCGCGCAAGCGGGGGTTCGACGTCCTCCACCCCTTCGGCTGGGACTCCTTCGGGCTGCCCGCCGAGAACGCGGCCATCAAGGAGGGCGTCCACCCGGCCATCCGCACGCCGAAGAACATCGCCAGCTTCAAGCAGGACGTGATCTCGATGGGCATCTCGGTAGACTGGTCGACCGAGATCGCCACCAGCGACCCCGAGTACTACCGCTGGAACCAGTGGTTCTTCTTGAAGATGCTCGAGCGCGGCCTGGCGTACCGGCGGCGCGCGCGCGTCAACTTCTGTCCCTCGTGCAACACGGTGCTGGCCAACGAGCAAGTCGAGGAAGGCAAGTGCTGGCGCTGCGGATCGACGGTGATCGAGCGCGAGATTCCCGAGTGGGCGTTTCGCATCACCGCCTACGCCGACCAGCTGCTCGAGGGTCTCGACAAGATCGACTGGCCCGAGCGCGTGGTGGCCATGCAGCGCAACTGGATAGGCCGCTCCGACGGCCTCGAGATCGACTTCGCCGTCAAGGGCAAGAGGGGCAGGGCGTTTCGCGTCTTCACCACGCGGGCCGACACCATCTACGGCGCCACGTACATCGCCGCCGCGCCCGACCATCCGCTGGTGATGGAGCTGGCGCCTGCGGAGAAGCGCGCCGAGCTGCAGGCCTTTGCCGAGAAGGTGTGGCGCGCCGCCAAGGAAGTGGGCGAGGGCGCGCAGGCGGCCGAGAAGGAAGGAATGGACACGGGCATCCGCGCCAAGAACCCCTTCACCGGTCGGGAGATCCCCGTCTGGGTGGCGAACTTCGTCCTCTCCGGCTACGGGACCGGCGCCGTCATGTCGGTGCCGGCCCACGACCAGCGCGACTATGAATTCGCGGTCAAGTACAAGCTGCCCATCGACTGGGTCATCCGGCCCTCCGACGACGACGACGTCACGCAGGTCGCGGCGCGCAAGCTGGTCGAGCGCGAGCAGGCCTTCACCGACTACGGCTTCCTCTTCGACTCGGGCGAGTTCAGCGGCATGCCCTCGGAGCAGGCGCGCCTGGCCATCGCCGCCGAGGCGCAGCGGCGAGGCATCGGCAAGCCGGCGGTGAACTACCACCTGCGCGACTGGGGCGTGTCGCGGCAGCGCTACTGGGGCACGCCCATCCCCATCGTCTATTGCGAGAAGTGCGATCCCGAGCACCAGGGCATCCCCGTGCCGTACGAGGACCTGCCCGTCGTGCTGCCGGACATCGACGTGAAGGAAGTGCTGACGGGGAAGGACGAGCCGCCGCTGGCGAAAGTGTCGTCGTGGGTCAACACCACCTGCCCGCGCTGCGGCGGGCCGGCCCGGCGCGAGGCGGAGACGATGGACACGTTCGTCGACTCGAGCTGGTACTGGGCCCGCTATCTCGACCCGCACAACGCCAAGGCGCCGTTCTCGCGGGCGGCGGCCGATCGCTGGCTGCCGGTCGACATCTACGTGGGCGGGCCCGAGCACGCCGTGCTCCACCTGCTCTACTTCCGCTTCTGGACCAAGGTGATGCAGGAGCTGGGGCTGACGGCCATCGACGAGCCGGCGCAGAAGCTGGTCACGCAGGGCATCGTCAAGGGCCGCGACGGCGAGAAGATGAGCAAGTCGAAGGATAACGTGGTCTCGCCGCGGGAGATCATCTCGGAGTACGGCGCGGACACGGCGCGGCTCTTCATCCTCTTCGCCGCGCCCGCCGAGAAGGACATGGACTGGTCCGACGAGCAGGTGCAGGGCCAGCACCGGTTCCTCGGGCGCGTGTGGCGGCTGGTGCATTCGTCGCTGCCGCGCGTCGCCGGCGTCAAGGCGGGCGGCCCGCCCGACGATCTGCGGCGGCGCACGCACAAGACCATCCTGCGCGTGACCCAGCAGCTCGAACGGCTGCAGTTCAACACGGCCATCTCGTCGCTGATGGAGCTGTCCAACGCCGCGGCCGACTGGCAGGGCGAGCCGGGCTCGCTGCGCGAGTCGCTGGAAGTGCTGGTGCAGTTGCTCTCGCCGTTCGCGCCGCACATCGCGGAAGAGCTGTGGCGCGAGCTGGGCCGCGCCGAGGAGCTGGCGCTCCTGGAGTGGCCCGCCGCCGAACCGGCGCTGGTGGTCGACGACGCCTATTCCATCGCGGTGCAGGTGAACGGCAAGCTGCGCGGCGAGGTGCAGGTGGCGGCCAGCGCACCGGAGACGGAGATCCGCGAGACCGCCGCCCGCGACCCGAAAGTCGCCGGCTGGCTCCAGGGAAAGACGATAAAAAAGGTCGTCGTCATCCCCAAGCGCCTGGTCAACTTCGTGGTGGCATGAGTCCACCCCACGAGCTCACCGCGAAGGCGCGAGTCTTCCCCCAACTCGGGGTGTTGGCGGTGGGCAGTTGGATCTGCGTTTCGTGCGGATATGCGCCGGTGAGGCGCACGCCCGGCCACAGCTTGCGGGTGGCGGCGGTGAAGAATGCGACGGCCCAGGCCGAGGCGGGTGGGCTGTTCGCGGCGGAGTTGCGCTCGGAGCTGGCCGGCCGGAAGAGGCTCGCGGCCGACTCGTCCCCCGCCCCCGAGATGACTGCCGAGCTGATCTCGCTTCGCGCCGTGCCCTCCTCGGCCGGCACCGAGGGAGTGGCGTCGTTCCGGCTCGAGGCCCAGCTGCTCGTGCGCATCGGCGATTACCAGGACCTCGTCGCCGACGGCGAAAACTATCTCGTCGGCGTCGACGTTCTCGGGACGGAGGCGAACCGCCGCGCCGCGCTCCGCCGTCTCGCGCGCACGCTCTCGCGCGAGGCGATCGAACGCTACGACGTCTCGGAGCGGATGGGGCAGTGACTACTGCTTGGCCGCAGGAGCGTTCGCGGCCCTGGTCAGGCGCGAGATGCGGCGGGCGGCCTGGCCCTTGTGGATGACGCCCTTCGAAGCCGCCTTGGCGATCTGCTTGACCGCCGCCGCCAACTCGCCCTTGAGCTTCGCCGCGTCGCCGGCCGCCACCGCCTCGCGGAACTTACGTACCGACGTGCGCAGGGTGGACAGCACGTGCGCGTTGCGGATGCGGTGCTTGAGCGCCTGGCGGTTCTGCTTTTCTGCCGAACGGGTGTTGGCCACGAAAGCTCCGGGAAATGCGTGAAAGGGCGTCGCGAATAGCATCCGCCCCTCGGGGTGTCAATGACTCGCCGGACACAGGTTGTCCACGCTCTGTGCGGCTTTCCAGCTAATCTGTACGCATTCTGTCACGTGTCTCACGTATATGCTCTGAAGGGCCAGCCAACAGACTGAAAAGACAATAGTTTTTTAGTGGAACTTCGACGGTGTAGGACTTGGTGCGCACTGCGCGAACCGATTGTTTTCTCTAAATTTGGGCTGAATTCACAAGCTGTCCACAGCGCGCCTTCGGACTGTGGAGAAACATATATCGTCAGTCGCCCGAGGCTTCGCGCTCCTTGGCCTCGTTCCAGAGCGCGTCCATCTCGGCGAGGTTCGACTCGCGCGGCGTGCGGCCGCGCTCGCGCAACTTCTCCTCGATGAACTGGAACCGGTTCTCGAACCGCCGCAGCGTCCCGCGCAGCGCCTCCTCGGGATGGACCTTCACCCACCGGCCCAGGTTCGCCAGCGCGAAGAGCAGATCGCCCAGCTCATTCTCGATCCGTGCCCGCGCCCCCGGATCGTCGGAAGCGCCCGAGGCCATCGCCTCCTCCAGTTCGGCCAGCTCCTCCCGGACCTTGTCGAGCACCGACCTGGCGTCCGGCCAGTCGAAGCCCACCGCGCCGGCCTTCTCCGTCAGCCGTTCTGCCCGCACCAGAGCCGGCAGCGAGACCGGCACGCCCCCGATGGCCGAGCGTGCCTCCTGGCCCTTCTCCTTGCGCTCGTCCGCCTTGATGCGCTCCCAGTTCTTCACCACCTCGCGCGAGCCAGACACCGTCACGTCTCCGAAGACGTGGGGATGGCGTCGCGTCAGCTTGTCGGAGATCGCCTCGCAGACGCCCGCGAAATCGAACTTGCGTTCCTCGCGGGCGATGCGCGCCTGGAAGACGACCTGGAAGAGCAGGTCGCCCAACTCCTCGCGGTGATGTTGCGCGTCGCCCGACTCGATGGCCTCGATGACCTCGTGCGCCTCCTCGAGGAGGTAGGGGGTGAGCGAGCGCAAGGTTTGCTCGCGGTCCCACGGGCACCCGCCGGGGTCGCGCAGCTTGTCCATGATGCGCAGGAGCCGCTCCATCGCCTCCGCCGATTTCGACGTCTCCGACATGGCGCCGGCATACCACACGACCCGTTCAATTTCGGCTGTTTCCTTGCTGCTATAGCGGATCGGCGGCTAGGATGCGCAGGTGATTGAGAGAGCGCTTTTCCTGCTCGGGGGCAGGGCTAGTTTGGTGTCTGCCGCCGCGGCGCTGGCGCTGTTGGCGGCGGCCGCAGCGCCCGCGCAGACGCCCTCTTCGCAGCCGTTCCCGGGAGTGAGCCCGCCGCTGGTGACCGCTCCGGGGACGCCCGCCCCCGCGCCCGCGCCGGCGCCCGCTCCCTCCGGAGCGACGACCAACCGCGGGATCATCCTCCCCGCCGAGAAGACCGACGACATCCAGGCGCACTGGAACGCGCGCCGCGATTACCTCCGCGACCGCGACGACCGCCGCGCCGACGACGAGGAGCAGCGCGTCCGCTTGCTCAAGGAAGACCTGGCCATCGACAACCTCTTCGTCATCGGCGCTGCGCTCATCCGGGAGAGTCACGAGGCGCTGGCGGCCGGCGCGCCGGCGGTGGCGTTGACCCGCTGCAAGCTGGCGGTCGAGTTCGCGCCCGCGCTTCCCGAGGCGCACACGTGCCTCGCCCGCTCGATCCTCGCAAACAGTCCCATGGCGCTCAAGTCAGCCGCGGGTGAGGGGATCGCTGCTTTCAAGGCCTCGCTGTCCGACCCGCGCACTTCGCGCGCCCTCTTCGCCAACGTGCTGGGAGTCCTCTTCTTCGGCGTCGCGCTGGCGGGGGCGGCGTTCGTGCTGGTCCTGCTCGTCCGCTACGCCCACCTCTACGCGCACGACGTGCACCACCTCTTGCCCGTGGGGGCGCGACGCTGGCAGACGAAGTTGCTGGCGGTGGCGCTCATCCTCCTGCCGCTCTTCTTGCGCATGGGGCCGGTGCCGCTGGTGTTCACCATCCTCTTCGCATGCGCGCTCTACGCCACCACAGTCGAGGTGGTGGTGGGTTGCGCGCTGCTCGCGCTCCTGGCCGCCTCGCCCTGGGTGGTGACGAGCATCGGGCGCGTGGCGGCGTTCGGCGGACCGGCGGTCGACGTCTGGCTGCTCGAGCACGGCACGGGCACGGGCGCCACCATGGCCCGCCTGCAGAAGCGCCTCGAGTTGGCCAACGAGCTGCCGGTGGACTTCGCGCTGGCCCGCAAGGCGAAGCGCGACGGCGACCTGTCGAGCGCCGAGAAGCTCTATGTGCGCGGGCTGGAAGCGCCGGGGGCCAGCTCGGCCGGGCTGGCCGCCGTGCACAACAACCTCGGCAACGTCTATCTCCTCCAGGGCGACGCGTCGAAGGCGATGCAGCAGTACCAGCAGGCCATCGAACTGCAAGAGAGCCTCGCCGCGCCGCACTTCAACATCAGCCGCGCGCTCGGGCTCGGCGGCGTGGACACGCTGGAGAAGGTGCAGGCGGAGCAGGCGCGCGCCCTCGAGCTGGACCGCGACGGCGTCGAGCGCTTCACGGGTGGCCAGCTGCAGGCCAACCGCAAGTCGAACAAGTTCGCCATGGACGTCTATCTCGACGACGCGGTGCTCGATCCGCTCATCGAGGCCGAGGAGCGCGTCGCCGAGCCGGTGGGCGACGAGGTGCGCGCGCAGCTCGCCGGGCCGCTGCCGGCGCAGGCCGCCTCGGCGCTGCCGCTCTTCGCCGCGGCCATCTTCGCCGGGATGCACTTCTCGAGGGGAAAGCTCAAGCCCAGCGGCCGCTGCGAGCGCTGCGGCCGCGAGGTGTGCAGGCGCTGCGATCCCGACGCGCGGCCCTCCGAGGCCCTGTGCGCGCAGTGCGTGAACGTCTTCATCCGCCGCACCGGCGTGGATCCGGCCGAGCGCATCCGCAAGGAGTACGCCGTCGCGGCCTACCACCAGCGGCGGACCACCGCCGCCCGCCTGCTGGGCGTGCTCTCGGGAGCGGGGCACGTGATGCTCGGCTATCCGATCCGCGGGCTCGTCTTCCTTCTGCTCACGGGCTCGCTTCTGGTCAGCGTCTTCCTCTGGCGCGGGCTGCTCCACGACCCCATCGCGGTGCGCAGCAGCGTCTCGCTCTTCCGCATCGGCGTGACGGCGGCGTGCCTCGTGGCCATCTACGCGGTCTGCCTTCGCGATCTGCTGGCGCGTCAGCGGGCCGAGGGGGAGTAGCCATGGCCCTCTCGGGAACGCTGAAGGACTTCGGCATCGCCGACATCCTCCAGCTGATCGGCCACCAGACCAAGACGGGCCGTCTCACGCTCAAGTCGGGCAACGACGAGGTGGAGGTCTTCTTCATCGACGGAAACGTCGTCTTCGCCAGCGAGAAGGCGCGCAAGTCGCAGAACCTGCTCGGCAGCCTGCTCCTGCGCGCCGAGCTGCTCAGCCAGGAGCAGCTCGACGAGGCGCTGGCCACGCAGCAGCGCACGCTCAAGCGGCTGGGCGACATCCTCATCGAGAGCCACTCCGTCACCCGTCAGCAGTTCGCCCAGATGATGCGGCTGCAGACCACCGAGACGCTCTACAAGCTGTTCGGCTGGAAGACCGGCTCGTACGAATTCTCGCAGGAGGATGTCGACAAGAGCCGCAGCACCTTCGAACCCATCCGCGCCGAGAGCATCTTGCTGGAAGGCTTCCGGCGCATGGACGAGTGGCCGAGCGTGCGCAAGAAGGTCCCGTGGACCGAGGCCACCTTCGAGATTGTCAAGGAGCTGGACATCCGCGACCTGCCCTCCATCGACGACGGCGGGCTGGGACTCGACGGGGGCGGCGAGTCGGAGGGGAAGCCCACCGAGAAGCACAAGCTCATCTACAAGCTGGCGGTGGGCGGCAAGGATGCGCAGAGGATCATCGACGCCAGCCGCCTGGGCGAGTTCGAGGCGCTCAAGGGCATCAACGAGCTGGTCGAGTGGGGGTTCCTCAGGGCCGTGCCGCCCGCGCGCGGGGCGGCGGCGCTGGCGAAGGGGCTCAAGCAGGGCGGGCGCAAGCTGGCCAGCACGGGGGTGTTCGTCCGGTTGGCGATGTCGCTGGCGTTCTTTGCCGCGACCCTCATCCTCGTCCGCTGGGTGGCGCCGCACCTCGGCTCGTCGCACGCCGAAAACCTGACGCGGCGCGGGGCGATGGCTCGTCTCGTCTCGCACGATCAGCTGGTCCGCCTCGAAAGCGCGCTGGAACTGTACCGTGTCGAGCACGGCGAGTACCCGCAGGCGCTCAAGCAGCTGGTGGAAGGACAGGTGGTGACGGAGCAGGACCTTCGCTACCCCTACAAAGAGTCCTACTACTACCGAAGGACGTCACAGGGGTTTGTATTGCTGCCGCCGCTTGATTAGATCTGTGAAAGGGCCCGATGCCGGGCGATGAGGGTAGATGGCTGAACCATCTGCGCGTCTGGAGCTGCTCGACAACGATGGTGCAAGGGCGCTCGCCGGAGGGCGGAGCGAGAACCTCAAGCTGATCGAGCAGAGGTTCGGGGTCCATATCGGACAGCGTGGGAACGTCTTCCTCATCTCGGGTGAGCCTGCGAAGGTAGCCCGGGCGGAGAAGTTGCTGGCGCAGCTCCACGAGCTGATCCAGCGCAAGTACCCGCTGGGGCTCGAGGACGTGGAGCAGGCGAGCAAGGTGATGCTCGCCGATCCCACCGCCGACCTGAAGGACATCTTCCTCGACACCATCTACGTCACGAACCGCAACCGGCCGGTGACGCCGAAGGGCTTCGCCCAGAAGGCGTACATCGAGGCCATCCGGCGGCACGACATCGTCTTCGGCATCGGACCGGCCGGCACCGGCAAGACGTACCTGGCCATGGCCATGGCGGTGGCGGCGCTGGTCGAGCGGCGCGTGAAGCGCATCGTGCTCTGCCGCCCGGCGGTCGAGGCGGGAGAGAAGCTGGGGTTCCTCCCCGGCGATCTGGCGGAGAAAGTCTCGCCCTACCTGCGGCCGCTCTACGACGCCCTGCACGACCTGATGGACATGGATCGCGCGCAGGACCTCATCGAGCGGGGCACGGTGGAAGTGGCCCCGCTGGCGTTCATGAGGGGCCGCACGCTCAACGACGCCTTCGTCATCCTGGACGAGGCGCAGAACACCACCAGCGAGCAGATGAAGATGTTCCTCACCCGCCTCGGCTTCGGCTCCAAGGCGGTCATCACCGGGGACGCGACGCAGATCGACCTGCCCACCGGCAAAGCCTCGGGCATGAACGAGGCGCGCACCATCTTGCGCGACGTGGAGGGCATCTCCTTCTGCGAGTTCACCGACCGCGACGTGGTGCGCCACCCGCTGGTGCAGGAAGTGGTGCGCGCCTATGAGGTGGCGCAGGCGAAGAAGGCGGCTGCACCGCCGGCCGAACCGCGTTAGAACGGCGCGATGCTCAGCCTGCTCATCGCCGCGTCCGTCGCCGGCTCGCTGCCCTTCATCGAGGACGACTATCCCAAAGCGCTCGAGCAGGCACGGGCGCAGCACAAGCCGCTCTTCATCGATTTTTCCGCCACCTGGTGCCACAGTTGCCTCTCGATGCAGCGCTACGTGCTGGCCGACCCGGGCATGAAGCCGGTGGCGGACTCGATGGTGTGGCTCGCCATCGAGACGGAGGCGGAGAAGAACAAGCAGGTGGTGGACGAGTTCCCGCTCGACGTCTGGCCGACGTTCCTCGTCGTCGATGCGGAGAACGGGAAAGTGCTGGCGAGGTGGCTCGGGTCGGGCAGCGTCCAGGAGATCCGCGCCTTCGTGCAGGAAGGCGCCCGGGCCTATCGCGAGAAGGGCAAGCTCGACGCGGCCTCGGCCGAACAGCGCAAGGGCGATGAGGCGCGGCTGCGCGGCGACCTGGCCGCCAGCGCCGAGGCGTACGGCAAGGCGCTCGCGCTGAGCAAGCCGGCCGATCCGCAGCGCCCCGAGCGGCTGGCGCTCTACGCCAACGGCCTGCGCAAGCTGAAGACGCCCCAGTCGGCGCGCACCTGCGTCCGGCTGGCGTTGAAGGAAATGGGAAACACGGGCGAGAGCGCCATCGCGACGGACTTCATCGGCTACGCGGAGAGCTGCGCCGGGTCGCTGCCCGAGAGCGACGAGGAGGTCTTGCGGCTGCGGGCGCTGGCCATCGAGCGCATCGGCCAGGTGCTGGCCAGGCCCGACGCGCCGCTCGCCGCCGACGATCGCAGCGACGCGCTGGCGAACCTCGCCGAGCTGCTCGACATGTCGCACCGGCACGATGAGGCGGTGGCGGCGATGAAGCAGCGCGCCGAGGTGCTGGAGAAGGCCGCGGCCGCCGCCCCCGACGCGACGACCGCATCGACGTTCGACCCGCACCGCACCGACACCTATCTCTATCTCAAGACGCCGGAGAAGGCCGAGCAGATCCTCGCGCAGCGCGAGAAGGAGATGCCCGCCGACTACAACCCGCCGGCGCGGCTCGCGCGCGTCTACCTGACGGAGAAGAAGCTTCCCGAGGCGGAAGCAGCGGTCGATCGCGCCTTGAAGCTGATGACGCGCGGCCAGCGGCGCATCGGCATCCTCGCCCTCAAGGCGAAGATCCTCGACGCGCAGGGCAAGAGCAGCGCCGCCGTCGTGCGCGAAGAGCTCGAGGTGATGCGCGAACTGCCCAAGACCCAGCGCAACGCCGACGCCGAGAAGAAGCTGGATGAGCAACTCCGCAAGACCGCACGCAACTGACCACCACGCTCGCGGCGCGCATTGAATTGTTGCGCACGGCCATCTTTGGACGGAGAATCCGCTGCCTCGAAATGAGCGCCCCGGAAACAACCCCGCTGGCCACGCGCATCCTGCGCTTCAAGCGGGTGCGTCAGGCGCTGGCGCTCTCGCTTCTGGCGCTGGTGTCGATCAGCGCGGCCTTCCTCCTCACTCCCTCGCGCTTCACGCCGCCCATCCCGGGCGACGAGGCGCTGGGCACGGTCTTCTCCGGAACGCTGAAGGCGAACCGCGACTACGACGTGCTCGATACCGAGACCACCGCCGAGAAGCGCGAAGAAGCCGCGCGCTCGGTGCGGCCGGTCTACGACTTCGACGGCAGCGCGGCCGACGTGCTTCAGCGCCGCGTCGCCGACGCCTTCGGGGAGGCGCGCAACGGCCTGGCGGATTGGAAGCGGGCTAATCCGGCCAAAGGGTCGCGGCTCGCCTCGCTCAAGCCGGGGCGCAAGATCGACCCCGAGGTGCTCAAGTTCCTGCTCTCGCGGCGCGACGAGTTCTGGAAGACGCTGCAGGCCCTCGTCGACGACGAGGACTACCTCGCGTTGGCCCGCACGGTCTTCGACCCGGCCGTCGAGCACGCCGCCTCGCGCCTCGCCGGCCTGGCCGCTTCGGGCTTCACCGTCGAGGAACGGGGGCTGCTCGCCGCCGATCGCGAGCGCGGCATCGTCGTGCGTACGCTGGCCGGCCCCTACGGCACGGTGGCGCTCGAGCAGACCGTGCGAGACTTCGACCGCATCAAGGACCTGGCGCAGGCGCGCGCCGAGGTGGAGCGCCTCGCGGCCGAGCATATCTTCGACCTGCAGCCCGCGGTGCGGCGCGCGGTGGTGCAGCTGGTGCGGCGCGCCCTGCGGCCGAACCTCGCCTACAACGACGCCGAGACGCGCCGCCGCCAGGAGGCCAAGCGCGCGCAGGTGAAGGATGTCCTGCTCCAGTTCAAGAAGGGCGAGAAGATCATCGGTGACGGAGAGCAGGTCACCAAGACGCACCTGCTCATCTTCCACGCGCTGCGCGCCGCCGGGCGCGCTTCCGAGGCGGAGCAGGTGCGCTGGGGCGGCGGGCTGTTCGCGGCGCTGGCTTGCGCGGCGGTGTTCGAGTTCGGCCGGCGCAACGTGCGCAAGTTCCGCCCGCGCAGCCGCGACGTGGTGCTCCTGGCCACGCTGTTGGTCGGGCAGCTCCTGCTCGTGCGCGGCGCGATCTGGGGAGTCGATGTGGCGCACGACTTCGTCCGCGATCAGCTCCCGGCGCGCCTGGGCGGATACGTGATCGACGCACTGCCCGCGGCCATCCCCTTCGCTTTGGGATCGCTCTTGGTGCGCTTCCTCCTCAACAGCGAGGCTGCGCTCCTCTGGACCGCCGCGTTCGCGCCGCTGTGCGGGCTCCTGGCAGGCGGGTCCCTTCAAGTAGCGTTGGCGGCGCTGGTGGGGGGCATCGTCGCCGCCGACCGCATCGGCCACGCCGGCAGCCGCTCGGCGGTGTTCCGCGCGGGTCTCTTCACCGGCCTCGCCACCGCCGTGGTGCTGGGCGCGTTCGCCATGTTCCAGGGCCGCTTCTGGACCTGGGACGCCGCGGCCTCGCTGGTCGCGGGCGTGCTGGGCGGCGCGCTCATCATGCCGCTGCTCACGCTCTTCGTCGCGCCGCTGCTCGAGGCGGCCTTCGGGTACGTCACCGACATCCGGCTCCTGCAACTGGCCAACTTCAACCACCCGCTGCTCAAGGACCTCATCGTCCAGGCGCCGGGCACGTACCACCACGGTATCCTCATCGGCCAGCTGGTCGAGGTGGCGGCGCGGGAGATCGGCGCCAATCCGCTGCTCGCGCGCGTGGGCGCGTACTACCACGACATCGGCAAGGGCAAGAACCCGCTCTACTTCGGCGAGAACCAGAAGGGCGAGAACCGGCACGACCAGCTCTCGCCGCAGATGAGCGCGCAGATCATCGAGCGCCACGTGACCGACGGGATCGAGCTGGCGAAGCAGGCCAAGCTGCCGCGCCAGGTGATCGACTTCATCCCCCAGCACCACGGTACGCGCGCCATCTCGCATTTCCTCCACCGCGCCAAGGGAGAGGCGGAGCGCACCGCCGCGCCGCCGCCCAACGAGGCGGACTTCCGCTACGCCGGGCCCAAGCCCCAGACGCGCGAGGCGGCGCTGGTGATGATCGCCGACATGGTGGTGGCCACCTCGCGCAGCCTGGTCAACGCCGCGCCCGACAAGGTGCGGGCGCTGGTCGACCGCGCCGTCCAGGTGGTGGTGGCCGAGGGCCAGCTCGACGAGTGCGAGATCACCCTGCGCGATCTGGAGAAGACGGCGCAGAGCTTCGCCCGCTCGCTCGAAGCCCTCTACCAGGCGCGCTCGGACGCTTCGCCGCCGCAGCGGCCCGCGGTGTTGCGCGTGCTCGAGCCGGCGGCCGATCTCAAGCGCGCTGAGTGACCCGCAACGTCATCCTGCTCGGGATCGTCTCGTTCTTCGCCGACGTCTCGAGCGACATGGTCATGCCGCTCCTGCCGGCGTTCCTCGTTTCGCTGGGGGCGGGCGCGGCGTACCTCGGCGTCATCGAAGGAGCAGCGGAAGCGACGGCCGCGCTGCTCAAATACCTTTCGGGCCGCTGGGCGGATCGGACGCAGCGGCTCTTGCCGCTGGCGGTGGTGGGCTACCTGTTCGCGGCGGCGGCGCGGCCCTTTCTCTCCCTGGCGCGGGCGCCGTGGCAGGTGTTGGTGATTCGGAACATCGATCGCGTGGGGAAGGGAATCCGCACTTCGCCGCGCGACAAGCTCCTGGCGGCCAGCGCGCCCCAGGAGCGGCTCGCCGAGGCGTTCTCGTTCCACCGCGGGATGGATCACGCGGGCGCGGCGCTCGGCCCGCTCGTCGCGTCGGCGCTGCTGTTGCTCTGGCCGGGCGATCTGCGCCGCGTGTTTCTCGCGGCGGCGGTGCCCGGAGCGCTGGCCGTGCTGGTGCTCTTCGGAGTGCGCGAGCAGGCCGGCCCGCCCGCGCGGAGCGAGCCGGAGCAAGCTGGCCCGCCGGCGCGGGTTCCGGCGCCGCTGCTGGCAGCCATCGCGCTGTTCACGCTGGGCAACTCGACCGACGCGCTGCTCGTGCTGCGCGCGCAGTCGCTGGGCGTTCCGACCGTGCAGCTCCCGCTCCTCTGGGCGCTGCTGCACGTGGTGCGCGCGGCGCTCTCGTGGCCGGTGGGGCGCGCCGCCGACAGGCTCGGCCGCCGGCTGGCCCTCGCCGCCGGCTGGACGTGGTACGCGATCTGCTACGCGGGCTTCGCCCTGGCGCGCGCTCCGTGGCATGCGTGGGCGCTCTTCACCGCCTACGGCCTTGTCGCGGCGCTGACCGAAGGGAGCGAGCGGGCGCTCATCGCCGCGGCAGTGCCCAAGGAGCGTCGCGGGCGCGCGCTCGGGATCTACAACTTGATCTCCGGCGTGGGACTTCTCGCCGCCTCGGTGATCGCCGGCGCCGTCTGGGAGCGCGTCTCGCCCCAGGCCGCGCTGGGACTGGGCGCGGCGCTGGCTCTGGCCGCGGCCGCGGCGCTCGCCCGCCCGTCCGCTGCGGCTCGGGTTTGATGTGCTCAAATTTTGACGCGAGGAGGTTTCATGCGCGTCAAGCACGGCCGGGTAGTGCTCCTCGATTATCTGGTGCGCCTGGCGACCGGGCAGGTCGTGGAGACGAGCTCCGTCAAGGGGCCGATCGAATACCTTCACGGGTCGGGGCAGATCCTTCCCGCGCTGGAGCGCGCGATCGAAGGCTTGAGCGAGGGACAGGAAGCGGCCTTCAACATCGCGCCCGAGGAGGCGTACGGCCAGCGCAGGGAAGACAACGTCGTCTCGCTGCCCAAGGGGCTCTTTCCCAGCGACGTGCGCCTCCAGCCGGGGCTCTCCCTCTTCGCGCGCGCATCCGGCGGGCAGAGCTATCCCATCACCGTCAAGGAGGTGAAGGGCGACCTGGTGCTGGTCGACCTCAACCATCCGCTCGCGGGGGAGCGGCTCTTCTTCGAAGTGAACATCCGCGGCGTGCGGCCCGCCGGCAATCAGGAAATCTTCTCGGGGAAGGCGGCCTCGGTCGAAGTGGTCTGAATCATCTCAGCAGCTCGAGCCAGCGCGCCGACTCGAGGGCGCGGCCCGGCGGGGCGCCCTTTCCCAGAGCGGTGAACGCGTCGCGGGCCGTCG
>WNFC01000228.1_pt1 | contig 55812 bp, 38 predicted proteins | sample 5400541 | NCBI WGS metagenome assembly WNFC01 (sample SAMN13153342, study PRJNA577476) | soil metagenome | isolation source: 120 cm saprolite under Douglas fir tree site 2 hole 2 replicate 1 | place: USA:California | collected 2015-04-18
GGTGTGCATCTCTGCGCGCTGTGGTCCGGGTACGTACGACCTCACCCCTCTTGTGCCCTTGGTAGCCGGGCGCACAGACCGCCGTTGTGTCGGCGTCGAGCAGGAGGCAACTCAGGAGCGCAGGGCAGTGCTCGTTGTCGTGCAGCTTGTCGTGTTGCATCGACATCAAAGACAATGAAGCGACGCCCCTGGCGGTCGAAGACGCCGCCAAGGGCTTCCGATGTCCATCCTTCGGCAAAACTCTTCTGTTGGAAGAGCGTACGGAACGCTTCTAAGCAGGGACGGTCCACATCGGCGAGGAAACGACTCAGACTGGATCTGTGTGGAAGGCATCTGCGTCCAAACAGTGCCATGAATGCGGTCTCGAAAGGGGCGACACGCTCAAAGAAGTCAGCGAGCGTTCGTTCCCCGCTGATCGCATAGCCTACCAGCAGCGCAAGAAAATCAAGGGGTTCATAACTGCCGAAGCGTCCTCGTCCCAGACGGATCTGATGGGCAAAGGCATCAAGAACTCCTTTCGTCGTCAAATGATGGACCATGAGAACCACTTCCTCGAATACGTCATACTGCCTCCCTTTTTGATCGTCTGGTACGTCGGCCTTGACATCGCAGCCATTCGTGAAGTCGTCTTTCATCATCTTCCGTCAAATATATTTTCCAGGGCATGCTTCTGCCCAGGTGCTCGCCTTTGAGTCTGCCCGTTTTTAGCCAAGTGAAAATCGTGCTCTGGTCCACTCCTAGCTTTGCTGCAGCGCCTTCTACCGAGTAAGAGCCGTCTTCCCACTGGACAGGGTTGTGTTGATTTCTGTTCAGCTTCACGGTCGGGATTTTCCACTTCTCACGCAAGTGACAGACGATCTTGCTCGTAATGGGGTGAATGAGCCCGGGTGTCTGATAGCCCTCGCGCTCCAGCGTCGCTGCGATCTGCGCATCCATCAGCTCTGCGGCATTGAGTTCACGTATGCGTTGCTCGAGCGCCTGCGTTCCAACAAACACGGCATAACTGTGCACCCGGCGTTGATACCAGAATTGCTCCTGTGCCCCCGTTTGCCAATTGATCTGGACCCAGACCTGGCCGTCAGCCCGCTTGCTGTCAACGATGACCTCTCGAATGACCAGGCGCAGCATCTGTTTGCGCTCCGTATTGGTCGTGGTAGAGGCTTGCCAGAGTGTAGGTAAATCGCTGCCCAAAGCCACAATGGTCTCTCGGTCTGCTTGAGTGAGAGTGCCAAAGCGACTGGACTTCCAGGCGTAGTACTCTTTCTCTGCCGTTTCCACGGCCCGGAGCTGCTCTTCCCATTGTTTCTCCAGCGAGCGGGCTACTAACCGGTTTTCGGGCTCCACCGCCTGGTACTGCCGCTCGGCCCGCTTCGCCTGATAGCGCGCTCGCTCCAGCCGAAGTTCCCACTGCTTGCTTTCAGCTTGCTCCTCCTGTTCCAATTGCGCCAGAGCCGCCAGTGCGAGCGTGAGATGATCGGGCCGCAGCGCCTCCAAGAACCGCTCTTCGACCTGTCTATCTAGAGCCAGCGCACGCACGCGTTGGCAGTCTGTGCCTCCAAACTGGCTCTGGTCGGCACTACACCGATACTCGGGCCATTCGCCCTGCCGACCAGCATAGTGCAGGTGGAATAAGGCTCCACAGCGCCCACAGCGCACGATTCCTTGCAATAACGCTTGTCCTTTGCGGGCCACCCCAGGCTGCTCCTCTCGATACTTCAGGCTATTTGCGTGGAGGTGCGCCTGATTGGCGACAAATTCTTCCCATGCAATATACGCTGGATATCTATTGTGTAAACAAATCTCCCACTTGTCAATGGGTTGGAGAATACGTCCTCCGCACGGATGCGCTGGGGTACGACGTGCGGGGTCAAAGAGCTTACGCCCATAGACATAGGCTCCTGCGTAGGCGGGATTGTGGAGGATATCGAGGATGGCCGAGGTGCGGGCTGGTTGCCACACGACCTCGTAGGGCGCAGGGCCAACTCTGGGGCAGGCTGGCAGAGGCAAGTGTGCGGCCCGCAGAGACCGCATCACGCCGCCAGCCGAGCAGATCTCCCGGAATTTCTCAAAGACCAGTCGGATGCGCGCCTGCACCTCTTCGTCGGGATTCAAGATCACTTCTCCAGCAGGCCCGCGGGCCAATCCCACAGGCAACCCCTGGCGCAGTTCTCCCCGTTCGGCTTTGTGTCGGGCTCCTGCCTGCATGCGCTGTTTGAGCTGATGCAGCTCAGCCTCGCTGAGCATGCCGGTCAAGCCTAAGAGAAGACGGTCATGGTAGAGCCGAGGATCGTAGAGACGTTCGCCGTCGGCGATCAGTGTGCCAAAGATCGAGCAGACTTCCAGCAGTTGATACCAATCGCGATTGTTGCGCGCCAGGCGGGAGGCATCGAAGCTCAGCACCAAGCCTGCGCGAGCCAGACTAATCTCGGCGAGCAGATACTGGAAGCCGCCACGTGTCAAAGCGTCGGCTCCTGATTTGCCCAGATCCTCATCAATGACTTCCACGCGCTCACGAGGCCATCCCAATTTGATAGCTCGCTCCACCAGTGAGTACTGAAGTTCAGTGCTCTCAGCGTGGCGCGTCACTTGCATGAGCGAAGATTGGCGAATGTAGACATAGGCCATCTTGGCCCGCTGGTCGGTCGTCGGAGTAAGAGGCAACAACTCAGTGTTCATGATCGCCCTCCCTGTTTTGCTTGGCTGCGTGCATGCGCCGAATGAGACCGGCGATCAGGTGCGCGAGTTGCTGCTGGTGGCTCTGGGGAAGCTGATGAAAGATCGTTGTGGGAACTGGGGAAATCGTGTTCTGTGGGATAGATGGGTGACGTTGTCTGCTCAGCATGGCTTTCCTCCTTGGTCTGCTTGAGTTGCTGCACCAAGCGTGCTAGAGGAAGAATAGTCCGGACCGAGATGGAAGGCAAGGAAGAAGCAGGCGAAACAGCCTCGCCTGGGCGTTCAAGGTTGGTTGCAGCCCGTGGAACCATATGTCGCCGCCCGCTTGGCAGCAGCACCATCACCTGGAGCGGATTACGATTGACCCGCACAGGGAGCTGCGGGAGAGTTTGACCATAGAGGGGATGGGCTGGGTCAGTGATTGTGACCTCACCACATACTCTGTCTAACAGTGGGGTTTCTTGTTGGGTGTGATTCGCCAAACCACGAAGGCGTCGAGGGAACGGAGTGCGAAGAGGTCTGGATGATTACCGTCGAATTAATGATACTGTTCACATATGCCTCCTTTGTGAGGAATCCTTTCATTCTTCCTCATCAAGAAGGCATATTTTTCTGCTGATTCGCTACTGGTTACATCTCGTTGCGCAATTCGTGGGTGCTTTGAGCCAAGCTCGAATAATCTTGCTCAGTGCTGGGTAGGTGTTCAGTTTGCGTAACAATGCTTCATGGTTGATGTTATCGAAGCAACCTTTCAGATCGGCATCCAAGACATACTTGGCCTTGTGATTAATGATCGTCCAGATAGCCGTGATTGCATCTTGACAGGAGCGTCCTGGGCGAAAGCCATAGCTATTTGGCTCGAATTTGGCCTCCCAGGCTGGTTCAAGAGCGAGCTTCACGAGGGCTTGATGCGCTCTTGTTTCCATCACGGGCATCTTCACAGCACACTACCTCCTTTCCCAAGCCATCTGAGGAATGGGTGACGGTGACCCATCCCCATCATCCCCTGTATAGCCAACGCCTGCAGCTCATTCGAGTTCGACGTGGGCCAGATCCTGACCTCATCATCCGCATGCCCGATGGCTATCATGGAGCCATTGCCGCGAGCCTGACCGATTACGCCGGGGCATCTCCAGCTGATCCCGACTCGGCAGAACCACCCTTGCTCGCAGTTGAAGGGCTGTGGCAAATCGCCCAGTGGGTTTCGCAGCAACAAAGGCTCGATACGCTTCCAGGAGGTCGTGAGATATGATAGCAGTATCTGTCTTTCCTGTGGAACGTGCCTGGCAAGGAGGTTTGCGCATGTCCTCGCATCCACCCTCTTCTGAGGGGATAGTCTCACCGGCCCAGGTGTGGCCTGCCCTCGCCCTCGATCTGCGTACTCGTGTGATTGGTCTGCTTGCTCAATTAGCGTTGAATATGGTGGCTCGTCATGGAAATGAGTGTGCCGGAAAGGAGGAAGCTGATGCTGAACCGACTCTCGTCTCAAAAAATCCGTCCTGATCATCTTGATCGGCTCGCTGTCATATATGTGCGGCAATCCACGCTTTTCCAGGTCCGAGAAAACACTGGCAGTACGACCAGGCAATATGATCTGGTCAAGCGCGCTGCCGACTTGGGATGGACGCCTGCCAGTATCCAGGTGGTGGACCAGGACCAAGGACAATCTGGCTCCTCGATCATTGGTCGCGATGGGTTTCAATGGTTGGTGGCTGAAGTGGGTCTGGGGCACGTTGGGGCCGTGCTCAGCCTGGAGGTTTCGCGCCTGGCGCGGTCGTGCAGTGATTGGTATCGGCTGCTGGAAATCTGTGCGCTGACCGATACCCTGGTGATTGATGACGAAGGGGTGTATGATCCCGGAGCGCATAACGACCGTTTGTTGCTCGGTTTCAAGGGCAGCATGTCGGAGGCCGAGCTTCATTGGTTGAAGAGCCGCCTGCAAGGAGGAAAACAGAGCAAAGCCGAACAAGGGAGTTTGCGTTTTCGCTTGCCCATTGGCCTGGTCTACGATCCGGTGGGCAGGATTGTGCTTGACCCAGATGAGGCCGTTGCCGAAGCCGTTCGTCTGGTCTTCTCGCTGTTTGAGCAATCGACCTCGGCCCTCGCCGTCGTCAGCGCCTTTGCCCAGCAGCATTTGCGCTTCCCAACACGGTGGTGGGGAGGCAAGCGAGCCGATGAGCTGATCTGGAGTCGCCTCACGCATGAGCGTGTGTTGAACATCTTGCACAGCCCCTTGTATGCGGGAGCCTACGTCTATGGGCGGACTAAGTTCCGAAGTCGGACCCTGCCCGGAGAAGAGCCACGGGTCAAAGGGCGAACGCGTCGGGTCAAACAGGAAGACTGGCCCATCGTCCTGCTGGATGCCCATCCAGGCTACATCACCTGGGATCAGTTTCTGCGCAACCAGCGGCAACTGGATGACAATCGCACCTGGCGGGCAGAAGAGCACCGAGGAGCGATTCGAGAAGGACCATCGCTCTTGCAAGGGATCATCTTGTGTGGCTCCTGTGGCCGACGCATGAGCATTCGCTATCAACGCAATGGCTCTGTGTTGATGTACGAATGTCACCAGCTCCATGCGCAACTTGCCGCACGAACCTGCCAGACCATGCGAGGAGATCGCATCGATCAAGCTGTGGTTGCCTGCTTTCTGGAGGCCATTGAACCGGCCCACCTGGAAGTAGCCCTCTCGGCTCTGGACCAGGTGGAGGCCCGTGCCAAGCAAGTCGATCACCAATGGCAACGGCAGATTGAGCGGGCGCAGTATGAAGCAGACCTGGCCCGCCGTCGAGACATCGCAGTCGACCCGGATAACCGCCTCGTGGCCCGGAGCCTGGAGCGGGAGTGGAATGAGAAGCTGGCGCAGGTGGAAAAACTGGAACGGGAGCACACGCTGTTGCCCAAAGCAGCAGTGTTGTTGCTCACGGCCTCGCAACGCGAGCAGATCCGCCGCCTGGCCCATGATCTGCCGGCCATCTGGTACGCTGCGACGACGACCTTTGTCGAGCGCAAGCAGCTCATGCGGTGGTTGATCAAAGATGTGACGCTCTCTAAGCGAGGCAATGTCATCGATGTCGCTATTCGCTGGCAAACCGAGGCCCTCACGAGGCTTGCCATCCCACGCTACAAAATGTCGTGGGAAGAACGCCAGACCAGCATGCAGGTGGTAGAGCGCGTGCGGGAGTGGTCTCCGACGCATACCACTGCGTGTATTGCTGCCCTGCTCAATGAGGAAGGAGAGCGCGCTGGCATGGGAGGCTCGTTTACCGTCAGTAAAGTCGAGTGGATTCGCTACGCCTATCACATTCCTGCTGGATGTCCTGAGCGTCCAAAAGCGGCACCAACCGGGCAGCGGGGAGATGGACGCTACTCGGCTCGTGCCGCCGCAGACCTGCTTAATGTCAACGTCTCGACCATCGCAGCCTGGTGCCAGGCTGGCATTCTGGAGAGCGTGCGTTCCACGCCGCTGGGACCACGCTGGATTACCCTCACCCCCGAGATCATCGCCGCCCTGCGCAAGCCGGTTCGCAGGCAGTGGAAGCAACGACGCACTCGTAATGCTAGTTAATTTGTGATACAGTAGCACTATGAAGGTGGGTCGGAATGCCCGATCCACCAGGAGGAGAACCCATGGAATCCCGAACATCGCCTGGAAAGAAGGGTAGTGTACAGCCCATATCGGGATACCAAGCGGACGCTTTTCGAGCTTGCCTGGTTTCGGGATATATACCCTTCGTACAGGCTTAGCTTTCATCTGCTTCCAGTGCTTTGGGTGAATGTGTTCAGCCATTACAAGACGTTGCGCCGGTTTGACGGCTTTTACTCCATCGACCCCTGCGGTTTTCTTGCCTTGATTGTCTTGGGTCACTCGACGCACTGCGAGTAGTTGCGCTGCCCTGGACTTCATCAACAGTTTTTGAAGTTTTTGAACTGCTCGTTGGTTGCCACGTTGTTCGGCTTGAAAGATGCGCTTTTGTATCCTGTACACATGTTGCTCAAACTTGCGCCAGGGCAACTTGCGCCAACTCTCACTCTCAGGATCAAGGGGGGATTTCTCCTTGGTCCTGGGTGCCTTCGTCTTTGTGATACGACTTGTGCCTCTTTCTTCCATATCACCGTGCTCACGTCTGCATATCCTGGGCATTACCCCAGGCCTTCGCTTTTTGAGCAATCCTTCTCTCAGGGGCATTGGTTGGCACCTACTTGCCGTATCGACCACCGACAAGAGCGGTCCTGAGAGTTATCCCGTTCCGATGACCCGTTTTGCGTTGCGTTAGGCCTGTGCTCTCCACCGGATAGTTGTAGGGTGAAGGAAAACGTATGGAAGCCGTTCTCCCAAGGCTTACAGGTCTTCCCTGCTCGCTTCTATCATTCCCTTTTGGTCAAGTCTATCAGCCTGTTTGACTTGTTCTACGTTACGATGTCTGATATCGCACATTCGAGTTACCCATCTTGTTAGATGAGCTTCTAACCATAGCAACCTAGCATTGGATTTCAACTCTCGTCAGGCTCAGAGTGTACTTTCCCATCCCCGCTTTACGGATTGAGGACCAGTCGCTTCCGTAGGGGATGTCTGTTTCCGCGTTCACCTCGCGGGTGAGGAATTGCGCCTCACATCGGCTCATCAGTTGTCAAAGTACAATGTACTTCGCTAGCCGTCCTCCATTTGTTGTTGGTTTCGGCTAAACGGTTCGCACTTCCATCGCATAGATACCCCACAACTCCACATGCTGGCTTTCAAATTGAATAGAGCGCTGCAATTTGGGGCTGGGATAGCGCCCATAAATGTTCTCTACTCGACCTCTCACCTTGTGGACAGGAGGCGCTGGCACCAGGCGTGTAATTCCTCTGTTGTTAACATCGGGATGCTTCCTACAAACTATCATTTCATACATGGCCACCTGCTCATGTTCGCTGTTACCAAGGATTCGGCCTCGCAGGCAGCGAGTGAATGAAAAAGTTTACTAGCCGATGATGCTGGTTGGCCCAACCTCAACACTCATGGTACCAAGGACAAATTGAACATGCCATCGACTTCTCGAAGACCTTCTTCCTTCTCGAAGGCCTTCTCCACTTTGGGTCCGAGCCTAAGCATTCAGGGTATTGTCGTCGGAGTGGCTGTAACTCTTCACCGGTCCGTTTGCAAGGAGCTTTCTTCAACCTCTCGTAGAGCAAACCTGCTACATCTGGATCGAGGGGAAAAGGATATGAAGAGAATTTGCTGTCATTGATAGCCTCCCGCAACGCTTTCATATCTACCTTCCCCGACTTGCGAAGAAAGTCAAGGATATCGTATCGCTGCTGTTGTTCATTCAAGGGCTGAAAGCTGTCGTCTGGATGTGCCTTCACGGTCACATACTCCGGCCAAGGATGGCCGCTCACCCCTGGTTTGTAATGGTCTTCATATGCCTCTGGTGATATCTCTTCTGGTGAGTCAGGGCGTGGGTTGTCCTTAACCTTGAGGTCGTTGAGATTCGACCAGGAGTGCTGATCCATTACAACAAAGACGAGATCACAGAGCAATGCTATATAGTTCTCTCGAACCACTCCTTTGCCAGCACTCACCCAGAAGCGAAGATCGCCTTCAAGGAATTCTGGCGTTTCCTTCCGTAATGCCTTCATATGACAATAGGTGTGAAGAAACTGCTTGTTCCAGATGTAGGGGTCCTGGTTATCTCGCGGGTAATCATGGTAGACCGTAAAGCCACATGGGAACTGTGATGTGTGTACCTTTGCATGATAGAGGAGATAAGCATTCATCTGTTCTGCCTCCAGACATTAAATGTTAAAAATTAAATGGGTCGAATTGATACAATTATTTGGGCTGTTGCCATTTTAACAAAGAGCAGCTGGCCCAGATAATTGGGCAGGTATCCTCCGTTGAATTTCCACATTTACAGCGAAAGGTGAGAGACCAGCACCACAAGGCACGCAGCCACCGTGTCCTTCTCGGCTCACAACAGGTGATCTGGTCGAGCGCGAATCTTTCCCCCCTGCAGCGCGCAGACTGACGAAGTCGCCCGGAAAGACGGTGTACCGCGTCATGGTCTTTTCCCCTCAGCGACCCTACTCCCGCTGGCTAGTCTGTCGGCTGTCAGGAGTCCCAGGCCAGTCCGGTCAGCGACGAGAGGCGCGAGGCGAGCTCAAGCGCGATGGGGACTTGCCGGTCGGCAAGGCGCCGGAGGAGCGCGCGGTACGCGTCGCCGACCGGACCGGTGCTGCGCGGGATGTCACGCTGGTGGCGCGCCACATGGCTGAGCAGCATGCCCACCGCATCCTCGTAGTGGTTGTCGGCACGCGAACTGCTCGCGGACCCCTCCGCCGCGGCGAGCCAGATGAGCCCATCGGTAACGAGAGGCGTCGCGCCCGGCCTGCGAAGGAACCGCGCGAGCTGCGTCGCGTCCTGGCTCCCATCGAGGCTCTGGTGTGCCCAGCGGTCGTAGTGGGGCGCCATCTTCGCGACTACCTGCGCCTGCCCCTCGGTCCACAGGTCGAGGACGAACTCGCCAAGGCCCATGAGACGCCGACGCAGCTCGGCCACGTGGTAGCTTTGCCGCGCGCCACTCCATGCCTCGGCCCCCTCGGTGTAGTCAAGCATCGCCTGCCACTCCCGGACGAACTCGTCGGGCGTCGGGATCGTCTGCAGTCCGACCATGAACCAATGGTCGAGGAAGCTCTCAACCCAGTAGTGCGCGATCCCGCCGAGCGCGAGGATCGGTTCCCAGATCGCTCGAGCCTCGTCCGGCCGCATCTGGATGATCCGTGCAGGCAGCGCCCGGAGTAGCGCGAACTCGGGCTCGTACGGCGTGCCCTCGACCTCACCGTCATGGGGGTCGATGTTCCGCTGAAGTCGCCGGACGAGCGCCTGCACTGACTGGTGCCAGTAGTCGATCCACTCAGCGCGTTCCCCCTGGTCATGGGCGGCATCCAGCGGCGGCATCCAGGCGTAGGCTGCCTGCAGGTATGCAGGGTCGAGCTTGAACCACCCTCGCCGGATGGGGCCGTCCGGGGCGGCCAGGTCGGCCCAAGCGGGGACCACGGGCTCGAGCGTCGCGTTGACGACGCCGTCGATGTGCGGGCTGAGTGCCGCAACAGCTTGCTCGCGAGCGCCGTCGTCATGCGCGACCTCCATGGCGACACGGAAGCACGCAATGTGGACCGCGAGATGCTGGAGCTGGCGGAAGTCGTCGCCGAGGGCGTCACGCCGCTGTCCCGCTGCGGCGAAGAGCCTGGTGATCGTTGTGTAGTGCATGTCCAGTGCCAGGCGCACGATCGCCTCACGCAGCAGGGGGTCCTTCGGCTGTTCTGCCCACCTGATCGGGAAGGCATCGGCGCAGAACGCGTCCCACAACCACGCGATCCCGCTCTCCGGCGAGTCGGACCAGTGCCGTTCCCGGGTCGCGCTCACTGCTTCGACCATCCTGTCGATGCACCACCGCTCGCGCTCGGGATGCCGGCGGAGCCACTCGCGGTGCCGGACCATGAGCACAGCGGCCAGGCCGCACTCCGTGTCCTCCCGCGAGATAACGCTCTCGTCGCTGCCGTCCTCGCCTGGCGGGATCAAGGCTTGGCTCTGGACGGTGTCCCAGAGCTCCTCGAGGTCCTCTTCGCGCACTGACAGCTCACCGTCAAGGATCTTCCGGCACCGCATCGGCATCATCAGCCAGAAAGCCCGCTGGTTCACCTCCTGCACGGCACGCTGGCTCTCAGCGCGGAGCTCTTCCGGCTCCTCGTACTCCCAATACGAGAAGCCCTGCGGGTGCGTCTTCTCCTTCCAGTTGGCCGGGTCAAGACCAGCGATGAGGAAGCGGAGCCTGGCCGGCTCACCCTGATCATCGAGGCGCTCTCGCCACCGCCCGCGCGCCTCGACAAGGAATGCGGCGACGTCGTGGTCCGTCAGCATCAGCCGCTGCGCGACCTCCATCAGTGTGGTGCGCCGATGCTCGAGGCTGTACCACTCGTGGGCGAGTTGCCGCACCTGCGCTGGCTCGCCCACGAGACCGATCAGCAGATGGCTCTGGTCGACTGACTTGTACCAACGATCCCAGAGGTACAGCTCCGGCACCCCGAGGAGCGGTCGCAGTGGGCCTTGGAGCAGCTCCGGATGGCGGCAGCCGAGCGCCGTGAGCAGGCCCACGATTGCCACTGACGTCGCGCTTTCGAGCAGTTCCCGGACCACCGGGCCGATGTCGTGGCCAGCGTCGGCTTCGTCGTACAGCCACTTCTCGAGCGACATCAGGGCGCTCGCCAGCGTGCTCGGCACGCGCGAGTCACCACGGTACCACTGGAGCACCTGCTCGTCTCCGCGCACCGTGAGGGTGCGGGCGTCGCCGATCGGCACCTTGATCTCGCTCACAAACGCCCCACCGTCAGGACGCACTGCGATCCAGCGGTCCGTCGCCGCCTCGACGAGCCGAAGCGTGAACGCACGTGCCTCTGCGGGCGCCGTGCGGAGGAAGGCGAGGAACGGCCCGCGGGTGTACAGCGGGATGAGCCACCCGGGTAGCCGGTCCATGCCGAGCTTGTCCCACGGGAGGTCGCCCCCGAACCGCGACCGTCGCCGAGGTCGAGGCGCGAGGATGGCGAAGAGGATGTCGCCTGCGAGCTTGGGGTCTGTGGCGATGACCGGGTGGAGGGCATCGGTGTTGAGGCAGGCGTCGCTGAACACATGGTCGACGCCCCGCTGGCCATGCGCCGTGGACTCGTCGTCGACCTCCTCGTCCTCGGTGCCGCCAGGGCGGGTCAGCGCCGACACGATCTCGACGACGTCATCGTGCCGCTCACGCACGGTGGCGAGCACAGCGCGCCAGGCGCGCGCCTGGCGATCTTCAGCACCGTACCTGCGCGTCCGCCTGCCTTCGAGGACGTGCCGTCCTCTAGCGATTGCCAGCGCCGCGACCTCCGAGCGTAGCGGCCAGGTATCCGGCACCGTGCGAAGCCAGACGTCGACCAAGCGGGCGACCTCGTCGTCGGCGACCTCGAGTGCGTCGTCGGCGTGCACGGACAGCGCTCCCAGCAGCGGGAGCCAGAGGGGCCAGTACGGAAGCCGCTGCATTGTGGCCACGTGAGTCTCGTCGAGGTCAGGGGCGATATCACGGACTGTCGCAAGCAGCGCCTGGTTGGGCACGGTCGCGCTGTGTAGGAAGCGCCGAAGCAGGCGGCGGAGCAGCCTGCCGTCGCCGTCGATCAGGACCGGCCAAACCTTCTCCAGCGCCGGGCCCGGCTCCGCGGCGAACAGAGGCGCCTCGAGGAAGACATCGTGCAGAAGGCCGAGTGTGTCACCTCCCAGACGCCGCATCTCCGCGCGCCACTCCTCGGCTTGGTGTGCGGCGAGCATCGCCAGGGAGTGAAGCCGGATGGCCCGGTGCCACAGTGGGGAGTTGAGACGCCCGCGGAGGTAGTCAGGAAGCTCGTCGTGGTGGCTCCGCAGCAGTTGGTACCGGACCCAGTCGCCGTAGAGATCGTGCCCGAAGCGCAACTGCCCGTCGTGCTCCTCGCAGACCCCGTCGCGTTCGAGGTCGTCGATGTGGTCGAGGGTGCTGGCGTCGAGGTCACGCAGTGGCGTCTCGGCCTGAAGGCGGTCGCCCTGGATCTCGGCGAGATGCATGACGAGGCGCCCCCGGCTCGCCCGGCCGCCGCCGCTCCCGCGGACGAGGCAGTCGTAGAACCAGCTGGCGAAGCTGGCCTCATCGTGAATCATCGACTTCCCCACGACGACGCCTTCGGCGACGAGGCGACGGACGACAACGTCGAGGACCTTTGGGTTGCGCAGCACGCCGGCAAGGCGCCCGCGCAGCATGACGCCGCGCAGCGCTGGGAACATATCGGCAACCTGCTTGAGGTCGGCGTCGGAGAACGTGCCCACGGGGATCGGGTCCCAGGCGACCACGGCGTTGTAGTCGGCAAGACGATCCGTGACGCGGGCCCACTCCTGCTGTTGAGAGGTTACGAGCATGCGGAAGAACAGGGTGTCGTCGCTCACGAGCGCAGTCACCAGGTGGGCAACGGCTTGATATGCCCCGTTCGAGAACGAGCGGTCGAGGCCGTCGACGATGACCCATCCCCCGTTGCATGCGGAACGGAGCACATCGTCGCCTGCTCTCACAATCTGCTGGTGCTGGCTCGTCCTGTGGTGGAGGGGTGCTATCGACCGTGGGAGACACGCTCCTCGGTTCCGACGTTGGCGCAGGTGCGACGGGCTATGCCCACCCTTTTGCACCAGTTGGGCACGCCTGCTCGAGCGCCACAACTGCGTGGAAAAGCGCCAGGACGAACCAAAGGCTTTCATCCCAAGCCCAGGACACGTCATCCAGCGATTCGTAAAACGAGCAAAAAAAGAGCCTCTGCCTGAGGGTGTTCGACTGCTCTTGTTCATTTCTACTCGTCTTTCTTGGTTCTGTGCCATCGATCAGATAGCTCAGCTAGGTTCGTGTTAGTTTAAACGTCAATTATAAGCTCAAGAGGTATATGCCTCTACTTGAAGCCTGCTCAGTTCGCCTCAACAAATTGTGAAAGCCCACGATGCTAAATCATGGGCTTGAAATATGCAGTCACTTGTTATTGTGTCTTACAATCCATTGGAGATCAGTCATCGCAAGAAGCGAGGGGGTGAGTAATTTGCTTTTATTCTTTATACAAGAGCTTATTGCCAGGATCGCTCATTTCTTACTGCCTCTCCACCTCTAAGATCGACTCCGTCCGAGGCGGATGTGCCACACTGGGATCAGCAGGCGGCGGCTCCAGCCGCGTCCTGTATGCCACACCCGTCTCCATTGCCCGCCGCATCTCATCATAGATTTCCAGAATGATGCGCTTCGTACGGAATTCCCCGAACTGCTGCTCATCCTTGCGCTTCACAATTGGGAACGTCTCCATAATGTAATCCACGTCGCCGCGCTCGATACCATACAGGTGAAAATAGGCTGCATCAAGTTCACAGCGCAGCAAGAAACGCCGCTCCTCGTTCCAGCAGAACGGTGGGCCATCATAGCTACGGTCTATGGCAAAGGGTTCTAGATCCCACGCTGTATAGGTGAGTTCGAGCATACGCTTAGCAATCCAGGTAGATAATAATTCACTTGTCCATGGAGCATATTCAGTAAAGACTGGAGGAGATAAAAATGCAGATTCATATATAACCCCCATGGGTAATGAGGGTTGAGCTGTTTTCTGCCGAACGATGTAATCTCCAACAAAACTCCATAAATTAGCCATCAGGCATATTAAAATATCTTGAAACGCCGGTCTACAAGTCACGATGTAAAGTGTATAACTGACTGTAGTCCATGGAATGACACAACCAATGACTGTTCGCTCGTTCGTAGAGGCAGTCACGCGCTTAAAAACAGGAAACCATTCTCGCTTCCAATCTGGAGGAGTTCGGAAATGACCTTCAGACTCTGGTGCCCAAAGATATGGCGTAGTAACAAAAGAAGCATTCTGAAGATCTGAAAGAGCACTAAGCGCTGGTTGTTGCTGCCTGAGAGCGTTTCCCAAGTGGAGCTCAATGCTTGCTGCTCTGTGATCATACATACCAACCATTTTTCCTTCAAATATTGGCATCCACCTTTGATTTTCTTGCCGAAAGACGTTCCCTTCAAGTACCCAGCCATCGGCTTCTAACTGCTCACGAGTACGGAAGAGATGAGAGTCATTCGTCATGTCAAACATTCTCGCAAAAGAAATAGTCCAGGGATTCTCCCCTGGTGGACCTTCCTTGAGAAGGACCGGTACACGGGTATATATAGCCTTCGTTAGTTCCAAATCCCGCTTAGAGCGGAATATAGGACAGGTACGAGTATTGGGATTTATCAATGCCAGGTCGCCACCGGTAAGGGTAAAACGACGCTCATCTTCTTGTAAATCTTGAACTGTATGTGCGAAGAACACAAATTCAGCACCCTTTGTAGCAGGACGTGCTAGGCCAGTTAATGTTAGCAAACAGAACTTCATACGACTATCAATGGCCGGAAATAAATTTTCGCGATTCTCAAAGTCAAACAGGCTCACTAACGATTTCAAATCCATAATATTTTGGAAGAAAGCTTTTGTAGTATCGTCAGTCGCAAGACCAGAAGGCACAATGCAGCCAACGCGCCCGATAGGGCTAATGATCAGTCGCATGGTTTCAGCAAAGATGCTATACGTGTTGATATCGCCCTTACTACATAATGGAAAACGACCGCTATTACGCACGAAATGACTCTCACCAGTCGCCTGGCGCTGGTCTTCCATAAAAGCTTTATAGGTATCTGGGTCATCCTGGATCAAGGCAGCGATCATGCGACGGCGAACTGCAGCATTTGGAGCATTAGTAATGTCTGGATAGCGCATGGCAAACCACTCTTTTTCCTGAAGCTTAATCTTCTCCCACGGTGGATTCCCCAATACGATATCGAAACCACCCGACCACCCTGCTTGCTCATTCTCAGGTATTTCGCCTTTTGTCGGCACTCTGAATACTCCTGGGAAAGCCAGGTGCCAATGAAAAAACTGGTACTGCTCTCTCAGCCTTATAATCTCGTCAATCATCCAGGGAGCGATGTTGAATGGGTTGCGCTCGATATTGCGGAAGACCTCTTCGGTGATAGGATAAGCGAACTCGTTCGTTTTCTTCCACACGAAGGCAGCGCACCAGGCGTCAGCCCAGAGACGACCGTTGCGATAGTCACTAGACTGGACAAGCTGTTCATAATATGCTTGTTTGCGATAAATATCCTGTACGGTATCGTCGCGTATCTCGTCCAGTTGCATCATACTGGCGGCAAAGTTGCCCAGGCGGTCCCAGGGCCAGATTTGGCCTTCGGGATCAAAGAGCGTACGATTACCTTCACGCTGCTGGCGGTTGCGCTTCTTAAATTCCGTACATACCTTTTTATCATCGCCTTCGATAGCTTCAAAGGCGCTGTCTGGAATACCTTGAGCAAGCAGAGCCGGTGTGGCCCCGAGGAGGCTATTGCCGTGCTGGATATGTGCATCCAGGAACGAAAGCGGCTTGCCGGGTTCGATGGCCTCCATCCAGAGATTGACCTTGCAAAGTTCTACCGCCATGGAATTGATATCTACGCCATAGATGCAGTGACCGACCACGTCGCGCAGGGCAGTGCGGCGGTCTTCCGGTCCTGGTTCCTCATTGCCGGTGCGCACGGCAGCCAGTCGCTTGGCGATGCGGTGGGCAGCGGCGATCAGGAAATGTCCGCTGCCGCAGGCAGGGTCGCAGACTTTGAGGTTGAGAATGGCCTTCTCGGGGTCAGGCTTCGCACAGGCTTCTGCCAGGACGGGCTCAAGGGCAGAATCGAGCAGGCAATCGATCAGGCTGGTGGGCGTATAGTAGCTGCCGGAGGTCTTGCGTTCGTTACCACTGGTGAATTTTAGTTCAAATGTGTGCGCTTCAAGGTTGATCACCGGGTGCATTTCGAGCAGGGATTCGTAGACACTGCCCAGTTCTTCCGGGCCAAGGTTTTTGTAATCCACTACGTGGCGCGTTCGACCCTCGAAGGTAAAGGCCAGGGAGCGCACAGCTTCCAGGAGGTCGTGGTTGGTCAGTTCGCAGCCCACCAGGTCGGGAATAGCATTGTGTGAGAACAGGAAGCCGTTCAGAGAAGGCAGGCCAAGCTCCGGGCAAGCATTATCACTGCCGAGCTTTTCCATGACCAACCAGAGCCCCCGGAAGAGATCGGAGTGACGTGTGCCAATGCGCTGCTCCGCCAGGCGACGCAGGCGCTCGGTGGAGTAGAAAGCAGTGTAGCGATCACGGGCAGCCTCGTCGGCCTGGGGATGGAACAGCACCTCGCGGTCTTCGGCTACGAAGAGCACAATCAGGCGATAGACCAGGCGCAAAACCTGGCGGTAGTAGTCCTGAGTATGCAGTTCTCCCGAGCGCAAGCGTTCGCGCAGCACGCGATTCGTGGAATGGGCCAAAAATCCGCCACCCAGAATATTAATGGTCTGCTCCACGCCGTCTCGCAGTTTATTAAGGACACGAAAGCCCTGCTCCTGGGCAGCGCGGGACCACTTCTCCAGCCAGCATTCGGCAGGCCGCTCAGCCTCAACCCGCGACTGCTGGCAGAGCAGCCAGAGAAGCACAAAATCGGCATAGTTTTCGCCCTGGAAGATCGTCTCCAGGTCAAACTCGACATACGCCTGCCGCGTAATACTCACGTTTTTGCGCAGCAGGCGTAGCTGCAGGCCATTAGAGACCATGCCCCACAGGTGATCGCCTGAGCGATTCAGGAACTCTTGATCGAGGCTGTAAGGACTACTACGCAGACCGCTAGAGGACGAGCGGGCCATGTGATCCAGGTCAACATTGCAACCCACCAGGTGAATGGGCATATGCTGCCAGGCATGAGAGATGGGATAAGTTTTACCCTCAACCTCGAAGGGTTTGATGGTATACAGGCGACCATAATCCAATGCCGCGAAGAGTGGCAGGAGCCAGCGTTCTCTCGTGAGAGAAGTGCCCAATTCGGAGGAAGATAGCCCAGCGCGTACAGTTTGAAAATTGTTCCATGCCCGCAGCACGTGCGTCCAGGCTTCATTGATCACCTCGTTCAGCTTCTCGCCTTCGTGATGATAGGCTTCAGCCGTCAAACCTCCCAAACTGGTATCAAACTGCGCGATACGCTGAAGGATGTCCAGGGGCAGCAGCGCCCCCTCGCTGCGAATGGAGGAAAAGACGGAACGCTGATACTTCTGCATTCGTACACACCCTCTCTAAGCCCTGACCTGGTTGGGAAGATAGACATAGATGCCCAATATATCAGGCGGCAACTGCGGCTCCACCCGCAGGCGCATTACACTGAGCGATGCCACCTTGCGCACTCGGCGATGCGCCTCGCGCAGTTCCTCGGCTCGTTCCCGCGCAAGTTGTTCCAGGTGCGGTTGCATATGTTCGGCAAAGCCGTTCATCACCGGCTGCAAGAAATACCGAATCTGCTCATTGCTCATATTGGCCTCTGGCGGCGCGTTGAGTAGTGTCTCGATCAGGGAATCATCGCGAAACCACTCAGCTCTTTCAGGGGGGCCAGTAAAAGCGAATAACTGGCAATCTTCGGCCAGCAGCGGTTGTTCTTCCACTCCAGCCTGGCGCTGTGTATAAATATGGAAGCGCAGGCGTACAAGCAGAAGCGTGGTGCGGCGCGCCACTTTGCTGGTACGAATCACCCCGGAGCGCGCGGCGATGCGCTTATTTTGCGGATCGTCCACCGGGTCAAGAGCCGTATCCATCACATACGCTGCCAGCCCTTCCACCAGTGGATGTGTGCGCGTCAGGTAGAGTGCACCAGGCACTGGTAGTATAAAGCTTGCTTTGAACGTCGTAGCGTTCAACCCCACGAAGCGGTCGAGATCAACGGCATCGCGCAGCGCCAGGGGAACTTCCTCCAGAGCAAACTCCGTGACCCCATCAGGCCGCGGTGAAATGGCAGCGCCATAGGAGCGTAGCGTCTCGCCGGTAAAACGCTCCACATCGTCCTCCGAACCAATGGCGGAGCGCACCGCAGCCAGTTCCTGCGCTACGTCCTCCACTTTGATGCTGCGCTGGGCAAAGATGGTGCGGGAGACCTTTTCGCGCTCGGAAGATGCTTCCCACTGTTTGAACAATTCAGCGCGCTGCTGGTGTAGCATATCATCGAAGATGGGCAGAAACAGTTGCATCTGCTGGGTCCTTCCCGCGTTTTCGCGCAGCAGCAACCCTTCGAAGATAGCCTCGACCACCTGCTCGGTATCAACCGGAACTGGCACTGAAATCCCCAGTGAATTGCGAATGGTACGGTGTTTGCGAATAAGTACATCAAGCACAATGCCGTCGATCTGGTTATCAACGCCGAAATAGGTCACCACACGCACCTGTTTGCTCAGCTGGCCGAAACGGTCCACGCGCCCTTCGCGCTGCTCGTGGCGTGTAGGATTCCAGGAGAGATCGTAATGCAACACAGCGTTGAAATATCCTTGCAGGTTGATCCCCTCGCTGAGGCAGTCAGTACAGACCAGTACTCGCTGCGGCTCCTGACCCAGTTGAGAAATGCGCGCTTCACGCTCGGCAGGAGGTTGCAGTCCGGTAATGGCTGCCACCTGGACCTGTTTGGGCAAACGAGCACGCAGGGCCTCGGCCACGTAGAGTGCGGTATCAATAAAACGGCAGAAGACAATGGGTTGATAGCCCTCTTTCACCAGGTTGTCAACCAGCTGGATGGCCTTCTGGAGCTTCGTATCTTTCGCATCTTTGAGCGCCTCTGCCTCACGCGCCATCTCCAGCAGGCGACGGCGCAGTTTGTGCTCTCCCGCCTCTTCCTCAAAATCACCGCCGGGTACCAGGTCAATGCCCTCGGTAGTATCGCTATCCATCAGGTCAAGCACGGTGTGGCGTCCAATGGTATCGGCCTCCTCCGCCGATTCTGCATCTGCCACCGCCGCGCGATTGCGCAGTGTAAAGGCCGCCGCAGCCGGACTTGAGGCCATAGAACGCAAGAGCGCGAGCACCGACCACCAGCGCACACGCTGGCGGTTATAGCCACCGGAGGTATCCTTTACCGTCTCACGAGCATAGTTCATCACCTTGTCAATCAGGCGCTTATATTCGGGAGAGAGAGCGTAGTTTGCCTCCAGGTCCTGTCGCTCCGGGAAAGGTGTATCGGTATTGAGATAAGAGCGAATATCGGCGCGGCGCCGCTGGATAAAGTGAGCTGCCAGGCGCTGGCGCTGCTGCTCGTTGGCTTTCCCGGCCAGGTCTTCAGGCAAGTTCTTGAAATCCTCGTCCAGGAAGGTGAGCAGGGAACGAAAGGCTTCTTCATTGCCGCTGTGTGGCGTAGCAGTTACCAGAATGAGAGAGCGGCTCTTGTCTGCCGCCAGGCTGGAGACCAGTTGATAACGCTGGTGGCGACCTCCACGTCCCTCGCTTGCATAAGCGCAGGTATGCGCCTCATCCACAATCACCAGTTCCGGGCATCTGCGCACAAAGTCATCGCGACGGCGGTCAGCCTTAATAAAATCAGTGGACACAATAACATAGGGATAACGTTCAAAGAGCGACTCGTCACGTCTGCAGGTGCGCTCAAGCCGCGCTACAGTGCTGGATAGGACGAGCACCGCATCGATATGAAATTTCTCCTGAAGTTCGGCCTGCCACTGCTCCGCCAGTTGTGGTGGGCACAGGACTGCCAGGCGCGAGACTTCCTTCCGGTCGAGTAATTCACGCGCAATCAGGCCCGCCTCAATCGTTTTGCCGATACCCACATCATCGGCGACCAGCATGCGTACAGGATCAAGGCGCAGAGCCATGAGTAAAGGCACAAGCTGATATGGACGCGGCTCAACCGAAATACGCGCAAACGAGCGGAATGGTCCCGCACTGGAACGAAAGCCAAAGCGTACCGCGTCTCGCAGCAGGCGGCAAGAATGAAAATCCCCTGGCAAGTCAGGATTGGGGAGATCAAACGCTGCGGGCGCTACCTGTTCAAGAGGCAAGTAAATCCCGGTTACTTCTTCGTTGGTCCCACCCAGGGGACGCAGCACCAGCATTTCCCCTTCCGACTCCGGCAGCACCACCCATTCACGACCGCGCGCTTTCACAAGGGATCCAGCAGCAAAGTTCATACGCTCCTCCCGAAGATATGTGGATACTGAGCAAAGAGGTGTGCCCATTGTCCTGGCTCGCCAAATCTGAGCACCATATAGCCGTTATCTTCCAAGTCGTCTCGGTATTCGGCATCCCGCTGCGCACGTTCGGGATATACATCAGCAGCGCCATCAACATAGATCGCCAAGCCATCCTCTTCAAAAAGGAAATCAGGTGTGGCATTGCAGAACGCCAGCGATGTGTGAGCCACTGAGGGGAACCGGTAGCCCTGTTCATCGAGCAGGCGTAGCCATTGCGCCTCTATGTCGCAGGTAGCCAGTTGCAGCAACTGTGCGAGCGCATCCGCAGGTGGTTCAGTTGCGAGTGGGCGCACTCGCGTTTGAGCCAGGCGAAACAGGATATCGCGAATAGATTGGCGATCAAGCAACAGATGGTCACGCTGGTTGGTATAGGTCATCAGACAACTATAACATGCTGCTTCGCAATCCTCCTGCGCTTGAGGGGCCCGGTGCAGATCGTCCCCGGTATCCGGGTCGAAGTGGCAAAGACGCAACGCCTCGCAAGCCACCTCCGCCAGGTCCTCTGGATTATCAATCAATTGCCGGAGGGCCCCCGCACCGCCCTCGGCAGCCTCGTAGAAGAGCAGCAGGCGTCGGTCGTGCTGTCCCGGCAGTGGTTCCGCTGCCAGTTCGTTGTCTTCAAGCTGGTATTTGACCTGGATAGCGCTCTTTAGCACTGCCTGAAGGGAGGCCATAGCTTTGGCGTCATAGACAACCAGCGGATCAAACAGCAGGCAATTGCGCCAGTCCTCCACATAGGGGATGACACGCCGGGTGCGGGGAGACATAGGATCACCCGGATCATCGGCGGCATCATCTTCTTTGGACCAGTAGCCTCGCTCTGTATCGAGGACGAAACCGAGGGTGTTTTTCTGTTTGCGGCGCACTGGACCGAAATTAATACGCCAGAGCGTTGCAGCCTGGCCATACGTCAGGCGAGCGAACACATTACCCTCGTATTCAGCAGCGCCCACGAAGGATACCAGGTGGCCATTGTGCTCGGGAAGACGCACAGCTGTACGAATATCGTATCCCTGGCGCTGGCGCTCTTCCTCGTCTGAGTTAATTTTATCTCGTCGTCGCGTCGAGACATTCTGCAGCCTGAACAGCGATTGCAGCGGTACAGGCAACGGCTTATGGCAATACTTGCAGATATCGATACTATCACCGCCACTCAAAGGATGGAAGTAGCCGCAGTTGCTACACTGTTTAGCCTCGCTGGTAAGAATCCCGCTGTCATCATTGGTGACGGAGAGAATAGAACGATTGATGACGTAACGCGAACCTTCATGATAGATAATGGCACGCGGCGCGAACTCCGCGATCGCCAGGAAGCGCGGGCGCGAGAGGTACTCATCATGCTGCTTGGTACGGCGCGCGGGAATGTAGGCGGAGAGTGGCAGGCGCGGGAAGTTATAGCCCGGCAGAAAGCCTTCGCTGGCGAAGTAACGATAACTGTAAAAGTCCGACTGCTCCAGCCTATCCACATTGGTGAGCAAGGACAGTTGGGATTGTGCCTCGGCTCGCAACCGTTCGGCCTGTTTCTTGTCTTCCGGGCTACGCGAAGCATCACGTATAATATTGTTCTGCGCGTCGAACTGAGATTGCGCAGCGCGATAGAGACTGCGCCAGCGTTCACAGGCGCGATCAAAATTATCATGGACATGTTGTAGCACATCGTCTAACCAGTTGTCGGTGTACCAGTTTGATTCACGCAGTTCGTCTATCAGTGTATCCAGGATACGCCGGGCCTGGAGTCTTGCGCGTCCGCGTGCCGCCTCATTGTCTAAATGCTTACGAACCTCTGAGAGCAGTTCTAAGGAAGGGGCAACGCCTGAAACATCCAGCAGGTCCTTAAGCGACTTTTCCAGGGAGAGTTGGGTCTCTGCCAGCCAGATTGCATGAACATGGGCCCGGATGAGGTCTTCGTTTGCCAGTTCAAGACGTGGCGGTGTGACCGCCCCTTTTACCATCTGTTCGGGATGCCTGAAAAAGTACTGGTCATGTGGGCTACCCGTGGAACAATACGAGAAGACCAGTGCAGGTTGGCCGCTCCGGCCCGCGCGGCCACTGCGCTGAGCGTAGTTCGCAGGAGTGGGAGGGATATTGCGCATGTTGACAATATTGAGTTCGGCGATATCTACTCCCAGCTCCATCGTGGGAGAGCAATAGAGAATAGGCAACTCGCCCTTGCGGAATGCCTCTTCGCGTTCCATGCGAATCTCATTCGGCACCTGAGCGGTGTGCTCACGCGCTTGAATGCGCTGAAGACTCTGGACGCCAATTTGATAGTATTGCCGGAAGAACGGATTGACATAGCGTCCCTGTTGAGGGGCTCTGGGTACACGGATCGGATCATGAAAAGCCCGTGTGCCGTCACCCGCCGACCAGATAATGGCTGATGCAGGGAGTTGATAGCCTGGCTTATCATTCTTGTGACGCGGTTCCACCACCATCTCTACCAGGCCGGCCTGGCGCAGCCCTTCCAGTAGTTGCTCAATAATCAGTTGCACATCATTGGTCTTCAGGTTCCCGATATCTTTACTTCTAAACGTACGCTTCAGGTATTGACCAAAGGAGCTGAGCCCCGAGAGGTAGATATTGTCGCGATAATCCTCGCGCGTGCGGCTCCTGGGAAAGAGCACTGTAGCATAGACCCAGGCTTCGTTTTCATCTAGCGCCCAGGGAGCAATCAGGCGCTGGCTACTCTGTTGCTGCAGAATCTCCTGGTAGGTTGAATTCAGATAATCCACCTTGATAGCCAGTTCGCGGCGCATATAGTCAAGCAGCGTCTTCGCGATCTCGTGCCGAATGCCTGGAGTTGCTTGTTGCAAAGCATCGTGGCAATCCTGCCATACCTCTTTATCCTCGCACACTTCTGGTAGGGAGAGATAGTCGATTACCAGTAGTCCACATTGCTCCAGGTTAGGCGAGGTAATACGCCAACCGCGTTTCAGATCGCGATAGAGACGATAGCCCAGCACATTGCGGAAGGCGCGATCCGTTTCTGAACGTGCCTGGTATTTGACTTGTTTATCAACCGCATACAGTTCCAGGGGTAAATGCAATGCCTCAAAGACCTTGTGGGTCAGATTGTCATAACGCAGTCCCTCCGGCCCGGCCTCTTTCACAGCTCGATAGAGTGCCGAGCGCAGGAGCCCGACTTCGACAAAATCGTTGAAGTGACCAGCCTGGAGTGAGGCATCCTGCCGGTTATCAGTGAAGCTCAGCATCTTCGGCTCGATGGCGTAACCCGCCCCATCCGTGCGAGCCTCTCGCAGATGGCGGATGGCTGAGAGACTTAGTATAGTGGTGGAGGTGCTGCGCCCTTCCGAACTGAGCGAAGTCAACTTGGCAAAGTCGTCTTTCTGATAAAAGTCATAGGAGATGCCACAGCGGAGGCAGAAGCGAAACGGTGTAAAGAGAAAATGACCATCGGTCCCCTGCTCTACGCTGTCAACTTGCGCGCCATCGGCCCTCACACGAACCGGCTGCGGCCTTAATGGTTTGCGATTGCTGAGCACCTGTAAATTGCCGTTCCGCTCTTGCAGCCACTCTTCAGGAAGCTTCTGGTCTATTTCTTCAGGATCGGTGGGCCAGGGATGATCCTGGCTGAAATAGAGAAAGCCTGCCGGTCCTTCGTCCTGCGACTGGTCGTTGAGCTCCCGCCAGATATAGTGGCCATCTTTAAAGCGCACACAGTAATATTCCTGGCCGCATTCACGACAGAAAACCATAGGCAAGAGGATACGACTGCGATCTCCCGGCACAAATTGCTGCCGTTGAAGTGTCAGATGGCGTTGCTCCGAGCTTTCAAGAGAAGCATAGACGGTATCACCTTTGCTGATGAACTGGTGCAGGCGAAAGGCAAACGGAGGTTGTCCGGTCTCAGGATGTTTAACCTGCTCATAGCCAGCCAGCAGTCCCTCTTGAATCACCTGGACACAGCGCTCGATAGAAGCATGGGTAAGCTGGCGTAATAGGGCCGCCGCGCAAGTGGAATCGTCGGGACCATAGATACGACGGGGCATAGTTCGCACCCAGCGACCTTCCCTGGAAGTGAGACCGAAGGTACTTTCTAACCAGATGGAGAGCGGATCGCGTAGAAAGGACTCATAGTCATGCGGGGGCTGGCGCTCGGGGGAGATGACACGCTCGGTCAACTGGCGCCGGAACTCATGAGAGGCTTCATCAACGGTGGGAGTTGTGCGTATCAGGGTCTCGCTAATCACATGTTCGGGTTTCACTGAAACACCGAAGACGCGCGATGCCATTTCCGCCACTCCGTGACGCTGCTGGTCAAAACTGCCATCTCCGGCAAGTGTTGCGGAGGTACCTACACATTGCATTGTCTCACCGGCCAGACGGTCCCGTACACGGCGTACGAGCAATGCCACATCGGCGCCCTGTCGTCCACGATACGTATGCAGCTCATCCAGCACCAGGAAACGCAGCGTTTTCGAGGCAATAAGCCGCCGCTCCCTCTGGCGCGTCAGAATTAATTCCAGCATCACGTAGTTGGTGAGCAGGATATCAGGAGGATTTGCAATGATGGTCTCGCGCTCGGGCTCCAACTCCTGTCCGGTATAGCGCGCAAAGGTGACTGGGCTCGGCTGGCCGGCGGTATTGAGACCGAGGTATTTTTCCAGTTCGTTTTTCTGGCTGTTGGCCAGAGCGTTCATCGGATAGACGACAATGGCTTTAATGCCCTGTTGTCCAGGATGGCGCAGAATGTAATCAACAATGGGAATGATATAAGCCAGACTTTTGCCGGAGCCGGTTCCGGTGGTCAGCACATAGCTATGCCCGCCTCTCGCGATTCGCACTGCCTCTTCCTGGTGTCTATGTAAGTGCAAGGGTATCCCTGCCGGGTCCTCATCGGACTTGGCCCGGCGAAAAAAGCGTGAGCAGGCAGGGTGCAACAGGCTGTTCGCAACTAATTCATCGATCGAAGCGCCGCGTTCGAATTGAGGATTCAGCTGAATAAGCGGCTCTGGCCAAAGGACGGCCTTGTTCATGAACTCTTGCTCGACGTAGTGATCGATGCGGGTATCACGAATTTGGATAAAACTGTTGATATAATCAGCGTAATCGGAAATGAGTTTATTGCGGAGGTTAAAAATATTCATCTGACTACCTCGGGAGAACACAAGTGAAGTACCCCTTAGCTGAAGGATCTTGCCTTCAGCAGCCGTTGCGCGGCATTCGGCGGCTTCGACAGGCTTGCACCTGTAGGACCCTTCCGGCCCTGACAGCACGGTCCTTTTGAACGCTCGTGCTTTTACCCGAGGGAGCGATTTACCTCGGAACCCGGCGAAACACGATTCAGTTGGGAAAGTGCTAGATCAAGTGTACCAGCACTGTCTAGACCTTCATTGACTAGTCATAAGATGAGTACCACCAAGGGTCTCGCGCCTCTCATCCCTACGGCTGAAGCCGAGGGGTTTCTCGGCACGGAAAGGCTAAGCATTTGCATTGTATCGGCATGAGGTACTGCTGTCAATGGAGTAGGTAGGTTTTCAGTACGTATACCGTTTTTGCTTGACGTAGTAGATAAGCTGCCCTACAATAAGTTTTGTCACCTAATTGCAGCGAAAAATCGATCATATTTCGTGTGCTATTTTTGATCTCATTCTATTACCTCAGGGGGAACCTAGAAGCGTGAGCAGCTATTTTCTCTTTCCACTTTCTCCGGATGAACAGGTCTCTTCCATGTTAACGCATGAACAACGCATCTCCATCGGTTATCCCTCTCTGCTTTCCTCCACTTTACAGGTTGCTGATAGGATAGTATTAGTACAGAGCGCCAGGCAGCAGGTATTGCCCTATACACTCAAGATCGCAAGCATCAATCGGGCCGCACTCACAGCTGTTGTAGAAGTGGAGCAGGCTTATAATACTCCAATTTCATTGGAGCAAGCGTCACAGGTATTGCCAAAAAGCAAACAAGTATCGGGCGGAAATTTTTCTTATGTTCAGCTAAGTGATACGGAATATAAAGCGATGATTGGTTTCATGGGAGGAAAACGGATGGCGGAGCCGGATGTGCTGGCACATATCAAACGGTATATCACTGCCAGGGGGTACTATTTTGATGATGTGACGCTCTCTAACTATCATATCTGCCTCAAGACGCGTCCCCTCGTCATTCTCGCAGGATTATCAGGCACCGGCAAATCCAAGCTCTCGCAGCTTTATGCCGAAGCTCTGGGGCACACAGCACGTTATTTACGCGTAGCAGTCCGCCCCAACTGGAACGATGATCACTATTTGCTGGGGTATTTCGATACTATCACGCGGGAATATATCACAGAACCAGCGGTAGACTTCGTCCTGGATGCCGGGAGAGATCTAGATAACCTCTACTTCTTCTGCCTGGATGAAATGAACCTGGCCCATGTCGAATATTATTTCTCACAATTTTTAAGCGCCTTAGAGGAGGAACGGCCAGAAGATCGATGCATTTCACTTCTTAGTACAAGAACACAACAATTGTTACATAAGGGAGGAGAGGATGTTCCGGCGAAGCTGGCGATTCCTTCCAATCTGTTGTTTACCGGCACCATCAATGTGGATGAGACAACGCAGCCGCTCAGTGATAAGGTCATTGACCGGGCCAACACCATCGAATTTTTCGAGGTCGAGTTGGATAAAATACCAGCTCGCCAACCACTACCTGATCCCATCACGGTCTTAACTGCGACCTGGCAAAGCTATCAGGCTATACAGCCAGATACAAGCTATAGTAGCCAGGTTGTAGAGATAGGAAAGCTCTTAAACAAGATGAGTATGGGCCTGGGTTATCGTGTGCTGAGAGAAATAGAAATGTACCTGGCAAATAGTAAGGGATTACTTGATCCCCAGGTGGCCTTTGATTTGCAAGTCAAGCAGCGAATCCTGCCGCGCGTGCGAGGAACAGAGGCCATCGAGGAACCTTTGAACGATTTACTAACCTTTGTGCACCAGCATCATCTCTCACGCTCTGAACAACGGCTCGATGAAATGAAACACAGGTTGGGACGAGATGGTTACACCAGTTTCTGGCGTTAATGCAGAGGCCAGTACCTGGCTGACAATCAATGATGTTCCCCTGAGCTTTATACCGGGTGACGAGAACCTGGGAGCACACGCCAGGGAGAACGATGATAACCGCCTGCGCATCACTTCGCCAGGCCTGGACCGGCTGGAAATTCGCGTCGATGGTGAATTGCTCCAAACCGCATTCTATGGATACTGGCTCTGGCATCCCTTCGGACACGCAGGACTCTATCAGCTAGAAGTAAGCAGGCCGGGATATCAGGTGCAGGTCGCATATGTACGGGTGTTTCCTGAAAAGTTGACCCAGCAACGATATGAAGCGATGTTGACCGACCTGCATACCTTCGCTATGGATTTATTATTCCGTCTTACCTCTTCAGCAGGTGAGAAGGCGATTACTGAACCGGATCAAGAAAAACCAGCGCCTTTTCGTGAATACTACCAGGTGAAAGGCATCATCGACGCGCTGCAGGATGTCATGGAGCATATTCGGCGTAATCCTTACCGCGTGCTGCGCGAAGAGCGCGAGCAGCGATATGTACGAGAAATCCGCCAGTTTTCATCTGAAACCACACCAGTTCCAGGGGCGGTTATCAGACTTCCCGCATCAGTGGCGACAACGCGTACCACTGAGTATCTACCTGAAAAGTGGATAGCGCAGAGCACTATACTCACCTATGATGTGCATGAAAATCGCTTGTTGAAGCATTTCGTGCAGCGGCAACTCGTAACTAGATTGGCAATGCTTCGGAAGCGGGCCGAGAGTGAGATACGACGGCGCGAGCAGGCGCGCATCGTGAAGATTCGCAGTGGATGGAATGATGACGAAACGCCGGAGATCGAAAAACTCCATCTGGTGATCACCGATTGCCAGCAGATGATGCGGCGCTGTATTTCCTGGGCTGATGAAGCGTTCCTCAGCTCGGTGCAATCGGTCGTAGTATTTGGGAAGGCGACCCAGATATTAGTAAAGAATCCCTCGTACAGCCGTTTTTACCGTCTCTATCTGCGTTTTCAGCAACACTTACGCATCAGCCTGGACACGGAGCGATTTCTCACCATCCTTGCATTGCGTAAAATATGGGACCTCTACGAATTCTGGAGTGTCTTTCAAGTCACGCGGATAGTGATAGAGCAGTTGGAGCAGGTCGGCTACGTGATTACGTCAAATAGCGTATTTTATGAGCTAGAGCGAAATTACTTTCAGTTTGACGTACGTAGAAACGTCTCTAGTATTGTCCTGACAAAAGGGGAGACACGAGTCGAGATAAAATATGAGCCAGTTTATCCCAATCATAAGACGCTTAAGAATATTTCTGGGCTGGCCGCGCGGCTGCATAGCGATAATCCGTTCACTCCAGATATGGCGATAGAAGTATATGAGCGAGGGCAGCCAAGGCATGTAGCAATTTTTGACGCAAAATACCGGTGGCATCATGGGAAGGATGGAATCTATCATCCTAAAGATGAAGACCTTGATAAAATGCGCAGATATCGCGACCTTATTCAATACAAGGTCTACGATAGGAAGACAAGACGGGAGCGCTGGCAGCAGATAGTATCCAGCGCGTATGTTCTCTACCCTGGTGAGAGGCTGGATCGTGATCCGGGAAAGGCGATTGGCGCCCTGCCCATGACACCGGAGATGACGGTACGCCAGCGCGAATCGGTGGCTCAGGCAGTCGTTGATATCTTACGGTTGGCGCGGCTTCTCTAGTACCTGATTTGGGCGGGAAATGCTCCGTCGAGCCCCTCTCTTTTCGGGAAAGAAATCCCGACTTTTTGGACAAATTTTCACCCGCGCACGGGATGATTTTGTCCACATACGAGGTAAAATTGGAACTGCATTCCTCGCTTGTACGCGATGAGCAGGCTGGACTGGAAAAGGAAGCTCCGGATAGTCCTGGTATGATCACATCATGAAACAAGCAATAGAGCGACTTATCCCCTATTTGTTTACAAATGTGACATTCTCTTCCTCGAAAATGTGAGAACAAGCAGCAATCTTCTCATCTTTTTCCAGCAAGCCTCTCTCGGCCTGCTGCCCGACGATCTCCTGCGTTTGCCTGCTCTGGACGTGAGTCAAGGGGAGCGCGAGAGCCATGTCGTCCACGCTGCGCAGGCTCTCGTTGCGCCCACGTTCCAGAGCCCCGGCGCCTGGATCAGGGCGCCTTTAAAAACTGCCCATGTATGCCGACCATCTGTATATACCCTTGCGGTGACACGGTGAGCACCACCACCGCCTTGTTGATAGCATTGCCATCAGGTCCGAAGGCGATCTGGCCGCTGGCCCCCTGAATAGCGCGTGGCCCCGTGATCATGCTCAGAGCCTGGCGCAGGTCGCTCGGGGTGATGCGCCCGGGCGTCCTCTGGAAGACCAGCTTACTTGCCTCCAGCAACACGACCACGGCGTCATAGGAAAGGATGGCGTCCCCATTGGGGCGGCTGAAGCCGTACGAGGCCGAAGCGTGCTGGTGAAAGGGATCAAAGGCGCCTGCATATTCGCCGAAGAAGGCAGGCTCCTGTTGCCCTAGGCCCTGTGCCGCCCACTCGTCAGGGTAGGCGAAAGCAGTGAAGCGTAACCTGTTAAAGTTGACGCGCGCCGCCTGGGCGTAGCTATGCACCTCGTACAGCCCGTCGCCGCCCATCACGAGGAGGTTGGCGAAGGGCCCAGAAACTGGGAGGTCGACCAGCAGCGTGCTCGCATCTGCGGCCATCCCGGCGAAGTAGATGATATCCGGATTGTGTGCCAGCGCATCTTGCAATGCCGCGGGGATCGTTTCGGGCTTCCCTACGGTGTAGGTTTCTGTTGCCACGATGCTGTTGCCATCGGCCAGGAACTTCGCCCTGAAGGCCTCGCCGATGCTCGCGCTGTAGGCCTCGGACGGATCGAGGAAGAGCGCGACGGCGTGCGCATGCAGCGTGCGCTCGACGTACTCAGCGCCCGCATAGGCTTGCGCTGTATCCGGCGGCACAGTGCGAAAAAAGTACGGCGAGATCCCGGAGAGCAGGACGCTCGACGCCATCTGCGAGACGATGGGGATGTGCGCGTCCGTCAGGGTCTTGACGACATCGATGGTGCGCGAAGAGTAGGGCCAGCCCATCACTCCGACGATGGTTTTATCGCGGCTTGCTGCCTGCACGATCTGCCGCGCCACCGGAAACGCATATTCGCTCTGATTGCCCGTGCTGGCAATCAGCAGGCGCACCAGGACGCCGCCTGGCAACTTGAAGCCATAGTTGTATTCCTGCTGCGCAATGTAGGCCCCTTGCAGGTCATCTCGGCCCAGGCCAACGTAGGTGCCTGAGTCCATCGTCCCCACCACCAGCGTAATATAGGGGCGACCGGTATCCAGGACCCGTTGGTCCTCCAGATAGATCAGCGGTTCAGGGTCGCTGGTATCCTCCTGCGCCGCCGTATGCCACAGCGTTTCGGCGCGGCCGATATCGCCCGCCCTGAAGTCCTGCGACGCCTGCACCTTGAGCTGCCGGTCGACGCGGTCTACTTCCGTGTCGAAGGCGAAGTTGCCATCGCTGAGGCCGATGTACTCTCCATCGGGGGCGCGGGTTACCCCGATACCTAACCCCTGTGATGGTGGCGCAGGCGGAACACGCCGTTCAGAAATGCCCTGGGCGGCGAGCCCTCCTATGACCAGCAGCAGGGAGAGGGCTACCATGGCTACCCACGCTCCCCTGCTTCTGAATGGCGAACCCAGCGCTCCTCTCCAACGCCACGCGCGGCGAGCGGTGAAATGAGCGGGCGCGAAGGTCTTGCCACCCTCCGGGAAGGCGGGTCCGGCTCTGGTTTCTAGCGCGACCGCATTGAGCGGGAGAGGAGCTGCTCCCTGCGACTCCTGCGCCGCCCCTCTGTGGGCAGCCACTAACAACGCCTCGACATCGCGCTTCATATCGAAGGCGTGCTGATAGCGCAAAGCGGGATCATACGTCAGGGCTCGCGCCAGGAGGCGATCCGTCTCGACGGAAACCTGTGGGTTGAGCACCTGGACGGGGGGATAGATGTGGGGTGGGTAGGTGCCGGGGTCGCTGCCCGAGAGCATGCGGTGCATGGTGGCTGCCAGGCTATACAGGTCGGCCCGCGTATCAGCCTCACCTTGCACCCGTTCGGGAGAGGCGTATCCCAGGGCGCTGGAGCCCGGCACGTGTGCCTTCTCCTGTTGCCCGTCCTCAGATACGGGATCGGCAAAGCCGATGAGGTGGACTCTGCTGCTCCTGGCGTCAATGACAATGTTGGCCGGACTGATATCGCCATGCACCACCGGCGTGGATTGTTGCTCCAGGTCTTCCAGCTGTCCCAGGAGCTGCGCGGCGATAGCCAGCACGGCCTGCTCCTCCATAGGCGCGTCCAGGCGCTCCAGGTAGTCCTCCAGGCTCTCGCCTTCAACGTATCCCTGGACCACGAAGCGCTGCTTGCCCTGGGGAGCGGGCGCAGCTACCGGTAAGGCGCTGTCGGTCGATCGGGTGGAATCAAAGGAGTGGGCGGGCACGCCTGCGCTGTCCGCTGCCTGGGAGGCAGGGAGGTGCCGGGTGACGAACCCTCCGGCGGTGCGGCGAATAACGGAGGTTGTTGCTCTGAGCTGTCCCCGGCTGAGCGCATGCTCGAGTTCCTCCTGGGATGCAAAGGCGTGCAGCCTGTGTTGCTGCGCCCACGACCGCAGCTTGTCATTCGCCGGAATGACGAAGAGGATGGGGATGTCTAACTCCCGTTTGAGGCGTGTGAGCGTGCGGAAGTCCTCGGGGCGCTGCAATGCTGGCACCGGGCCTTCTGGTAGGACCAGCAGGACCGGTTGCTTGCTGTCGGCGATACGCGCGCGAATGTCTGCCTCAAGCTCGCTGCCCGTTGTCCCGGGTGTGAGGCGGAGCATGTGCATAGTGATAGGGGACGTACCATTCAATTGTGTAACCATTGAGCTGTATGCGGCGCTGCGCTTGTTCCCTTGAGAGGTTTAAGTCAGACGTCGCCCTCCTTTCAAGTGCTGATAACATAAGCAAGAAACCTATACGTTCAGGCTCTCCCGCTCCCCCTCTCACCGGACAGAGCACAGAGGAGGAAGGAGAGAGCGCGGCGGGCGAAGACGCGCCCGCTCATGGGACAGACAGCCGACCCGTCAAAAACAACCATATGACGTAGGCCAGGTGCCACACAGTCAGGATGCATGCCAGTCCTGCCAGCGCGATGTGGCATCGTCTCCAGCAGGCGCGCAGGGAACGGTAGAACGCCACCCTGCGCAGGGCGCTGGCATCACCCTCCGGGCGCGCGGGGTCTCTTAGCTGCCTGGTCGGGCCGAGGAGGGGGGCAAGGTTCACTGGCGGTGCCATGCGGGCGAGGACATCTGCCTCCCCTGCCAGCGCACGGTTCACCTCCATGGCAGCCAGACGTGGCAGCAGGTGGTCCAGTACCCGGCCAAGGTAGCCGCTGCCCACCAGCGCCAGCAGGCTGAGCCCCGCATACGTCCCGGAGAGATGGGGATCCAGGTGGCCGAATGAGTGCAGCGCGAGCAGCGCGAGAGCGAGGACGCCGTAGCTGTAATGCCACTCGAGAAGCGTGTGGAGGTGGCCTAAGCGGGAAACCCGGCGGGCGCGACGCTGCGCCCGGTACCCGCAGAGCGCGCACAGGAAACATCCCGTGCCCGCCAGCGCATAGCCGAGTCCGAGCAGGCTGGCGGGCACGGCAGGCAGCCCCGCTCGCAGGTACAAGACGTACGTCGCCACGGCCAGGCTTACCACACCTGCCGTTGCCCCCAGGCGGCCCCGGTCGCTGGGCCACGAGAGGGAAAACCACGGATACCCCGTTTCACCTCTCGTTGGAGCACCGGGCGGGAGATGCTCTTGCGGCAGCCGTTCCCGGACACTTCCTGTCCGCGTCGGGGGCGGCCGCCACGCTGCCCTGTTGTGTTCTCGGCCAACACGATGTGCGCCATTGCGCCTGCGCGGCTTGTGATAGATGTGCATGGATCTCCCTCCTTATTGCAGCAGGCGTGCTTTCAGTAGCAACATCATGGTATCGCGGTGCAGTCCCACCGGACAGACATCAGGCGCTGAGCAGGCCCCGCACTGGTAGCAGGTACGCGCAAAGTGTGCCACGGACCCCGAAATGGGTTCACGGAGCGTTTCTGCATTCAATCGCACAACCGTGATGGGTTCTACAAGGGCGGGGCAGACAAACAAGCACTCATTACAGCCGATGCACGCCTCCAGCTCCTCTGCGATCAACGCTACCAGCGTGCGCCCGCCGACAGGAGTGTGGTTCATACGCTCCCTCCCCTCCAGGCCAGCGCGCCTGTCGTGCGGACTCCCTTGCGGGTGAGCAGGCCGCACCTCGTCACAGAACGCCCGGAGTCGATCAGCTCCTTGATGAACAGGCCATCTTCTGGCTGATCCCGCCTAAGTGAGAGATAGCCAACCAGCCGATCACCGACGACGACCATCCTCCTGTAGTTGTTCTCGGTGTCCTCCGTGATGACCTCTGACCCCTCCATCGCGCCCAGGGGAGCCCCGGCGGTCAGCACGTTGAGCTCTCCGATCTGTGTTGCGTGCCAGCGCGCCCCGAAGGGCGATGGTCCCGCGTACGCCTTGCTTGCCAGCATCGCATGGGCAGCGTAGCGACCCTGTGAAACGGCGGCGTGCCACTGAGCGCGCGGCGCATACCCTCCCTGTTGCGGGTCCCAGAGCGCGGCGGCGTCTCCCGAGCAGTAAATATCGGTGGCGCTCGTGCGCAATCCGTATTGCACGACGAAGCCCCGCTCGCAGCGCAGCGGGGGATTGCAGTGTGCGGCGAGGTCTGTGGCCGGGACGGTTCCCGTACACGCCAGCACGAGCTGGCAGCGAATCGCCTCGCCTCTCGTCGTGATCACCCCGGCCACCGTGCCGATGTGGCCATGGATCTGCGCCACCTCTGTCGCCAGGTACACCGAGACCCGCGCCCTGTACGCCTGCTCCAGCACGAGTTCGAAGGCACGGGGGTCAAGCATGTGAGACATGCCCGCCTGTCCTCGAATGAGCCAGTGGACGCGCAGGTGTTGCCAGCGTGCCAGGCTGAGAGCCGTTTCGGCGGCGTGCCACCCGCCGCCGATGACCACCACTTCCTGCGCCTCGGGCAGGCGGCGGCGCAGGTCGAGGTAATCGCGCATGCGGTGGAGCACGAGCACCCCATCGCAATCTCGGCCCGGCAGGTCAACTGGGAGTCCGACGGGAGCGCTCCCCGTGGCTAGCAGCAGGGAGGTGTAGCCGATCTGGAACCCGCCGGCGAGGGAAAGGCTGTGGCGCTCTGCGTCGATTGCCGTCACGTGCCCGCGGACGGCCTGAAGCTGCTGCGCCTGTTCCACCCCCTCTGGAAAGGCCAGCAGGTGCTCGCGGCTGAGTTTCCCGATCGCAAACTGCTTGAGCGCCGGGGCGTTGATCGTCGAGTGGTTCTGCTCCGTCACAATCAGGATCTTCTTCCTGGGAGCGAGGCGGCGCGCTTCCACGGCAGACGTCATGCCGGCGATGCCGTTGCCGACAATGACGATGTCTGCGCTCATTGGAGGAAGCCGCCCTGTTCGCACGACTGCCGGTACAGCCGTCGTTCCCCTGGTGTGTTCGCGTCTCCTCAGCTCCGCGCTCTCAATCCCCCTGCTGCCCCTTGCTGCATGACTCTGCGTGGAGTGAGCCCTTGTGGTCGCCATAATTGCGGCAGGCAGCCCCGCGCTTTTTAAGCGGGGAGGAATGCCGCCCTCCTTCCTGGTACCTATAGCCGTTCTGTCGATACATAGCTCTACAATAACGATAACTAATGCCTTGAATACGCCCGCTCGCCGTAGCAAGGTCGAAGGAGCCGGAGGCGCGCACGAGCGCCCGTGCCGTATGGATGCCCTGGTATATTTGCTTCGCAGCACAACTGCGCGGGCCAGGTCGCCGGGTGGGAAGCCTTTGACGCGCTTGCGCAGTTGCCAGTGGCGAGATTGGCATGCGAGATCAGCACATCACAGCGCGCACGTTTCCTCCGCTGATGTTCAGGATGGTCGCGGTGCAAAAGCTGGCCGTTGAAAGATAGAGCACGGCCTCCGCTACTTCCTCCGGCTCGCCCAGCCTGGCCAGCGGCACCCCTCTCTGCGTGAGTTCCATCCGCTCCGCGCTCCTGACATCGGTGCCGAACTCCCGCGCACGCTGCTCCATCAGGACCTCGACCAGGGGTGTCCTGGTCATGCCGGGCGCAACCACATTCACGCGGATGCCATCGGAGGCCAGCTCCCGCGCGAGCATTTTTGCGAAGCAGTGAGTAGCCACCTTGGCCTGCGCGTAGGGGCCAAGACCCGCATCCGGCTGCAGCGCCTGGTCGGAACCGGTGAAGACAATGCAACCCCCACCCCGCTGCTTCATCAGCGGCACCGCCACGCGGCAGGCGTATACATGCGTGAAGAAGTTGATGGCAAAAGCTTCCTGCCACTGCTCGCCGGACAGCGTCTCGAATGGGCCCGCAATGAGCGCACCGACGTTTGGCACCAGGATGTCGATGGCGCCCTCATACGGGACGAGGGCAGCCAGCATGCCCTCCCGCACGCCTTGTTCGTTGCGAAGGTCGGCCACCGCCGTGTTGACAACCGTTCCTGTGGTGCGCAGCGCTGCCGCGAGCTCCTCCAGGCCAGCCGCGTTGAGGTCGATGAGCGCCAGACGTGCTCCCTCGCGTGCGAAGGCTTCCGCAATGGCCCGTCCAATGCCACCAGCCGCGCCGGTGATGCAGACCACTTTGCGCCGCAGATCCGTTCTCATGGTCTCTCTCCCTCCTCTCCTTCGCGGCAGACGAGGATCGACAGGAGCACGAGCGGCTCCACGCTGGAGCGGTTGACGATGGCGCGCGGCAGACCGCGCGGGATCAGCACGTTCAGCCCATACTCCCAGGAGTAGAAGCGCTCTTCTGCCACCGTTATGGCGGCGTTTCCTGCCAGGACAAACAGGTTCTCGTCGTGCGCCTCCTCGCAATAGTCATGGACGCGGCCACCAGGAGAGATTTCTACCAGCGCCAGTCGCCCCCATGGGGCGGAAAAATGCTGGGATAGATCGACTGAGGCGACCCGCAGCCGGATGTTGCGCGTCGCAACGCTCGCCGGGTGGAAGGCGTCAGACTCCTCCAGCAGAAACGGCAGCGAGGAAATCTCTGCCGGTTGGTAGATGATTTCATCGCGCGGGGGCACGAGTTCTACCACGAGAAAGGCGAGTTCTTCGTGAAAAGATACGTTGCGCACGCTGTGCCGTGTCCCGCGCGGGGCCATGGCCAGGAACCCCGGCGCAACGGGGCTGGAGGTGCCGTTGGTCGTCAGTATCCCCGTTCCGCGGTGAATGTAGTAGAGTTCGTCCGTGTTCTGGATGTGCTCCCCGACCGACGACTCCTGCCCATCTGTGACTGGCGGTATCGCTACATACTCGACACTGTTCCAGGGGTACCCAAGATGCGCGGGAATGGCAAGGGCTTTGTTGAATACGATGCCCGCGCCACCCAACTGGTCATAGGTTTGAATCGGGCTGCCCGTTTCAGCAACGGAGAGTCCGGTGAGTCGATGGCATTCCATCTTGCTTGTTCCTTCCTTTCTGGTCTTGCCTGTCCAGGGCTGATGCTGCTTCCAGCTATCACGCCTTGAGAGCCGCGAGCGCAGTTCGCAGTTCCGTTTCCGAGACATATGTGAGTGGCAGGCCAGGCCGCTCTTCGACCGGCTGTCCAAGGCGCCGCAAGAGCACCATGACATGGTGGCCCTCGCGACGTGGGAGGTAGCCAATTTTGTTGTCGTCGCGGATCACCCTGATGAGCGCGTCGAGGTCTACCGTCTGTGGAAGTGTCGTCGGCGCCCCGTTGCGCAGGAGCAGGGAGTAGTGCTGGCTCACTTCCACGTCGCCGAGCCACCCGCGCGCATGGGAAATATGCGCCTCAACCAGCAGCCCCAGAGCAATGGCGAGGCCGTGTTTCATCCCCACCAGCGATTCCAGGGCGTGGCCGACCGTATGCCCCGCTTCCAATACCAGCGCGGCTCCCTGTTCATGGGCATCCTGGCGCATGACGGTTTGTTTTGCTTCAAAGCACCAGGTAAACACCCGCGCAAACTGTTTCAGGGAGTACTGCGCCTGCGGGTTGAGCAGGGCTGCGACCTCCGCATAGAGATGCGGATGGATCGCGACCACATTTTTGACGAGTTCGCACAGCCCCGAGCGGATCTCGTCCTGCTCCAGGCTCTGCCAGAAGGCGAGGAAGACCAGCGCCAGCTCGGGGGCCTTGAACGTGCCCACGAGATTCTTGATGAGCCGATCGAGAGCAGGCTCGCCATTGACGCCTTGCTTGCAGGAGAGGATGCTATCCGTTGCAGCGAGCAGGGTCGTCGGGATGTGGACAAGCCTTATTCCTCTCACCAGTAAACTGGCGGCCAGGCCCGTGATATTGCCGACGAGGCCCCCGCCTATGGCGATGAAGCATGAGGCGTGCGTGCCGCCGCCATGCGCACGAGCCTGGTAGAGGACGGAGAGCGCTGTCTTCATCAGCTTGGCTTTCTCGGAAGGGCGGAGTGGGACGAGCAGGCAGGGAACGCCCAACTCGCACACCTGCTGGTAGACCGGCTCGACCAATTCCGGCGGCAGGCCAGCATCGACGACCAGGGTGAAGTGGTCGGCGTGCAGGGCGGTGAGCCTCTGCCTGAACTCCGCCCAATCTGGGTGAGCGCGCACATAAATGGGATACTCGTAAGCCACGTGAGGAAGAGCTCCCTCCTTTGTCTCAAGGCGGAACGTATAGGTTTGTCGGCTTTCAACCATGCTTTGCATACGGACTGTTCCCTTTCCTGCTAGCTGGATACACCGCATCAGGTCTCCTGTATAGAGACCAGCACTTTCCCCAGAACCTCGTGCTGGGCAAGCGGCTCGAGTCCATCTGGGACGAGCGTATCCAGCGGGATGATGCGATCGGTGATCTGGGTCGCGAGGTCGGTCTGGGAGAGCAGCGCCAGCGCCAGCGGCAGATCGGCTTCGCAGACCATGCCGTTGGTCGTGACGATGGTCACTTCACGAGGCACAACCCGGCCGAGGGGGAGGGACACAGGCTCAGCAGGGATGCCTACCTGCAGGAGCGTGCCGCCCTTGCGTACCGCCGAAAGCGCCTGGCATACTGCCACGGAAGAACCGGAGGCCTCGATAGCCAAATCGACACCCCGGCCTGCCGTCAGGTTCCAGATTGCTGTCTCTGTGAACTGATCGGCTTTGATGAACGTGAAAGAAGATGCGCCCAAGCGCTCGGCCAGATGTCGCTTGCGTTCGTCCACGTCCACGACGATGAGTGAAAGATCGCCCTGTGTCCAGTCCAGCAGCGCAGCCAGAAGAAAGCCGCCGATGCCGCCGACGCCGAAGAGCGCGACGCTCTGACCGGGTGCAATGCTGCTGCGACCGATGGCGTGGATCGCAACCGCGCACGGTTGCGCAAGCGCTGCGGCTTCATTGCTGCAGGCCTCTGGCACAGCCACGCACATCCTGGCCGGCACCTTCACCCGCTCAGCCAGGCCCCCGTGGGTGTGGATGCCATAGAGCACAGAGCGCTCGCAGATATTGGTGCGCCCGGCCAGGCAGGGCGGACACGTGCCGCACCACATCCCCGCGCCCGGCACCACCCGCTGCCCGGCACTAAGGCCGGTCACGGCAGCCCCGACCGCCTGGACGATGCCAACGAACTCATGGCCCAGGACGACCGGCCCCTGGTGCTCACTCACTGGATGGGCGTGGTGAAGCGGTATCATCTTTGGTCCCGCCACAAACTCGGTCACATCGGTTCCGCACAGCGATCCCACGAGCGGGGCAAGGAGCGCTTCGTCTGGCCCGAGCGGGCCAGGTTCGGGCACCTCCTCGATGCGCACATCGAGCAGGCCGTTATAGACGGCTGCTTTCATGCTGTTTTTTTCTCCTTTCTCTCTGTACAGTCGTGCCGCTATAGAGCAAGGCTCGAGCAAGCCATCGCTCGGCGACTGCGTAGCGGTCAATGAACAATGCCGCGCCGCTAAACGCAGCATCATCGCGTCCGCGCAGGGCTTTCGCTCTCCTTCCTGCGCACCGTCTTGTTGGTCTCCTCCTGCTTTACTGCTTGCTGGGTGAAGGCCGGTGCGAGCGCCGCAAACATCCCCGTTGTTCCCCGTCCGGACGCCACCTGGAGCTGGTACATCTGGCGGACGAGCGCCCGGTCGCACCGGCGCAGCCAGTCGCGGATCTCGTCGCGGAAGGAGGCCAGCGCTTCCGGTGAGGGCGGCGTGTACGCCGCGCAGGCCGCAACAAACTGGGAAAAAACAGACGCTTCCTTAGCATCCCCACTGCAGGCCGAAAGGTTTGCAGGGAGCTGCCAGAGGCGCCCAGGCTCTGTTCTCTTCCGCTCATCCATCCGGTAGTTGAGCTGCAGGCTTTGCAGCTCCCACCCGGCGCCAAGCACTGGCATGTCCACCAGCCAGGCCAGCAGGGCGAGATAGCGTTGTATGATCGCGCTCCACGGGTCAGGCGCCGCGCGCTGCAAGAGGTCTCGAGCGTCAGGGGCATGTGCGCCATTCGTCTTCTCAGCCCTTTGGCTCTCCTCGATGAGGCACATCCCTCGTGTCTGCCCGAGCAGCAGCTGGCAAAACAGCGGCCAGATGCGCCGGTCAAAGGTCTCCCGGAAGAAGACCTCGTCTGCGAGGAGATCACCCGCCTCTCCTTGAACGGGGGAAGGTGGCGGTGGAAGAAGTAGGGGTAGGCCACCGGCGTGCTGCAGGCGTTGGATGATGGCGGCGCCTCTGCCTTGTGAAAACGCGCCGACGGTCACGATCGATGGCAGCGTGGCAGCGGGCAGCGAGACACGTGAGCGACTCGCCAGGGCCTGCGCCAGGTAGGCGTCGGGGTTCTGCGCTCGCAACCGCAGCAGGTCGCCTGCGGCCCTGGTTCGGGTGACGGTGGGGCCGACAAACAGCGCCGCGCTGAGAGCAACCACCCCAATCAGGGCCATCACGCCAAAAGAAAACGCGAAGTTCCCCTGGTACCCCAGCAGCGCACCGATCAGGGGAGGCCCGAAGGCCGATGCCGGGGCCGACATGACGGAGACCACTCCCTGAGCAGTTCCAGGCCCCAGGGCGCTCTCCGTGCCGATGTGTCCTGCCTCGTCGAACACGGCGGCGTAGGGGAACGTTGTCCCACATGCGAACAGGGCCAGCCCCCACCCGGTCACGAGCGGAGCGTGTAGAGGAAGCGCGAGCATGGTCACACCAACGCAGGCCAGGACAGCCCCGGTACGCATCAAAGCGCTATGGGTAAAGACCTTGCGCGAGAGCAGCATGCCGCCCAGGGGGCGAAAGATCATGCCCGCGAGGAGTCCCATGGCTCCGAGCATGGCCGCCTGCGCCAGCGGCAGCCCGTAGGACAGAGCGAAATAGACCGCGAGCCAGGGGGCAAGCGCTTGCCCCAGCCCCAGCGTTCCCAGGTGAACGAGTCCGATTGTCCAGAGGCAGGGGGAACGAAATGCCGCTGCAATACGCCGGGACGTTGAGGCGGCTGGTATAGGTGCCTCGCCGCTCAGAGCGAGCAGGCAGAGGACGCTTGCCCCCAGTCCAAGCGCACCCCAGGCCGTAAAAGTTCCCCGCCAGCCGAAGAGATCCAGCAGCGCGGGGGTCGCAAACAGCCCGAGCCCCGCGCCGACCTGCATCGCTCCTCCAAAGAGGCCCTGGCCGAACGCCGCGTATTTTCCCCGGCGTGCCGCCTGCGAGCCGGCAACGATGGCTGCCCCAGCGCCCAGCCCGATCACAAACCGACATAACACCATCCAGGCCAGGTTAGGGATCACCGGCAAGAGGCATCCTCCCATCTCGACCAGCAGCAGGGCCCCGAAGAGCACACGGCGCGGCCCGTAACGGTCCGCAAGCCATCCCCCTGGAAGATAGGAAAGGCCGATCCCGACATAGAGCAGGGTGGAGAGGAGACCGGTCGCACCGCTTGTGATGTGTAGCTCGCGCTGCAGCAGCGGGATAAGCGGGCCATAGTTGGTAAAATTCGCTGAAATTGCCACCGCTGCCAGCGCCAGCGTGCTCAAGCGCACGGTGGTGCGCAGGAGTTCCGTAGACCTGCTTTCCCGGTTGATGTCTGTTAGCGAAATGATCATTGTTCTCTCTTTTCTCTTCTCGCCTGCCGCTCGCGTACGTCCCTGAACCCCTACCGGCTCGCCTGCGCTGGCCAACCTTCCCATAGCGAAACCGCTTCTCCCGTCACAACCTGCGTCGCAAAGTCTGCCAGGACCGACCAGTCTTCATGCGAGCGCCCGCCCGCCTGCGCGGCCAGCAGATGCCCATGGACGATCTGGGCATATGGCAGGGGCGCATCGACTCGCTCCGCCGCCTGGAGGATCAGCTCCACATCCTTCAGCCCCATGGCCACGGGGAAGCGCGCGTCGCTGTAGTCCTGGGTCCCGATCATGCTGCCGTAGCCCTCGTAGACCGCTCCCTTGAACAGGGGGGATTCAACCAGCATGCGCAGGAACTGCTCCCGGTTCGCGCCATATTGTTCGACCAGCGCCGCCGCTTCACCCATGGCCTCGATCGCCGCGGCGATGAGGAAGTTGTATCCAAGTTTGACGACATTGGCGACCTCCACGCGCTCTCCCAGATCATAGATGTTCGTGCCAAGGGACCCGAGGAGCGGGAGCACGCGCGCTTTGGCCGCGCGGTTTCCAGAGAGGAAAATCGAGAGCTGGGCGGCACGAGCGGCCTCCGGCCGTCCCAGCACGGTTGCGGCCAGGTAGTGACTCCCCTGCTGCTCGTACAGTTCGGCAAATTGCGCTGACACCTCCGGTGAGACCGTGCTCAGCGAGAGGTGAATTCCTCCCGCACCAATCCGTCTCAGGATGCCGCCCTCTCCCAGGGCCACCTGTAGGAGCGCCTTATCGTCGGGCACCATGGTGAGCACGATGCCCCCCGGTTCGGTGACATCTCCAAGCCCAAATGCCTGGTATGCGCCCTGCGCGACGAGCGGAGCCATGCGCTCCTCTCGGAGGTCGAATACCCGCATTGCAAAACCCGCTTGCAAGAGATTGAGCGCCATGGGCTGGCCCATCTGACCCAGCCCCACGAATCCGATGCTTTCTGGCATAGCTGTTTCCTTCCATAGTATTTATCAAGATTGCACGTACAACGGACCTCACGTATCGGCGTAGACGACAATACCCCGTCCGGTTTCCGGGACGAAGATGTGGTTGGTGAGCGGATCGACGGTCACGCTGTGGGCCTTCTTCACGGTGGCTACATTCTCGAGCCAGGCGCCCGTAGTGGCATCGACAACCGAGAGCGCCGGGCCTGTGGGATTGGTGAAGGCGGCCAGGTAATAGCGCTGGTCGCCCCGGTCGTACCAGACCTCGTCGCACCCGCTCGTCTGCAGAATCGTTGTGACCACCCGGCCCGTCGAGGCGCTGACGATCACGGGATAGCCCGAGCAACCCAGGAGCAGTTCCTGGTTGCTGGGATCGAGCGCGATCCCGCTCGGGTTGCAGGCGGGGAGCGGGTATTCCCTGACGAGCTGCTGCGTCACCGGGTCAACGACCGCGACGGCTCCACCCGGGTGCTGCTTATTCGCAGGCACGGAGAGGTAGAACAGATGGGTCTCGGCGTCGAACACCGGGGCCTCCAGGCCGCCACTGGCACCCTCGAAGACCAGCTTGCCCACGATGGCGCGTTTTGTAACGGAGATGAACGTGGCGAAGGGGACGGCATCCGAGCCGTTGGTCACGACCAGGATTTGATCCTGTGGATCGTAGGCCATTTCATCGGCCCGCTTTGCGCCGCCCGTATACAGCGTGGCAACAATCGTGCGCGAGAACAGATCGATGACCTTGACCGTGCTATCGCCGTCGGACGCCCACAGCTGGCCAAGGTCGTCCACCAGGACGCCCCCGGGCCCCTGCGTCTCGCGACTGCCGTGGAATCCGCGAAAGCCGCCAATCTGCCCGATGAGCGTGTTGGTGCGCGTGTCGATCATGTCCACGCTGGCGTTGCTCGCATCGGCCAGGTAATAGACCTGGTTCTGGTCATCGACGAAACTGATATCGAATGCCCACAGGCCCCGTGGGGGGATGCCTGGCCCGGTAATGAGGGCGACCTGCCGCAGGCGATGCGGCCCATCCTGCGCTTGCGCCAGGTGCTTGCTTACAACATAGGTCACAGACATGGCGATGACGGCCAGCGCCAGCAAGATTGTCAGGGACCAGGTAAGCCTGGTTTTCGTACTCGTTCTCACATTCTTCCTCCTTCTAACGGAACTCCTGCGAACGTCCATACGCTCCGGAATCGGAGCGGAAAGAGTCTGCGAAGTGGAGCGCTCTTGCCCGACCTGCTACCGCTCTGCAGCGTACGTATGCCCGTGCACACGTTCGACCTGATCAAGGCCAGGTGCGTGGATTTCTCGCTGTGTCACGTTTGCAAATCTCCTATCTAACAACAGCGTTGATCCCAGGGACAGAGAGGGGTGGAGCAAACCGCCGTGCCGCTCTCCGGCTTGCAGAGAGAGCTTCAGAGATGCCAGGCGTACTCACGCACCTCCCAGTCAGTCACTGCAGCTTGGAAGCGTTGCAGCTCTGACTCTTTGACGGCGCAAAATGCCTCCACCAGCGCCTGACCAAGCGCCTCAAAGAGGTAGCCGTCCGCACGTAGCGCGGCCAAACTCGCATCGAGGCTGCGTGGGAGCGCCCCTACCTGTGGGATCGCGCCCGACACGTCTCCGTACACCGGTGGCGGGGGGTCGAGCTTGCGCTGGATACCGTCCAGCCCTGCCACCAGGACTGCTGCCATAGCCAGGTAGGGGTTGGCCGAAGCGTCTGCGCCGCGGATCTCCAGTCTCGTCTGCGTTCCCCGCCCTGGTGGTACGCGGACAAACACGGTGCGGTTATCAAAGCCCCAGGTAGCTGCGAGCGGCACGAAACTGTTGGGGACCAGGCGCTTGTAGGCGTTGATGGTCGGGGCCAGGATGGCCATTAATGCCGGAGCATGATCGAGCACCCCGGCGAGAAAGCGCCGCGCGAGCAGGCTGATGCCATCTTCTGCGTCAGGCTGGTCGAAGGCGTTCCTCTCCTGCTCGTCGTTCAGGCTCACATGCAAGTGGAGGCCTGAGCCGGCCTCATGCGCGAGCGGCTTTCCCATGAAGGTCGCCAGCAGTCCGCCACGGGCTGCGACCTCTTTTACCATTGTCCTGAAGCGGAAGGCCCGGTCTGCGGCAGCGAGGGCCTCGCCGTGCAGGAGGTTGATCTCGAACTGGCCAGGGCTGAACTCGGCGCTTGAAGCAAGCGCTTGCAATTCCATGTCCCCTGCTGCCTCCAAGAGCGTACGCACCACGCCCGCAGGGTCACTCAGGTGCCCGATGGTGTAGACCATGGCGGGCCGGTTAACGTAGGGCTGCAAGCCCTCCCCCTCATCGCGCCATAGCAGGAAGAACTCCACTTCGGGCCCCACGACCGGCACCATCCCCATATCCCGGTAGCGGGCGACAACCCGCTCGAGCAGGGCACGCGGCGAGTACTTGTGCGCCGGGCTGTCCTCGGCGACATCGCCGAGGCACCAGGCGGTGTCCTTCTCCCAGGAGAGCCTGGTGAGCGTCTCCATTCTCGCAACGACCTGCATATCGGGATAGCCCGCGGTGGGGCCAAAGGCGGAGCCAGGCGTATCGAGCGTATTATTTGCCAGATCCAGCGTGAAGATCGCGGCCACGAATTCACTGCCGCGCGTGGATGCGAACACCTCCAGGGGCATATCCTTGCTGCGACACACCCCGTGCAGGTCGCTAAAACTCAGGCGCACCACGCGAATGCCCGCGCGCTGCAGGTCCTCTATGGACCTCAGGGGCAATTCTGAGGAACTAGCATCTACCATCATTGCTCCCCCTTCGGATATCGCTCTCGATCACGCCCTGGCGTGTGCCTGCGCGTGTGATGCAGGTGCGCCCAACGGCGCGCTGCACCGCGCCAACCAGCGCCACGATGTCCTCTTCAGTTGTCATAGGGTGTAGGACACACGCCCGCAGGACAAAGCATCCCCGCAGCGTTGTCCCTGACAGGAAAGCTTCTCCCTCAAGCTGTACCTCCCGCATGACGGCTTTATTAAAGGCATCCAACGCAGCGTCATCGTCGCGTAGGAGCGGAGGAACAGCGCGAAAACACACGGTGGAGAGTTCCACGGGAGCCAGGCGCTCGAGATCTGGAGCATAGTCAATTAGTTCAGCCAGATGCCGCGCCAGGGCGTTGTGCCGGCTGACGAGCGCCACCAGGCCGGAGCGACCGGCAGACATGAGCGCCATCCACAGCTTGAGGGCGTGGAACCCCCTGGAGAGTTGCATGCTATAGTCGGTAAAGCGGACCTCCCCGAGCGTTTCGCGCAGGTAGTCGGGCGGGGGAACGGAGAAGGTCGCCACGAGCTGCTCCCGGTTCCGCACCAGGGCGCAGCCGCACTCATAGGGAACCGACAGCCACTTGTGCGGATCGATGGTCAAGGAGTCGGCGCGTTCCATGCCGCAATACCTGGAAGCGATTCGCGGGTCGAGTCGGCCAAAGGCCCCATAAGAACCATCTACGTGAAACCAGAGCCCTTCTCGCTCGCAGAAGTCCGCGATGGCTGCGAGCGGGTCGATAGCCCCTGTGTTGGTGGTTCCGGCGTTGGCTACCACGCAAAACGGCTGCAGGTCGTCCACGCGGTCGCGCTGTACGGCAGCGTGTAATGCCGCCAGGTCAAGCTGAAAGTCGTCGGTGCTGGCGATACTGCGCAGGTGGTGCTGGCCGAGGCCCAGCACCACGACAGCTCCGGCAACGCAATGATGCGTTTGCTCAGAGGCGTACAGCGCAAGCGGGGTGGGGTATCGTTGCAATCCCTCTGTGCGTGGGTTCCACCCGGCTGCAACAGCAGCGGCGTGGCGGGCCGCCATGAGGCAGACCAGTGTTGCCTGCGTCCCTCCGCTCAGGAGCAACCCCGCGCTTCCCTCTGTCGGGAATCCGACCAGTTCCTTGAGCCAGCGGAGCACGGCGAGTTCCAGATAGGTGGCCGATTGATCTCCCCCAATGCAGTTGGGGTTGAGCGCGGCTGCCAGTAGCGTACCGAGGACGGCCATCGGGTCAGGGCCGCCTGCGATCCAGCCGAAGCCACGTGGGTGCCCGGTGCCAAAGGTTGGGTAAGGCTGTATGCGTTCCTCGAAGAACGCAACGATCTCCTCGGCTGTGACCCCGCTATCTGGGAGAGGTAACAGCTCGAGCGCCTGCCTCGTCTCTTCTGAGACGGGGCGGTAGGGCGAACGTAGCCGAACCTGGTACAGATGCCGCGCAACGAGGTCGATGAGGTAATAGCCCAATTGACAAAACTCCTCCTGCCCCAGCGTCGTGGGGAAGGTCAGCTCGATAGAGGAGGGATCTATGGTGAGCGATGTGATGCCCATGTCTCCTGTTCCTTCCTAGCCTAGTGCGCAAACGCTTCCGAAGCGAGACCTCGCATACCAACGTGCTGTGTGATGCCTCCATCACGATCCGAAGGGAGGCGCATCTGGTCCCCGGCGTTTAGTTCGACCAGGGGGACCTCGGGAATGCTCCAACGGACATAGCGGTGTAGGATGCGGCGGTAGCAGCGAAGTGGAATGAGCAAGCTTTCGCACGGGGAAAGCGAAATGGCCACGCTCTGGCCTTCCTCCTCCCACACCTGCCGCCAGGGGAGCTGTACAACCGCGCGCAGGCCGATCCCGAAACCGGCGGGCAGGAAAGGGCTGACCATGCCACGCAGCAGGCCAAACGCTTGCTCGGCGATGCAGCCGGGCGGGTTGAGTGTGGCTTGACGCGCCTCCTTGCACGAAAGCCCCAGATTCGCTGCCAGAGCGAACCGCTCTGCCCGCCCGAGTACATGGTCGCCGATCCTGGTGACCAGGAGCAGGTGACCGCCTAAAAGAAGGGAGATCGTTTTTTGCACGTGTACGCCCCCCGGCAGGAGCGCCTGTTTTTCCCCTGCGTGCAGCGTCGCCGGATGGGGGCCAAAAAGGTGCTCTGCCATGTCCAATCCTTCCTCTCGGAAGAGTTGCGCGAGCAGGAGCAAACTGTCTGGCCGCAGCGTCGCAACCCCAAGCGCGGACGCCCGTTCGCTGAGCCTGGTATGAAGCGTTGCCGACTCAGGGAGCCTGAGCGTCTCCCGCAGCGGGGGAAGCAGGTAAGCGATGTGGCGCTGGATTTCCTGGTGGTAGCCATGAATTGCCCCCGGGTCTTGCTCCAGGCTGGCCAGATCAAGCTGCAACGGCTCGGTTCTCAGTCGAGTTGCCATGTGTTGACGTCCCTTCCTCTTAACGTGGTAAGGCATCCATGGTGCGACAGGATCAGCGCCAGCACCGCGCAGCCTTCCTGCGGCTGGGTGAGTGTACGCTGGTGGATCCCGGTTCGCGCGTGCCAGATGTGGATCGACCCGTCGGTGCTGCCCGAAGCAATGCTGCTCCCATCAGGCAGCCACGCCAGGGCCTTGATGGTCCCTGATACACGCCTGTAGACGCCTGCCTGGTGGCCGTAGTAGGTCACCCAGGGCTCTTTCGTGAGCGCATTGAGAACAAGTACCGTATTGCTGTCACCCGCAACGGCCAGAAACCGACCGTCAGGCGACAGGATAGCCGTCTCACCGCAGCGCTTGCTTTCAGTAGTCATCGTTGTTCCGGTGGATATCATCTTTTCCTCCTGTCGTGCCGCCGATCATCGGCGGAAATACCGCGCTCATCAACGCGTGTGATAGCTTCCTTTCCTTTTCACTGAACACGCGCGTATCGCGCGGAGACCTCTCATGCCACGAGCCGTTGCCGGTGAACATTGACAGCGACGCGCACAGGCCGTGCGAATAACTGGTCCATAACCCTGGCAGGATTGGCGGCCATCACGACGACCAGAAACCAGGCCAGGACCAATCCTATGAAGATCAGGGTTCTATCCACCGTCATGTGGTCGATGAGCAGACCGACGACGGGTGCGCATATGGCTGTCATGAGTCCTTCCCCTGTGCTCAAGACCAGGCTGACGTGGTTTTCAAGCGCCTGTTCGTACGCGAGGTAGCCGCCCCTCATCACTATCCCGCGCCCGAACGCCTGGTGGCGTTGCGCGAACACTTCCGTAGCGATGCCCGGCCTCAGACGCGGCAGCAGGACGCCCCAGGCGGTTGCTGCCAGCGTATAAACCCCCAGGGAGAGCGCGAGCCACCAGGGATCTTGCAGGTGTGGCAGACCGAGCAGCACAAGGCTGACCGAAATGCCCGCAAGCGCGAACCACGCCAGCCTCCACGCGAGCGTCCGCAGCGAGAAGGGGACGAGTCGGTCAGGCGCCCCAACCAGGCTGCGACTCCTGTTGAGCAACCACGCGCCGACTGCCAGCGCTCCCACTTCCCCCGCCAGCAGCCAGGTGAGCTTGTTCATCTCACTCGTTCCGGCCAGCCCTCCTGCGAAAGGCGTTGGGACAGCATTCCATACGGCTCCCAGCAGGATGGCCGTGCCGGTTGCCAGCAGGGTGGGTACTGCGTGCCCCCGGCGCGCGAGATAGGTTCTCCACCAACCGGTTACGCTCGTCCGGAGTTCTAGTCGGAGTGGGGACCAGCGGGCGGGATCTGCTCGCTGGTCGAGCAGCGTTCCCGTCATACCACCCCGGGAGGGGCGCGGATCGAGTCCAGCGGTGAGCAGATCGAGCAGCAGCAGTGGCAGCAAGCAGGACAGTCCGACCATCTCGGACCAGTGAAGGTAGCTCCACACGATCACGAGGCCGAATGTGAGACAGACTGCGTTCCTGACGAGCGTCGCTCTTTCTCCAACAGCAGCCCAGCTACGCTGTTGTCCTAACCAGAGCGAGCTGAGGAAACCTAGAAGGAGAGCCATGCCCAGGAGCGGGAGCATGCTTGCAGCGAGGTCAGGCATCATGGATGGTGCGCTGGAGTGTCCGACAGGTAGCGCCCATGTCCACCATCCCACGGCGCTGCCCACGAAGGCGGCTCCCCAGACGATAGCTGGAGGTGCGAAGCGTCTGCGCAGCTCGCTGTTCACAACCCCACCGAGTAGCTCGCCAATCACCCAGGCGCTGGCGATGCATGCTGTTCTTGCTGCCTGCTGATCCTGGCGCCAGGCCTGCGCAAGCAGGAGCATCTGCGAGATGGAGATTCCCGCGGCAGCCAGGAGCCAGCATCCGTTCAGGATACGCCCGCGCACCGCGGTGTCAAGCAGGTAAGACGGCACGATGTGCAATTTCCGGTAGCTGTAATACATCTGGTTTCAACTCCTCTGTATGTCCGTTGGTATGGGTTGGTCTGTGTGCCGGTCCTGGCTCACCACCGGTGAAGCGCTGCCTGATGGTGTGCCATAACCAGGCGCCAACCTCGTCTCGCAACCCCTCAAGTTTGGCGCGCGGGAGAGTGGCGTAGCGCGCGCAGGCGTCCACGTGGTACGTGAAGATCCCCATGGACCACTCCAGAGATGTGACGTACTCCGGGTGGAATTGCACGGCGATAAAGACGCGCAGCGGGTCCGCATCTGCAATCGCCTCGATGACACCATCGGGAGCAATTCCCACGACTCGCAGGCCCGGGGCAAGGTGACCCATGATCTCTTCTGAACCGGGCACGCATACGCCGATAAAGTTGTGGTGGTGGCTGAGCACGGCGTCGATGTGGTAGCGCGGGGGGCGTCGTTCGCCTCGCCCGCGCACGGCTTGCGCCAGCCAGCTGCGCTGCCGGATCATCAGCGGGTGATGGTGGTTGACCAGGTTTTTGTAGGTGGGCCGACCTCTGCGGTGCGCAAGTAGCGGTGGCATAGTCCTTGTCCACCGCTCGTGGAGTTCCTGGTGGTCCTGGAATAAGCCTCCTCCGCGCGCCACATTCATCACCTGCAGACCGCGACAGATGCCGAACGTGGGAAGGAAGGTGATCCACGCGATGAGCGCAGCCAGCGCTTGCAAGATATCCAGCCAGAGGTCGGGGCCTTGCAGCTGGGGATGCGGCGCTCGGCCGTACAGGCGCGAATCGAGATCGCCGCCGCCCGGCAAGAGCAGCCCATCGAGATTGAGCATCATCGGCCAGAGCGCGTCGAACACCACCCGGAAGGCGTCGGGATCGGCAAAGATCTCGAACGTATCCAGTCCACGAATCACCGGAATGCTTGCAATGCCGAGGGGGAAGCCTCCGGCCTCAAAGACGGCATCGGCGATGGGTTGATCGAGCCCGTACACCTGCCAGGCCCCGTCTCGCAAGATCCCACCCAGGGCGAACACCCCGATGCGCGGCCTACTGCAGCGTGCGGCAGGCTGCGTTGCCTCTGACCGGTGTTGTGTGACGCAAGCTGCCATGCGCGTACACAGTGACTTCTCCAGTTCCTCTCGCTTCGACTGATCCATGGATGTATCCCTCTTTATACAAAGGCGCTCATCAGCGCGGCGATGACTCGGTCCACCTCCGCCTCTGTCAAGAACTCATGCATGGGTAAGCAGAGGAGGCGGCTGCTGAAATCTTTCGCGGCGGGAATAGGGAGGACCGTGCAGGGGAGGGCGCCCTTTTTACCCGGAGCATACATGTCCTGGTTGGGAATGAGTTGCGGATAGATGCGCTCGGTCATCACACCGTTGGCTGTGAGGTGCCGCTCTACGCGGTCGCGTTCGTGCGCAGAGGCGCACAGGATCGTGTACTTGTACAGCGCGCTCCCGGTATCGATCGCAAGCCTCGTGATCTGGCCGCGCGCCTCCAACTCGGCAAGACCCTCATGGTAGCGACGAGCATGGTCGTGCCTTCGCGCGATCCAGTCAGTGAGGTAGGTTCGCATCTGCAGTTCGATCATGGCGGCATCAAGCGCTCGCATGCGGTATTTCCCGCCGTAGAATGGGTGGGTGTAGCGGTCGTTGATCCGCCCCTGGTTGCGGTAGGCGACCAGGTAGTCGGTAAGGTCGGAGTCGGTGCAGAGCAGGGCTCCTGCGTCGCCCTCGCCGCCCGCATTTTTCCCGATGTAAAACGAGATGGCGGCGGCAAAGCTCTTGCTACCGACGAGGCAGAGCTGCCCATCAAGCCGGTAGGTCGCGTCGATGGCCTGGGCCATGTCCTCGATGATCCGCACTCCGAACTCATCCGCGATCTGCAGGAAGGCGGCCATGTCGCAGGGCTGGCCATAGAGGTGGACCGGAAGCACGCCCACGATGTTGGTGCGCCTGGTGAAGGCCCGGCACACCGCGTGGGGATCGAGGTTGCCCTGCGCGTCGATATCTGCGAAATAGAGGTCAAAGCCAGCGCGTGAGGCGACGTAGGCAGTAGCGATGTACGAAAGCGGGGTGGTGATCAGGGCAGGGCGCTCGGCCCGTTTCCCGTTTTTCCCGGGCAGCATGATGTGCCAGTAGTTTGATCGCTGCCTGTAGGCGAGCCTGTCTCGGACGAGCCGCTCTTTCAAACCCTCGCACGCCAGTTCCAGGGCCGACGTACCAGCATTGGTTCCCAGCGCCTGCGCCACTTGATAGCGTGCCTGAAGAAACCCTTCTAAGTTCTGGACGCGCGGTCCCAGGAGGAAGATACCCTCGCGGTTGACGGCCCGCTTGAGGGCAAGCGACTCTTCTTCGAGGAAGAGCTGGCGCTGCTGTATGCCTTCCGCGGAAATAATGGTAGGAACTGCTATGCTCATAGCATCTCTCCTCTCGCAACGAAGACTGCATGAACCTCCAGCGCCTGCCGGTTCACAGCCGTAGGAGACGTATTGCCTCCATTCACCCATTCCGGTATGCAGGGGCCGAAACCGTGAACCGGAGTAACCGCCGCGGTGGTAATAGGGCTGTGTTTTACCCTGTATGCAGCAGTGGATTGCTCGGGTGATCGTTTCCCCTGCCTCCTGTGGGTAAAAGGACTGCTTGCAGTGCAGTGCAGGCCAAATGTCCATGTGTCCTCCGAACTTCGGGATGATGGTGCAGAAGGTAGCTATGAGCCCAGGCTAGCGCTACCTCCCGCCCATCCAGGCCAATTTTTATAAGAAAGAATCGCTTGTCGTGTGTATTCCCACCTCCTTTCTAACAGAGCATCTCAGCTCTCTACCTCTCTATGCAGCGGGCCTGTCAACTGAAGTGGCCCAGGGTGATTGTTCGAAAGCTTGCTTGTTTGGCTTTCCCCTCCTACGTCTCATGCGCCACGGTCGCAGGGCTAAGCGTAACTCCCTCCTGCGGGGGGAAGCTGTCAAATAGGCCAGGCGTAGCGTTGGCGGCTGCAGCGAACTGGGCAGGGTACGAAACCGATTGCGCCCGGTTCCACGCACCGATAGCGGGGTGGAAGTGCTGTGCGTGGCCGAGGAGCACCCTCACCACATGGCCATGAGCGAGAAGGAATGCAGTGTTGTTCCTGGTAGAAGGCGCAGCACAAATGTGGGTAAGGCGATCATAGCCAAAAGGAGCGCCGTCATGAAAAATTGCGCGCATGTGTTATCATGACAATAACCTCCATAGTGGGGTAAGGGAGCCAACGAACGGCAGGGGAGTACCAATCAACCAGCCGTTTCAGTGGCTCCTCAGCACAATAGAATTGGCAAAAGCGTATCAAGCCTTCATGCCTGCATGGCCCATCTTTTCATTTGTCTATTCTTCCAATTGGGTGACCATTTCAGACCGATAAGCCACGCTTTCTGAGCGTAGCATGTCGATGACAATTATGCAACGACAATTGTCGATGAAATACCGACAATTGTCTTTAGTCATAGTCGAACAAATTTTCAAAGGAAGCGCTGTGCCCACTCCCCATTTCTCTCTAGTTGGTGCAAGGGTATAGCTCATGGCCACTTCGGCGAAAAGATTAGCTTATAAGAAGTTCTTATTCTTAGAACCAGCTTCTGAAGTCCATAAAAAATCTCATGTATTCATCTGTTATCCTGATTCACCGAATTTGAAACGCATGGCCGCTCATGGCACCTTGACATGCTACGTTGACGTTTCGTACAATTCCCGTATGGAAATGAGATTAGAACTCGTCGCGGTACCTGTCTCGGACGTGGACCGCGCCAAGGCGTTTTATACGGAGCAGATCGGCTTTCATGCCGATCATGATCACACGGTTAGGGATGATCTGCGGTTCGTCCAACTGACCCCTCCTGGGTCCGCCTGCTCGATCGTGATTGGGGTGGGGATTACCGACATGCCGCCGGGCTCGCAAACAGGTCTGCAAATGGTCGTAGTGGACGTGAAAGCAGTGCGCGACGAACTGGTCAAACGCGGGGTTGCAGTCAGTGAGCTCGAAGTCATGCCCTGGGGGTCATTTGTCTACTTTCGCGATCCCGATGGCAATCGCTGGTCGTTACAGCAGCTGCCTGTTCGCACCTAGCTACAACATGTACTACCCACGCTGCCCAGATTGGTCTCAACCGGTGTATTCGGTCAACACACATGGTCATCGTCTCCTCTCTCATGAGACCTTCCAAGAGCCTTGGCCATGACACATGTAAGGACAGTGACTCAAAGAGCTCGCCGAGGCGGCATGATGTGTTGCCACCAGCAAAGAAGCTTTTGGCATATCATCCTTCCTCGCAAGAGATTGAGACGGCGTGGAACAGATGTATCCAGTTCCGCCAGCGGTTCACCAAAAAGGTGCATGAGTCGTTTAAAAGTTTGTATTTACAGCCACATAAACTGCAACAACACTTCCGGGGAATGTTGAAAAACATCAAACGCTGGGCTCGCGTCAGGACTGTGTAGAATTAGACTCCCAACTGCCTATATGCCGTGTCAAGTCAAATGAAAATGTTACCGAAAGAGCCATTGTAAGCATAGTTCCATCAAATGAAAATGTTACCGAAGACGAGTGATAAGCGGCCTGCTCCTTTCTGTCTGTTAGGCAGCCATTCCTGCTTGTGAGGTCGCCCCATTCCACAGGTCAGTTAAGTGCTGATAGATCTCTTGCCGCAAGGTGAGCGGATTGGTCTGCTCATAGAGAGCTTGCAAGCGCTCCCCAGGCTCCGCACTGAGCACACCAGTTGCCAGCAGGCGCTGATAGGGTGTTTGCGCCTCATCCCATTTGCGACGCACTTTGTCGCCTACCAGTTCTTTCTTACTTAAGTGTAGCACCGGTTGGAACAGATTGTAGTACAGCCACATGCGCTCATAGAGCAGGTTGATGGCCTCGACCTGCTCTGTCGTGTCAAAGCGCAGATGTCCCAAGTACTGTCGTACCAGACTGTCGTTTTTCTGCTCCACGAAGCGGTTATCGTTTTTCTGGTAGGGACGGCTGCGGCTCAACGTCACTCCGACCACCTTCTCCTTCCAAAACCGCACCAGATGGTGGTTGAAGAACTCCGAGCCGAGGTCTCGATGCAGTTCCTTGATGGGAAAAGGCAAGCGCTCCAGGATGCGCCGAAAGCCGGCTTCCATCGCCGTTTGCCCCCGTCCCAAGACCACCACGCGCTCACTCCAGCCCGTTGCCACATCAATCAATTGGATGGTGTGAACATACTCCCCGGCTGAACTGTCCCCGCCATGATGCACCAGATCCACCTCGAAATGGCCTGGTTCGTGGATATCCCAGGGGATGCGTCCCATCGGCACGGCTTTGGTCACCTGATTGGCTCGCTCTGGTCCTTTGCGGGGCAAGCGCGCCTTACGGGCACGGTTCTTGCGCAACATCCGCTCTACCGTGGTCGGACTAATGCTCGTCAGTTGGCTCTCGACTTCAGGAGTTAGCACTAGTGCGCCAAAGCGAGCCAGGTGTCTGGCCATCGGCACCAAGCTCGGCGTCAGTCGCTCGGCGCAGACATAGTCCTCACTCTCCCACACGCACAACACCACTCGCTCTACTTCCAGTCCATAGCTGCGTTGCCGTTGCTTGCCCCGCTTCCTCCGCTCTAACGAGGGCGCATGCAAGAGCCGCAGCAGGCTTTTGCGGTGCAAGCCGGTCACACACGCCATTTCTGTCAACAGCATGCCTTGTCCTTTGCGACCTGCTGCTTGATAGCGTGGCCTCATCAGTTTGAGATACTTGCGACGTTCATCCACAGTCATGTGTTCTTCGGCCTGCATACTTCCCTCCAGTAACATTTTCTTTTGAAGGAAGTGTACCAACCTGAGTAACATTTTACCTGACGGAATACGTATGCTTTTTCTTTGATGGGTTTTTTGATATACTAGGGGGGCCTGTATACAAGATAAGGAGGGCGGGCAGGGCGCGTCTGCAGTCGGCGCGTCGAGCCGGCTGGAAGGATAGACATGACCACCGAGGAGCCCGAGACACTACCTGATGGAGGTGGCCCAACCGTCGGCACCAACTGGCACTCCTGGGCCGCCTTGGAGGCGTCACTCAGAGACGACGCTGAACTCAGCGACGATCTCCGTACACGCACGTTGGATGCGGTCGTCGTCCTACAGGCTCTCCTGGGCGACGAGTGGTTGGGTCAGGTAACCCTTGACCATCCCATCCTCAGTCTCTTCTGGAATCGTGCTGAGTGGACCCGCGTACGGCTGTGCGCTCTCGC